>ENA-OQED01000052-OQED01000052.1-human-gut-metagenome-genome-assembly--contig:-NODE-52-length-42866-cov-1.260979_pt1 | contig 42866 bp, 48 predicted proteins | sample MGYA00242790_ERZ504625 | MGnify/ENA primary metagenome ERZ504625 (study PRJEB26092, sample SAMD00036345) | human gut metagenome | host: Homo sapiens | study: EMG produced TPA metagenomics assembly of...
GTAGCCAAGGCCAGGCAGGCCTCCTGCTCGGCAGCAGCGGATCGCGATTTTTCGGCGGACGGCATTTTACCATATTGGCAATGTAAATATTTTTGCCGCGTTCCAAATCAACCACAGCCAAATATTGATCGAGCAGTTTCCCGCCGCGGCCTACAAACGGTTCGCCCTGCAAATCCTCATTTTCTCCCGGGCCCTCGCCGATCAAAAGCACGCCTGCTCTCCTGCTGCCCACGCCGAAAACCAGCTTGGTCCGCGTTTCCCCCAGCGGGCAGTTGTGGCAACTGAAACATGCTGTTTCCAATGCCTCCCAGGTTTCATACATATGCATCTCAGCGCCTTTCCTCTGTTTTGAATGCATTCAGTATAGCACATCCGCTGGGATTTGTAGAGCGATATCTAAGATTTAACGTTGCTATTTCCCGGCGGTTGATGTAAAATAGGAAGAAAGAAATGTATTTTTTGGAGGAAATAAACGATGAAAAAAAGCGTATTGCTTGAAACTTCCGCGCGCCATGCCCACTTGAGCCGCAGGGTGCTCGACATCCTGTTTGGCGAAGGCTATGAGCTGACCCATAAAAAAGACCTTTCCCAGCCCGGCCAGTTTGCCACGAACGAGCGTATCCAGGTCATTGGCCCAAAGGGCAGTTTCCCCAGCGTATCGATTCTCGGCCCGGTCCGCCCGGAAACCCAGGTCGAGCTCTCTGCTACGGACGCCCGTTCTATCGGCTTGAAGCCGCCTGTGCGTGAATCGGGCGATCTGAAAGGCAGCGAAGGCTGCAAAATTGTCGGCCCAAAGGGTGAGGTAGAGCTTCAGGACGGCGTTATCATTGCAAAACGCCACATCCATGCCACACCGGCTGACGCTGAGCAATACGGCTTACAGGATAAGCAGATTGTATCCGTTAAGGTGGAATCCGATGGGCGTTCCCTAGTCTTTGGGGACGTTGTCGTGCGCGTCAGCGAAAAATATGCGCTTGCTATGCATATTGATACCGATGAATCCAATGCCGCTGGCGCTGTGCCCGGCATGATGGCTGAAATACTGGACTGACTTGACAACAGAATCTGTACGGGCGGGAACAGGCGGCGCAGCGCCTCCCCGCCCGTTCTGCTTTTTCTCTGCATAATGGCCGGTGCGCGGGCATAGGATGAATTAAACGATTTTATTCTTCAGAAATGGGGACGGTAAAATGGACAAACAGACTGCCTCTTCGCTGCAACGGCCGGAAATCCGATATCTGCTCATCTTGGGCTGTACCGTGCGTGGGGATCAACCCACGCAGCTCCTGCAAACGCGGATTGACCGTGCGGCACAATACTTAAAGCTGCATCCGCAAACCATAGCGGTTGCCAGCGGCGGATGCTTTCGGGCCGGGCAGCAAACAAGCGAGGCGGCCGTCATCCAAAAAGGGCTGTGCGCGAAGGGAATCGCTCCGGAGCGGATTTTAATTGAGGATCAGGCGCGCTCAACCGCAGAAAACTTCACCCTATGCAAACACTTGTTGGAAAGCCGTGAGGGCTGGGACGAAACAGAAACCATTGCCTTTGTCACGAATGATTTTCATGTAGCGCGCTGCCTGAAGATCGCCTGCCAAAATCGGCTGCATGTTGTGCCGGTTGCGGCTGCAACGCCAAAACATGCCCGCCTGCGCTGCCGTTTGCGGGAATGCATCGTCTCCATTTCCGTTCGGTTTTCAGAAAAATCAGGCTAGCCGTTCAAGAGGGAATCAAAAGGATGCGCCGCCAAAACTTTGCAGTGTATCCTTTTACTTTTACGAATCTGCCCGTAGGTATTTCTGCCGGAAGGCGCCCGGCGTCATGCCCACGGCCTTTTTAAACGCACGGTCAAAGTGGCTTTGGTCACAATAGCCCAGTTGGAGCCAGATGCTGCCGCTGCCCGGCGTTTGCAGCAGGCGCTTTGCCTCCTCAATTTTTTGCTGCTGGATATATTGGGTGACGCTCATGCCCGTCTCCTGCCGGAACCGCTGTGTGAGATAGCTTGGGTTGCGTTGCACGCTCGCCGCGGCCTCCTCTACACGGATGCGTTCATAAAGGTGCTCCTGCACATACTGCATGCACAAATGTACGGTTGTGGAATAATTCGCCTGTTTAAGTGCTTGAACGCGGCTGGCAAAATCCATCAGCATGCGGGCAAACAGGCTGATGAGCGCCTCCTGCTCGCCAACCTCTTCGCAAAAAAGGATATAATATTCATAGAGACCACAGCCCTCCTCCCAGCCTATCCCCGCCTGCACCGCCGCCTGAAAGGCAAGCGCTCCGATGGCGATTATCTGATTGCGCAGGCTACGCAGCGGTTCATGCGCAAAGGTGGCAAGATTCCATCGCGGCAGTTCCTGTAGGAGAAGCTTCAACGCCCGTGGATCCCCTTCCTGCACACAATGCATCAGCCGCTCCTGAAGCCGCTCGCTGAACAGACGCGGCTCTTCCTCATGGTGCAAAAAGGGCCGTGCCCGCTCCAACGGCGCCTCCGGCAAAAGACGCTTTTGATCCATCAACTGAGAGAGCATAATATGTTCGCCATACATTTGATTATATGCAAGGATCGCCCCATCAATCAGAGCACGACAATCCAGCACAGGGATAGAGCGGTAGTAAGCAATCAGGGCACTTTTCTGCGCCACGCTTATCTCAAGAGGAGCCAGTATATGTGAAACAGCCGTTTCATTGAGCTCGCTTGGGAACACAGGCCCAATCAGCAGCGTTCCCATCGCACGCCCAAGTTCCCGCACGCCGATGCTGGCCATCGCGCCAAAAACGGGCGAGGTTCGCAGCCGCGGCAGACAATTGCTATCCTCCCGGTGCAAAAGCGGGGTCACCAAAGCCTCTGCGCAGCCCTCCGGCAGATTTGGCCAGCCCTCAGCGAACATCTCCTCCCCTGCCCGTGTGATGGCACGCACCGGCACGCTGGAAAGGGAGCGCAGAAGAAGCGCATTCTCCCGCGCCATTCTCCAACGCATTTCGACCGCCTGTTTATATCCCACGATACTTCAGCCCCATTCCACTCAGAATAATTTCATCATTTATAAATGAATTATACTATAAACTCGGATTAATGCAATCTCATTACAATAAAATATGATAAAATTTTTTTGAAATCCAACTGATGTTTAGCAAGTTCTCCAAACGCAATATGTTATAATCAGAAAAATTAACAAGCATATTCATGTATGCACAGGGTAGATTTTGTCAACCCGCCTACGCTGGCAGTGAATACTTTTCTGCCGCAGGAAACCTGCAAAACACCGCTGAATTATCTATACGATATTTTATATTGGTTGCTTTCGCTTTCTATTTTCCAATAAAATTTTTATATATTTACAAAGCCGCGTAACGAACGTTGAAATCCCCTTATTTCAACACGTTCGCAATATAAACCAAATGCAAAGGAGCAAACAAAATGATTGGTATTGGTAACTGGGGCTGCCACGTAGACACCATGTTCTTCAAGGGGGACGTAAAGTTCACCATTACAGACAACGGCGGGGAATATGGCTTCGAGCTTCATATGGATGGCCCGATTCCAGAATTCCAGATCAAGGAGATCAAAGAGGAAAACGATGACACACTACATGCGATCGCCAATGTTGAGATGCTGCCCGGCAAGGATATCGACGTTGCGCTGACTTTCGCAGGCGACACCTTCAACGGCGTGATTAAGGTGCCTTTCCTAGGCAAAATCAAGCTCAACAACGGCTATCGCCTCGCTGAATAACGAGCAAGCAAAACGCGCCTGCCCCGTCTGTGAGTTGGGGCAGGCGCAAGCTGTTTTGATCTTGAAAAATTCATAAAAAGCTGTTGACAAGCATAGCAAATTGTGTTATGATAGCTTCCGTCCCGCATGGAGAGATACCGAAGTGGTCATAACGGAACGGTCTTGAAAACCGTCGTGCCGCAAGGCACCGTGGGTTCGAATCCCACTCTCTCCGCCAGAAAGTGATACGAAGCCTTTCTCGTTTGATATATACAATTTCATCCTTTTTAGATGTTACCATGGAGAAGTACTCAAGTTGGTGACGAGGCGCCCCTGCTAAGGGCGTAGGTCGGGTAACCGGCGCGGGAGTTCGAGTCTCCCCTTCTCCGCCAACCCCGCGGTGGGCATGTCGCGCACCGCGGGGTTTTTTGTCAAATAAGCGTCCAGCGCCAAGGCGTTTTTTTTATCCCACCTTAGCAGAAACACAGATATGTCGAAAGACATATCTGTGTTTTATTCTGTGGGGATTCAATGCCAACGTGCGGTGCGTGAGGGCAAATATACCAGCGGCATAATAGTAGCGCAGAGCGGCGAAGATCCGCGGTCATAGCTGCGGTTCAGCCGGACAGACGCGCCTACAAAAAATCATCCGAATCCTATCTTACCAGTGGATTAGGATGCGCCTTCTATCTAAATCGGCTCTCGCAATCTTAGTGGCCAAAATCGAAGAACTCGCCGCCGTGCGCGTGAACCTAAACCTGCTGACGGACAAATCCGTGATGAAACTTGCCGAATCCCTCTCCCTAATTCAGAGGAATGTGAAGGAGAATAAAATGATGAACAGAATTCACAGAGCATCAAAGCAAATGAACAAGCTGACCGACAAGGATGTGCGGATCATATATCTGCCGCCTGCAACTGTCGCGTCAATCCACTGTGTTGGAAACAGGCCGGAGGACAGGGCAACGGCCTTGCTGCGGGAATTTATGCAAAAAACGGACTTAGCGAAACGCAAACCTGATTTTCGGCATTACGGGTTCAACCACCCGAATGGATCGAACGAAGACGATCACGGTTATGAGCATTGGGTAACAATACCGGAAAACATGACGGTGGAAGCGCCGTTTCAAAAGAAAGCGTATGCCGGCGGGCTATATGCGGCGTATACCGTCACGTTCGGCGAATTTGAAAAATGGCATTGGCTTTGGGCATGGGTGGAAGCCAGCGACAAATTCATGCTCAACCTTGGCGACCCCGAATGTATGGACGGTCTTTTGGAGGAGCATTTTAACTATTTTAATCAGTATCACTTAAAGAACTTCGATAAAAACAGATTCCAGATGGATTTGCTGATACCGATTAAAGAAAAAGAATAAAAGCCGGCCTTATGATTTCACCCGTCCTCACCTGCGGTGCGCATTTCGCGCATTGCAGGTTTTTCTTATCTATCCCCGGCGATTTGCCGTATCCACATTTCAGAATCCTGCTTTTTCACGGCGCGAAGTGAAACCAGATGTAGTGAATGCCTATCTCATTTCCAAATATTTGGATTGCATCATCAACATCCTGTTTTGCTCTTTTAGCGGTCAGATTTCCAAAGAAGTACGATAAAGCTGCCGTTTCGCCGGCTTCTCGCGCCCTCCTCCCCTTGCATCACCCGAAAAAAGGGCGTATAATATAGAGGAATAGAAGAAAAATAAAATTGGGCTCACTGCGCTGTCTGCATGTGAAAGGAAGATTATCTTGGGCGGAGATTTACATTGTCATACCAGGCTTTCAGATGGTTCTCTCGGCATTGAGGACCTAATTCTACTTGCCAAAAAGTTAAAGATCGAAACCATTGCCATCACAGACCATGATTGCCTTGCCGGAACGGTGCGCGGTAAAGTCATCGGTGAGCGGCATGGTGTTCAGGTGATCCCGGGAGTGGAAATTTCCTGCGTTGACCCAAAGCGGGAGCGCAGAGCGCATTTGCTCTGCTATCTCAGCGACAGCCCGGATCGCTTAGAAGGCTATGCCGCCGGAACTCCCTTTCACGCAGAAAAGCGGGGCAGTATATGATTTTGAAAGCAGCCAAACGCTTCCCCATTACGCCAGAATTTGTGTTAAAATGCGCCTCGGGCTCCACCAATATTTTTAAGCAGCACATCGCGCACGCTCTGATGGAATGCGGCTATACGCACACGATTTTTGGGGAGCTTTATCACGATTTATTTTCCTCCAACAGCCCAAATTGCATCAGCGTTGAGCCCTCCTTTCCAGATGTACGCGAAGTGCTGGCGGCAGTTCACGAGGCCGGCGGCATCGCCGTGCTGGCCCACCCTGCCTTTTATGACAGCTTTGACCTTTTAGATGAGCTAATTGGGCTTGGGCTGGATGGCGTAGAGGTTTGGCATCCAACAGCAAACGAAGAAACGGTCAGCCGCCTTCAGCGCACAGCGCGTGAGCATCATCTGCTAATGACCGGCGGCAGCGACTTTCACGGCATGTATAATTCCCGCCTGACAAAGCTTGGCGAGTGCCTCACTCCTGACGAACAAATCACGGAGCTGCTTAACTATAAGGCAAAACAACGCCGCCTGCAAAAGAAAGCGGCTATTTCGGCGGAAAAAGCAGTTTAATCCCCATTTTTGAGGGGATCTTGTGCAAACTTCATCTCTGCGAAAGGCAGGAACACGATCATGAACACATTTGATGACAGTGACATGAAAATATTTGGCGTGAAGGAAGAGCCGGATTCTACTGACGGAGCCGAGGTGCAGGCGCTGGCAGAAGAAATGAAACGGCAGAGGCTCAACGGCAACTCAGAGCGTGCCAAGCAGCTTGGAATCCGCATGGCTGCTCTTGCCCCGGATTCCGCAGATGCGGATAGCCTCGACCTTTCCCGCCTGCCTGGGCGATCCCCTCCCTGCCCCCGATATTATGTGCCAATCCGCATTCTTCTGATCTTTATCGCAGAATCCTGTTTGCACCTGTATACCCCCACGCCTTTGCTTGCCACCACTGCGGCCAATGCGCTGTACGATAAGCTGATTGAGGATGATCCGGGTTTTTACGATACGATCTCCAATGGAGCTGCGTTCAGCTTTTATTATCTCGCCCTGCGCCATAGTGGGAAGGCGGATGAAAACATTGGCGCTACGTTTGCCATGCTGTGCGGGGCGGAGGAAGATCAGGCTTTGGCCGATCTAGGCGCGCGTGTTTATCAATATGTCACGCGAAAAATTCGCGGGCTCATCGGTGAAATTCAGTTTGCTGAGGTTTGTTAAGCCATTGCAATGCAACTGTTTGTACAACAGGGCATGTGGAAACGCTTTCGTTTCCACATGCCCTGTTATTCTTCTATCAACGTTGAAAAAGGGCGAGTTGCAAAACGTTCATTGCGGAAATTCGTCATGAGAAAAGCCGTTGGGTTCGGGCGCACAAAAGTGACGAATCATCCGCCTGAACCGGCAGCTATATGCAGCATTGCCTATGATGAAAGCAATTTATAAATACAAATATAAAAATGGTCCCCAAAAAACTTCTCAATTGCCTTTGCGCCTTTTGGCCAATCGGCGATTCTTTTTCGACAAACTGAGGGATATTGCAAAACACAAGGCATTTTGCAATATCCCCCTTTATATGCACTTAGGAAAGAGCTCAGGCCTCCAGCTCTACATCCGGCGCCTGCGCATTGGGATCCGCTTCGCCATGGCGCACCTGCGTCATGCACAGGAAGGCAAGAGCGAACGCAATCGGGCAGTAAATAAAGAGAGACCAATAACTCGTCGAGCCACAGAGCGTACCGCACAGGATCGGGCCGACGATAGAGGCGGAGAAGGTGGCTGTGTAATAATATCCGGTGAAGGTGCCCACCTGCTCAGGCGTGCCGATATCCAGAACAACGGGCAGCGTATTGATATTGACAAGCGCCACGCAAGCGCCGCCGCCAATGAGCGCAATAAAGATCATCACCTTCTGGAAGCTGGGCATCTCCTTAGTCAAGAAGAACAGGGTAAACAGCAGCAGCGCCCCGCCCAAACCAATCAGAATCGTTTTCTTTCGGCCGATCTTTTGGCCCAGCTTTCCGGCAGGAATTGCAAAAATCATCAATGAGAGCGCAAACACACCCATCAGGATCGTTGCCGTTGCCGTGTCAATACCAAGCTCTTTTTTCGCAAAGAGCGTAAAGAAGGTTTGAATAGTATCAGAGCCGTTGAAGAGGAAGAACAGCGTCAACAGCATGAAAACTAGGCTGCGTTTTTTCTCCTTCGGCAGCTTCAAATCCTTCAGCTTTTGTTTTTCTTCCCTTTTGGCTTCTGCCGCCATGTTTGCCTCGGCCGTTTTTTCAGGCGGCTATCCGGCTCCTTGACGGTGAGCATGACCACCAGCAGGCAGATCAGCATGACAACCGCCGTAAAGATAAACACATAGGGGCGCTCTGCATCCGTTGCAGGCTTTGAGCCCATAAAAAGCGTCATAATGGCAATCACGATCATGCCGCTGCCCATGCCGAGCAGGGTGCCGAGGCCACCCATCAAATTGATCACGGCATTGCCCTCGCTGCGCAGGGAAGGCGGCGTCAAATCGGGCATTAACGCGACCACCGGAGAGCGCCAAAGCGACATAATCAGGTTAAAGCAGATCACGCACAGCATCAGCGTCCAGATATACGGCATGCGCGGGATCAGGATGAAAAACAACGCCGCGGCCGGAATACCAAACAGCAGGTACGGCCTGCGCTTACCCAAACGGCTGTGCGTCCGGTCGGAAATTTTGCCGAACAGCGGCTGAAAAATAACGCCGAACACATTATCGATGACCATGATCGCACCGATCAAGCCGCCCACAACACCCGCGCCAACAACATCCGTGCCGCCGAACAGTGTGGCAAGCCACGGCAGTTTTTCCGCAATGCCCGCCACTGTTGGGGAGGCGGACAGCATTTCGTCCAAAATCGGCGGAACATAGGCATTGTAAACCGACCAGGCAATCGAGCTCGCCATAAAACCGAATCCGATCAGGAACGTCAGCTTATAGTTGAGCTTCATTTTTTTCTGCTCTGCCATTACCATTCTTCCTTTGCATCTAAATTGAAAGCAGTGTGCTTCCGATGGGGGATAAAACCTGCATCTAGTATAGCAATTTTTTGTAGGTATTGCAACGGATTATTTTGTATCAATATTAAATTTTTGTTAGATATTGAAGAGAACCCTTTCCCTTCAAGATAAAAAGGGAGCGGCGCGCGCCGCTCCCGCCATTCACAAAATCTGTTATTCTACCTTTGCGCCGTCTGAAGCATCATTTTCCCTGTAATCACAATATGAAACGGCGTGCCTCTGACCTCCAAACGATAGTCCTGCCCTTCCAGAAGGCCTTGAAAACGAACCTTCATTTCATCGCCATCCGGCCCTTCCACAATTGTCCCGGCAAAGCGTTTTCCATCGGGGGAAACAGCGGTGACGGAAAGATCCTCCCGCCACGCAAAATCCTCCGTGAATTCGATCTCCACGTAATCCCCTTCCGCCTTGTATTCCGTGCGGTCGAATACAGGCAATTCCGCCTCGCGGACGATAAAATCGCCATAGAGCGTTTCCGCGCCCTTCTTCCCCTGCACATGCAAGAGCGCCACACTGATGATCTCACCAAGCGGTAAATCCGCCGCCTCAAGGTACCAGTAGCCACTCTCATAGCCTGCTATTTTACAGCTATCGCATTTCCCTCGCGCGTGAGAAAGATGGCGCGCTCCGCGCCGGTTCTTCCGGTTTCTTCTGCGCCGTCGAAGCGGATGCGAAATTGTCCGCCCGCTAGGCGCTCCAGCTTTTCACGATCCTCCGTCTCCTCAAAACGCGCATAACGACCCTTTTGATTGCAAAAATTCGCCGTGAAAGAGCGTTCCACGCCCTGTGCATCTATCATACCAGTCACGCGCACCGTACAGGCTTCCCCCGCTGCCAAACCATCCGCCACAATGGAAAAGCGGTCATCCTCACTTCGACGAGGCGCGGGGTGATGGCCTCTCCCCCCGCAGGGGTGATGGCAATGGATTCTCTCCCGGTCAGCGTGAAATCCTGTGTAAACCGCAGCTCAATATTGCCGTTTTTGTGCACACGCACGCCCATCAAATCGAGAAAATCCTCCCCCAGGCCCGCCTTTTGATAGGCCTCCTCCAGCTCTAGCCCCTGCGCTACGAGAGAATCAATATAGGCGCGCATCTGTTGGGTGGAATCAAAGGAATGCTTTTTGACGGATACGTTCGGCTGAACCCCCTGCTCTTCAAAAACCTGGACTGGCCGTGTTTACCATCTCCTGCTCCAACTGATCCGTCCTCTGCCCTGTTGCCCCGGCCACAGCAATGAGCACATCGCGCCCCTCTTCGGATAGATAGCCATCCGCAATCGCTTGGTTAAGAATCGCCCGCAGCGTCTCCTGTGCGCTGCTGTTTGCGCTCTCCGTCTTGCGGAGCAGTTCCTTGCCATCCTCATTCACGCCGATAAGCCCCACCACGCGCCCCAGGCGGTTAAGCTCAATGCGCACAACCGGATTAATCGCAATTTCCACGCTTGCATCTGCCGTTGAAAGCACACGGTAGCCCTGCTGCACGCCGATGAGCAGCAACAGGCAGGCAGCAATCGCAACAGTCCACCTCCTGACGCGCCGCATTACTACGATACGGCTGCGCCCTCGCACTGTTTCCGCTTTACTCTCCGGCTTCTCTTCAGCAAGCTCTAAGCAGGCGGCATCCAGCTCCATGCCGGCCACCCATCCGGGCTGCGCAGGCACTGTTCGGAATTCGCCGTCCGCTGTAAGCAGGGCCGCGCATCCTTCGTTTATCTCCAAAATTAAAAATCGATTCACAGCCCTTCCCCTCCTTCCGTGCTGTCCAGCCGAATATATTCCCGGATAAATGGGTAATCCCCGCTGTGCACCAGCACTGCCGCCACAAGATACCTGCGGTGATCCTCCAGCACCTTGGGCTTCATTCCCAGCCTTTTGGCGAGCGCCTTGATTGGCACTTTCTTTTTGCGGCGGAACGCCTCCAGCATCTCCTCATCCTGCAACAGCATGCGCACCGCCTCTTTGCACGCTTTTCGCGTGGAAGCATGGCGCGGGGTTGCGGCAGACAAATCTTGGAATGAGAGCGACCATTCCCGCAGCTCCTGCGTCAGCAGCAGGATTTCTTCCCGCCGGGCTTCCTGCTCGCTTTGCAGATCGTAGGTATGCCGTGATACCACATCGATCAGGCTCCGGCTCTCCTCATCCTCTTGATCCAGAAGGGGCAGCTCCGGGTGCGCCGTATCCTGCCGGATGCAGTCAATCACCCGCCGGGAAATGAGCAGCTTTGCAAAGGAGAGAAAACTTCCCTTCCCCGGCTCAAAGGTACGCACCGCCTGTGCAAAGGCCAACATACCGGCCTGCACATAATCCTCTTCGGCCTCGGGCTATTTGTCAGCACGGCTGATAGGATAAATGGGCGGTATTCCCTGAGCAGATCGTTCATCTCCCCATCGGAAGATTTTGCGATCAGCACCCGATCTGCAAGCGTTTGCCCCATAGGCGGCGCCTCCTGTCTATTCAAACTCCGTTGTTGATCAAAGCTTACCGGCCCATTATACAGGAAAACGCCGCGTTTGAAAACGGGCTTTGGCCGCATACTTTCTTTTGATATCGTTCGGAGCAGACGCGCCGGATTTGGGGGTCCTACATTTTTTATTTTGATTTTAAGCGTTTGGTATGCCGCGCCGGTTTGACAACCCCAATAAAGTGTGCTATTCTAGGCTCAGCCAAAATAACAAAAACAGGGGAGCCGCCAGCGGCTGAGAGGAAGGCATGCCTTCGACCCTCGAACCTGATCTGGATCATGCCAGCGTAGGGAGTTATAGAGAGCCGTTTTTTCACTCCCGCTGTTACACAGCGGGTTTTTGTTTTATTTGGCTGCCTTTCGGCAATGGAAAGCATGAGGCTGGAAGGCAACGGATTCTAACCAAGAAACAGGAGGAAAAGCAAATGAATGCAAGCGTAGCCATTCAGGTTCTGCCCAGCGTGGAGGGCGAAGACGTCATCCGGATTGTTGACGAGGTGATTGCCTACATCAAATCAAGCGGCCTTAACACCTATGTCGGCCCTTTTGAAACCACAATTGAGGGCGATTACGACCAGCTCATGGAAATTGTGAGGGAATGCCAGCTTATCTGCATCCGCGCGGGCGCGCCAAGCGTAATGTCCTATGTGAAGATCAATTACAAGCCGGACGGAGTGTGGACCATTGAGAAAAAAGTTAAAAAGCATCACGAATAAGCTCTACTCCGTTTTAGGCATTGCGATCATCCTGCTGCTCTGGCAGGCGCTGTGCTCCTTTGGCATTGTGGCCGATTATATGCTGCCGTCCCCCCTAGCTGTCTGCCGGGCGTTTGCCGGGTCCTTTTCCATCTTGATGGGGCATGCGAAAACTTCACTGATCGAGCGCTGCTCGGCCTTGTGATCGGTGTTGTGCTGGCCTTTGTGATCGCGGTGGTGATGGATCGCTTTCACGTCGTTTATAAAATGACCTATCCGCTGCTTGTCATCACGCAGGCGATCCCTGCGGTTGCAATCGCCCCGCTTTTGGTGCTGTGGCTCGGCTACGATATGACGCCGAAGGTGGTTCTGGTGATCATCGTCTGCTTTTTCCCTGTGGCGGTCGGATTATTGGATGGGCTGCGGGCCGCAGATGCAGATCAGATCAGCCTTCTGCGCGCGATGGGGGCGAACCGGGCGCAAATCTTTTGGCATATCAAGCTGCCGGGCGCAATGCCAAGCTTTTTTTCCGGGCTAAAAATTTCCGTATCCTTCTCCATCGTGGGGGCGGTCATAGCGGAATGGCTCGGCGGCAGCAGCGGGCTTGGCGTATATATGACCCGTGCGCGCAAGTCCTTCGCGTATAGCGATATGTTCGCCGTGATCTTTCTGGTCGTCGCAATCAGCCTGCTGCTGATCGGGCTGACCAACCTGCTGGAAAAAAAGACGACGCCCTGGCGGCAGATCAAGAAAACATAGCAAAGCCGCTATTTAGCACATAAAAAGGAGAATGAGATTAATGAAGTTAATAAAACGCATTTTAGCGCTTGTGATGGCCGTTGCCTGTATCCTGGCCGCTTTTGCCGGATGCACAAAGGACGAAAAAGCCCCGGGCGCACAGGAAAAAGCAAAAATCACCGTTGTGCTGGACTGGACGCCCAATACCAACCACACCGGCCTCTACGTTGCCCAGAAAAATGGTTACTTTGCGGATAACGGCCTAGAGATTACCATTGAGCAGCCGCCTGAGGATGGCGCGGAAGCGCTCGTTGCTTCCGGCAAAGCGCAGTTCGGCGTAAGCTTTCAGGAGAATGTGGCCAGCGCACTGACCGCTGAGTCTCCGCTGCCCATCACCGCTGTTGCGGCGCTGATTCAGCACAACACCTCCGGCATCATCTCGCTGAAGAAAAACAATATTACTTCCCCGAAGGGGATGGCAGGCCACACCTATGCATCGTGGAACACTCCGATCGAAAAAGCGATTCTGAAGGACGTGATTGAAAAAGACGGCGGCAACTTTGAGCAGGTCGAAATGATCTATAACTCCGCCCAGGACGTTGTGACCGCCTTGCAGACGAACATCGACGCCGTTTGGATCTATTATGCCTGGGATGGCATCGCAACCGAGGTCAAAGGCTTGGATACCAACTACTTCGCCTTTAAAGATATCAACCCCGCTCTCGATTTCTACACGCCCATTCTGATTGCAAACGACAGCTTCCTTAAGGAACATCCCGATCAGGCCAAGCATTCCTGAAAGCTGCCCGCCTAGGGTATGAATACAGTATCGAGCATCCGGAAGAGGCTGCCGCCATCCTGTGCGAATATGCGCCGGAGACGGACAAAGAGATCGCCGTGGCCAGCCAGAAATACCTGGCCTCGCAGTATAAAGCCGAGGTAGAGCGCTGGGGCGAATTTGACCAGAAGCGCTGGGACGCTTTTTATGACTGGCTGTATGAAAACAAGGTGATCGCCAAGGAGATTCCGGACGGCAAGGGCTTTACCAACGACTATTTGAACTGACAAACTCCATCGTGAAACGAGGCGCTGAAATGGACCGGCTGCGGGCAGAACACATTACAAAAAGCTTTGACGGCACTACGATCATCCAGGATGTTAGCCTGACGCTGCACGAGGATGAGCTGATCTGCCTGTTAGGCGTTAGCGGCGTGGGGAAAAGCACGTTTTTTAACGTCCTCTCCGGGCTTGTCGTGCCGGACAGCGGCCGGGTTCTGTTGGGCGAGGAGGATATTACAGGCCAAACGGGCCGCATTAGCTACATGCAGCAAAAGGATCTGCTCCTGCCGCACAAGCGGATTGTGGATAATATTGCCCTTCCGCTTGTGCTCAAAGGGGTGCCGCGCAAACAGGCGCGGCAGCAGGTCAGCTCCGGCCTTGCAGAATTCGGTCTGGAAGGGACGGAGCGCAAATATCCCGGCCAGCTCTCGGGCGGCATGCGGCAGCGCGCGGCGCTTTACCGCACCTATCTCTTTAACAGCGAAGTGGCCCTGCTGGACGAGCCCTTCAGCGCGGTGGACGCAATTACAAAATCGCAGCTTCATCTATGGTATTTGGAGATGATGAGCAGCCTGCATATGTCGGCTATATTCATCACGCACGATATTGATGAAGCGATTTTCCTCTCTGACCGCATTTATATCATGTCCGGCGCGCCGGGGGCGGATCACGCAGGAGCTGACGATCCGGCATCCACGCCCGCGCACAACGCGCTTTACAGCTTCACAGGAGTTTATGGAGTATAAGCGGCAGATTTTAGACGCGCTAAAAATCCAATAGCATATTGCACCAGTTTTCATGGATCCAACACCATCAGCGGGGATGCTTCGATATGGGGGCATCCCCGCCATCCGTTTTACTGCATGAATGCGAAAAGAAAGCGTATTCCCGCCGTCTGCCGCTTCCCCTCTACCCATCTCTCAACATCCAATTCCCCTGCATATGCTTGATGACGCTTTCGGCATTGATTTCCGCGCAAAATCGGCTATAATAGATATATTGGCCTTTTGCCGTTTCAGAGCGCGGAAAAAGCCATAACGCGGTAAATTACCAAGTAGGGAGTTTTGATTGATGAATGGCTATTACCCGCCTCCCCCCCTATGGATACAATTACGATCCGGCCGGCTTTCAGCCGTCTCCTTCCCCGGCGGCACAGCAGAACAAAAAGGCGTTGCGCTCATTGAGCATCTTTGCAGGGATCGGCCTGCTCGGCTTTATGCTGATGCAGCAGATTTTCTCTGCAATTTTGATGATTTTCGGGCTGGCCGACCTCTACCAAAACGATGCTCTGTTCCAGGACGCCTATGGGATTCTGTTTTCCATCTTTTGCGTGGGGCTGCCGTTCCTGGCGGTCTATTTTCTTCTCGCTCTGCGTCGGCAGGCGCCTGATATTCCGCTGAACGCGCCCAAGAATAAATGGCGTGCCATCCTGCTGGCGCTCATTGGGCTGCTCGTCTGCATGGCGGGAAATTATGCGACAAACGGCCTGATTCTCTTTTTCAATCTCTTTGGCATTGAACTGAGCGCGCCGGAGGTGCAGGCGCCGGCAAGCGTTTGGGGCTGTGTTCTCCTATTTGTGCAGAGCGCTGTTGTGCCCGCAGTTGTGGAGGAATTCGCCATGCGGGGCGTTGTGATGCAGCCTTTGCGAAAATATGGGGATTGGTTTGCCATACTAACCTCTGCCTTCGTGTTTGCGCTGATGCATGGGAACCTGGTGCAGGCCCCCTTCGCCTTCATCGCCGGCATCGGCCTGGGCTATGCTGTCATTGCGAGCGGTTCCCTCTGGACAGGGATTCTGGTCCATCTGCTTAACAATTCCATCAGCGTCATTCAAACGATTGCAATCGCCTATCTCCCAGAGGGAAAAGCGGCAATTGTTTCCGCTATTCTGATCGGTGTGGTAATCGCGGCCGGTGCAGCCGCATTGCTCGTCTATTTGGTGAAGAAAGAAATGCGGTTTGTGCTTCCTCTTTCCAGCGTGCCGCTGCACCGCGGTGAAAAGTGCGCCGCCTATCTCTTTACCCCGCCGATGGTGTTGGCGCTGGCGATGATGGTTTGGTCCACGCGCTATTATATCAACGTGCCGTTTTCCACCAGGCTGCCTACGCTTTTTTTCTTCATCGCGGCTATTGTCGCCTTTGTTTACTCATTCAGCCCGCAAAAGGCCTCCGCCCCCCACCCGATGTGAAAGGGGGGCGTATGGAGCTATGACGGATCAGGATTGCATGCGGGAAGCAATGCTTCTCGCCCGCCTTTCCGCGCTGGAGGGGGAAGTGCCCGTAGGCGCTGTTGTCACCCGTGCGGGCGGCATCGTCGGCCGGGGGCGTAACCGCCGGGAAACGGGCAAAAACGCCCTTGCCCATGCAGAACTGGAAGCCATTGCTGAAGCGTGCCAAACACTGGGCGGCTGGCGGCTTTGGGAGTGCACGCTCTACGTCACACTGGAGCCCTGCCCGATGTGCACCGGGGCGCTCATCAATGCACGAATGAGACGCGTCGTATTCGGCGCATATGACGCAAAGGCCGGCTCGTGCGGTTCTGTCGTCGATCTTTTTGCCCTTCCATACAACCACAAGCCCATTCTGGAGGGTGGTTATATGGAGCAGGAATGCGCAAGCCTTCTCACGGATTTTTTCCGCAGGCTGCGGGAAAGCCGTAAAAGTGAAAGATAAATTAGGAGATGTTGAAACCATGAGTGAAGCTACAAAACCAGCCGATTGCGGCGGAAATTGCGAGAGCTGCGGGGCGGACTGCTCCTCCCGGCAACAGGATATGCATATCCCGCTCAACCAATACAGCACGGTGCGCAAGGTCATCGGCATTGTCAGCGGGAAGGGCGGCGTCGGCAAATCGCTCGTCACCTCTCTGACTGCGTGCGCAATGCAATCGCGCGGCTACGCAACCGCCGTGTTTGACGCGGATGTGACCGGCCCTTCCATCCCGAAAGCTCGGCATTACGGAAAAGGCAAAGGGCAACGAGCTCGGCCTCCTGCCGGAAAAATCCAAGATGGGCATTGAAGTGATGTCCGTCAATCTTCTTCTGGAAGATGACGAGGCGCCCCGTGGTATGGCGCGGCCCGGGTGATCTCCGGTGTAATCCAGCAATTCTGGACGGACGTTGCATGGGGCGATATCGACTATATGTTCATCGATATGCCGCCCGGAACGGGCGACGTGCCGCTGACCGTATTTCAATCCCTCCCGCTTGACGGCATCATCGTTGTGACCACGCCGCAGGATCTGGTTACCCTGATCGTCAAAAAGGCCTATCATATGGCCAAGATGATGAACATCCCGATCCTCGGCATCGTAGAGAATATGAGCTATGCCATCTGCCCGGACTGCGGCAAAAAAATCGAGCTGTTCGGTGAGAGTAAGGCGGAAGAAGTTGCCGCCTCCCTTGGCGTGCCGGTGCTGGCCCGCCTGCCGATCGACAGCAAAACCGCCCGCCTCGTCGACCAAGGGGCGGTAGAGCTTGCCGACGATAAATCAATCGCCCCGGTGGCGGACTTTTTGGAGCAGACGTTCCGGAACGCATAACAATTATACGGGGTGCAACAAAGGCTGTCGAGCAAATTCGACAGCCTTTTCTCTTATTTCGGTCAGCTTTTTGTTCCGCCGCTGCCTGCATGGAAGGGGAGACGCCCGCCCTTATTTAAACAGGAACGACAGGTTGCGTTTTTTATACCCATCCGGCACGGAAAGCAGGGATGCATCGATTTGATCCGTAATGCTGTTGACTTTGAGTTTCATCGTCCCGCCCGGGCCTCGCAGCTCCATCTTGACAAGCTTGTCACCGGAGAAGTAGAAATAAATCCGGTCGGTATCTGAGGTATAGCGCTCACAGGTTAATTTCTGGCCTTCGTCCGTCACCTCCAGGGAACTGACAAATTCAAATTTTGACGGGTCGATCACAAGGCTTTTGAAATCCCCCGCCATAGAGGATGGCACATCCGTATAAGCCTTCAGGAAGGGAAGCACCGCATAGGTGCTCTGCCCATCGCTGATGACCGACATTGTGAGTTTATCCGAATAGGTCATCTGAATGCTAAGCTTTTTCCCGGAGGCAGTCAAAATCAGGGGCATATCCGTTTCTTCCCCATCTACCTTTTGGGAGGAAATCACATCCCAAGTGTAGACGCCGCCCGCCAAAATCCGCATATAGGGATCGGCTTTATGGCCCTTAAAGGGCTTCATATCCTCTTCCTTAATCGGCTTTTTATCCGCCGAGGCACTCCCATTCCCAGAAGAACCGCCCGAGCCGGAGCCAGTATTTCCAGAGCTGCCGCCGCTGCCTGAGCTTGAGCCCGCAATGGCATTGCCGTTGGCATCCGTCGCGCCGCTGCCGCCTGATCCACCGCCGGAAGCGGAACCGCCTGTGCCGTGCTCCTCCTCCCACTCCTGCTCTAGCAACTCAGGATCGGTCGGGATCGTGGGCGAGCTGACTGTGGGATTGCCACAACACAAAAATCAAAAATGCCAAAATAAGCACACATAAAATCACCGTGACGATCACAGTAGAATTCTTCAAACTGATCCACGCTTCCTTCCATCCCGCCGCGCACGCCGGAGGGATCCCCTTTGATCTCATTAGTATTAGAATACCACACAACGGCTAGAAAGGGAACCGCCTTCCGGCAATTTCCATGAAAACGCCCTGCTGAATGGAAAATTTGATTGCTGCCTGTACATGCTGATACAAGATTGCAATTTCAGTTTGTGGAATCTTCCGATGGCCCGTAAAGCCGCAAGAAAACATGTAAAAACCTCCTTGTTCCCTTGATACATACTTACATCAAGGCGTTGATGATTGATGTATCAAAGAATCCGTGACTTGCGCGAGGACCGAGATTTATCTCAAGAAGATATTGCGTTCTACTTGAATATTCATCAAACAACATACTCAGATTACGAACTGGGGAAATTAAACATTTCCATCCCAATGCTGATCAAATGATCCTCCTTTTATGGCACTAGTGTGGATTATCTTTTGGGATTAACAGACGAAAAATCTCCATACCCTCGCAATAGGTGATGATTCCTAATAAAAAAGACGTTGGCTTAGAATCGCTTGTCAAAATCAAAGACTATGGCAGTATACATTTGAAAATGAGGGAACGCATAGAAGAACATGGCATAAACAGGCATATTCTCGCAAGAGCGATCGACGTACAATACGAAATTATAACCCGATGGTTCCATGATGATCTCACAACCAAATTGGATATGGACATCTTGGCCAAGCTTTGTTGTTATTTTTAATGCCCCATTGCAGATATGATAGAATATCGTAAATTTGAGCCTCAAAAGCCTTCTCTTCCGACAGAAAAACGGCCCTGAATGGACCGCGCATTCAGGGCCGTTCTATCAATGATTCTGATCATCCATGGAAATGATTTTAGCGTTTTATGAGCCACGTTCATTGGGAAGTGACAACGCCGTAATAGACGGTTAGCGCCTCTCAATTGATTAGACTAGCCGCGCAAGTTGGTAACTGGGGCAGCTAATTTTGTTTGATCGCAAACACGAACCAGCACCAGCGAAGCTGCTCCGCCGGTGCTGGTTCACGTTTTTAGGAAGGGGGAGGAATCAATCAAGATTTACAGATAATACGGTTGGATAATCGTGGCACTGTAGCTCTGGTTCGTCGAGTTGGAAATCCAGCCGCCGATTTCGTAGGAAACCTCACCGGCCTCCTTCAGGCCGTAAAAATCCACACCACCGGTGATAATATTCAAGACGCCTCCATTCAGATCAATCACATTGCCGCGAACGCCGAGCGTGCTGCGGGTGGGGTTTGGAACTGCCAAGCGACCCAGCTGCACCTGCTTCGGCTCCAAACGAATGACCTGCCCGCCGATTTTGACACCGTGAACCTCTGTTACTTCTTTGAGGTTTTTAAGGGGACGAAGGTCCGCAATCGAATTGCCTGACAGATAGACATGGGAAGCTTTCGAAATATATTGCATGCCCTCAAGGCTCTTGATGCCGCAATTTGCGCCGTCAATATAGCCCACATGCTCCAGCTCGCCGCGCGTGACGATATCCTCAACCGACTTGTTGAGCGTTACCGCCATCACCTGCGCCAGGTTTTCATCCGGGAACACTTCCCTGATTGTGCCCAACGCGTCATCTGCCTGCGCAAAGGCCATCATGCCCATTGTGCAAAAAAGTGCAAACACCAAGCATAGAGAAACTGCTGCCCGAAGAATACGGCTGGAAGTGCGCTTTTTCATTTGTGTTTCCTCATTTCTTTGACTCGTAGTGTAATACAATTACTTTTTATGTATCACCTGTTTTATTGTAGTATATTATATGTAACTTTTAAATAGTAAAACTTCCTAAAGATTCCATATTAGTTTTGTGTGTTTTAACAAAATAAGGTAAATGTTGAAAATTTATTACAATATAACCTTCTATCATTCTCTTCCAAAAACAGCACTGCCCGGCCCCGAATTTTCATCCGGGCCGGGCGGTATGCTTTTGCAAAGTGAATTTTATGGTGTTTTCTCTCTGGCCGCATGGTCAAAACGCCCTTTGGGTAAAGCTTGATCCGCTTGATTTGCGTGGCACAGCCAGATGAGGGGCACTGTGAACAATTGCAGCCGCAGGAGGATTTGCCTTTTTTATGATCCCGCCAAAGCTTTGCAAGGATTAAAGCCACCGCCGCCGCAACCAGCAGGCCGATTAAAATCGTGCCCCAATTAGCCGCAAAAAAATGTAACATAACCGATTCCTCCTTTTCTCTACAACGGCCGATCAGCGCCAATGCCTATTTAAACTTTAACCTTTGCATTTAAAACATTGCTCTCTTGATAGCGCCGGAACAACATATACAGGAAAAACGCAACCAGTATAAAGGCTGCCATTGCGCCAATGATGCTGCCGTTTCCGGTAAACAGCATCCCAAGCTGATAGACAACCAATGCAAATGCATACGCAAATACGCACTGGTAGCCGATTGCAAACCAAGTCCATTTTGCACTGTTCATCTCCCGCCTGATTGCGCCAATTGCGGCGAAGCAGGGGGCGCACAGCAAGTTGAAGATCAGGAAGGAGTATGCCGCAAGGGGAGTAAACGCAGCGCGTACATTCTGCCACACCTGCCAGCCGTTTTCCGCAACCTCTTCAAACCCGCCGAAGAGCACGCCGAAGGTGCCGACCACATTCTCCTTTGCAATCAGGCCTGTGATGGAAGCAACCGCAGCCTGCCAGGTGCCCCAGCCGAGCGGTGTGAAAATCCAGGCAATCGCATTGCCGATGACGGCTAGGATGCTGCTCTCCATATCCACCATGCCAAAAGAGCCGTTTTCCCAGCCGAAGGAAGAGGTGAACCATACAAAAATGGTGGCGAGCAGGATCACGGTGCCAGCTTTCTTGATGAAGGACCAGCCACGCTCCCACATGGAACGAAGCACATTGCCCACTGTCGGCCAATGATATGCGGGCAGCTCCATCACAAATGGGGCGGGGTCGCCCGAAAACATTTTTGTTTTTTTCAGCATAATGCCGGATACGATGATTGCAAAAACGCCGATAAAATAAGCGCTGGGCGCAACCCACCACGCGCCGTCGAACAGCGCGCCGGCAATCAGCGCAATGATTGGGAGCTTCGCACTGCACGGGATAAAGGTGGTGGTCATGATCGTCATCTTTCGGTCTCGATCATTTTCAATTGTCCGTGAAGCCATAATGCCGGGCACTCCACAGCCGGTGGCGATCAGCATCGGGATAAACGATTTGCCCGAAAGGCCGAATTTGCGAAAAATCCGATCCATGACAAAGGCGATACGCGCCATATATCCGCAGGACTCCAAGAAGGCAAGGAACAAAAACAGCACCAGCATCTGCGGCACAAAGCCGAGCACCGCGCCCACGCCGGCAATCACGCCATTCAGGATCAGCTGCTGTAGCCACTGCGCACAATGGACCGCTTGGAGCCCCTTTTCCACAAGGCCAGGAATGCCGGGAATCCATACGCCGTATGCAGCGGGGTCGGGCTCTTCTATTTTGGAAGCCTCGAGGTATCCGTTATAATCAACAGGGATTTCTTCTTCTACATTTCCATTGTCATCATACAGCTTGGCGGTCGCCGTCAGGCCGTTTGCCTGCACAGGGTCAAGCCCTTTCTCTTCTGCCGCCGCTTCAAAAGCCTCTACCTTTGCGCCAGGGACGGCATATTCCTCAGACGCCTCCTCATAAGCGGAAGATCCGATGCCAAACAGATGCCATCCATCACCGAAAACACCGTCGTTCGCCCAATCCGTTGCCCATCCGCCAACCGTTGTGACAGAAACAAAATAGACCACAAACATAACCGCCGCAAAAATTGGCAGCGCAAGCCAGCGGTTTGTCACCACGCGGTCTATTTTATCGGATGTGGAAAGCTTGCCCGCATTTTTCCGCTTGCAGCAACCTTTGATGATGGACGCTATGTAGAGATAGCGCTCATTGGTGATGATGCTCTCCGCATCATCATCCATCTCCCGTTCCGCGGCCTTGATATCTTCTTCGATATGGCTCAGCACTGCTGGATCAAGCTGTAATTGCTCCAGCACTTTTTCATCGCGCTCAAAAATCTTGATCGCATACCAACGCTGCTGTTCGGCTGGCATACTGTGCACCGCGGCTCCTCAATATGGGCGATTGCGTGCTCCACCGCGCCGCTGAAGCGATGTTGCGGCACGGTTTTTGCGCTCTGTGAAGCACGGATAGCCTCCTCGGCCGCCTCCATGATGCCTGTGCCCTTGAGCGCAGAGATTTCGACCACTTTGCACCCGAGCTGGCGAGAAAGCTCATCAATATAGATTTTGTCGCCATTCTTATTTACAACATCTATCATGTTGACAGCCACAACCACAGGGATTCCGAGCTCCGTCAGCTGCGTGGTCAGATACAAATTCCGCTCCAGGTTCGTGCCGTCAATGATATTCAGGATGGCATCAGGGCGATCCTGGATCAAGTAGTTTCGCGCCACTACCTCTTCTAAGGTGTATGGAGATAGGGAATAAATGCCTGGAAGATCCATGATGATAACATGGTCGTGCTTTTTCAGCCTGCCTTCCTTTTTTTCAACGGTTACGCCGGGCCAGTTCCCCACAAACTGATTGGAACCCGTCAGCGCATTAAACAGGGTTGTTTTGCCGCTGTTCGGATTGCCTGCCAAGGCAATTCTGATATCCATTGCGATTCTCCTTCTTCAGATTATAATTAGCATATGCTAACCTTTGCGTCAAAAACAAAGGCAGCCGCCCCTTCTCATGGATCATTCCACTTCAATCATCTCAGCGTCCGCTTTTCGAATTGACAGCTCGTAGCCACGCACGGTAACTTCCACAGGGTCGCCCAGCGGAGCTACTTTACGCACATGGACCTGCGTGCCCTTCGTAAGCCCCATATCCATAATCCTCCGCTTGACGGCCCCTTCGCCATGCAGCTTCACGACTGTTACTGTGTCCCCAATTCTCGCTTGTCTCAGTGTTTTCATACCGCTTCCTCCTTCACAATTTACCGTTATGCCAGAATCCCCGCCCCTTCCAATGCTTCAAACATTTGTTTGAAGCAATTATACCAGGATCTTACTCGCCATCTCACGGCTGATTGCCACACGGGAATCCTTCACATTCACGATAAGATTCCCTCCTATGGTGGAAACCACCGTTACATTTCCGCCGGTGACAAACCCGAGATTTTCAAGGTGCGCCCTGATTTCCGAATTGCCTCCGACCTTCCGGATCATGTTCTCTTCCCCAACACTTGCAAACGTCAGCGGCATCATGAATTCCTCCCCCGCCTTTCAATAAGCATTGGCTAACCCAATATGAAAAAAATCTGGTTAGCATTTCCTAACCAAATACATGTTAGCACTAGCTAACCTCTTTGTCAATGTCTCTTTTAAAATTTTTAAAAGGCCCTTTGAGTTACTGCATTTCCACGATGCGACTGGCCGGCGCGATTTTGTTATTATGAAGATATTATTTTAATTCTGACGATATATGTAAAATATAGTTTACATAAGAGGAAATATATAGTATATTATATATGTTTCAAAAAAATTGGAGGTGTAACATCATTATGAAACGAAGCGTTCAAAAATGGATGGCGGTTATCCTAAGCTGCTGTATATGCCTAAGCATCTGGTCGGCAGCGGCTCTCGCTGCCGGCACGGGAGAATTCGACCCGGTCGGCAACCTTCTTCCCAATCCGGGGATGGAAGAAGGAGGGCAAAATCAGAATGAGTGGACCTACGACAAAAATACGTTTCCACTCAACCTCACGACGGGAGACGACGGCTTTGCACCGCATTCCGGCGACAGTTGTATGGGGTACCTTCAGTATAACAGCAATAAACCGACGCTCATCTATCAAGAAGTCGAAATCCCAGTTTCAGGCGTCTATGAGTTTTCAGGTTACTTCGCAACCATTGCCGAACTCGTCACCATCCGCATTGGAGACAGCACCGTCTCGTTTTCGAATAATGGCCGCGTTTGGGATAAGAAAAACGTGCTCTTTGAAGCTTCTGCCGGGGATATCGTTCCGATCGAAATCACTTCATTCGACCCCACCCAGGTTGGCTTCTGGATGGACGACGTGTGCCTGACTTTATGCGAGGGCACTTCCTTGGAGGGCGTTTGGAGCGAATGGGATATTGAAGGGGAGGTTATCCAAGAACCTGAAATCGCAATGCAGGGAGAACACTGCGCCTATATTGCCGGCGGGAAAAGCCTGAATTTGAGAGGCCCGTCGCTTGAGTCGGGTGAATACATTCTCACGTTCTCCGTCAGGACGCTGGAAGAAGCCGCTATTCCAGGGGTGTTTCGCATTCTTTCCCTTGCATCAGGAGAAGTTTATGAAACCGAACCTTTTGAATTGGCCAACCAATGGAAAAGTGTGACCGTTCGAATGCAGGATCCGGGAGAGATTGCGTTTTCCATCGAAAGCCTAGATATCCCGGATGTGTTTATCGACAACATATCGCTTGTACGATTTGATGATTTCTGGCCGAACCCGGACCCTCAGCCGCAGGAACTGCTGACAAACCGCGGCTTCGAAAGCGGCCTATCCAGCTGGACGCATCCAGGTTCCTTTGCTGCCTTTACGACCACTTCACAGGCACATTCCGGCTCACAGTCGGTCTTTATGGGCTATTTTACCCCTGAAGCGCTCAACAGCTATGTGTCGCAGAATGTAACCTCTGGAAGCGGAACATACGATCTCTCCGCCTATATCAAAACGGAAACAAACCTGACCGGCACCGGCGCGATCCTGAGCCTGGAGGCGAAGGACGCAAACGGAAGCATTTTGCTTCCGCCTCCAGTAAAGCGGTTTCCAACTCCAATGGTGGATGGAGCCTTGCCGCTGTATCACTCAACGCACCCTCCGGCACCAAAACGGTCACCGTCAAAATTGGCGGCCTCTATTGCACGGGCGGCTTCTTTGTAGACGACGTATCCTTGCAATATAGCAGTTGAAGATCGCCATTTGTTTTCTCGATCGGGATTCTCACGCTATTAAGAGGGCTGTTTGAACACATTCACAACATATTCTAGTGAAAATTTTGGAGGTGGATCTCTCATGAAAAAGCATTTTAAAAAAACAATGGCGATGCTGCTCATCTGCTGCCTGAGCCTATGCATCTGGTCAGCATCAGCCTTCGCCGCAGGCACGGGGGAATTTGACCCCATCGGCAACATTCTTCCCGATCCGAGCTTTGAAGAAAACGAAAATGTGTGGAACTATAATGACAGTGACACCTATTTTGGTATTTGCCAAGCCCAAGGCAATCTTGACCCACATTCCGGAGAATGGGCCGCTGCCGTGCTCGGTGGTATCCAGGCGCCAACCTGTATAGAGCAGGAAATTTTTATTCCGGAAACTGGCCTTTATGAATTTTCCGGCTATTTTGCAGCTAACTGCCAGCAGATTACGCTTCGTATCGAGGGGACGGAAAGCCATTCTATCTCTTTCCCAGGCAACAATATAGAATGGGAAAAACAAACCCTGGCTGTTCTATGCGAACGAGGGAGACGTCATCCGGCTTGAAATCTCTTCCATTCAGTCAACAGCGCTCACTGGATATATCATGGACGATATTTGCCTAACGCGCTGTGAAGGCACCTCCTTTGATGAGCCTACTGATCTGAGTGTCAGCGGCGGCATGGCCGTCAATGAGCCTTCCATGGCATTACAGGGGGATTACTGCCGATTATTGCTTTCGGGCAAAACGCTGGAGCTATCCGGCCCGATGTTGGAGCCGGGGCTCTATACCCTGTCCTTTTTTGTCAAAGGGCCGGATGCTGAGAGCGCTGCATGCGCATTCCCAATTGATGTGGCAATGTCTGGCGAAGCCTATGCGCCTGAACTCGTGCTGGCTGATCAGTGGAAAAATATCACGGTCTCCTTTTCTGTGGAAGAGGCCTCTGAGCTCTCCGCTACCATTGGCATGGAAGGCCTCACGGCAGTACTCTTTGACAACTTTTCTATTGTAAGAGTCGCAGATTTGCCGCCTAAGCCTCCTCTGGAGCAGTTGACGAATCTTGGATTTGAAAATGGAATTTCCGGCTGGACGCAACAGCAGGGCACCTCCTCTTCTTCCATCCTCGTCGCAACCTCTCAATCATATTCCGGCACAAAATCGCTCTTTATGGGATATTTCTCTTCGGAGCCGCTCAACAATTATGTGTCGCAAGACAGCTCTGCCGGCGCCGGACAATATGCTTTTTCAGCACATATCAAAACCGAAGGTGCGCTGAATGGCGTAGGAGCATTCCTGCTGCTGGAGGCAAAAGATGCAAGCGGAAAAATCCTTGCGTCTGCTGCAAGCCCGGCTATCTCCAACTCCAACGGCGCCTGGGTCGTTGCCTCGACAACGCTCAGCGCGCCTGCCGGAACTAAGACGGTAACGGCAAAAATTGGCGGCTTATACTGCACAGGTGGATTCTATGTGGATGACGCCTCCCTGCAATACAGTAAATAGGCACCAACCGAAATTCCATCCAGCACAAAAACAGCCGGCCCGTGGATTGCACCCACAGACCGGCTATTTCTCTTTCAATAGGGCATAAAAAAGCGGCGGGCATTGCTGTCCGCCGCCGGCGCTTTCTTAATGCAGAGGTTTATTTTACCTCTACTGTCCAGCCGTAAGGATCTGGGAGTTTACCCCATTGGATACCCGTAAGCGTATCATAGAGATGCTGGGAGATCGTGCCGATCTCGCCATTATTAATCGTCATAACCTTCTCATCCCACTTCAGCTCACCGATCGGGGAGATGACCGCCGCTGTACCGCTGCCGAAGGCCTCCTTGAGCTTACCCGCATCTGCTGCCTCAGCAACCTCTTCGATGGAGAGCCTGCGCTCGCTGACCTTGTAGCCCTGCTTTTTCAACAGCTCAATGCAGGACATACGCGTTACGCCCGGCAGAATGCTGCCTTGTAGCTCAGGGGTGACAATTTCATCATCGATCACAAAGAATACATTCATCGTGCCGACTTCTTCGATATATTTACGCTCTACACCATCCAGCCACAGCACCTGGGTATAGCCAACCTTCTCGGCCTCATCCTGCGCTTTGAGAGAGGCGGCGTAGTTGCCGCCTGTTTTGGTGTAGCCCATGCCGCCGCGCACCGCGCGGACATATTTATCCTCCACATAAATTTTCACTGGGTTAAGCCCTTCCGGATAATAGGCGCCAACCGGGGAAAGGATGATGGCAAAAAGCAGCTCCTGTGCCGGGTGAACGCCCACCTGCGCCTCTGTTGCGAAAATGAACGGGCGAATATAGAGAGAAGTTCCCTCTGCCGTGGGAATCCAATCCTGATCGACGCTCACAAGCTTTTTAATCGCCTCTACGGCAAAAGCCTCATCGATTGCCGGGATGCAAAGACGCTCATTCGAGCTATTCAGGCGGGCCATGTTGCGGTCCGGGCGGAAGAGAAGGATGCGTCCATCCTCCGTGCGGTAAGCCTTCAGGCCCTCAAAAACCTCCTGGCCATAATGCAGGCACATCGCGGCGGGATCAAGCTCGATTGGACCATAGGGAACGATGCGCGGATCGTGCCAGCCCTTGCCCTCGTCATAGTTCATCAGGAACATATGATCGGTATAGTAATTTCCGAAGCCTAACCTGGTTTGATCCGTTGGCTTCTGCTTCGGATGCTGTGTGCGCTCAATGGTGATTTCCTGCATGTCGAACAGCTCCTTTTTGTTCTTTTCTATTTATTATAAGCTCGAAAATCCGCATTTGCAATATCTTCTTCTCCCGTTCCTGCGTTGAAAACTTGTTTTTGCGCACTTTATATAAAAAATAAAAAGAGTAATTGCAGATTATACCCTATTTACATATAGCTTCCATCATGATATAATTTTTAAATAGCATAAATCTATGCTGTATGAGAGGAGAAAACAAATTGAGAAACGAAGTGATGAGCTAAAAAAGCATGTTTACCGCGCAACCGGCATCTCGCTGCTAATCCTGCTTTTCGGTGCTCTGGGGGCTGGATTTTTGTTTGTCGTCGGCAACATTTTCGGCGTTCAAATTCTAAAACCCGGTAGCGCCATCTCCGAAATGCTGTGCATTCTATTTTTTGGGCGACCGATTTCTTTTTTGTCGCCTTCGTGTTGATCCTATCCTACTTGATCGCGGGGCTGCCCGCCGTTGCGCCAGCATTGACGCTGAGCATCCTGTTCTCCCACTTTGCGGGGCAATATAACGGCGGCGAATTCTCCGTGCCGCTCTATACGAATTTCTTCACCGTACCAAATGCGGGTGGCGGCGGCGTAAACATCGGCTACCTCGGCTATCTCATCATGGCGCTGCTGCTCGGCTATCTCATCAAATATCTATTCATCCTCTGGGAACGCGTGAAGGCAAAGCTCGGCCCAAAGCTAGACCGTCCTGTCGCCGCCCTTGGCAAAAAAATAAAGCCTCTTGCGCAGCTCGACGGCACCACGGTGATCGGCCTGCCGGACTTTCTGGTCTATGTCCTCATCATGCCAGTGATTGCGGCGGCGGTGACCTATCTTGTGATCAACTATGGAATCGCCGTTCCCTTCAACGCACTGGCGGACGCCTTGCAGCCGGTGCTGAAGGAGGCATGGGGCATCTCTCCAGCTCTCGGCGGGCTGATGATGGGCGCAATGGTCGGCTTCGATACAATCGGCCCCGTCTCCGCAGCTGCATTCTCCGTGGCGACGGACGCCGCCGTTGTGGGCAACACGGCGTTGATGACCACCTTTGGCCTCTGCTTTGCAGCGACGGGCTGGATTCCGCTGTTCGCCTGGCTCCTTCATCTGATCACCAAAAAGGGACCACGCTTTGACGGGGACGACGCCAACCTCGCCATGTCCGGCCCCATCAATGCCTTCTTTGACAACATGAAGCTCACCGTCATCTTTGCCGCGCCCTACGCCTGCCGCGACCCATTTCGGGTAATTCCCTGCTATCTCCTCACCTGCTCGCTGACCGGGCTTTTCAGCGGCGCGGCCGGGCTTGCGAACTCGCTCTATACCGCGCCGGAAAAAATCGCGCTATTTTTGAAGGGCGATTGGTATACCTCCTTCCTCCAGCCAATGCGCTCTATTTCCCACACGCCTCGTGGCATCCTGATGCCCATAATTGTGGGCGCGTGCGCGATTTTAGGCGGCGCGGTGCTGTTGCTTTGGAAAACAAAGGCCATGAAGCGCCAGCAAGAGAAGGGAACCTATGTGGAAATGAGCGGCGATGTTGGCGGCGAGATGATCCGCCTTGCGAAGCGCTGGGCTGCCAAGCCGCAGGGGTCCGCTGACCATACAGAAAAAAACACGGAAACGCCGCTGGAAGCGGAGATAAAATAACAGAAAGGAAGAAAAACAGGTGCTTTTACAGCGAATTGTTGCCCTGCTCATTGCAATTGTCACCTTTTTTGCCAACTGCTTCGGCATCACCAGCTTGAATATGGTGCCATACGCAGAGTTGAGGACGGAGCTTGACGATTCCATCCCGCTCCTCACGGGCGACCATAGCGAGGAGCTTCTCACAAATATCGACCGTGGCGTCCGCATGGAGGTCTACCTCACTCTAGGGCCCGGCTGCGCTATTCCAGGCACGCAAGAGGACGCTTACGATTTTCTGGACACATGCATAGAAAAGTATGCGCAAGAAGCACCCCGCGAAGCGCAGGTCTATATCTACCTCAATGAATACTTTGACCATGACCTAGACGAAGCGGCATTTACACAACTGCGGGAATATCTCGAATATGTCCGCTCGAGGGATTTGGGCATTCTGCTTCGCTTTGCATACGAACCATCGCCGCAGAGCGAATACGCGCCTACCCAGGAGCAAATGCTGCGCCATATCACGCAGATTAAAAACTGGATGAGGGAAAACGAAACGCTCATTGGCGATGTTGTCACCGCCTTGCAGCTCGGCTTTATCGGCGCCTGGGGCGAATGGGGGTCCTCCTTGCAGGAGTACGACCGCAAACAGATCGCCAACGCAATTTGCGACATGGTGCCAAAGAACGTATACATCCAGGGCCGGTATATGGATGTGACCGCCCAGATGTTCGGCCGCAGCACCTTCCCCCGGGTAGGCTACCACAGCGATTTTATGGTTGGCCGTCCACATCCGTGGAACACTGCCTACGATAAATACTACGCGCCCTATTACTGGCTCTTTGCCGCCACCAGCGCGCACCGGATCAACGATGGGGAGATGCCTTGGGTCGGCGCAACGGAGGAACCGGATGAATACGTGGATGGGCAGAAATTCTTGCAGCAGTGCTATGAATACCACCTCTCCACCTTCAGCATTGAGCACAATTACCGCGATACGCATCGCGACCCGCCCAATGAGCCGGTTTATAACATCGCCCGCTGGCAAACGGAGGAACTGACACTGAGGGATGCAAAAAAGCTGCGCATTCCTTATTTTGAAAGCTGGTTTCAGGATGAAGATGGGAACGCCATCCGCCGCACCGTGTATGAATACCTACGCGACTTCCTCGGCTATCAACTTGCTCTTTCCAATTTGGAAATAAAAGCAACCCGAAAGGGTAGGCAGGTGAGCCTCATGATGACCAATTTCGGCCTCGGCACGCCGCTGACGCTGGACAGCGCCGAGCTGGTCGTGCGCAACCGCAAAACGGGCGAAGAAACGCGCTATGCGCTAGGCGGATTCAACACGGGCAAGCTCACCACCTACGGGCAGGTTACCCTAAAGGCGACGGTCAAAGAGGAATTGGCAGACTGCGACCTCGGCGTTGCCGTGACCCGTGCGCGGAGCACGGGCGATTATAGGATCCGCTGCGCAAACAATATCCCGTTTGCGGATGGGGTAAACTGGATTCAGTAAGCATACCGCCTACACCGCAAACTGTAAGCCGGTCAAGGCTCAAAAGAAGCCGCCGCATGGAACAGTGCATCCATGCGGCGGCTTCTTTTGCATCCCTATTGTTTTTTGCATGGTCATGCCGTATCAGACAAACGTGTAGGCTTTTACAAGCTGCCGGTAGGCTGCTACCGGAACCTCATAGCAGGTCATTTTTCCATCTTTTTTGACAGCAACATAGCCTGCTCTTTCTAAATCGCCGCACAGCCCCAGCTCCAACTGGGTATTGCCGTTAACCTGTAGCAACAATGTATACAGAGGCAGAGAAGGGTTCATTTTAACCTCCCAGCTCTCCCCCGTCGGCGTCCATACCTTCTGCTGTACTGCCGCAAGGACGGGGTTCATCTCCTCCCGCGTCTTCAGCTCATGGGTCTTTCCCGCTTGTTTATCCGGTGTCATGCTGACGTTGGCGCGGTAAACAACGCAATCAACGGCCTGCGCCTGTTTCGCGGAGAGCAGCGTAACCGCCTGCGCCGTCCCTTGTGTGGGCGTAGAATCCGGCGCACGCACAGACGGCGCGGCGCTCTGGCTGACGGTCTCTGTGGATGTCGGACGCGTTTGAGTTGGTTCAGAACTTGCCTCCTGTAAAACGGGCTCCACCGCGCTACCGTCGGAGGAAGGCTCCGCCGTTCCCGGTTCGCCCTGGCAGGCCGCGCAGGCCAGCAAAAGACAAGCGCATATTACGATTACCGATATTTTTTTCATGACTAAATTCACCTGCTTCCTACTGTAATGCATAGAGCGTTTCAAAAGCGCCTATCGCTTCCGTGCCTCCCGCGTAGTATTCCGTAAAGACACGATAGTAATAACGGCCTGTTTCAATTTCATAATAGGGCTCGCCACTCTGTTCCTTCACAGCACTTCCGTCACGCCTGTCCGCCACCACCTGTGCGGCTTGGGCGAATGCGGATTGCCGTGCCTGCCCTGTAACCTGAGGTGGCAGGGACCCGCTGCGCGCGGCAAAGCGCAGTGACAGCGGCGCGGAAACTGTATTGTCATAAACCCGGTCGGCCCGGCCGTTTTGGAAGATAACGGTATAGCCGCTGTCCGTGATAAAAGCGCCCGTTTTCTTCGTGTAATCGATCACAAAGTCTTTACCATTCTCACTTGTAGGCGTGCATTCCACACGATAGTCGGAGACGTCAAAGCCCGGAATCTTCTCCGCCATCGCCTCCGCTAGCAAGTCATACGAAAGGGTGGTATACGTCGCCTGAAGCGGAGAGATTGCAATTTGCCGCTGCTCAGGGAATTCTTCCTGAAGCGAAGCGGGGGCTGCGGCTTTGCTCTTTTTGATCACTTGGCTTCCGTTTCCATAAAGCGTATGGTTTTTGATATCGTTATCTGCATAGCTGAACTGGTCGGCATAAGCGACCGCATTCGTGACGGTATGGCCAAGCGCCAAACGGTTTTGGAACCGCTTCTGCCATTCAAATGCTGAATTTGCCCCAATAGTTACCCGCCATCCTAACACGGCATTTGCGCCCCTGTCCCTCGTCGTTGTGCAGAGGTTGATTCCCGAACCATCCCCATGCTTGCTGTTAAGCACGCATCATAGATCACCAACTTTGTATTCGACAAAGAAAAGTTTTGAATATCAACCGCATTTCCGGATGCGCCATAGCCGTCATGCAAAGATAAATTATTGGGCAAATAAATACCATCTTGCGAACCATGCGCTGAAAAATACAAAATATCACTGTTTAAAACATACGAGCTGTTCAAATAGCTATAGGTCGGATTCGTACTGTACCAGGAAGAATACCCGCACAGCCCAAAATAATCGCACGCGGAGCGCACATCGTCACCGTTGTGAAATTCCCCGCCGATCGAGTAAGCCCGGCCCGCAACAGCCCCCGCGCTGATAACAGCCGAAGCCATCAGAACGACCGCCATGCACAAAGCAAATATCTGCTTTTTAAGCCTTGTTTTCATTTTCACCATTCCTTTGTTGTTTCTAACTCCCGTTTGCGGCCATGAAAAACGGAATGAAACATGGGACTCTCCTCCTTCCTATATTCTCCATTCATTCTTTTTAACAGAAGCGTACAGCAATTTTTAGGCAAATCATATTTTCTATAAATTCCATTCTCTGTACTTCCATTATATGCTCATTTATGCCAAAATTCTATATACATGTTATCTAAATATTATTATCTTTATTGTTAAAATCCTCCAAAAAATTCTATCTAATAACTAAAAGCATTTCGAAGAAGTCTGTTTCTCCGAAATGCTTTTTCTCTGGATTCACATTCTCTTTAATTCCCGCACTCCACGCTGATCTCATTGAACACCTTGAGCAGCGCGTCGATTTCGAGCTTCTGCTTCTCTTCCCCGCGCACGTCGAGTACGCAGCGGCCCTCGTGCATCATTACAAGGCGGCTACCATATTCCAGCGCAAAACGCAGGTTGTGCGTGACCATGAGGGAGGTCACCTGTTTTTCCTTCACGAGTTTATCCGTAATGCGCATCACGGTCTCGGAGGATTTCGGGTCGAGTGCGGCGGTGTGCTCGTCGAGGATTAAAAGCTCAATGTCCGTCATATTGGCGAGAATCAGCGCGAGCGCCTGCCGCTGCCCGCCGGAAAGCGTGCCTGCCTTCACATTCAGCCGATCCTCCAACCCCATGCCGCAGGTTTCGAGCAGCGTACGGTAGTAGTCCGTCCGGCGCTTGTTCACCCCGCGGGAAAGGCCGTAGGCTTTGTGCTTGTTATCCGCCAGCGCCATGTTTTCAAGAATCGTCAATTCGTCGCAGGTACCTTTTTTCGGATCCTGAAACACGCGGCCGATTTGATCTGCACGTTTGTATTCCGACAAACGGGTAATATCTTTCCCCCCAAAAAACACCTTGCCGCCCTCCACAGGCAGGGAGCCGCAGACGATATTGAGAAGCGTTGTCTTACCAGAGCCATTGGAGCCGACGATGGAGACGAACTCCCCTTTTTGCACCTCAAAGCAGAACTGGTTAAACAGCGTTGTTTCATCCGGCGTGCCAATGTGGAATTTTTTTGTGATCTGGTCAAGCTTTAGCATGGCGCGCCCCCCCTTTCCGGCCGAACATCGTGGTGGACAGCAGCGCAAAGGTGAAGATCACTGCCATCAAAAGCTTCAAATACTGCGTAGGTAGGCCGAGCGCGAGTGCAACGGCAAGGCAGGCTTTATAGAGGATCGCACCCAGGAGCACCTTGCTCGTAGCGCGCAGGAAGCGCACACGGCGGAACAGGCTCAGCCCGATGATGACGGATGCAAGGCCGATCACCACCATGCCAACGCCCATCTGCAAATCAGCGGATCCCTTCTGCTGTGCGATGATCGAGCCTGCCATGGCGGCAAAGCCGTTACCAATGGCGAGGCCGAGAATTTTAGAGGAGCCGGGGCTGCGCGCAAGCATCGTCACATACTGCTCATTGTTGCCCGCGGCCCGAAGCAGCAGGCCGGATTTTGTGGAGAGGAACCAATCGAGCGCATATTTGCACACGACGGCGATCACCAGCGCCACAAAAATTGGCCGCAGCGTGTAGCCGCCGATCGTTTCCGGCAGAAGCGTTGCGGGCGCACTCGAAAAGATCGTGGGAGAGGTAAAGAACGACACGAGCGACAGCCCGCCCGTCCCTTTCATCACCAGCACTAGGTTGATAGAGAGCAACGCAGTCATCACAAGGATGCCGCACAGCAAAGGCCGGATTTTTAACTTCACGTTTAAAAGCCCGGTCACGCAGCCAGCCAGCGCGCCCACCACAAAGGAGAACAGGACGCATAACCAGGGATTGAAGCCCTGCAAAATGAGCACGCCCGTCAGCACTGCACCTAATGGCACGGTGCCGTCGACGGAAAGATCCGGAAAATCCAAAATGCTGTAGGTGATGTACACGCCGTAGGCCAGGATCGCATAGACGAAGCCCTCCTCCAACGTGGCTTTTAAAATGCCAAACAGTTCATTCATATGAGAACCCAACTTTCCGATAACAGATGTTCAGATAACAGACACCAACTGTCAGATTTTACTGTGATTCCTATCGTGTGCGAAGCCCGATGTCCAAAGTCTGCAAGAAGAGGCCTGAGGCTGGCGCGGAAATCCACGCCAGCCCTGTGCCCTTCAATCAATCCTCGTTTTTAGCTGCCTCAGGAGGCAGTCGTCACCTTCTGCGCATCCTTATAAGCCTCCGGCAAGGTCAGCTTGAATTTTGCGAGCACGTCGCTGTTGTAGACTGGGGCGCTATCCTTCACACGGGCAACCGGGATGCTGCCCGCATCCGCGCCGCCGAGCACCTGGCCCGCGAGTTTGCCCGTCTCCTCTCCAAGGGCAACGTAATCAAGGCTTTCGGAGGCTAAGCAGCCCTTTTCAACTTGCTCGATCTCGGAGCCGTATACCGGGATGCCTGCTTCGTTCGCCTTGGCGAGCAGCACGCCGAGGTTGTTCACAACGTTATTATCCGTAAAATTGTTGATGCAATCAACTTTGGCGGCAAGCGTTGCAGCGGCCTGCGGGATATCCGCTGCACTCTGCACGCCCATATCCACAATTTCAAAACCATATTTCGGAGCGAGCTCCTTGAACTGCTTCAAGTGGGAAACAGAGTTTGCCTCGCTCGTGGTATAGAGGATTCCGATCTTTTTCGCATCCGGTTGGAGGGCGCGGATCATTTTCATCTGTGCTTCCAGATTCAACAGGTCGGTTGTGCCGGTCGTATTGTTGCCGGGCTCGTCAAGGGAGGTAACAAGCTTTGCAGCCACCGGATCAGATACCGCGCAGAACACTGTCGGGATATTGGCGCTGCGCGCCGCGCTATAAGCGGCCGTTGCGGCAGGCGTTGCGATGCCAATGATAAGATCATATTTCTGAGCCGCCATATTGTTGGCAATCTGCGTTGCCATCTGATCCTCGCCGTTTGCATTCTGGAAATCGATCTTCGCTTTTTCACCGTCTTTATAGCCCGCCTTCTCCAAGCCCTGGATCAGGCCTTTGTAACAATTGTCAAGCGAGGCGTGCGGCGCATACTGGATGATACCAATTTTTTTTGACTGCTCCAGAGGCCGCGCCCTCATTCTGGCTCTCTTCTCCCGTGCCGTTACCAGTGCAGGCTGAAAACGCGCACACAATCAGAATCACGCTCACCGCAAGGGCAACTATTTTTGTAAACTTTTTCATGATCATCTTTCCTTTCATTCTCTTATAAGTGATAAAAACGGATGTGGCCGGCGTGAGGTTGCTTCCCCCTGCGCCATCGCTTACCCGGAACGCCCATGCCGCTCCCTCCTGACATATTTTTAAAAAATAAAAAAGCCCTTGTCTCAACATTCCTGTTGGGACAAGAGCTGATGATCACTCCTGCGGTACCACCCGACTTGGCTTGCACACCCTGCAAGCCCACTCTTTTCACGCACAGCCATGCGTGCTTCGCTGGTAACGGGTGAAGCTCCCGTCGCACCTAACCCCTGTGACCAGAGGCTCGGATTGCCCTCGTAAGTCCATTCGCTATGGTATCCTTTGCCGCAATCGCACCGCCTGCGGCTCTCTTAGAAAGCTTCGCCATGGGTACTACTCTTACTCACCGGTTTGCCAATTTGGATTTGTAGCTATTATATGCCGGGGCGTTCCATCTGTCAATAGGATTTTTTCATTTTTTCTCCGGCCGCTCTGCAAGCCGCGTAACTGCTTGCTTTTTCAAAGGTTCCATGCTATGATAAAAAACTGTTTGTATTCCCTATTACCAAAAAAGGAGCTCTTTTCATGATCAGTACCTCCAATGTTAGCCTGCAATACGGCGGGCGCGTGCTCTTTGAGCGGGCGAACGTCACCTTTTCCGCCGGCAACTGCTATGGCATCATCGGCGCAAATGGCGCGGGCAAATCTACCTTTTTGAAAATTCTTTCCGGTGAGCTGGAACCGAATAAGGGCGAAGTCAATATCACTCCCGGCGAGCGGCTCTCCGTGTTAAAACAGGATCACTATGCATTCGACGAATACGACGTGATTCGCACCGTGCTCATGGGCAACGCAAAGCTTGTGGAGATTATGGATCAAAAGGAGGCCCTCTATTCCAAAGAGGATTTCACGGAGGAGGACGGCCTGCTCGTCAGCGAGCTGGAGGCCGAATTTGCGGAGATGGACGGCTGGAGTGCTGAGAGCGACGCGGAGATCCTCCTAAACGCCCTTGGCATTGAAAACGAGAAGCATTCCGCCAAAATGAAGGAGCTCGACGGCGATGATAAGGTGAAGGTGCTGCTTGCTCAAGCGCTCTTTGGCAATCCGGATATCCTGCTGCTCGACGAGCCGACCAACCACCTGGATCTCGCTGCCATACAGTGGCTGGAGGATTTCCTGCTCGACTTTGAAAACACGGTCATTGTCGTCTCCCATGACCGGCATTTTCTCAACAAGGTTTGCACACACATCGTGGATATCGATTACGGCAAGCTCGCGCTGTATGTCGGCAACTATGACTTCTGGTATGAATACACGCAGTTGGCTCAGCGCCAGCTACGCGAGCAGAACAAAAAGGCAGAGGCCAAAAAGAAGGAATTGCAGGAATTCATCGCCCGGTTCAGCGCAAACGCCTCTAAATCCAAGCAGGCCACCAGCCGCAAAAAGCTGCTGGAAAGCCTCGATATCGAATCCATGCCCGTTTCCTCCCGCCGCTACCCATTTGTGGCTTTCAAGCCGGATCGCGAGGTGGGCAACGACCTTTTAACCGTGACGGACCTGACGAAAACGGTTGGTGACCGCAAGGTGCTTGACCATGTGAGCTTTACGATCCGTCCGAATGAGAAAGTTGCCTTTGTCGGCTCGGATACAGTGGCGAAAACCACACTCTTCCAGATCCTCGCCGGGGAGCTGGAACCGGATGAAGGCAGCTATAAATGGGGCGTGACGACCTCGCTCGCCTACTTCCCGAGCGATAACTCCGCGTTTTTCGACGGCTGCGAGCTAACCCTCATCGACTGGCTGCGCCAGTTCTCTCGAGAGCAGTTGGAAACGGATATCCGAGGCTGGCTCGGCCGGATGCTCTTTGCCGGCGAAGAGGCCACCAAAAAGGCGAAGGTGCTCTCCGGCGGCGAGCGCGTGCGCTGCATGCTATGCAAGATGATGGTTTCCGGCGCAAACGTGCTGATTTTGGACGAGCCGACGAACCATCTGGATCTGGAGAGCATCACAGCGCTGAATAACGGGCTCATCAGCTTCCCCGGCACGCTGCTCTTCACCTCGCACGACCATCAGTTCGTGCAGACGATTGCGGACCGGATCATCGAAATCCTGCCTGACCGTGTGATCGACCGCAAGGAGACGTATGACGAATACCTTGCGTCGTTGGCGGAGGAGGATTTGAAGAAGCTGCGGTGATAAGCGGTTTGCAATCCAATGGAATGATAGCTATAAAAAAAACACGCACGTCTCTGCATAAAAAGACGTGCGTGGTTTTTCTTTTTACTTGTCTACTGCATTGTCTGATTGTCCTTATGAACGATATTATTTATCAATAGGATCTTTCTTTACCGCACCAATAATGGCAAGTAACAAGCCAATCGCCTCACACGCAAGACCTATCAGATAAAGAGGACCGAAAGGTCCGGAAAAGCTAAGCAGCCAGCCCCAGCAATAGCAAATGCAATCCCTAATAACAGAGTTTCATATAATCACCTGAATTATTATAATGAATCTTTCGGTTCCTTTTTAACCGCGCCGATAACAGCAAGTAACAGGCCTAATGTTTCACATGCAATACCTGCGATAAAAATCGCGGCATATGATTCTGGGAAGGAAAGAAAGGCAATCCCCGCTAAAATAAACGCAATCCCTAATAGAAGGATTTTCAATATCCTCACCTACCTTAATCTTATTTAGAGGTTGCCCAGAAAGTACATGGTGCATCAGAGGCCTTATCATATGTCATACTCCAACCAATTGAGATAGATGCACTTGCCTTCCCGGAAGAAAAGCTCAATGAGCCGCTTGGAGTGGCTACTACAAGTTTGTGATAATATCTTCCTACCGCTACTTCGTATGAATTATCCGTTGTTTTTTTTCGTTAAAGCTACCGCTAATAGACCGGCATGTTTCACGAAACTATAACCTGCATGATACGCCTTGATATCAATTTCTGTACCGATTCCAACCTTCGGCTCATAATCGGTACAATTCGTTCCTCCATCTTCATAGTAAACCTCATCTGAACCCAGCCGATATCCTTGATAAATCCAACCAAATACATCTGGCTCTGCCACAAAATCTCCGCTCCATGCCATTGCGGCCTTATCTATCAGCGTATTGAGAGGACTATATGACCATACCCAACTATACAACAATACCTTTTGGCTGATCGAATCCGCATAAGAGGCGTGGATGCAGATCATCTGGCTTTCCCAATTTCTAATTGTCCGCGCTACCGCTTCCTCTGGCATTTCTTTTAATCTCTGCATTTCCTCCTGATTTGCCGCCTGATATGTTTTACCTCTGCCTTGCGCGCACGCATTGCGTCCTGCTCCGTCCTGACATTCGCCGCGAGCCTAACCGGCTCCTGCCTGTACCTGCTCATTGGAGAGCAGCACGTTCGCCACCGCCTCCTCATCGCTGAGGAGCTTTTGCAGCTGCGCGCGGCTCTGCCCCATCCATCACGACCCGCCCGTTTTCAAGGGTATACTCCACCCTGTAATCGTCCGTAAACACGCCACAAGTAGGTTCCCCCATCTCGATTGTTGATTCGCCGAGGTAGATGCGCTTTTTTTAAATCAAAGGGCAATTTTTGAATCACAATCTCCGGCGCACCCTGTTCGGCCAGAAACGCATCTATCTGCTCCTCCGTGATCGCGCCGTAGGCGAAGCTCTGCATCAAAACAACGGAATAGGCCAGCAGAAGTAGCGTGGCAATCGATACTTTCATCGTTCTTTTTATCTTTTGACCATCCTCTCCCTGCTTAACTCAAACGGATTCTCCTTTATTCTCAGTTTCGCCCATATCATCCTCCTTTCTCTTGCATCATAAATCTTTTCCATTTTATAGTCAACATTTACGGAAAATAAAATTTTAAATATTCTATTTTTTGTTTTTATTTACAATTGAATGTAATCTGACGGCCTGGCTTCATAAGTCTTTACAACTCCATGAGAGCCCACGAATCCTAATAGATACTGGGCTTCCACAAACCTTCTGGTATATGAAATGTTATATAACGCTATAAAGGTACACGCCGGAATGGTGTAAAAATGGTGTAGCAAAAAATGTGCTTTTGAGAAAAAGCCCGTGCAACAAAATAATATCCGTATATAAAATTAAGCCCTCCATTTCACCAAAAATGGCGGGGCTTCAGCGTGTCGAAGAAGCCGGTGTTAAGCATGAGCAAAACAGCGGCTTCTTGGAAATAGAAGGGCAGAAAGCGGGTAAAGGCGAAGGAAACAAAGGGAATGGGAGTCTCTCCATTTCCGAATGGCAAGCTTTTTGAGATTCATGGCAACGAACTTAAGCCTGACCCAGTTGGAAACCTGGGACAAGCCTCTGTACTGAGTATACCGCATGGCGTGCTTCTCTTTGGCGTCCGCAAAGACGCGTTCGATGGTCTCCTTGCGCCGCTTGTACAAGTCCCGATACTTCGGTGTATAGCGGGCGTCGTCGGCCAGTTCCTCATAATCCTTCCAGATATGCCGCTGTACCGTTTTCACACAAGTCTTGGAGTGAGTACAAAGATGGCGCGTCCGACAGTTTGCACATACCTGTGGATTGCTCTTGTATTCCCGGTATCCATCCCGGTTAGTCGTGCTGTAGGGTAATGGCTGATACTCCGGGCAAAGGATGCAGTCGTAGTATGCGTCATACACATATTTCCACCATTCGTGCCCGCCCTTCATCGTCTGTGGCCGGTGGACAACACCCGGCCGTCCTCGAATACTTTCTTGCAGATATGCGGCGTCTTGTACGCTGAATCCGCTACCACCGTTTCCACTTCCGGGAATCTCACGGTCACTTTGTCATATACGTCGTCGAATGCCATGCTGTCATGTACATTTCCCGGCGTTACCACCGTTTCCAGCATCTTCTCTCACCCTTTCCCATTTTACCATTTCCACGAAAAAAAGCCCAGCCTTTCGGCTGGTCCTTTTTCGACAGGCTGTAAACAGTTGAAATGATAAATCCAATATATTTGTAAAAACTCAAAAAATCTTCTCTCTATAATTCTATATAGTTATTAACAATAAACAATTCATAAAATATGAGAATATTTGGACGATAATCCAGTCTTGATTTGTTTTATATATATAAAAGCAACAAAGGGGTGATACTAATGGTTTAATTAAGTGAAACCGGAAAAAATCAACTAAAAATTGGAGGCTGTTAAAATGAAGAAACTGTTATCTATTATTCTGAGTATGTTATGTCTATCCTTCCCATTGAGTATGGTTGCTTATGCCCCAGATAATTTTATCCCAGTAGAAGATCCTTTACGAGACTTTGTACCTCCTAATATGGACTTTCTAACGCAACAAACCGTAACAAGAAGCGCTACAAAAGTGCTGTATGTCAACGAACCCTGCGACCAAAGCTGGCAGAACAAATATCCTAACAACTGGATGTGGCAGGCCCATCGTGTCGTTATCGAAAGCGATCATATTCTGGAGGATAGGATCGGTGTTCAATTTTTTTCAAAAAGTCAAAAATATTGGAATAGATCTTCGTCTAGTGCTTCGGATCAATTGGCTGAGGTCACCAAGGAATGGGGGTTAAGTGGAGCCGATATAATGATCGCATTTAGTGACAAACATGACGGTAGTATCGTTGGTTTGGCTTATAGAGGCCAGCCGTATGCCATTATTTTCGATATGGGTTATGATTCTAATTGGGGCACCGCTCAACACGAAGTCGGTCATATGTATGGGTTACGAGATTATTGTACGGGGAATAAATCAGACCTTTGCTGTGCGAGTGGTGTGTGCATAATGAATGGAGGTAATAAGGATAAAATTTGTATGCGCTGTCTTAATAAACTGGAAGAGAATAAAAACTTATACTGATTAGCTGTTTTGCTGTAGCAGCGTTCGTGCTGCTACAGCTTCGTGAGGAGTGAAAGGCCGTGAAAAAACTTTTTTGTTTTTTGGGGTAGCAATAATGACTGCAAACTTGTGTGCGTGTAGACAACAACCCCTTACACAGGAAGCTGCAGCTGTAGGCACCGTTTTAGTAACTGTCAATGGTGAACCCATATTAAAGGCGGAAATCGATCCGGTGTATGAGGAATATATAGAATCCGACATAACCTACGAGCAAATCATAGAGGATACTATCGATGAAATTTTGGTGATCCAGCAAGCCCCAAAATATAAACTGTCTGTATCGGAAACGGACGTTGACGAGAGCATTGAGTTTTATAAAATCACATACCCTGAAATGTATCAGTAATTATCTGAAACATATACGGAAAAAGAAATTCGGAAGAAGTTAAAAGACAGGCTGCTCTTTTCGATGGTGCGTGACTATGCCTTAGAACATATCTGTCTTGTCGATCATCAGCTAATTCAAACATTTACGAAGGCATACGGATTGGAAGAACAGTTGAAAGGGTACACCGACGAACAAATAAAGTACACGTTGGATTCCGAGCTACAGGATTTTGCTGTTAAGCAGTGGACAAAGGATCTCCGTAAACAGGCGGAGATTGTTTATACGGCATCTTAACGTGTGGTGAAATTTGGTTTATACTGGATACAATGCTGAAAAAAGTTGGTTCGGCAGCGCCGGATCAAC
>ENA-OQED01000053-OQED01000053.1-human-gut-metagenome-genome-assembly--contig:-NODE-53-length-41872-cov-1.604024_pt1 | contig 41872 bp, 41 predicted proteins | sample MGYA00242790_ERZ504625 | MGnify/ENA primary metagenome ERZ504625 (study PRJEB26092, sample SAMD00036345) | human gut metagenome | host: Homo sapiens | study: EMG produced TPA metagenomics assembly of...
GATCCGTGACCCTAGCGGTCACGGATCAGCGCCATCTGGCCTGCTTATTGGCAGGTCAGATGGCGCTTTTGATTTGTTTGATTGTTAGAAAATATGATTTTATAAAGAAAATAAATGTAAACGCTTGCAGAAACCGTTACCACATGTTATACTAAAAACAGTTTCAATATGAAACAAGAAGAAGGCATCGCGGGGGAATATGAGGAAACATGGACACTCATAAAAGAGCGATGCGAAACAATCACTTTTAGGGGGAGTTCAATATGAAGAAGACTCTGGTATCCGCACTCACTACGGCACTCGTTGTCGGCGCTGCAAGCACGACGTTCGCAGCTGCCAATCCGTTCTCGGATGTCCCGGCAGATCACTGGGCATACGATGCAGTATCGCAGCTCGCAGCTGACGGCGTCATCGAAGGCTACGGCGACACGACGTTCCGCGGCAACCAGAACATCACGCGCTATGAGATGGCTCAGATGGTCGCGAGGCCATGGCCAAGAGCGATGTCTCCGCAGCCGACAAGGCCCTGATCGACAAGCTCGCCGCTGAGTTCTCTGATGAACTCAATAACCTCGGCGTCCGCGTCAGCAACCTCGAGCGCAATGCCGACAAGGTCAAGTGGAACGGCGTACTCGAGTACACGTATACGAGCACGCGTCACGACACGCAGTCTGCAGCAACGAAGAGCAAGAAGAATGTCGATGAGTATGTCTTCCGCCTCGAGCCGAAGGCTGAGGTCAACAAGAACTGGGACGTCCATGCGCGTCTCGATGCCAACGGCCTGATGGATACGGATGGTGGCAATGATACCTATGATGTCAAGCTCAAGCGCGTCTGGGCTGAAGGCCACTACGACAACCTCAACGTCAAGCTCGGCAAGCTGCCGAACGCCATCAACCTGATCTCCACGACGGATGATCCGTATTCCGGTGCTGCCGTGACGTTCGGCAACGACCTCAAGGTCACGCTCGAGGGCGGCCGCATCGACGCAACGCAGTTTGGCGATATGGGCCGTGATAAAGACGGTCTTACTTCCAGTGATTCGAATCACATTTTCGCAAAAGGTGATGACACGGTCAACTTCCAGGCCATCAACCTCGGCTATGCCAAGAACAAGTTCTACGGCAACACGGGCTATGAGCACATGGATGGTGCAACGCTCAACACGGCTAATCTCGTGAAGCCGTACACGAACAGCAACGACAAAGAGTACAAGGCCAACATCTGGTTCGTCAACGCCGGCTACCGCTTTGACCACAACAGCTTCTTCAAGGCAGAGTATGCGAAGAACACGACGGCCGACAACTACGACGATGCCTACAGCTTCGAGTACGACTACAAGGGCGCACAGCAGCAGAACAAGGGCAGCTGGGGCATGTACCTCGCTTACCGCAACCTCGGCCAGTACGCAGCTCCGTGGTCGACGTACGGCGATGGTGTCGATGGCGGCCAGAAGGGTTGGGAAGTCGGCACGGGCTACACGCTGTTCAAGAACGTACAGCTCTTCGCCAAGTACTTCAACGGCAAGGACATCGCAGCCGACAAAGATGCCGAGAAGCTCTTCGGCCGTGTCGATGTATTCTTCTGATACAGGCTTCCTGTGACGATAAAGAGACAGCTCCTAGCGGGCTGTCTTTTTTTGTGGGAAACCGCATAAAAAATGCTTGCATTCTATCAGATCATCCAGTATAATAATACAAGTCGATACGTGAGTATCCGATTATTCCTCATTCCTCGATAGCTCAGCCGGTAGAGCACCTGACTGTTAATCAGGCTGTCGCAGGTTCGAATCCTGCTCGAGGAGCCAATGGCGCCATCGTCAAGCGGTTAAGACACCGCCCTTTCACGGCGGGTTCATGGGTTCGAATCCCATTGGCGTCACCATTCGGGCGATTAGCTCAGCTGGGAGAGCGCTTGCCTTACAAGCAAGATGTCAGCAGTTCGATCCTGTTATCGCCCACCATCTTAGAAACATAGCTGCCGCAAGGCAGCTTTTTTTGTTAAGCAAAGCAGGGGGTGTATCATGAATACGGAGAAACGGCGCGAAGCGTTGATGAAGCGCCTGCGGGAAGCCAGCCAACCATTGACGGGCACGAAGCTCGCGCGCACACTCGGCGTCAGCCGCCAGATCATCGTCGGCGATATCAGCATCCTGCGCGCAGAGGGCGCACAGATCTTCGCGACGCCGCGCGGTTACATCATGCCAGAGGATGCGAAAGACCACGATATCAAGGCGACAATCGTCTGCCGCCACGATGCGGCTGATATGGAGAAAGAGCTGCAGGCCGTCGTTGACAACGGCGGCGCGGTGCTCGATGTCATCGTCGAGCATCCCGTCTACGGCGCGATACGAGGCGATCTTTTTGTCGAGAGCCGCCGCGATGTCCGGCGCTTCCTGACGAAGATGCAGAAGTGCCAGGCCAATCCCCTGCTCGTCGTGACGGGCGGCATCCACATGCACACGATACGCGTGCCCGATGAGGATGCACTCAAGGCCATCGAGCATGACCTCAGGGACCTGGGCATCCTCGTCGATGAATCGGACCATGCAGGAGAGAACTGATACGGTCTGTAATCCTTGGATGAACAATTGCAACGCTGGATAGATGTGTAGTATAATAGAAACATTGATTCTATCGGGATTTTTATGGGAATCCCTGAGATAAAGGAGATGAGTGGTGTGAAGGAACTGCTCAAGGAAATGCACAGCTGGATGGATGCCTACATGAAGTCCTTCCATACCGATGATGAGGAGGTCATGCAGGGCATCCGCATCAAGGAGCTTCACACGGGATATGTGACCTCAATCGCGGTGCAGCTCGCGAAGCACCTGCAGCTTTCGGAGCACGATGCCCAGCTTGCTGAGATCATGGGCCTCTTCCACGATGTCGGGCGCTTCCGCCAGTACAGCCTCTACAAGACGTTCAACGATGCCGAGTCGGAAGACCATGCCGACCTCGGCCTCAAGGTCTTGTCGGAGCTCGATTTCATGAAGAAACTCGCGCCTGGAGACGAAGCGCTCGTGCGCTTTGCCATCGGCCGCCACAACAAGAAGGAGATCGGCCCTGCGCCGAGCGAGAAGGCACTGCTCTTCGCGAAGCTCCTGCGCGATGCCGACAAGCTCGACATCTACCGCGTGCTCTCGCCGTTCTTGGGCCCTGAGGGCGCGGACAAGGCGCCGAAGTTCATCGCCTCGGATGCGAGTCAGCTCGTCAGTCCCGATTTCATCGAGGCGTTCAAAGAAGGGCGGCAGGCGGATTACCGCAAGCTGCGCACGCATGGTGATCGCAAGCTCGTGCGCCTGCTCTGGGTCTATGACATCAACTTCAGCTGGACGCTCCGCGAGATTGTCAAGCGCGGCTACATCGACCGCATCATCCACTACCTGCCGGACCAGCCGGGCATGGCGGAGGGCATCGCGCGCCTGCGCGCCTATGTGGAGAAGCGGTGTTCGCAGATGGACGAAGTGAAGTGCTGATATCATAGAGGATGGCACAGCAGGCATGCATAGATAACCGATAGTAGTAGATTCCTTTTCGGCAGAGTTCAGCAGAGAAGGGTAGAGATAAGGAGAGAATCCAGATGGCAGAAAAGATCACGATGACGCCGAATTTCATTCAGAACATGATCGAAGAAGACCTCAAGAACGGCAAGTACACGGAGGGCATCCACACGCGCTTCCCGCCGGAGCCGAATGGCTACCTGCACATCGGCCATGCGAAGTCGATCTGCCTGAACTTCGGCCTGGCAGAGTACAACCACGGTCGCTGCAACCTGCGCTTCGATGACACGAATCCGACGAAGGAGGATACGGAGTACGTCGACTCCATCCAGGAGGACATCCGCTGGCTCGGCTTCAGCTGGGGCAACCGCAAGTTCTATGCGTCGGACTACTTCGACAAGCTCTACGACTTCGCGGTCACGCTGATCAAGAAGGGGCTCGCCTACGTCGATGACCTCTCTGCTGAGGAGATCAAGGCGTACCGCGGCACGCTGACGGAGCCGGGCAAGGAGAGCCCGTACCGCAACCGCAGCGTCGAGGAGAATCTCGACCTCTTCGCGCGCATGAAGGCGGGCGAATTTGCTGACGGCACGAAAGTGCTGCGCGCGAAGATCGACATGGCGTCGCCGAACCTCGTCATGCGCGACACGGTCATCTACCGGATCGCACACGTCAAGCATCACCGCACGGGAGACAAGTGGTGCATCTACCCGATGTACGACTTTGCCCATCCGCTTTCCGATGCCATCGAGGGCATCACGCACTCCGTCTGCACGCTGGAATTTGAGGAGCACCGCCCGTTCTACGACTGGCTGCTCGACTCCCTGGACTTTGATCCGAACACGCGTCCGCGCCAGATCGAGTTCGCGCGCCTCAATCTCACGAACACGGTGACGAGCAAGAGGAAGCTCCGCCAGCTCGTCGAAGAGGGCTATGTGCGCGGTTGGGATGACCCGCGCATGCCGACCATCTCGGGTCTGCGCCGCCGCGGCTACACGCCGGCCGCCATCCGCAACTTCTGCAAGGAGATCGGTGTGGCGAAGGCCGACAGCATCGTCGACGTCTCCATGCTCGAGCATGAGGTCCGCGCCGACCTCAACGAGAACGCGGACCGTGTCATGGCTGTTCTGCATCCGCTGAAGGTCGTCATCACGAACTACCCGGAGGACAAGGAAGAGTGGCTGCTTGCCGACAACAATCCGGTTCATGGTGGCCATCGCTTCGTGCCGTTCTCGCGCACGCTCTACATCGAGCAGGAGGACTTCATGGAAGAGCCGCCCAAGAAATACTTCCGCCTCAAACCGGGCGGAGAGGTACGCCTCAAGCACGCCTACATCATCAAGTGCGAGGAAGTCGTCAAGGACGCAGAGGGCAATGTCGTCGAGCTCCACTGCACGGCAGACCTTGACTCCAAGACGGGCGGCAAGACGCCGGCCGCAAGGTCAAGGGCACGATCCACTGGGTGGCCGAGAAGACGGCCCTTCCGGCAGAAGTGCGCCTCTATGACTATCTCATCGAGACGGATGAGAACGGCAATGTACCGAAGGACTTCATCGCGGCGCTCAACAAGGATTCGCTCGAAGTCATCGAGAATGCACTGGTCGAGCCGTCCGTGAAGCTCACGGCTGCTGGCACGCACTACCAGTTCCTGCGCGTCGGCTACTTTGTTGTCGACCCGGATACGACGCCTGACCACCTCGTGTTCAACCGCGTCGTCGGCCTGCGCGACAGCTGGGCAAAAGTCAACAAATAATCCTGTATTCTGCAGAAGGTGAACACATGTCAAAGATACCCAAGAATCTGTCCGACAAGGACATGTTCAAAGATTATGTAGAAGATACATCGATAGAAGACCGCTTCCGCGCGGCCGAGAAGAAAGCGGAGAAGAAGGCGAAGGAGTCGGTGGAAGCACCTGCCGACTTCCTGCGCGCCGGCTTCACGCCGCAGCTCACGGAGGAACTTGCCCGGGCGCTCTTGCAGCTCAAGATGGAGCTCTACCGCGAGGATGTCAAGAATTATACCTTCCAGATCAAGCGCGATGGGGAGAAAATCGTGCTGATCCCGAAGTATAAGAAATAAGAGGGAAGTTTTTTAGGGAAAGAAGTGGATTCTATTGGTTAGCACAACGACAGCAGCCATCGTCATCTTCGTGGCTGCTTACGCGTTGATCATTTCGGAAAAGGTTCATCGCACGATTGTCGGCATCGTCGGCGCCATGCTCATGATCCTGTTTGGTGTGCTCGATCAGGAGACGGCCATCCGTCACATTGATTTCAACACACTGGGCCTACTCATGGGCATGATGATCATCGTCAACATCACGAGCGAGACGGGACTCTTCAACTTCCTGGCCATCTGGTCGGCCAAGAAGGTCAAGGCGCGCCCGATTGCTCTGCTCGTCGCGCTCTCAGCGCTGACGATGGTCTGCTCGGCATTCCTCGACAACGTCACGACGGTCCTTCTGACCGTGCCAATCACGTTCAGCATCACGGCGCAGCTCAAGGTTGACGTCAAGCCGTACCTGATCTCGCAGATCCTGTCTTCGAATATCGGCGGCACGGCGACGCTGATCGGCGACCCGCCGAACATCATGATCGGCAGCGCTGTCGGCCTGAACTTCGTGGACTTCCTCGCGAACCTTTCGGGCATCGCGGTCCTGATCTTCATCCTCGTAGAACTCGTGCTCATCGCGATCTATGGCAAGGAGCTCCACACGCAGCCGGATCTCCAGGAGAAGGTCATGCGCCTCAATGCCAAGAGCCAGATCGCCAATCCGAAGCTGTTGAAGAAATGTCTCTTCGTCATCGCGCTGACCATCGGTCTCTTCGTCGTGCACGGCTATCTCGGCTTGCAGACGGCAACGGCTGCGCTCTCGGGCGCCGGCCTCCTGCTCCTCATCACTTACACGCGCAATGAGGGCATGATCACGAGGTTCTCTCGAAGATTGAGTGGACGGCCATCTTCTTCTTCGCTGGCCTCTTCGTCCTCGTCGGCGCTCTCGTCGAGACGGGCGTCATCAAGGTGCTCGCCGCTGAGGCCATCAAGCTGACGAATGGCAGTGTCAATGCGACGGCTATGCTGATTCTCTGGATGAGCGCCTTTGCCTCGGCCTTCATCGACAACATCCCGTTCGTTGCGACGCTGATCCCGCTGATCCAGGATATGGGTCAGATGGGGCTCTCGAACCTCGACCCGATGTGGTGGTCGCTGGCCCTCGGTGCCTGCCTCGGCGGCAACGGCACGCTGATCGGTGCGAGCGCAAATGTCGTCGTCGCTTCGATGGCGGCACAGCGCGGCAAGCAGATCTCCTTCCTGGGCTTCATGAAGATCGCCTTCCCGATCATGATCATGACGATCGCGATCTCGAGCGTCTACGTCTGGATCCGCTATCTGCTCTGATCTTTGCTGAGTTATACACAAAATCCCCATCATCCTCTGTGGATGATGGGGATTCTTTGCATTGGTGTGATGGATCAGATCTTGCTCTTGCCGACCTTGTCGAACGTCTCGAGAATCGAGGCTTCCGGCACACGGTCAAGCCAGCTGACGGCCCAGATGGCGATCGTGGAGAACAGGAAGCCCGGCACGATCTCGTAGAGACCGAAGAGTGCGTACTGCTTCCAGACGAGGACGGTGACACCGCCGACGATGATGCCGACGAGCACGCCGTACTTTGTCGTGTGGCGCCAGAAGAGGCTCATCAGGAGAGCCGGGCCGAAGGCGGCGCCGAAGCCGGCCCAGGCGTAGGACACCATGTCGAGGATGAAGTTGTTCGGGTTGAGCCCAAGGAAAATCGCGAGGCTCGCGATGACGAGGACGCTCGCGCGAGAGATCCAGACGAGCTCCTTCTGCTCGGCGTCCTTGCGCAGCAGCGTGCGGTAGAAGTCCTGTGCGAAGGCAGAGGCCGCGACGAGGAGCTGCGAAGAGGCCGTGCTCATGATGGCCGCGAGGACGGCCGAGAGGATGAGGCCCGTGGCGATTGGCGGGAAGAGCTCGTTTGTCATGACGAGGAAGACCGTCTCAGATGCCGTTCCCTCGAGCGGCGTCGTCAGGTAGACGCGACCGACCATGCCGACGGCGACAGCCGCAGCGAGCGAGAGGATGACCCAGGTCATGGCGATGTGCGTGGCCTGCTTGACTTCCTTCGAGGTACGGATGGCCATGAAGCGCACGAGGATGTGCGGCTGGCCAAAGTAGCCGATGCCCCAGGCGAGCAGCGAGATGAGCTCGATGGCGTTCATCGTGGAGCCGTCCGGCTTCGTCAGCGGCTCGAGCATCGTGCTCTGTACGTGCTGGATGGCCGTGACGGTCGACTCGAAGCCGCCGCACTGCATCGCAGCGCAGATCGGCACGACGAGGATGGCGAAGAACATCATGACGCCCTGGATGAAGTCCGTGCGCGAGACGGCGAGAAAGCCGCCGACGAGCGTGTAGAAGACGACGGAGCCGGCACCGATGAAGATGGCGTACTCATAGGGGATGCCGAAGACCGTCTCGAAGAGGCGGCCTGCCGAGACGAAGCCCGACGAGGTGTAGATGACGAAGAAGATCAGGATGAAGATGGCCGGCACGATGCGCAGCAGGCCGCTCTTGTCGTGGAAGCGGTTCTGCAGGAACTCCGGCAGCGTCAGGGAGTTGTTGGCGAGCTCCGTGTACTTGCGCAGGTGCGCGGCGACGAAGTGCCAGTTGGCCCAGGTGCCGATGGCGATGCCGATGGCAATCCAGCCGGCGTTGAGGCCGGCGAGATAAGCGTAGCCCGGCACACCCATGAGCATCCAGCCGCTCATATCTGAGGCTTCGGCGGAGAGTGACGTGACCCAGGCACCGAGCTTGCGGTTGCCGAGGAAGTAGTCACTCATGTTGCGTGTGCGGCGGTAGTAATACACGCCGATGGCCATCATGAAACCGATGTAGAGCACAAACGTGTTGATGATGGCAAGATCATGAGTCACAATGAATCCCCCATTTCCTTTTTCGTGGAATTAAGTTTACAAGAATAGTTCAATTATATGGGAAGACGGCGGGGTATTGCAATACTTATTTGTATAGAAGGTATAAAAATAAGACATTGTGTGCGTTTTTTTGCGAAAATCGATAAAAACGCTTGCAATCGCATGGTATATCCCGTATAATACATAAGGTTTGAACGCAGGTGGTGGCCCGGACGTGCGCAAGGCGGGGCCAAGGTCAACTGCGCTCTTTTGCTGTGCACAGATTTTGTTGAATGAGTTGAGATATCGGATGAATCCATATGGGGGGCATTTCCATGAAGAAATACGATGTGGCGATTGTCGGCGGTGGCCCCGCCGGCGTCATGGCAGCTTATGAACTGGTGGAGAAGAAGCCGGGACTCCACGTCATCGTCTTCGAGAGCGGCAAGGACATCTACCACCGCGTCTGCCCGATCTCGGCGGGCAAGGTCAAGAGCTGCATCGGCTGCAAGCCGTGCAGCATCATGCGCGGCTTCGGTGGTGCTGGTGCGTTCTCGGACGGCAAGTACAACTTCACGACGAAGTTCGGCGGCTGGCTCAACGAGTATCTGCCGGACGAGGAGGTCATGGAGCTCATCGACTACGTCGACAAGATCAACATGAAGCACGGCGCGCCATCGCAGATCTTCTCGACGAAGAACTCCGACATTGGCCGCCTGGCCCTGCAGCACGACCTGCATCTCCTGAGCGCCAGCGTGCGCCATCTCGGCACAGAGAACAATCTGCGCATGCTCGAGCAGACGTACGAGTACCTGAAGGAGAAGGTGGAGTTCCGCTTTGAGTGTCCCGTCGCCCACATCGAGTCGGACGGCCAGGGCGACAACATGCTCGAGCTCGCAAATGGCGAGAAAATCGAGGCGGACTTCCTCGTCATCGCGCCGGGCCGCGCTGGAGCGGAGTGGTTCTCCAATGAGTGCAACCGTCTCGGCATCGAGCAGGAGAACAATCGCGTCGACGTCGGCGTGCGCGTCGAGGTGCCGGATGAGGTATGGAACGATATCACGAGCCAGGTCTACGAGGCAAAGCTGCTCTACCGTACGAAGCAGTACGGCGACTTTGTGCGCACGTTCTGCATGAACCCGCATGGCCACGTCGTCATGGAGAACACGGACGGCATCGTGACGGTCAACGGTCATTCGTACAGCGACCCAAAGCTCCAGAGCCATAATACGAACTTCGCGCTGCTCGTCTCGAATCACTTCACGGAGCCCTTCAAGGCGCCGCATCAGTACGGCAAGCGCATCGCGTCGTTCTCGAACATGCTCGGCGGCGGCATCATCGTGCAGCGCTACGGCGATCTCATCAAGGGCCGCCGCACGAATGCGCACCGAATGAGCAAGAGCTTCACGAAGCCGACGCTCGCGGCGACGCCGGGCGATCTCTCGCTCGTGCTGCCGAAGCGTCACCTCGACAACATCATCGAGATGATCCAGGCGCTCAACTACGTGGCGCCGGGCATGACGAACGATGACACGCTGCTCTACGGCGTCGAGGTCAAGTTCTACAGCGCCCGCGTCGTCCTGACAAACCAGCTCGAGACGAAGCTGCGCAATGTCTTCGCGACGGGCGACGGCGCCGGCGTCACGCGCGGCCTCTCGCAGGCCGGCGCCAGCGGTGTCTACGTGGCGCGCCAGATTCTCGCGCGCATGTGACTCAAGATGGGATATGAGGAAGGCGCTCTGCAGGCGCCTCCTGGCATAAAATTTTTAGTTGGCAAGGCTCGACGGTTTGGTCTATAATGATATACAATGTATAGAAAGGGGCAGGCGGATGAGTGAGAAGAAACCGGTCATCGTGAAGGTCAGGGGCTCCTGGCAGGATGCGCAGGGGCAGAAGGACAGCGTCCGCACCATTGCGAAGGGCCATCATTATTTCCATCGCGGCAAGCACTACGTGATCTATGAAGATGATGCTGTGCAAGACGGCAAAGACGGTTCGGAAGGCTCGAGAGTCTCGACCGTCCTCAAGATCGGCGGCGGTACGATGACGCTCTTGCGCAAGGGCGCTCTTGAACAGGAGCAGCGCTTCGAGAAGGGGTGCGAGCATACGAGCATCTACCACACGCCGTACGGCAACATCGACCTCTCTGTCCGCACGGAGGCGCTGTCTGTCGATTACGGCGAAGTGGCAGGGCGCATCGACATCCGTTACGGTCTCTGGGTCAACGGAGCCTTCCAGAGCCAGAACCGCCTGCATATCGAGATCGAAGAAGACCATGGCCTCTGAGCTTCTCGGGGACTTTGGCCGGACTGTTGGCGTGCCGGATGTGCGCGCAGGAATAGGAGGAACACTTTTGGAAATCAAAGACATATTGACAGGGGCCATTGAACAGGCCGCTAAAGATGCCATCCAGGAAGGCGCTCTGCCGGAAGGCCAGCTGCCTCAGATCGTCCTGGAGGTGCCGCCAACGAAAGAGTTCGGCGACTTTGCGACAAACTTCGCCATGCAGTCGGCCCGCGTCTTCCATCGGAATCCGCGCCAGATTGCCGAAGAACTCGCCAAGCGCATCAAGGGAGACTGGCTCGATCACACGCAGATCGCAGGGCCGGGCTTCCTGAACTTCTACCTCAAGGGCAATGTGCTCTACGATTCCTTCCAGAAGATCCTGGAGGCCGGGGAGTCTTTCGGCAATCTGCCAAAGCTTGACCATCCGAAGATCCAGGTCGAGTACGTCAGCGCCAACCCGACGGGCCTGCTGCACGTCGGCCACGGCCGCGGCGCGGCTGCCGGCTCTGCTCTCGTCAACCTGCTGCGCGCAGCGGGCTATCCGGTCGAGAGCGAGTACTACATCAACGATGCCGGCAACCAGATGAACAACCTCGCGCGCTCCGTCAATGCGCGCTACCTCGAGCTGCTCGGCCAGGAGGTCACGTTCCCGGAGGACGGCTACCACGGCCAGGACATCATCGACACGGCGCAGCGCATCATCGACCGCGACGGCGACAAGTACCTCGCGCTCAGTGAGGAAGAGCGCCTCGATATCTTCAAGGACCTCGCCTACCACGAGAAGCTGGCCATCCTCAAGGAGGACCTCGAGCGCTTCCACGTGACGTTCGACAAGTGGTTCAGCGAGCGCACGCTCCACCCGGATGCGGTGCGCAAGGTCGTCGAGATCCTCAAGGAGAAGGGCGACATCTACGAGAAGGACGGTGCCCTCTGGCTCAAGTCGACGGCGTACGGCGACGACAAGGACCGCGTCGTCATCCGCGACAACGGCGTGCCGACGTACCTCGCGGCCGACATCGCCTACCACCACAACAAGTACGAGCGCGGCTTTGACCGCCTCATCAACATCTGGGGCGCCGACCATCACGGCTACGTCTGCCGCGTCAAGGCTGCCATGCAGGCACTCGGCCACGACCCGGAGAAGCTCACCGTGCTTGCTCTTGCAGATGGTCAGCCTCTACCGCGGCGGCGAGCTCGTCAAGATGAGCAAGCGCACGGGCCAGAGCGTCACGCTGAATGAGCTCATGGAAGAAGTCGGCACAGATGCCGCACGCTATTTCTTCCTCATGCGCTCGCTCGACAGCCAGCTCGACTTTGACCTCGACCTCGCCAAGAAGAAGTCGAACGACAACCCGGTCTACTACATCCAGTATGCGCACGCCCGCATCTGCAGCATCTTCCGCCAGGCGCAGGAGACAAAGCTCGCGCTCGGCAAGGCACCGAAGCTCGACCTCCTGACGGATGAGAGTGAAGTCGCTCTGATCAAGAAAATCGAGGAGTACCCGGAAGAGGTCAAGAAGGCTGCTGACGACTACGCGCCGCAGCGCATCGCGCGCTACAGCTACGACCTTGCGGCGTTGTTCCACAGCTTCTACAACAAGTGCCGCATCATGGGCGTCGACCACGACCTCGCGGAGGCGCGCCTCGCGCTCGTCACGGTCACGGCGCATGTCATCCGCCACAGCCTCGGCATCCTTGGCGTATCGGCACCGGAACACATGTGAGTTTGGATTGATTACGCATTTTGCGAAGGGAGATATAGAAATGGATTTTCTGAAAAGCTCGGAAGTTGATGTAGCGTACTACATCTTGACGCAGTCGGGGGGAGAAGATGTACTACAAGGATCTCGTCCTCGACGTTATCGAGAAGACGCACAAGCCGGTGCAGTCGCTGTCGGCTGCCATCTCGGAAGTCTACACGCTCATCAACATGGACAGCCGCTTCCACTATGAAGGTGAAGGCCAGTGGGGGCTGACGGAATGGAATCCGCCAGAGGTCAAGCGCTCCCATTCCAGCCGCTCGACGTCTGGCTCGAGCAAGGCCGCAGCCAAGGCCAGCAGCAACCGCAAGAAGAAACTCGAGAGCATCCAGGAATAATCGATGGATTGACATCCCCATGCGATTCGGGGTAGAATAGTCAACATGTGTTTCAAAGAACAAGCAGGAGGCAGTTCCATGGCAAAGTATATTTTCGTTACCGGTGGCGTTGTTTCTTCCCTGGGCAAGGGCATCACGGCCGCATCGCTCGGCCGTCTCCTCAAGAGCCGGGGAATCAAGGTCACGATCCAGAAATTCGATCCGTATATCAACATCGATCCGGGCACGATGAGTCCTTACCAGCACGGTGAGGTCTTTGTCACGGATGACGGTGCGGAGACGGATCTCGATCTCGGCCACTACGAGCGCTTCATCGACATCAACCTGACGAAGAACTCCAACATCACGACGGGCAAGGTCTATTGGTCGGTCCTCAACAAGGAACGCAAGGGCGAGTATCTCGGCTCGACCGTTCAGGTCATCCCGCACATCACGAACGAGATCAAGCAGAAGGTCTACGACGTGGCAAAGGCTGACGGCGCTGATGTCGTCATCACGGAGATCGGCGGCACGGTCGGCGATATCGAGAGCCAGCCGTTCCTCGAAGCCATCCGCCAGGTCAAGAAGGAAGTCGGCCCGAATGATACGCTCTACATCCATGTCACGCTCCTGCCGTACATCTCGGCAGCCGGTGAGCTCAAGACGAAGCCGACGCAGCACAGCGTCAAGGAGCTGCGCGCCATCGGCATCCAGCCGGACATCCTCGTCTGCCGCACGGAGAAGACGATCTCCAAGGAGATGAAGGACAAGATTGCCATGTTCTGCGACGTGCAGCCGGAAGCTGTCATCGAGAACCGCACCGCGTCGACAATCTACGAAGTCCCGCTGATGATGCAGAGGGAAGGCCTCGACAAGATCGCGCTCAAGAAGCTCAATATGGACTACGGTCCGGCAGACATGAGCGAGTGGGAGAAGATGGTCTATAAGATCAACCACCCGCAGAAGCGCGTCAAGATCGCCGTCGTCGGCAAGTATGTCGAGCTGCCGGACGCCTACATCTCCGTGACGGAGGCCCTGCATCACGGCGGCATTGCCAATGATGCGCAGGTCAAGATCAACTGGGTCAACGCAGAGGAAATCGAAGAGAATCCGGGATATGGACCTCGATGAAGTCTTCGTGGGCTGCAAGGGCATCCTCGTGCCGGGTGGCTTCGGCAGCCGCGGCGTCGAGGGCAAGATCAAGGCCATCCAGTACGCGCGCGAGCACAAGATCCCGTTCCTCGGCCTCTGCCTCGGCATGCAGTGCGCCGTCATCGAGTTTGCTCGCCATGTCTGCGGCATGGAGGATGCGCATTCGACGGAGTTCGATCCGGAGACGACGCATCCTGTCATCTCGCTGATGGAATCGCAGCAGGGCATCGAGAAGAAAGGCGGCACGATGCGCCTCGGTTCATATCCCTGCACGCTCGCCAATGGCACGCATGCTAAAGAGGCATATGGCACGAACCTCATCCATGAGCGCCATCGCCACCGCTTCGAGTTCAACAATGAGTTCCGCGGCGCCCTGCAGGAGAAGGGACTGGTCATCGCCGGCACGCTGCCGGATGACAGCCTCGTCGAGATGATCGAGGTCAAGGATCACCCGTGGTTCGTCGCCACGCAGGCACATCCGGAGCTCAAGTCGCGCCCGAACAACCCGCATCCGCTGTTCCGCGACTTCCTCAAGGCCGCTCTTGCTCAGTAAAACAGCATGACGATAGAGAAGACCCGCATTGCCGGGTCTTTTTGACGTGAATCGCATGGAATGGCATGATGCACCGAATGACATGAAGGATGATTGTATGAATGCATTATTTACCGCGATGCTGCAGGACGGAGCCCTGCAGCGCCTGCGGGAGAACACGCAGGGCGAGCCGCGCGAAGCCCTGATCTACGGGCTCGGCGGCTCACAGAAGCACGCCACTGTCGCTGCCTGCTACGCTTCAATGCCGCAGATGATGGCTATCATCTGCCACTCGTCGGAGACGCTCTCCGATTGGAAGGAGGACCTCAGGCTGCTGTTGCCAGAAGTCCCCATCGTCGAACTGCCGGAGGTCGATACGTTTGACGTCAAGGCGGCGGCCAAGAGCCAGGAGCGGGCCGCCAGGCGCATGGAGGTGCTCGGCCGCCTCGTGCGCGGCGAGCATGTCATCGTGCTCGCGCGCACGGAAGCAGCCGTGCAGAAGGGCATGGGCCGCAATGAATTCATGCGGCTCTCGCTCTCGCTGCGCATGGGCGACGTCCTGCCGCGCGAGGACCTCTTGGAGCGCCTCGTCGACCTTGGCTACGAGCACGCGGAGGAGGTCGAGCGCGTCGGACAGTTCAGCGTGCGCGGCGGCATCGTCGACATCTTTGCCATCAATGCGGCTGAGCCGGTGCGCGTCGAGTACTTCGACGACGAGATCGACTCGCTGCGTGAATTCGACCTCGACTCGAAGCGCTCGACCAAGAACATCGGCGCGGCGATCATCATGCCGCTGGCACAGACGGACGATTCGGGCCGGCCGGAACTCTTCCTCTCGTACCTCGAGGGGAAGGGGACTGTCCTCTTCGATGAGCCGACGCGCGTCCGCGACACGATCCGCACGATGGTGCGTGAGAACCCGGACATCAAGGGCAAGATCTTCAGTTGGGAGGAACTCTTGGAAGCCGCGCGCGTCAACCGCGTCGTCTACCTGGCACTCCTCTTGCAGCAGGTGCCGGGCGCTGTGCCCGTTGAGACGATTGGCGTGACGGCAACGACGATGACGCCGTTCCGCCGCCAGATGGACCTCTTGGAGAACGAGGCCAATCGCTGGCTCGCGCAGAAGCAGCGCGTGCTCGTGCTGCTCGGCGATAGGGAGAAGGCGAACAGCCTGCGTGAGTTCTTCGCGCACCGCCGCATCCCGTCTCTCATCGAGGGCGCAGCAGAGCCTCTCCATGACAATGCCATCAACATCCGCCGCGGGGCCCTGCTCACGGGCTTCGAGATGGCGTCCGCGCGCCTCGTCGTCGTGACGGAGAAGGACATCTTCGGCCGCCACAAGCGCCACACGGCTGTCCGCAAGCACAGCGACTACGGCGAGAAGATCTCGCATTTCCGCGACATCAAGCCGGGTGACTACGTCGTGCACGAGAGCCACGGTATCGGCAAGTACCTCGGCGTCGAGACGCTCGATGTCGGCGGCATCCACAAGGACTACCTGCACATCCAGTACGCGGGCGACGACAAGCTCTTCGTGCCGACGGACCAGGTCGGCCTCTTGCAGAAGTATATCGGCTCGGAGGGCGATGTGCCGCGCCTGCACCGCATGGGCGGCACGGAGTGGGTCAAGGCCAAGGCGCGCGCCAAGAAGTCGGTCGAGGACATCGCGCAGAAGCTCATCGAGATCTACGCGAAGCGCAAGGAGGCCAAAGGCCATGCCTTCCCGCCGGACGATGTGAGCCAGCGCGAGTTCGAGGACGCATTCCCCTACGAGGAGACGGAAGACCAGCTGCGCGCCATCGCGGAGATCAAGGCGGACATGGAGAAAGAGAAGCCCATGGACCGCTTGCTCTGCGGCGACGTCGGCTTCGGCAAGACGGAAGTCGCCATACGCGCGGCTTATAAGGCGGCCATGGACGGCAAGCAGGTGGCCGTGCTCGTGCCGACGACCGTCCTCGCGCAGCAGCATTACCAGACGTTTACGACGCGCTTCAACGGCTTTGCGCCGGTCATCGATGTCATCTGCCGCTTCCGCACGGCGAAGCAGCAGAAGGAGACCATCGAGAAGGTGCGCCTCGGCCAGGTGGACATCCTCATCGGCACGCATGCCATTCTCAACCAGAACAAGGTCAAGTGGAAGGACCTTGGTCTCTTGATCGTTGACGAGGAACAGCGCTTCGGCGTCAAGCAAAAGGACAAGATTCGCAAGCTCGCCGCCGGCATCGACGTCCTGACGCTCTCGGCAACGCCGATACCGCGCACGCTCCACATGTCGCTCGTCGGCGCGCGCGATATGAGCATCATCGAGACGCCGCCGGCCGAGCGCTTCCCCGTGCAGACGTACGTTGTCGAGAACAACGACATGATCCTCGCGAACGCCATCAAGCGTGAGATGAGGCGCGGCGGGCAGGTCTACTTCATCTACAACCGCGTCGACACCATCGACCGCATGCGCGACCACATCGAATCGCTCGTGCCCGAGGCGCGGATCCAGACGGCACATGGCCAGATGCCCGAGGAACTGCTCGAGCACGTCATGATGGACTTCTACGAGGGCGATTACGACATCCTGCTCGCGACGAGCATCGTCGAGAACGGCCTCGACGTCGCCAATGCCAACACGATCATCGTCTACAACGCCGACCACTTCGGCCTGTCGCAGCTCTATCAGATGCGCGGGCGCGTCGGCCGCTCGCATCACATGGCCTTTGCGTACTTTGTCTATCAGGCGGACAAGATCCTGACGGAGACGGCCGAGAAGCGCCTGCAAGCCATGAAGGAGTTCGCCGAGCTCGGCGCGGGCTTCAAGATAGCCATGCGCGACCTCGAGATACGCGGCGCGGGCAATCTGCTCGGTGCCCAGCAGCACGGTCACATTGCCAGCGTCGGCTTCGAGATGTACTGCAAGCTCCTCGAAGAGGCCGTAGAGCGATTGCAGAGCGGCAAGGCGCCTGAGGAAGCACCGCCGGAGCCTGTCATCGACCTGCAGACGGAAGCCTACATCGATGGCGGCTTCATCACAGACGCCATGCACAAGATCGAGATCTACCAGCGCATCGCGGCCATCCGCAGCAATGAGGAGCTGCGGAGCCTGCTCGATGAGCTCATCGACCGCTTCGGCGACCCGACGAAGCCGGTCATGCACCTCTTGGAGGTCGCGCGCATCAAGAACTACGCGCGCGAGCTCGGCATCCGCGCTATCAAGGAATTGCCGCTGGCGCTCGACCTCTACTTCCTGCCGGAGAAGCGCATGCCGGCCAAGGGGATGCTCGCACTTGCCAACCTCTTCGGCAAGCGCATGCGGAGCCTGCCTGAAAAGAACGGGCTGCGCTTTGCGCTCAGTGACCGCTACAAGAAGAACATCACGAATTTCGTCACGCGCGTGCTCATGATCGCTACCGGTGACGATGAGGCGCTCGAGGCAAAGGCAAGGGAAAAGGCCAGCGCCATCAAGAAGAGTCAGAAGGGAAAGGAAAGAGAGACAGAATGAAACAGCCAAAGATCACCGTAGTCGGACTTGGCCCGGGCCGCTTCGGCCTCATCACATTGGAATCCTGGCAGACTATGCAGGCGGCAGAGCATCTCGTACTGCGCACGCGCATCCATCCGACTGTCGCAGAGATCGAGAAGCGCGGCCTGACGTTCTCGTCATACGACGGCTTCTACGAAGAAGCGCCGGATTTTGAGACGCTCTACCGCCATATCGCTGAAGATCTGCTGCGGCGCGCAACTGAGCAGGGCGACCTCGTCTACGCCGTGCCCGGCAGCCCGCTCGTCGCCGAGCGCACCGTCGTGCTGCTGCGCGAACTCGCGAAGGAGACGGATACCGCAGTCGACATCCTGCCCGGCATGAGCTTTGTCGAGGTCATGTACACGCGCCTCTGCATCGACCCCATTGAGGGCCTGACGATCCTCGATGCAGAGGATGTCAGCACGCTCAAGGAGCGCCCGGCCCAGTCGCTCGTCATCACGCAGGTCTACGATCCCATCATCGCCTCGGACACGAAGCTCATGCTCATGGAGTTCTATCCCGACGAGTACGAGGTCACCTACATCCACAATCTCGCCCTGCCCGACGAATCCATCCGGAAGATTCCGCTCTACGAGCTCGACCGCCAGAAGGATGTCGACCATCTGACGAGTCTCTTTGTGCCAGCACAATGAGCCGAAACGCGCCTGTTCGCGGTTATTTTTCCGAAAACCCTTGATTTTTCAAGGGTTTTCTGCTAAATTTTGATAAGCAGGCAGGATATTCGCGGCAGGCCGCGAATATCTGTCACATAAGCAAAACCATTATTTAAGGAGGCTACAATCGTGAATAAAGCTGAATTGATAGCTAGCGTTGCTGAAAAAGCAGGTCTGACGAAGAAAGACGCAGAGAAGGCTGTGGTCGCTATCTTCGATAGCATCCAGCAGGCTATGGTTGAGGGCGATAAAGTACAGGTGATTGGCTTCGGTACGTTTGAAGTCAAGGAGCGTTCTGCTCGCGCAGGCCGCAACCCGCGCACGAACGAGACGATCCAGATCCCGGCTTCGAAGAATCCGGTGTTCAAGGCTGGCAAGGCCCTGAAAGATGCGGTCAACGCATAATCTGGCTTGTGTACGAGAGGCTGGGTTCCTTCGGGAGCCCGGCTTCTTCTTGTATTGGAGGGATAGGCTTGGATCTCGGTTTATCGTCAAAGGTTGTCCTGCTCACGGGCGGCACTTCCGGCATCGGACTGGAAGCAGCGCGTGAATTCCTGCAGGAAGGTGCCAGTGTCTGTCTGATGGGGCGCTCCGAGGAGCGCGGCCGTGAGGCAGCGGCACGCCTCGCGCAGGAGGCCGGGGCAGAGCGAATCTGCTTCCTGCAGGGAGATGTGAAGAGCATCGAGGACTGCGGCCGCGTGGTCAAAGGGACGGTGGCGCGCTTTGGCCGCTTAGATGTGCTCGTCAATTCGGCGGGCATCTATCGGGAAGGGGCGCTTGAAGACCTCGGGGAAGAGGAACTCGACGATATCCTCGCCTGCAATGTCAAGGGCGTCTTCCACATGACGAGGCCGCTCTGCCTTTCCTCAAGGCCGCGCGCGGCGCTGTCATCAACGTGGCGTCCGACGCGGGCGTCCATGGCAACTACTTCTGCACGGCTTACTGCGCGAGCAAGGGGGCTGTCGTGCTTTTCACGCGTGCGCTCGCCCTCGAGGTGGCCGCCTTCGGCGTGCGCGTCAATGCCATCGCACCGGGCGACATCATGACGCCGTTGACAGAGGCGCAGCTCGGTACGGGGGGAAAGACGTGAAGCGGACCTCAAGGAGATGGCCTCTGTCTACCCGCTCGGCCGCATCGGCACGGCGCAGGAAGCGGCTTCTCTCATCGTCTTCCTCGCCTCGGCGCGCGCGTCCTTCGTGACGGGCGCCATCTACGGGATTGATGGAGGTCTGACTGCCTGATGCATAAGATACTGATACTCACGGCCTCAATCGGTTCGGGGCACATCAAGGCGGCCGAGGCCATTGAGACGGAGCTGCGCCGCCTGTTGCCCGATGCCGAGATCACGACGGTCGACTTCATGGCGCGCCGCATCTCGCGCATCCACTGGTTCATGAAGGAATTCTACCTGGCGATGCTGGCCTTCGTGCCGAACCTTTACGACGTCTTCTACAAACTCTCAGGCGGCTCCTCGGGCGGCGCGCTCGTCCAGAATGCCTTTGCTTGGGTCATGATGCCGGTCATGAAGCGGCTCGTGCGCCGCTATGAGCCGGACCTCGTGCTCTGCACGCACCCGTTTCCCGAGGGCGCGGCCTCTCTCCTGCGCCGCCGCCAGCGGGAATCATACCGGCTCGCGACAGTCATGACGGACTACTCCCTGCACCAGATCTGGCTCTATCCGGCCGTCGACCGCTACTACATGGCGACGGAGGAGATGCGCATGGGCATGATCAGCCATGGCTTTGCCGTCAACACGCTCGAGGTGCCCGGCATCCCCGTCGCGAGTGTCCTGCAGGAGATGAAGGACAAAGCCACTGTGCGGCGCGCGCTGGCTATACCGGAGGGGCAGCCAGCCGTCCTCTTGATGGGCGGCGGCCTCGGCCTCGGCGGCATCGAGTCGAACCTGCGCGACCTCGAGGAGATCGAAGCGCGCCTGACCATCCTCGTCGTGGCCGGGCGCAATCAACGCCTGATGGAGCGCGTGCAGGACATGGCGGACGCCTCGCATCATCAGGTGCTCGTCTGGGGTTACACGGATCAGGTACACTTCCTCATGCGGGCGGCTGACCTCTTGATCACGAAGCCTGGGGCGCTGACCATCAGCGAGGCGTTCGTGCTCGGCCTGCCGATGCTGCTGCACGATCCCATCCCGGGGCCTGAGACGGAGAACGCCATCTATGCGACGCAGCACGGGGCGGCTGTCTGGCTCCATCCGCGCGAGGACCTCGCGCGGTCTGTCCGGAAACTCCTGGACGGCGATTCACTCGCTACGATGAGCCGGGTCGCCGTTTCTTGTGCGCGCCCCGATGCCGCGCCGTCCATTGCCGAAGATCTGAAGGATTTGCTGTTGAGAAGGAGTTGATTTCATGAAGCAAAGGATAAAGCAGAGGAAAGGCCTCTTCAACTGGTTCACGATCCTCTTGGTCATCATCATCGGTTATTTTGCCGTGATCCTCGTCAAGCAGCAGATCTACCTGAACCAGGTCAGCGCCGATCAGGCTGCGGCAGAGGAGCGCCTCGCGACGGCAAGGGCTGAGCACGAGCGCCTCGTCAAGGAGAAGGATGACCTCAACCGCCTCGATTACATCGAGAAGATCGCGCGCGAGGAGCTCGGCATGACGCGCAGGGGAGAACTGCCGTACAGCTCAGGGAAATCCGTAGGCTCGCGCTGACTGAAATCGCGTTCTTTCCTTGACACTGCTGAGCGCGCAAGGTTATAATAAAGCGTGTATTTTCCATCACGACTTAAGGAGGAAGAATTAATTTGTCCATTGAAGTTGGCAATGTAGTTGAGGGTGTTGTCACGGGCATCACGAATTTCGGTGCTTTCGTAGAATTGCCGGAAGGCAAGACGGGTCTCATCCATATCTCTGAGGTAGCGGATGTCTATGTCAAGGATGTCCACGATTTCCTCTCCGAACATGACAAGGTGAAGGTTAAGGTATTGAGCATCGATGATCGCGGCAAGATTGCCCTTTCCATCAAGCAGCTTCAGGAGAAGAAGCCAGAAGCACAGGCTCCGGCAGGGAATTCTTCCTTCCGCCCGCAGCGCCAGAGCCGCGGACCGCGGGATTTCCGCCGCGGTGGCCGCTACAGCAATTCCACGGCCTCGTTTGAAGACAAGCTCTCGAAGTTCCTCAAGGACAGTGACGAGCGCCTGACGGACCTGCGACGCAAGACGGATTCGAAGCGCGGAGGCCGTGGCTCCCGCCGCTCGGATTGATCATCTGAAATCGGAATGATACAAGCACTCTTGACGGGGTGCTTTTGTTCTTTATGTTGAAGGCAGATGGCTCTATGGGCTTTATGATTGAAGAAGCATTACGCTACGCCAGGGCGCAGGGACTCCTGCACCACGGCATGCACGTGCTCGTGGCCTGCTCCGGCGGGCCGGACTCCCTGGCCCTGCTCGACATCCTGCTGCGGCTGCGCGGGCGTCTTCGCCTCGCCCTGACTGTGGCGCACTTCGAGCACGGCATACGCGGCGCCTCATCGGAAGGCGATGCATCATTTGTCGCCGCGTTCTGCAAGGAGCGCGGCGTGCCCTGCTTCATCGGGCACGGTGATGTGCCCTCTGCTGCGCGCGCGCAGGGCAAGTCGCTCGAGCTTGCGGCGCGCGAACTGCGTTACGCGTTCTTTTGGCAGACGATGGCGCGCGTCGGCGCAGATGTCCTCGCGACGGCTCATCACGCCGATGACCAGGCCGAGACGGTGCTCATGCGCATCCTGCGCGGCACGGGGCTCGACGGCCTCTCTGCCATGAAGCCGCGCGAGGGAAAGAAGATCCGCCCGCTGCTCTTTGCGCGGCGAGCGGAGATCCTCGCTTACTGCGGGGCGCGCGGCCTTGAGCCGCGCCACGATGCGACGAACGATCTCCCTGATTGCACGCGCAACGTGCTGCGCCTCAAGGTGCTACCGTACCTGCAGCAGTCATGCAATCCAGAAGTCGCGCGTGCGCTCTGCCAGCTCGCTGAGCTCGCACGCGCCGACTGCGATTACCTCGAGCAGCAGCTCGATGCAATCTGGCCCTATCTGACTCGCGAGGAAGAGGGACAGCGCAAGATCGTGCTCGCCTCGCTGCGCCGCCAGCATCCGGCCATGCAGCGCCGCGCGCTGCGCCGCCTCTATCGGGAGGCGGCGGGGAGCGGCAGGGACCTCAGTTTCATCCATGTGGAAGAGCTGCGCCAGCTGGCGATCTCTGAGCGGCCGACCGGCAAGGTGCTGGCACTTTCCGGCGGGTATCGGGCCTGCTTCTCGTACGACAGGCTCTTCCTGCGGCAATCCTCCGAGGAGATCTCGGAGGCGCCGGCGGACCTTGCCGTCCGGCCGGAGATACCGGGCGTGACCGAAGTGGGCGGTCTCGTCATCGAGGCGGAGTTCTGCCGGGAGCGGCCTGCACCTGCCGGGCCCGGCGCCTTCTACCTCGATGCCGACGTCCTCGCGCGCGGCCCGCTCGTCTTCCGCCACCGGCGGCCCGGCGACTTCATCGAGCTTCCTGCTGGGCGCAAGAAACTCAAGGACGTCCTCATCGACGACAAGGTCCCGCGCGAAGAGCGCAGCCGGCTGCTGCTGCTGGCGAACGGCCAGGAGATCCTCTGGATCGCAGGCAGGCGGCGCACGAGCCATTACCCGGTCACCGACCGAACAAAGAGAATCCTGTATTTCCAAATAAAAGAAAAGAGGCACACAAATGACTAAAGACATGAATGCGGATATCGAGAAAGTTGTCTTCTCGGAAGAGAAGCTCAAGAAGCGCATCGCAGAGCTCGGCAAAGAGATCACGGAAGATTACAAAGACGTGAAGGAGACGATCTACTGCGTCGGCATCCTCAAGGGCGCCGTCGTCTTCTACACGGACCTCGTGCGCAACATCAATCTGCCGGTCCATTTCGACTTCATGATCGCTTCGAGCTACGGCAACGGCACGGAGTCGAGCGGCTCGGTGAAGATCCTCAAGGATCTCGATTACGATGTAGAAGGAAAACACCTGATCATCATCGAAGATATCATCGATTCGGGCACGACGATGAATTACCTCATGAAGTATTTCCGCGAGCGCAAGCCGAAGAGCGTCAAGCTCTGCTCGCTGCTCTCGAAGCCGTCGCGCCGCACGGTCGATGTGAACATCGACTACTGCGGTTATACGGTCCCCGACGAATTCCTCGTGGGCTATGGCCTCGATTATGCGGAGAAATACCGCAATCTGCCGTACATCGGTGTGCTCAAGCCTGAGATCTACGAATAAGGGCCAGCTGCTCCTGGAGCAAAAGCTCTGAGACAAAGGAGGACAATGGATTGAATAAGTTTCTACGCAATGTAGGGTTCTATCTGCTCATCATCCTGGTGGCAATCTCCGTCATCGATTACTTCTCGACGAAGAACACGAACCGCCAGGAAGTGGAGTACACGCAGTTCCTGCAGCAGGTAGACAAGGGCGATGTGTCGAAAGTCGTGATCATCCAGAACACGATCCACGGCACGCTCGCAGATGGCACGGAGTTCACGACCATCACGCCGGATGCCCCGAATAATGACCCGGACCTCTACCAGAAGCTCTCGGCGAAGGGGATCGACATCGCGGCGGAGAATCCGCCGGAGCCGCCCTGGTGGTCGCAGATGTTCTCGTCTGTCATCCCCATCCTGCTGCTCATCGGCGTCTGGTTCTTTATCATGCAGCAGACGCAGGGCGGCGGCGGACGCGTCATGTCGTTCGGCAAGAGCCGCGCGCGCATGAGCGGCGCCGACAAGATCAAGGTCACGTTCCGCGATGTCGCCGGTGCGGATGAGGCGAAGCAGGAGCTCGAAGAAGTCGTCGAGTTCCTCAAGCACCCGAAGAAGTTCAACGAGCTTGGCGCCCGCATCCCGAAGGGCGTCCTGCTCTTCGGCCCTCCGGGCACCGGTAAGACGCTGCTCGCACGCGCTGTCGCAGGCGAGGCGGGTGTACCGTTCTTCTCGATTTCGGGCTCGGACTTCGTCGAGATGTTCGTCGGTGTCGGCGCTTCGCGTGTCCGCGACCTTTTCGAGCAGGCGAAGAAGAATGCGCCGTGCATCGTCTTCATCGATGAGATCGATGCAGTCGGACGCCAGCGTGGCGCTGGCGTCGGTGGCGGCCACGATGAGCGCGAGCAGACGCTCAACCAGCTGCTCGTCGAGATGGACGGCTTTGCGGCCAACGAGGGCATCATCATCATCGCGGCGACGAACCGCCCGGATATCCTCGACCCGGCGCTCCTGCGCCCGGGCCGCTTCGACCGCCAGATTGTCGTCGATAAGCCCGATGTGCGCGGCCGTCTAGCCATCCTCAAGGTCCACACGAAGGGCAAGCCGATGGCAAAGGATGTCGACCTCGATATCATCGCGCGCCGCACGCCGGGCTTTACGGGTGCGGACCTCTCGAACCTCGTCAATGAGGCGGCACTGCTCGCCGCCCGCCGCGACAAGCACAAGGTCGGCATGACGGAGATGGAAGAAGCCATCGAGCGCGTCATCGCAGGTCCGGAGCGCAAGTCGCACGTCATGAGCGAAGAAGAGAAGCGCCTGACGGCATACCATGAGGGCGGCCATACGCTCGTCGGCATGATGCTCAAGCACGCCGATCCTGTCCACAAGGTCACGATCATCCCGCGCGGCCGCGCAGGCGGCTACACGCTGATGCTGCCGAAGGAAGACCGCAACTACGCAACGCGCTCCGAGCTCCTCGACCGCCTCAAGGTCGCGATGGGCGGCCGCGTCGCGGAAGAAGTCGTGCTCAAGGAGATCTCCACGGGCGCTTCGCAGGATATCCAGCAGGCATCGCGCATCGTGCGCAGCATGATCATGCAGTACGGCATGAGCGATGTGCTCGGACCTGTCGCCTACGGCGAGAGCCAGAACCATCAGGTATTCCTCGGCCGTGACATCAACCATCAGCGCAACTACTCGGAAGAAGTGGCCAGCGAGATCGACAAGGAAGTCCGCAAGTACATGGAAGAGGCGTACGAAGCTTGCCGCAAGATCATCACGGAGAACCGCGACAAGCTCGAGCTCATCGCGCAGGCGCTCATGGAGCGCGAGACACTGACGGCCAAGGAACTCGAAGAGCTCCTGACGACGGGAAGCATCACCGATCCAGACGACAAGGACGAGGACGACAAGCCGCAGTCCGGCACGCCGGCCGTGACGCCGCTGCCCGTAGAGCAGGCAGAGAAGCCTGAGGTAGTGGCAAAAGAGACGGAGAAGGAATCGGAAGAGGAACACGAGAAGGAAGCCGAACCGAAATTCAACGTCACGCATTACGACAAATAAGAAGATGCAGCAAAAGCAGGGCTGTTCTCGCAAGAGAATCCCTGCTTTTTTTATACCCCGCTACGGTGTATAATATAGTGGTGTTACAATGAGGAGGTGGCGTTTTTGCGCTCAAAGATATTAGACTTGCTCAGAGAAGCAGGCGATTCCTACCTTTCTGGTGAGGAGATGGCGAAGCGCCTGGGCGTTTCGCGTACGGCGGTCTGGAAGCACATCCAGGAGCTGCGCCGCGATGGCTATGACATCGTCAGCCACTCGCGCAGCGGCTATTCCCTGCAGAGTGCGCCGGACACGCTTCGCCCGGAAGAAATCAAGAATGGCCTCCGCACGAGGCGCATCGGCAGGGAGATCCGTTTCTATCCGACCGTCGATTCGACAAACCTCCAGGCGAAGCGGCTCGCACAGCAGGGAGCGCCGGACGGCCTCATCGTCGTCGCTGAGGAACAGGGCAAAGGGCGCGGCCGCCTCGAGCGCTCGTTCTTCTCACCGGCGGGCAAGGGAATCTGGTTCTCAGTCATCCTGCGCCCCGACTTCCTGCCGCAGGAAGCGCCGAAGTGTACGCTGCTGTCGGCCGTCGCTGTCGCGCAGGCCGCAGAGGATTTCGGCATGAAGGTCGGCATCAAGTGGCCGAACGATGTGCTTGCAGATGGCAGGAAGCTCGTGGGCATTCTGACCGAGATGAGCGCCGAGATGGAGCGCATCCACTACGTCATCATCGGCACGGGCATCAACGTCAACATCGCCGAAGAGGATTTCCCCGAGGACCTGCGCGACAAGGCGACTTCGCTCTCGCAGTTGAAGGGCGAGGAGATTCCGCGCGCGGCGTTCTTCCGCGCCGTCCTGGAGCACATGGATGCGCTCTACGACTCCATCCTGCGCGAGGGCTTCGCTGAGGTTTTCTCCATGTGGCGCCGTTACAGCATCACGCTGGGGCAGATGGTGCGCGTCATCGATGCGCGCGGCGGCGAGAATGCCTTTACGGGCAGGGCCGTCGACATCGATGAGGACGGCGCGCTGCTCGTCGATACGGCAGCGGGACGCCGGCGCGTCCTCGCGGGCGACGTCTCCATCCGCCCGCAGCAGGACTGAGACAGGCTTTTACAACAGGAGGATTATATTTGTTATTAGTTCTAGATATCGGCAACACGAATATTGCCATGGGTACCTATGAGGGCAAGGAGCTCCAGAAACACTGGCGCATCTCGACGGACCGCCAGAAGACGGGCGACGAGTACGGCATGCTCATCAACAGCCTGTTCCACTATCAGGGCATCGAGATGGCCGACATCCATGCCATCATCATCTCGTCTGTCGTGCCGCCGCTCGTCGTGCCATTCATCAAGATGTGCGAGCGCTATTTCCACCTGCGCCCGCTGATCGTCGGGCCCGGCATCAAGACGGGCATCCGCCTCCACTACGAGAACCCGCGCTCCATCGGCGCGGACCGCATCGTCAATGTCGTCGGCGCCTACGAGCAGTACGGTGGCCCGCTGATTGTCATCGACATCGGCACGGCGACGACCTTCGATGTCGTGGCGAAGAACGGCGACTTCCTGGGCGGCGTCATTGCGCCGGGCATCGGCACGAGCTCGGAGGCGCTCTTCCAGCGCGCAGCCCAGCTGCCGCGCATCGAGCTTGTGCCGCCGAAGAACATCATCTGCCGCAATACGATCCAGGGCATGCAGGCGGGCATCATCTTCGGCTACGTCGGCCAGATTGACGAGATCGCGCGCCGCATCAAGCGGGAGATGCGCGAGAACGGCGTGGAGGAAGAGGTCAAGGTCATCGCGACGGGCGGGCTCGCGCGCATGATCTCGAAGGAATCTGCCACGATCGACAAGATCGACCACTTCCTGACGCTCACGGGCCTGCGCGTACTCTACGAGCGCAACCAGAAAGGACATCCCCATGAAGATCGGTGAGTACAGCTTCAAGGTGCCGGTATTCCTCGCGCCGATGGCCGGCGTGACGGATACGGCCTACCGCATCATCGCGCACGATATGGGCTGCCCGCTCTGCTTTGCTGAGATGGTGTCGTCGCAGGGCATCCACTTCCGCAATGAGCGCACGCTCGCCATGCTGCAGTCGGAGCCGGAGGAACGCCCGCTGGCCATGCAGATCTTCGCCAATACGCCGGAGATGGCGGCGGAGGCGGCTGCCTTCGTCGAATCGCTCGGCACGGCCGACATCCTCGACTTCAACATGGGCTGTCCTGCACCGAAGATTGTCAAGAACGGGGAGGGCTCGGCCCTGATGCGCGACCCCGAGAAGGCCTACGCGATCCTCTCGGCCATCCGCAAGGCCGTCAAGATGCCCGTGACCGTCAAGATGCGCAAGGGCTGGGATGACAGCTCAGTCAATGTCGTCGAGATAGCGAAGCTCGCGGAAGCAGCCGGCGTCGATGCTATCGCTGTGCACGGCCGCACGCGCGAGCAGTTCTATACGGGCCGTGCAGACTGGGAGATCATCGGCGCCGTCAAGCGCGCCGTCAAGGTGCCCGTCATCGCCAATGGCGATGTGCGCACCTTTGATGACCTCGACAGGATCCGCGAGGTCACGGGCTGCGACGGCGTCATGATCGGCCGCGCTGCGCAGGGGAATCCCTGGATCTTCCGCCAGTTCACGCATTACCTCGAGACGGGTGAGCGCCTGCCGGGGCCGACGATGCAGGAGCGCGCAGCAGTCATCATGCGCCATCTCGACCTGCTGCTCAAGTACAAGGGCGACTACGTCGGCCCGCGCGAGATGCGCAAGCATGCGACCTGGTACACGCGCGGCATCGTGCACGGCGCCGTCCTGCGCGACCGCTTCAACAAGGCGGTGACGCGCGAGGACTTCGCGGAGATCCTCGATGAATACTTCCGTTGAATACATTTGATCTGAACTTGAAAGGAAAGATTGCATATGGCAAGAGAAGAAAAGGCGTCCGTATGGTCCTCGTATACCGAGGCCGATAAAGAGGCGCTTGAGAAACTGGCCGCAGGATACCGTGACTTCCTCTCCACCTGCAAGACAGAACGCGAGAGTGTCGTGGAGGCTGTGCGCCAGGCAAAGGCCGCAGGCTACCGCGACCTTTGCGATGTACTGCAGGCGGGGGGGAAGCTCAAGGCCGGCGACAAGGTCTACGCTGTTAACATGAAGAAGAGCATCGTGCTGTTCCAGATCGGTGAAGACCCGCTTGAGAAGGGCCTCGCCATTCTCGGCGCGCACATCGATACGTGCCGCCTCGACGTCAAGCAGAACCCGCTCTACGAAGACGGCGGCCTCGCTTACCTCGACACGCATTACTACGGCGGCATCAAGAAGTACCAGTGGGTCACGCTGCCGCTCGCGCTGCACGGCGTCGTCGTCAAGAAAGATGGCACGGTCGTCGAGATCCGCATCGGCGAGGAGGAAGGCGACCCTGTCTTCTGCGTGACGGACCTCCTGATCCATCTCTCGCAGGAACAGATGAAGAAGAATGCGGCCAAGGTCATCGAGGGCGAAGACCTCGACATCCTCGTCGGCAATTACCCGCTCAAGGACGGCGAGAAGGAGTCGGTCAAGGCCGGCGTGCTGAAGCTCATCGAGGAGCAGTACGGCATCGAAGAAGAGGATTTCCTCTCGGCTGAGCTCGTCCTCGTGCCGGCCGGCCGCGCGCGCGACCTCGGCTTCGACCGCAGCATGATCCTCGCCTACGGCCAGGACGACCGCGTCTGCGCCTACACGAGCCTCGTGGCCATGCTTGAGAGCAGTGCTCCGCGCAAGCGCACCTCCTGCTGCCTGCTCGTCGACAAGGAAGAGATCGGCAGTGTCGGCGCGACGGGCATGCAGTCGCATTTCTTTGAGAACATCCTTGCCGAGCTCATGAACGCCTGTGGCCAGTACAGTGAGCTCGGCCTGCGCCGCTGCCTCGCCAACTCGAAGATGCTCTCATCTGATGTTTCCAGTGCCTACGATGCACTCTACGCCAGCGCTTACGACAAGAAGAACGTCGCCTACCTCGGGCGCGGCATGGTCTTCAACAAGTTCACGGGGGCGCGCGGCAAGTCGGGCTCCAACGATGCCAATGCCGAATACCTCGGCGAGATCCGCCGCATGCTCGAGAAGCACGATGTCCACTTCCAGCTCGCTGAGCTCGGCCGCGTCGATCTCGGCGGCGGCGGCACGATTGCCTACATCATGAGCCTCTACGGCATGCAGGTCATCGACAGCGGCGTCGGCGTCCTCTCGATGCACGCCCCGTGGGAAGCGACGAGCAAGGTCGACATCTACGAGACGAAGAAGGGCTATATGGCCTTCCTGGCAGAGGCGTGAGCCTTCCCGCAGGAGAATTGAACACAGAAACGACAAAACGACCACATCGTCTGATGTGGTCGTTTTTCTTGGACATGAAGATTGGAAAGAAGAAAAAGAATGGAAAATATATGTTGAGAAAGAGAAGTCAGCTTGATGCTCAGTCTTCGATTGCCGTTTCGAGTGCAATCTTGATCATGTCGTTGAACGACGTCTGGCGCTCTTCCGTCGTACAGCCTTCACCCGTCAGCAGATGGTCGCTGACCGTGAAGAGGGCGAGTGCCTGGACATGTGCCTCAGCTGCGAGCGTGTAGAGGGCAGCTGCTTCCATCTCGACGGCGAGGATGCCGTACTTGCGGAGTTTGTCGTTGTCGATCTCCTCGTCGTAGAAGCGGTCGACGAGATGATGTTGCCGACGGTAGCCTTGAGGTCGAGCTTCTTCGTGTTGGCGACTGCCTTCGAGAGCAGGTCGTAGTCGGCAATCGGGCAGAAGTTGATCGAGCCGCCGAAGATATTGCGGATGATTGAGGAGTCCGTGCTGGCTGCCTGTGCGATCAGCACGTCGCGCAGGTGGACATCCGGGTGCATGGCACCGCAGGTGCCGACGCGGAAGAGCTTCTTGCAGCCGAATTCATGGATGAGCTCGTGCACGTAGATGGAGATGGACGGGATGCCCATGCCCGTGCCCTGGACCGATACGGGAACGCCCTTGTAGGTGCCCGTGAAGCCGAGGATGTTGCGGACAGAGGTGTACTGCTTCGGATTGTCGAGGAAGTTCTCGGCGATGAACTTGGCGCGCAGCGGGTCGCCCGGCAGCAGGATGCGCTCAGCGATCTCGCCCTTCTCGGCAGCGATATGTGGTGTGCTCATGGTGTTTCCCTCTTTCTTTCTTGATGATGGACAACGTGATTTCTTTTCTGAAGATTTTAAATCGTATACGTACATTATAGTGAAATGCGCGGGAAAAGAAAAGGCCAAATGTCCAGGCTTGCGGGGAAACCGTAAGAAAACACGTATTTTCGGGATAGATTAGGAGCTGATTTGACAGATACGTGCTAAAGTGCTATAATTCGCTGTGTTGATATAAGTTGTCAGGACAATCGCGGCAGCCCTCGAGGCTGATGAGGAAAGTCCGGGCTCCACAGGGCAGTGTGCTGGATAACGTCCAGCGAGGGTGACCTCAGGGAAAGTGCCATAGAGATTTAGACCGCCTGACTCGTCAGGTAAGGGTGGAAAGGTGCGGTAAGAGCGCACCAGCAGTCAGGTGACTGGCTGGCTTCGGTAAACCCCACATGGAGCAAGACCAAATAGGGAAGGGATGATGCGGCCCGCGGAACCTTCCGGGTTGAGTCGCTTGAGCCGGCAGGCAACTGCCGTGCCTAGATAAATGATTGTCACCGCGTGAGCGGAACAGAACTCGGCTTATTGACGACTTATAACATCTGCAAGCAATGAGGCTGCCCCTTCTGGCAGCCTGTTTTCATATCTGAGGTTAATCTGAAAATAACCTGAAAGAAATGAGAACGAACGAGTTTGAAAACAGAAGGAAGCACTTTTTATGATTTAACTTCTCGAAGTACGACGACTCCTGTCGTATGATTATAAATCAAATGGGCGCAAAAAGAATAAGCTGAGTCCAGCCCAGGAGCGGGGGAACCAAGTTTTTTGGGGTGAACGTCTGGCTCACGGTGTCAGGCCGAGCGGCCTTCATGGTGAAATAGGCGAGGGTGGTCTTCTCTACCCTAACCCGGCAGCTAACCTCGTAAGCGAAGAGAGAGAGGAGTGGCTTTTTGAGTAAAGCAATGCGTATCATTTTCGCAGTATCCATGATCCTTATGTGCTGGTTTTCGGTGGCGGGGGCTTCAGCTTTTCGCGTCGGAGATCAGGGCAGCGATGTAGCAGAAATCCAGGGCCAGCTGGCCAATCTGGGCTACGACGTTACGGCAGACGGTGCCTATGGCCCCGCCACGGTCGAGGCAGTCAAGAGCTTCCAGATGACGCAGGGCATCAACGCAGACGGACTTGTCGGTCCTTCCACGTATGCCGCTCTGCTCGGCAAATCGATGCCGGCAGTCAGCTCCACGACGAACTCCATCGCACGCCGCGTCGTATCGGATTCCATGAACTACCTTGGTGTCCCGTACGTCTTCGGCGGCACGACGCCGAACGGTTTCGACTGCTCGGGTTACGTCCGCTATGTATTCGCCAATGCCGGTGTCTACCTGCCGCGCACGGCTGATGCACAGTATGAGGTCGGCTACTCGGTTTCCACGAGCGAGCTCGTGCCGGGCGACCTTGTCTTCTTCTCGACGTATGAGCCGGGTCCGTCGCACGTCGGCATCTATCTTGGCGATGGTGATTTCATCAATGCATCGTCGAGCCAGGGTGTATCAGTTGCATCCCTGTACAGTTCCTATTGGGGTTCCTGCTATATCGGTGCCCGTCGCGTCATGTAATCTTTTCGGAGAGGGGCAAGCGTCTCTCTCCCTTTTTTTACGTTTTTACCGGATTTTACGGATTTTACCGAAGGGGTGGAACCATGGGGGATCTCTTTCTTCTGTTCCTGATCATCCTGATGTTTGCCTTTGCTTACTGGGATGAACTTTTCACGGAATGACAACGGGCCGTCTGCTTGGGCAGATGGCCTTTCTTGTCATCACGTCAGTGTGTATTTTTTCTGAAACTTTACGCCGAGAGGTTGCATATTATCCGATTTTTGGGTAAGATGATATAACGTATAGACCAGGAAGAAGGCGATGCTATGGATGCAAGGCAGGATTTCTATCTGGCGGCACTCGCGCAGTGCCCGGGACTCGGCAGCCGCAGGCTCGGCCAGTTGTTACAGACAGGCCTGGATGCCGTGAGCCTCTGGCAAATGCCGGCTCTTGAGATGAGCAGGCTCGTCAAGATGCCGCAGGGGCTCGTCAGCACGATTGACGCATTCCGTAGGGACCATCCCGATATGCCGGAAGCGCTGGCGGATATCTGTGAGCAGCGCGGCGTCCATCTCTGCACGATGCAGGATGAGGATTACCCGTATTTATTGAAGGAAATCTTTTCGCCGCCGCCCGTGCTCTACTGCCGAGGGACGCTCATGCCAAAGGAGCGCCGCGTCGCGATCGTCGGCTCGAGGCGCCTGAGCCCTTACGGTGAGGCGCTGGCGCTCGAGTTCGGCGAGCAGCTGGCCGCTGCGGGCCTGACGGTCGTCAGCGGTGCAGCGCGCGGCATCGATACGAGGTCGCATCGCGGTGCGCTCAAGACAGGCCGCACGGTCGCCGTGCTCGGCTGCGGCATCGATGTGGCGTATCCGGCTGAGAATCGCCGTCTGCTCGCGCAGATTGCGGAGAGCGGCGCGGTCATCTCGGAGTATGCGCCGGGCGTCCAGCCGCTGCCGGCCTTCTTCCCCGCGCGCAACCGCATCATCAGCGGTCTGTCTGAGGGGACGCTCGTCGTCGAGGCGGCCGCGAGGAGCGGCTCGCTGATTACAGCGGAACTCGCCCTTAGCGAAGGGCGTGAGGTCTATGCACTGCCGGGCAGCGTCTTCTCTAAGATGAGTGAGGGCTGCCACCACCTGATCCAGCAGGGAGCGAGGCTTGTGACGAAGCCTGGCGATATCCTCGAGGACATGGGGCTCGTGCAGAAGGTCACGGCCAAGAAGCAGAAGAGCATGACGCCGGACGAGCGCAGGGTCTATCAGGTCCTGTCCTTCGACCGCGCGCTGAGCGCCGACGAGATCCTCATGAGCCTGCCGGATGGAGAGATGCCGAATCTGTCCTTCACGCTCCTGCAGATGGAGCTCAAGGGACTGATCATAGAAAATGAACTGCATGCCTACAGGCGTGCCGAGAGGGAGTGACGGTTTGGCTGCAACAAAAGCAAGTACGGCACCAAAAGCAAAGACAAGAACCAAGACGAAGACAAAGAGAACGCTCGTCGTTGTCGAGTCTCCGGCCAAGGCCAAGACCATCGAGAAATATCTGGGAAAGAAGTACATGGTGCGCGCTTCCATGGGTCATCTGCGCGATCTGCCGAAGAGCCAGTTCGGCATCGACATCGAGAATGACTTCGCGCCGAAGTACATCAACATACGCGGCAAGGGCGATCTCATCAAGGCGCTCAAGAAGGACGCGAAGCATGCCGACAAGATCTATCTGGCAAGCGATCCGGACCGCGAAGGAGAGGCAATCGCCTGGCATCTGGCGTTCATCCTAGGACTTGACCCGTCATCAGATTGCCGCATCGTCTTCAACGAGATCACGAAGCCGGCCATCCAGGAGGCCGTCAAGCACCCGCGCGCCATCAACCTCGATCAGGTCGACGCGCAGCAGGCGCGCCGCATGCTCGACCGCATCGTCGGCTACAAGCTGTCGCCTCTTCTGTGGCGCAAGGTGCGCAAGGGACTGTCGGCCGGTCGCGTGCAGTCGGTGACAGTCCGACTGATCTGCGACCGCGAGAAGGAGATCCAGGCGTTCCATTCGGATGAGTATTGGACGGTCGGGCTCAAGCTGCGCAAGGAGAGATCGGCGATGTTCCAAGCTGACCTCGTGCAGATCGACGGCAAGCGCCTCGCTGTCACCGATGAGGAGGGCAAGAAGATTGCTCTGCACAATGAGAGCGAAGCGATGGCCGTCACGGAAGACCTCGCCAAGCAAGCGCTGACGGTCGCATCCGTGCGGCGCAGTGAGCGCAGGCGCAAGCCCGCGGCGCCGTTTACGACGAGTTCCTTGCAGCAGGATGCCGCGCGCAAGCTCGGCTTCACCTCGCGCAAGACGATGATGCTCGCGCAGCAGCTCTACGAGGGCATTGAGCTCGGTCGCCACGGCTCGACCGGTCTCATCACCTACATGCGCACGGACTCGACGCGCATCTCGGAGCTCGCGCAGCAGGAGGCGAAGTCGTTCCTGCTCGAAGCGTTCGGCCCGGAATTCGTGCCAGAGAAGGCCAACGTCTACGTGACGGGCAAGAAAGCGCAGGATGCGCATGAGGCCATCCGCCCGACGAGCCTCGTCCACACGCCGGATAGCCTCGAGAAGTACCTCAACAAGGACCAGCTCAAGCTATACACGCTCGTCTGGCAGCGCTTTGCCGCCAGCCAGATGACGCCGGCCATATACGACACGATGGCAATCGCCATCAAGGCCGGCGACCGCTATGACTTGCGCGCCAACGGTTCCCGCCTCAAGTTTGCCGGTTTCACGAAAGTCTACGCCGGTGCTGAGACGACGAAGAAGGAAAAAGACGTTCTCTTGCCGGAGCTTGAAGAAGGCGATGTCCTGAACATCGCCAAGACGCTGCCGCAGCAGCACTTCACAGAGCCGCCGCCGCGCTACAACGATGCCTCGCTCGTCAAGACGCTCGAGGAGAAGGAGATCGGCCGCCCGAGCACGTACGCGCCGATCATCGAGACGATCCAGGCGCGCGGTTACGTCCAGCGCATCGACAAGCACTTCCAGCCGACAGAGCTCGGCTTCGTCGTCGTCGACATGCTCGAGGAGTACTTCAAGGACATCGTCGATGTCAAGTTCACGGCCAATCTCGAGAACGAGCTCGATGAGATCGCCGAGGGCAAGGTCCACAAGAACCAGCTGCTGCGGGAGTTCTACGGTCCGTTCGAGCAGACGCTCGAGAAGGCCGACGAGGCCATCGGCCACGTCGAACTGCCCGTCGAGGTGTCGGACGTCCGCTGCGAGCACTGCGGCCGCCTGATGGTCATCAAGCAGGGACGCTACGGCAAGTTCCTCGCCTGCCCGGGCTTCCCGGAATGCCGCAACACGAAGCCGCTCTTGAAAGATACAGGTGTCAAGTGTCCGAAGTGCGGCGGCAAGATCGTCGAGCGCCGCACGCGCCGCGGGCGCACATTCTATGGCTGCGAGAACTATCCGGACTGTGATTACACGACCTGGGATACGCCGCAACAGCAAAAGTGCGAGAAATGCGGTGCCTTCCTCTTGAAGCATCACTTCAAGAACGGGCGCGGCATGCTCTACTGCAGCAATGATGCTTGCGAGACGCGCATCAACCACCCGATCAACAAGGAACTCGAGAAGATGCGCGAGCGCGCTGAAGCCAAGCGCAAGCGCGAAGAGGAGAAGATGGCGGCAGAGGCCGCTAAGAAGGAGAATCCATGAAAAAAGTCATCATAGTCGGCGCCGGCCTGGCCGGCAGTGAGGCCGCCTGGCAGGCAGCCAGACAAGGTGCGGAAGTCACGCTCTACGAGATGCGTCCCGAGAAGTCGACGCCGGCGCACAAGACGGCCGGCTTTGCCGAGCTCGTCTGCAGCAATTCGCTGCGCGGCGCGGGCCTCGAGAATGCAGTCGGCGTGCTCAAGGAAGAGATGCGCCGCCTTGGCTCCATCATCATGGAGGCAGCTGATGCGACGCGTGTGCCCGCCGGCGGTGCGCTCGCTGTCGACCGCCACGGTTTCAGCGACTACGTGACCGAGAAGGTCACGAACCACCCGCAGATCACAGTCGTGCATGAAGAAGTGCCGAAGATCCCGATGGAAGAGGATGCTGTGACGATTGTGGCGAGCGGCCCCTTGACGGCCGGCAGCCTTGCCGACGATATCGCCGCGCGCACGGGCAACGACTCGCTGTATTTCTACGACGCCGCTGCGCCAATCGTCAGCCTCGAGTCGGTCGATATGACGAAGGCATACCGCGCCTCGCGCTATGGCAAGGGCGAGGCTGCCTACATCAACTGCCCGATGACGAAGGAAGAGTACGAGGCGTTCTGGCATGAGCTCGTGACGGCGGAGAAGGCGCCGACGAAGGACTTCGAGAAGGAGAAGTTCTTTGAGGGCTGCATGCCGGTCGAGGTCATGGCGAGCCGCGGCATCGACACGCTGCTCTACGGCCCGCTGAAGCCCGTCGGACTCGAGCACCCCGTGACGGGGGTGCGCCCCTATGCCGTCGTGCAGCTGCGCCAGGACAATGCGGGCGCGACGCTCTACAACATCGTCGGCTTCCAGACGCATCTCAAGTGGCCGGAACAGCGCCGCGTCTTCGGCATGATCCCGGGCCTCGAGCACGCGGAGTTCCTGCGCTACGGCGTCATGCACCGCAACACCTTCCTGAACTCGCCGCGCCACATGCGCCCGACGCTGCAGCTTCGAGGCGAGGACCATCTGCTCTTTGCCGGTCAGATGACGGGCGTTGAGGGCTACATCGAGTCGGCCTCGTCGGGCCTTGTCGCCGGCGTCAATGCGGCGCGCATCGCGCGCGACGAGCAGCCGCTCGTCTTCCCGGAGGAGAGCTGCCACGGCGCGCTCTGCCACTACATCACGACGAGCGAGGCCAAGCACTTCCAGCCGATGAATGTCAACTTCGGCATCCTGCCGCCCGTTGAGATGCGCGATGCCAATGGGCGCCGCATCCGCGACAAGAAACAGAAGAAACAGCTGCTAGCCGAGAAAGCTCTGGCAGCGATCGAGGCGTTCAAACCGCAGATCTTTGGCTGCTGATAAAAGCGATTACCCAGAAATGAGGGATTATATATGAGTACAGAATTACAGTTCCATGCGACGACCATCTGTGCCGTGCGCAAGGATGGCAAGACGGCCATCGCAGGCGACGGCCAGGTGACGTTCGGCCAGAACACGATCATGAAGTCGACGGCCCGCAAGGTCCGCCGCATCTACCATGGCCGCGTGCTGGCCGGCTTTGCCGGCTCCGTTGCCGACGCGTTCACTCTGTTCGAGAAATTCGAGGCCAAGCTCGAGACCTATAACGGCAACTTGCAGCGTGCGGCTGTCGAGCTCGCCAAGGAGTGGCGCACCGACAAGATGATGGGTAAGCTCGAGGCCCTGCTGCTCGTTGCCGACAAGAGCACGCTCCTGATGCTATCCGGCAACGGCGAGGTCATCGAGCCGGACGGCGATGTCGCTGCCATCGGCTCGGGCGGCTTCTTCGCCCTCTCGGCAGCGCGCGCCCTCGTCAAGCACACCGACATGGAGGCGAAGGACATCGCGAAGGAGGCGCTGTCGATCGCAGCCGATATCTGCGTCTACACGAATCACAATATCAGAGTGGAGGAACTTGACTGATGGAGAACCGTATCGAAAGTATCGGCGTCAACGAACAGACGCCGCGCGAGATCGTAGAAGAGCTTGACCGCTACATCGTCGGACAGGATGAGGCGAAGCGCTCTGTGGCCATCGCCCTGCGCAACCGCTGGCGCAGCCGTCAGCTCACGGGAGCCATGAAGGAAGAGGTCATCCCGAAGAACATCATGATGATCGGCTCGACGGGCGTCGGCAAGACGGAGATCGCCCGCCGCCTCGCGAAGCTCGTCCGCGCGCCGTTCATCAAGGTCGAGGCGACGAAGTTCACGGAGGTCGGCTACGTCGGCCGCGATGTCGAATCGATCATCCGTGACCTGACCGAGGCCGCTGTGCGCATGATCCGCCAGGAGCGCCTCGAAGACGTGCAGGACAAGGCGAAAGAGCAGGCAGAAGAGCGCATCCTCGATGTCTTTGTGCCAGAGCCGAAGAAATCACAGAACCCGCTCGGCCGCCTCTTCGGCGGCGATGACGAGGAAGAGAAGGACAAGCCGGCGGACGAGCCGAAGAAGTATCAGGCCGGCCGCGAATGGGTCCGCAAGCGCCTGGAGAAGGGCGAGCTCGAAGACGAGCTCATCGAGATCGATGTCGAGGAGTCGCGTCGTCCGATGGTCGGCATGTTCTCGGGCTCGAGCCTCGAGGGCATGGGCGACAACCTGCAGGATATGATCGGCAACATCATGCCGAAGCGCCACAAGAAGCGCAAAGTCACGGTCGCGCAGGCCCGCAAGATCTTCACGCAGGAAGAGGCCGGCAAGCTCATCGATATGGAAGCTGTTGCGGAAGAGGCTGTCAAGGTCACGGAGTACAGCGGCATCGTCTTCCTCGATGAGATTGATAAAGTCGCGGTCAAGGGCAACAGCTCGGGTGCTGACGTCTCGCGCGAAGGCGTGCAGCGCGACATCCTGCCGATCGTCGAAGGCTCGCAGGTCTCGACGAAGTACGGCCCGGTCCGCACGGACCACATCCTCTTCATCGCAGCCGGCGCCTTCCACATGGCGAAGCCTCGGACCTCATCCCGGAGCTCCAGGGCCGCTTCCCAATCCGCGTCGAGCTCAAGTCGCTGCGCAAGGAGGATTTCGAGCGCATCCTGACGGAGCCGCAGAACGCCCTTATCAAGCAGTACGAAGCGCTGCTTGCGACGGAGGGGCTCACGCTCTCCTTCAAGCCGGATGCCATCAGCCGCATCGCCGAGCTCGCCTGCGACGTCAATGAGCAGGCCGAAGATATCGGCGCCCGCCGCCTGCACACGCTGCTCGAGAAAGTCCTCGAGGACATCAGCTTCCGCGCGCCGGAGTTCACCGACAAGGATGTCGTCATCGACGCCGACTACGTCAACGAGCGCCTGGCCGACATCGTGATCAACCGCGACCTCTCGCAGTTCATCCTCTGATACAGGTCCGTCAGGTAAGCAGGGTACAGGATTGCCTGTATCCTGCTTGTCTTTTATTGCGGTGCGCATCTCATTGGCCAGAATCGCGAAAAAATAAAAAATCAGCAGATTCTCTTTGACTATTTGAAAAGTATGATAAACTAAAGGTGGTCAAAGATAAAACTTTCGGAATTCATTCGTCAAGAGATCAAAGGAGCGTATACTATGGCATCTTTACTAGAAAAAACCCGCAAGATCAATCGTCTGCTTCAGCGTTCTGAAAATGTAGAATATGATGGCATCTCGCGTGTCCTCAGCAATGTCCTGAATGCAAATGTCTATATCACCAACAAGAAGGGCAAAATCTACGGCTATGCCTTTGTCGACGATTTTGAATGCGATCTCATGATCGACAAGGTCATCGACCAGGGCGAGTTCCCGAAGCACTATGTCAACTGGCTCATGCGCATGGATGAGACGTGTGCCAACCTGCGCTCGAAGACGGGCATGTGCGCCTATGAAGAGAATACGAAGTGCCTCTTCAACGGCAAGAACACGACGGTTGTGCCGATCTACGGCGTCGGCGAGCGCATCGGCACGCTGATCGTCGCCAAGTATGACGAAGAGTTCGATGACGATGACCTGCTGCTCTGCGAGTACGGCGCGACGGTCGTCGGCATGGAGATGTTGCGCGACCACGCCGAGAAGATTGAGATTGAGGCGCGCAAGAAAGCGACGGTCCAGATTGCCATCAACACGCTGTCCTTCTCGGAACGCAAGGCTGCTTATGCCATTCTCTCGGCACTCGACAGCACGGAAGGCCTGCTCGTCGCCTCGAAGATCGCGGACCAGGTCAAGATCACGCGCTCGGTCATCGTCAATGCCCTGCGCAAGTTCGAGTCGGCCGGCGTTATCTCGTCGAAGTCGCTCGGCATGAAGGGCACCTACATCAAGGTCCTCAACGAGTACCTGCTCGACGAGGTCCAGAAGCTCCGCAACGAGTGAACTCGCATGAGATAAACAACGAAAAAGAGGAACCCGTCTGGGTTCCTCTTTTTCGTTGCCGGATGATGTTCAGGCATTTGAGAGCTGCTTGAATTTCTCGAGCTTCTTGAGGGCAGCGACCGACGCGATCATCTGGCGGGCGATCTCGATGCCCTCGGAGATGTTTTTCGCCTTGCCGCCCACGTAGATCGCGGCACCGGCATTGAGCAGGACGATGTCGGTCTTTGGTCCCTGGGCACCCTTGAGGATGGCGAGCGTGACGGCTGCGTTCTCAGCCGGATCGCCGCCGCGGATGTCGTCCTTCGTGCAGCGCGTGAAGCCAAAGTCCTCCGGCTTCAGCGTGTAGCGGCGATACCAGCCGTCCTTGAATTCGCAGACGCTCGTCGGAGCGTTCATCGAGAACTCGTCGAGGCAGTCCTGGCCGTAGATGACCATGCCGCTCTTGACGCCGAGCGTCAGGAGGACGTTGGCGAGCGGCTCGAGCAGGTACTCATCGTAGACGCCGAGGATCATGCGCGTCGGATGTGCCGGGTTCGTCAGAGGGCCGAGGATGTTGAAGACGGTGCGGATGCCGAGTTCCTTGCGGATGGCGCCGACGTACTTCATCGAGGCGTGGTATTTCTGGGCGAACATGAAGCAGATGCCGATCTTCTCGAGCTCCTCGACGACTTTAGCGGGCGGCTGGTCGAGGTTGACGCCGAGCGCTTCGAGGCAGTCGGCGGCGCCGCATTTTGAGGAAGCATGATCTCATTCATGACGGTGTAGGCTTCGTCGTAAGTGAGATCCTGTTTGCTGACGATCTTCTCAATGGCTTCTTTGATCATAAGGAACCCTCCTGTAGGCAATGATTCGTATGATAGCGTGATGATAAAAGATTCAGCATGACTAACGTTAGCATCCAATTGTAAAGTTGTCAACGTCTCTTCCGCCCTCCTGACGCAATGCCTCCAAAATTTTTGGCGGATGCGTTGACAAGGAAGCGATAAGTCATTATAATAGTAAAGTACGTAGTAACGGGATGTAGCGCAGTTTGGTAGCGCGCCTGCTTTGGGAGCAGGATGTCGCAGGTTCGAATCCTGTCATCCCGACCATCCATATGCGTCTGTAGCTCAGCTGGATAGAGCAACGGCCTTCTAAGCCGTGGGTCGCGGGTTCGAATCTTGCCAGACGCACCATTTGAGAGAGATGCTCCGGTTCGCCGGAGCTTTTTTG
>ENA-OQED01000055-OQED01000055.1-human-gut-metagenome-genome-assembly--contig:-NODE-55-length-41683-cov-1.117360_pt1 | contig 41683 bp, 48 predicted proteins | sample MGYA00242790_ERZ504625 | MGnify/ENA primary metagenome ERZ504625 (study PRJEB26092, sample SAMD00036345) | human gut metagenome | host: Homo sapiens | study: EMG produced TPA metagenomics assembly of...
GGATTGCCCTAAATGTGGAAGTCACCATAACCGCGATAAAAACGCGGCCATCAATATTCGGGAAGAAGCCAGGCGGATATCTGCCTGACGTAATCCATAAAATACCGTGGGTCGCACGGGAATCTACGCCTGTGGAGAGAGTGTAAGCCGCCGCAACTCTTTTAGAGTCAGTAGCGCTGTTCTCGTTGAAGTAGGAAGCTCCCGCCTCTATAGGCGGGAGTACGTTCACAAACCTCTACGCCTGCTACAAACTCTGTACGATAACCTATATTACGCCCAGATGGATTTCATGAGCTCTTTGTACGATTCGCCGAGATGGCGGATGATAACGTCGAACATGGCGTAAATCAAATCGCCGTCGACTTCATCGTCTTTGAGGAGGACGCACGTATCGAGGATGAGGTTGCCTTCATCATCGACATAGTATTTGAAGGACTTGTACTGCTTGTTGTACGTATTGAGCAGTTTGATGACGGCGGCTTCATTGTCATCGTGCAGGACCTTCGGTGCTACCAGGACGCGGATCATGCCGTAAATGCTGGTGTCGAGGATGACGATGAGGGGCAGGCGGTTGCCATTGATGTCAGCAGCCGACCGGAAGACGACCGTCTGGAACTGGTCATCCTTGATTTCATCGACCGTAAAAGCCTTGATATCCTTTTCGTCCAGATATTTCTTGAAATTTTCCGCTTTTTTATTCATGGGAAACACTCTCCTTTTTCTACAAATAACACTTCGGTTTTATTATACCCCATTTCATCAGGGCTTGTCATATAAAAAGCGCTGTCGCGTAAAGACAGCGCCTTTTTGAGTATTATGTTTGCAGTTTGTAGTTAAGTTTTTAAATTTAAAGCTTATACTGTACCCATAAGGTTGGACAGTCCCCTTTTTAAGTGGTTAGCAGCTAGTGGTTCGTGGTTAGCAGATGGTTTTATAGTTTGTAATACGGATCTTGTAGAGGCGCCACGTGAGCGGCCCGTTAGGGATTGGGATAATTCTTCCAGCAAACGGGGCAGTAAATCATACATATCCCGAAGCGGGCGCCCCACGTGGCGCCCCTACAGAAAAGGGACTGCCGCATGTGCGACAGTCCCTTTTCTTATTAGGAGAGGAGTAGTTTTTCGAGGATTGGGTCTAATTCTTCCGGTGTCGTGCTGGGTTCAAAGCGCTGGACCTGGCTGCCGTCCCGGTTGATGAGGAATTTGGTGAAATTCCATTTGATGCCGTTGCCCTGGGCATTGTCCGGATAGTATTCGGAAACGACCTTCTGGATGAGCTGGCCGCTTTCTTTATCGGTTTCGTAGCCTTTAAAAGGCGCGGCTCCCGTGAGGTATTGATAAAGCGGAGCTGCCTGATCACCGCGAACGTCGATTTTCGCAAAGAGCGGGAAGGTGACGCCATGGTTGAGGCGGCAGAACTGTTCGATGTGCTGGTTATCTTCCGGGTCCTGTTCCAGGAACTGGTTGCACGGGAAACCGAGGATGACCAGGCCTTTATCCTTATATTTCTGATATAAGGCTTCCAGGCCGTCGTACTGCGGCGTAAAGCCGCATTTGCTGGCCGTATTGACGATGAGCAGGACTTTATCTTTATATTGGCTCAGAGATACATCGTGTCCCTGGATATCTTTGACAGTGAAATCATATACGTTCATGGTGTAACCTCCTTATGGTTTATAATTCGTGGATGACGCAGCCGCCAAATTCCGGCGAGCAGGTGGCCCCATCGAGGGACGGTGCTTCTTTGACAGCGAATGATTCTTTCCATAGGCCGTGGAGGTTGCAGTATGCATAGACTCGCCGGCATCGCCTGTTTCAAATTCAGCCTTCGGTTCTTCACCTGGTTTGAGGTAACGGATGTCGACGCCGTTGTCATCGACAAGGGCAATCCATTCGATGTAATGCTTTTCTTCCATCGGGTGTGTCACTGAGCCGACGTGGACTTCCAGATGACCATCGATTTTCTGGATAGCCGGTACGTGTTTTTCTTTAGCTGCATCGACAGTGTCGGCGACGAGATGAGTCAATTCCTGGCCGGCATAGATGAGTTTTTCCGATACTTGCGTGCCTACAGATACTAAAACGCTGCCATCTTTATCGTTACGGTAAAATTCTACGTGTTTCATATGGGTTCCTCCTTCGGGGCTTGGCCCCTGACGAATGTACGGTTTATATATAAGAAGTTATTTACTAATTAATAATTGTTTTTTCTTTATGTGCTCATTATAGACTAAATCAGTACACTTGTCAATAACGGAGAATAGTTATTTTTTATTATTTTTTATTGATATCCAATTCGATGCTGTGCGGGTCTTTCTTCAGGCCTCATCCGTTCCCGCGTCGTCCGGCTGGCACCACCCCATTTGAGGACCAGTCCGCCATTGACACTCCACGTCGGCGCCATACTGGAGCCGGACCGCCGCGTCAATTCACCCCAGACGGAATTCCCCTTCCCCAAAGACAGGGACGTCCCAAAAGTCATGTCATACCAGGTGTAATGGCTGGAACCGACATCGGCCGTCTGGGGTGCCTGGCCATCGCCATGGAGACTGCCCGTCGTAGTCCCATTCATTTCCCGCTGAACGCCAAAGCGGCCATAGAGCAGGCCGGCATGGCCGTTGACGCTATACGATTTGCCGGCCATGATGCCCAGTCGGCCCGTAACATAGGGTTTATTCCCGGACTGATAGGTCACGTCGTCCCCGCTGACCGTGTAAGGGAAGACATAACCCAGGGACAGGCCGGCCTGGGGTTCCCAGAAGAATTGCTTAGGCAGGAGCCGTGTTTCATAGTAACGGATACCGGCGCCAAGCAGCCAGGTCCGGTAATTGACCAGGTCACCATTCCCGTCGGCGTCGCTATAGGAAACAGTATGCTGCAGCTGGGACAGGCGGATGACGGCATCGCCATGGCGATCGTGCTTATCGCCCCATTCCATGGCAAACCCGCCGCCGTATTCCTTGATGGAATCGGATCCGCCGCCATAAGGCTGGCTTCCTGCCTGACCATTAGTATATACATTCGACGTGCTCATCGTATAAAAAGCGCCCTGATGCAGGGTCCCGCCCCAACGGGCCATGGCATGCGGCGAATCATAACCGATGAGGGTCGCACTGTAGTCCTGGCTGAAAGACAGGCTGCCGTAATCGGGAAAGGTATAGCTGCGATAATCGGTCTTGACCCACCAGCCCGTATCTTCTGACGGTTCGGCCAAGTCTTTATAAGAAGCGAAACGATTATCATCGCTGCGCCGCCAGAAAAGGTCCGACGCCATTTCATAAAAAGAAGCCGTCCCAGCCTGTGTCGCTGCCAAAGACCGGCCGGCAGACGACCAGTCCGCCGTTCCTACAGCAGCTGCTCCGGCCGGACAGACCAGGAGCGAAAAAGCGATTATCCAATTACGCAAACCAGGCAGACTGAATTTCATAAAAACCTCCTTCGAGGACTTATGTTTCCGTCCTTACTAAATCATAATGGCGGCAGCCCTGTTCTTCACGGCAGCACAGGACACCGTGGTCGACGAGATATTCAATATGGGCCAGCGTTTCCCCCAGGGCGAACCATTTCTGCGTCGGCGGAAAGTCCTTCCACTGCTTGCCGCGCATGGACCAGGTCATATGTGGGGCGATGTCGTAGGCCGTGCTGTGCGGATAGAGCCCTGCCAGATGGCAGATTTCCGCCAGGCGTCGGTCGTGATGGGCCACGATTTCGTCGATGCGGCCGGCAATGGACGTATCGCCTTCACGGTGTCCCGGCAGGGCCAATCGGACGGGGAGTTCCCGCACTTTCTGTAAACTTTCGAGATAGCGTTGCAGGGCCTGTTTCATATGATACCAGACCTGGATGTTCGGCGTAATGTTGAAGAGGATGTGGTCACTGGTAAAGAAGACTTCTTCTTTCGGCAGGTACAGGCAGCACAGGCCCGGCGTATGGCCCGGCGTGTGAATGACCTGTAAATCGCAGCCGGCCAGGTGGAGGCAGTCGCCGTCATGGACAGGGTTCACCGGGAAATGCGGGTCTGGCGAAAAGGTCCGGGCCTGATTGGAGAACTGCGTCTTGATTTCGGCCGGCGGCATGCCTTCGCGCATGAAGTTATCTTCAGCCGCTTTCCACGTCGAACCGTCTTCCGAATCGACGAGGTACTGGTAATCGACGGGATGCATGTAAACAGGACAGCCGGTAGCGGCAAAGAGGCCGACGAGACCGCTGTGGTCAGCGTGGAGATGAGTGATGAACAGGGACGTATCAGATTGTAAACGGATGTCCAGTTCTTGTAAACCCTGGCACAAGGCGCGTTTACATTCGGGCCGGTTGAAACCCGTGTCGATGACTAGATTGCCAGACACTCCTTTGATGACATAGGAGTTGAGATACTGCAGGGGATTGTCGGGCAAATCGACGCGGATACGGTATATATCGGGATGAGAATGAACTTGTTGGATCATGGGACCTCCTTTTAAAGGAATCAGGCGGGCCGCCCTCTGAGACAGCTCCTACGAATAAAGGCCTTTAAATTTAAAACCAATTCACTAAAAACTACAGACTGCAAACTTACTACTCAAAAAGAGGCTGTCAGATGACAGCCTCTTTTCTCATTTCTTCTTTTTAGGATTATAGCGGTTCATGCCTTTGTCGACGCCCAGGCTCAGGCAGCCTTCGATAGCTGTCGCTGCGTCTTCAATGCCCTGCTGGTAGGCTTCACGGAGTTCTTCCGGGAAAGGAGTCAGGACGTGGTCGACGACGTCATGGTGCGGCAAGGGCCGGCCGATGCCAACGCGGAAACGGGTGAAATCGGTACAGCCGTTGGCAAACAGGCTCTTGATGCCGTTATGTCCGCCATCGCTGCCGCTCTTGCGGATGCGCAGACGGCCGACGGCCAAGTCCATATCGTCATAGGCGACGTAGACATCGGGCTGATCGATTTTATACCAGCGCATGAGCGGGCCGACGGCGCGGCCGCTTTCATTCATGTACGTCTGCGGCTTGACCAGGATGATCTTTTCGCCGTTCACCGTGGTCTGGGCCACGAGGGCGTCCATCTTATCCTGCCACAAGGTCACGTTCCAGCGCTTGGCTAATTCATCGACGACACGGAAGCCCGTGTTGTGCTTCGATTCTTCATATTGGCGGCCCGGATTGCCCAGGCCTACGATCATATGCACGACAGGTCCCTTATTTGTCGAAGAGACGGCTTACGGAAACGTCGTGGAAGATGCGCATGATAGCTTCGCCGAGGAGCGGTGCGACCGAAAGGACTTTGATCTTATCGATCTGTTTTTCCTGCGGCAAAGGAATGGTATTGGTGATGATCAGTTCGGAAATGACTGATTTCTGGATGCGTTCGACAGCCGGGTCGGTGAGGACAGCGTGAGCGCAGGCAGCGAAGACACGGGAAGCACCCATTTCTTTCAGGGCTTTCGCGCCACCGCACAAGGAACCAGCCGTATCAACGATATCGTCGACGAGGATGCAGGTCTTGCCTTTGATGTCGCCGATGATGTTCATGACTTCAGCAACGCCCGGACGGGGACGGCGTTTTTCGATGATGGCGATAGGTGCATTGACGCGGTCAGCCAGATCGCGGGCACGCGTTACGCCACCGAGGTCAGGAGATACGACGACGATGTCGCCCATATCCGTTTCTTCTTTTTTCTGATTGATGTATTTGGCAATGATGGAAGCCGAGCCGAGGTGATCGACAGGGATGTCGAAGAAGCCCTGGATCTGGCCGGCATGCAAGTCCATAGTAACGACGCGGGTAATACCGGAAGTCGTCATCAAATCAGCAACCAGTTTGGATGTAATCGGTTCACGGCCGCGGGTCTTGCGATCCTGACGTGCATAACCATAATACGGAACAACGGCGGTAATGTGTTTAGCCGAAGCGCGTTTGAGGGCATCTGCATGATGAGCAGTTCCATCAGGGTGTCATTGGCCGGCTGGCAAGTCGGCTGGATGACGAATACGTCCTTACCGCGGACACTTTCGTCGATCATGACCTGGATTTCACCATTGTTGAATTTGCCAACAAAGGCTTTGCCCAGTTCCAAACCGAGGTAATCGGCAATTTCCCTGGCCAATTCCGGATTGGCATTCCCCGTAAAATCTTCAGCTTTTCCCTCGTCTTCGTAACTCATAGTGAGCCTCCCTGTGTAAGTAGTGATTAATTGTTATTTTTTTATATGTATCTTCCTTGACCCAGCCTTCAATGTTGCGCTGCCGTGCCCGGGCAACGGATAAGGCTTTGGCCGGAATATCTTTGGTAATCGTCGAACCGGCGCCGACATAGGCATAGTCGCCGACTTTGACCGGTGCGACGAGGTTGCTGTTGCAGCCTACGAAGGCATGGTCGCCAATGGTCGTGCGGTGTTTGATCTTGCCGTCGTAATTGACAGTGATCGTCCCGCAGCCGATATTGACACCACTGCCGACATCGCTGTCGCCGATGTAGCTGAGGTGCGGCAGTTTCGTGCCATCGCCGACGGTGGAGTTCTTGACTTCCATATAGTTGCCGACTTTGACCTGATTGCCGATGACCGTATTGGGCCGGAAATGGACGAATGGGCCGATTTCACAGCCGTTCTTGATTTCGCAGTCATGAGCATACATGAACTGGACATGGTCGTCATCGCCCATCTTGACGTTAGTCATGCGGACGTACGGGCCGACCTGGCAGCCTTCGCCGATGACCGTATCGCCTTCGAGGATCGTCCCCGGATAAAGGACGGTGTCGCGGCCGACGGTGCCGTCGTGTCTACATAGGTGTTATTCGGATCGATGATGGAAACGCCATCGGTCATGAGTTCATCCAGTTTACGCTGGCGCAGGACCCGTTCGGCTTCGGCCATCTGCTGACGCGAGTTTACACCGAGTGTTTCCGCATAGGACGGCGCAGCAAAGGCACTGACGACTTTGCCTGCCGATACGAGCATGCCGATGATATCGGTTAGATAGTATTCACCTTGCGCGTTGTCATTGGTGACGTTGTGAAGCATATCCCACAAGAGAGACATATCAAAGCAGTAAATGCCGGCGTTTACTTCGTCGACTGCCAGTTCTTCCGGCGTGCCGTCTTTCTGTTCGACGATCTTGACGACCTGCCCTTTTTCATCGCGGATGACGCGGCCGTAACCGGTAGGATCCGGCATATGTGCCGTCAGGACCGTCGCTGCAGCGCCGCTCTGTTCATGGCAGTCGATAAGGGCTGTAAACGTTTCCTTCGTGACCAGCGGCGTATCGCCACAGGTTACGAGGAGGGTGCCAGCTTCCCCCTGGAGCAGCGGTTCTGCCTGCAGGACAGCATGGCCTGTACCGAGCTGTTCTTTCTGCATGACAGTTTCGGCCTGATCACCGAGGTAATCCCGGACCGTTTCACCGCCAAACCCGACGACGACGACCTGGCGCTGCGTCCCGGCTGCTTTGACAGCCCGCAGTACCTGTTCGACCATCGGGACGCCGCCGACTTTGTGCAAAACCTTGGGGAACTTCGACTTCATACGCGTCCCCTTGCCGGCAGCGAGGATAAGTGCAATAGTATTTTTCATCCAGTTATAGCCTCCCTGAATTCCATAACTATATAATGTCCATTTAAGGATAACACAAAACGGGGCGAAAAAAAAGAGGCTGTCACATAAAGACGCCTCTTTTATCAAACAAGCTCGTATTAACCTAATACATAGACAACGACATCGCGACGGCCGAAGTCGAGGGCTTCGCTGGTCGAATCCATGGCCAGGTCGATGCGGTCACCGACGATAGCTCCGCCCGTATCGGCAGCTACAGCATAGCCATAGCCTTCAATGTAGAGCTGCGAGCCGAGGGGAATGACATCGGGGTCGACGGCAACCATGCCGCGCTGGAGATACTGTCCCGTTGCCGTGTAGCCATCACCGCCGCCATCTTCAGCGGTGTAAGCCGTAGCTCCATGACAAGACGACGCTGATAGCCTTCCGTCGAAGACGATTCTTCAGGGATCGGACGGCCACTGGCTTCCGACAGGGCTTCCATGGTCTGGGAGCCGACGACGCCGTCTGCCGTGAGGCCGTGGTCAGCCTGGAACTGTTCGACAGCAGCTTCTGTCGAGGGACCAAAATCACCATCAGCACTACCGGACAGATAGCCCGTATCCTGAAGCATATATTGAACGCTCTGTACGACAGAGCCACTCATACCCATTTGAACGCTGGCACAAGCCAGGGATGTAAACGCGAACATGCAGATTGTTGTCATTAATATCAGTATACGATTCTCAAAAAACCACCTCTTTGAACGAACACAATATCAAGTACGTCCTGAATTATAACAAACTTCCCACTATAAGTCAAAAAATTAATAATTATAATTCGTTTTTGACGTATTTATTCTCCATTCTGCACGCCGTTTAAACAGCGTATGTCCGTTAATGCTCAACTTTGAGATGTATTTTTAGTACCTGGTACTATTTTTTATAATTATTATGCATTTTTACCCATTTTAGCTCTTCGTCTTCTCCACAATATTTCTTATGGATTCAGCCCCTTCTATGGAATCGGTGAGGACGTAAATGAAGTCTCCTGCCCGCAGACACGTATCGTCATCAGGGATGATATCTCCACTGCCGCGCTTGATGTCGACGATGACCGTATGGGCCGGCCAGGCAATGCGGCCGACATATTTCCCGTCGGCCTGACTGCCGCTGGATACGGTCAGTTCCAGGAGATTACGCCGTTCTTCCGACGATAAGACGGGCTTATTCTTGGCCAGGTTCCGCTGCAATAAAGCTTCATAAATCGGTTCGCCCTGGCAGAGCTGAGCTACGACCAGTGCAACCAATGACGCCGTACAGAGGACAAGCAGGTGCTCATAAGAGCTGGTCATTTCCATGATGAGAATGGTTCCCGTCACCGGTGACTGAACAGAGGCCGCAAAAAAAGCGGCCATGGAGATGACGACGATGTTGGACAAGTAATACGAAGAAATGAGTCCCAAGTGGACAAAGACGATGCCCGTAATGCCGCCTGTCAGCGCGCCCAAGACCAGCATGGGCAGGAAAAAGCCGCCAGGGACGCCGCAGCCATAGCTGACCAGGGTGAAGAGGAACTTCCCGATGAGCAGGCCGGCAAAGAGTTTCAGCGATAAGGGCAGGGTATAGAGGCTGTTGACCAGGTCGTTGCCGCCGCCCAGGACTTCCGGGAAGACATAGCCCAAGATGCCGGCCATGCACAAGGCAAAGGCAATGCGCATATAATTATTGCGAAAGACAGGTAAATCATAGAAATAATGAATATTCAGCAAGCCCTTGTTGAAGACGACGCCGGCCAAGCCAATAATGATTCCCAGAATGACCACAAGCCACATGTAGCGCAGGGGAAACGGCGGCAGCATGCCGAAATGGAAGACCGGCGCCCGGCCGAAGACGTAGCGGCTGACCATGGTCGCCAGCAGGGCCGCTGCCATGGACGGCGCCAGGACGACGCCGGAAAAATTGCGATGCAGTTCTTCCAGGGCGAACATGACGCCGGCCAAGGGCGCATTGAAAGCCGCCGCCAGACCGGCACTGGCACCGGCCGTGATGAGGTAGCGTTCTTCCATGCGCGTCCGCCCCAAGGCCCGGCTCAGTCCCTGGGCCGTCACGGCGCCGATCTGGATGGACGGCCCTTCGCGGCCCAGGGACAGGCCCAGGCCGATGCCGACGATGCCACCGACGAGCTTGACCCAGAGGATGCGCAGCCAGCGCATGCGGATGGCCCCTAAGATGACGCCTTTTACCTGGGGGATGCCGCTGCCGCCGGCATTGGGTTCATAAATCCCCAGGCGCCATAAGAGCAGGGCCGCTGCCAATAAGACGCCGAACCAGGACAGGTTCAGGAGTACGCCGCCGCTGGCCAGGACGTTGGCATAGATCCATTGGCGCCAGACCGTCCCCATTTCCAGGCCCCAGCGAAAAAAGCTGATAACCGTTCCTGATAATATCCCGACGACGATGCCTTCAAAAAAAAGGCGCAGGCGGAACCGAGGCCAATGGTCGAGGGCCCGCAGAGCCGCTTCTAACTGTGTATCGACATGCATATCTTTCACAATCCTTTCTATTCATATGTCCAAATTATATCATAGTCCCGTAACTTTCGCAGGTTCCTGATGGTATCCCCTATTATAGTATTATAGAGAAGGCGAAATATAAGTTTTCGTAAATTTTTCGCAAGCATTTCCTAAAAATCGTTGCTATTTAAAGAATGACTCATTATGATAGAAACAACACATCGATAGGAGTCCTGTCCATGAATCAGCCATCTTTCCATTTCCCAAAAAGCCGCGGCCGAAGGCCATCGCCTTTGGCCTCATCTTTCTCCTGACTTGTATAGCCATTTATTTCTATAGCCATTCCAGTGCCGTCCCAAAAGTAAAAGGCACGGCCCAGAACGTGTCGGTCACGGCGTATACCGTGACCCGCCAGGATATGAAGCGCAAGATTTCCCTATCCGGCCAGACCGTTCCTGTCGCCCAGGTCGACATTTCCACGAAATACGCCGGTAAAATCGCCGATGTTGCCGTCAATCTCGGCGATGTCGTCGCGCCGGGCCAGGTCCTGCTCATCCAGGATACGGCCGACACGAACCTGACCCTCAATCAGGATAAAGCCGCCCTGGAACAGGCCGTCGCCGATTCCAAGGCTGCGGAATCGCAATTCGGGTCAGACCTGCAAAAAGCAGAAGTCGAATACGACACGGCCAAGATGAATTACAACCGCTATGCCGTCCTGAAAAACGAAGGCGCCATTTCCCAGCAGGAACTGGATACAGCCTATCAGGCCCTGATCGTCGCCAAATCGGCCCTGGACAACCTGGAATCACAGAACGTCGGCGACGTCCCGGCCAGCGTGGCCAGTAAATATGCCGCCCAGGCCAAAGCCGGCTATACCGTCGACAGCCTGACCCAGCAGCTCGACGACATGACCCTGCGGGCCCCGCGGGCCGGCGTCGTCACCTACCGCAACGCCGAAGTCGGCGCCATGGCCGCGGCCAACACGAAAGTCCTGACCATTACCGATACGAGCGGCATGTACATCGACTGTTTCCTGTCCGAAGCCGACGTCGCCGCCATCCAGCAGGGGATGCCCGTCAGCGTATCCATCGAGTCCCTGGCCCAGGACTACGACGGCTATATTACCTACGTCAGCCCGGCCATGGACGATACGACCAAGACCTACGTCGTCCGCATCACCCTGGCCCAGCCGGACGCGAAGCTGCGCGGCGGCATGTTTGCCCAGTCGTCCATCGACGTCCTGCAGAAACCGGATACCCTGTTCATCCCCAAAGACGCCTTGACGGAACAGGATGGGAAGGCTCAGGTCTGTGTCATCAGGCCTGACGATACGATTGAACTCCGCACGGTCACGACGGGCCTGCGCAACGACGATTATATCGAAATCACGGACGGCCTCGATGACGGTGACGTCATCGCCACGACCAATTTGGCCCGCCTCAAAGACGGTACGACCGTATCCATCGAAGAAAGGCAGTGACCGTCATGAATTTGACTAAGTTTTCTATCGACCGCCCTATCGGCATCACTATGGTCATCGCCTTCTTCGTCGTCCTCGGCCTGTTCAGTTTCTACCGCATCGGCGTTGAACTGCTGCCGGCCTTGAACACACCGTACGTCACCGTGTCCATTTCCTACCCCGGTGCCAATGCCGATTCCGTAGAACAGCAGGTCGTCAAGCCTGCCGAAGACGCTCTGTCTTCTGTGTCTAATTTAAAACATATGACGTCGACGGCATCGTACGGCCAGGCCCGGATTACGCTGGAGCTTGATTTTTCGGCCAATGCCGACGCCGCAGCCATTGACGCTACGAAAAAAATCAATGCCATCCGCGGCAGCCTGCCTGACGATATCGACGAGCCAGTCGTCATCAAGCGCGACGTCAACGCGACGCCAATCATGTACGTCGCCGTCCAATCTTCCCACTCCCTGGACGATATCTACAGCAAGACAGAAAATGATTTCCAAGATGTCCTCCAGCAGGCCGATGGCGTCTCGGAAATCGAGCTCAACGGCGGCCGTGATAAGGAAATCGCCGTCGAAATCGACAAGGACAAGCTCATCCACTACGATATGACCCTGGCAGAAGTCGTCAAAGCCTTGAAAGCGGAAAACGTCCTCATGCCGTCGGGGACGATTTATTCGTCAGGCACGACGACGGACGTCCGCGTCAAAGCCCAGTACGCCGATGAAAGCGAACTGTCCCAGATTCAGGTCACCAATGCCAAGGGTGCCAAGATTCCCATTACGGCGGTCGCCTCCATCAAGCGCCAGGACCAGCGGGTCACGCGTTATGCCCGCGTCAACGGCGATGATGCTGTCGTCATGGCCATTTACAAGAACAGCGATGCCAACGTCGTCAACACGGTCGACAATGTGACCAAAAAGCTGGACGAACTGCGCCAGGACAATCCGGACTATACCTTTACCATTACCAATGAATCGGCTTCGTATATCCGCAATTCCCTGCACAATACCCTGCAGACCCTCATCGAAGGCCTGTGCACGACAGGGCTGGTCCTGTTCTTCTTCCTCCGGGGCTGGCGATCGACGCTGGCCGTCATGATTGCCATTCCGACATCCCTGATTTCTACATTTTTTGCCATGTACCTGGCCGGCTTCACCTTTAACATGATGTCCCTCATGGGCATGGCCCTGTGCATCGGCATCCTCGTCGACGACTCGATTGTCGTATTGGAAAACATCCACCGCCACCTCATGCAGGGCGAAGCACCAAAATCAGCAGCCCTTCACGGCCGGTCGGAAATTGGCATGGCTGCTATCGCCATCACCCTCTGCGATGTCGTCGTTTTCCTGCCTATTGCCTTCATGACGGGCATGGTCGGCCAGTATTTCAAACAGTTCGGCCTGACCATCGTCTTTGCCACACTCTTTTCCCTCTTCGTTTCCTTTACGCTGACGCCGATGCTGGCATCGCGCCTGTTCCGCCTGGGCCTGAAAATCCCGGACAAACCGATTTGGCATAAAATGGACGTCATCGAAGAAAGCGCCCGCAACCACTATACGTCTATCCTGACCTGGAGCCTGGATCACGCCAAAAAGCTGGTCATCCCCGTCCTGGTCCTGTTCATCGCTGCAGCGGCCCTGATTCCGACGGGCCTGGTCGGTTCGGAATTCATGCCCCAGACTGACGAAAGCAGTTTCCGCATCACCGTCGAACTGCCGACCAATGCCAATCTGACGCGGACGGATAAAGTAGCGCGACAGCTCGAAGATTACTTGAAGACGGTCCCGGAAGTCACGTACTATACGTCGATGATCGGCGGCAAGAGCCTGAACCAGGCCAATATCCAGGTAACGCTGAAAGACCGGCGCGACCGGTCGCGGACGATATGGCAAGTCACCAACGACGTGCGCCGCTTTGCTGCGGACCACATCTATGACGGCGACGTCCGAGTCAAAGAAGCCCAGGCTTCCGTATCCGGGACGACAGGCGGCTTCGGCGGCGGTTCAGGCAACCTTCGCCTGGAACTGCGCGGCAAGGACAGCGAGGCCCTGCTGGCCCAGTCACGGGCTATCGAACAGATGATGAAGACCGACATCGCCGGCCTGCGCGACATCAGCAGCTCCTACCAGGACGGCATGCCCGAATACCAGTTCGTCGTCGACCGCAATAAGCTGAAACAATACGGCACGTCCCTGAGCGATCTGAACGACACCTTTTCCAATGCCATCAGCGGCCAGAAAGCCGGCGTCCTGGCCAATGACGCCAAAAACGACAACAACGACACGGATATCTACGTCCGCCTCAAAGGGGCCAACGCCTTCCGCCTGTCCGACTTGGAAACGATTCCCCTCAACGCCAACGGCCACATCATTTACATCGCCGACGTAGCCAAGGTCCAGGCCGGGACAGGACCGGTGACGATCCGCCGGACCGACAAGGAACGGAGCATCACACTCGGCGGCTCGCCTCAGGGACGGCCGCTGAACGAGGTCATCCAGGATGTGACGAATCACCTGAACGCCATGGACCTGCACGGCGTGACTTTCCGCTTCACCGGCCAGGCCGACCAGATGACGACGACCTTCACGGACTTGGGCGAAGCCCTGCTCCTGTCGCTCATCCTGATATTCATGATCCTGGCCATCCTCTATGAATCGGTCAAGACGCCATTCATCCGCATGTTCTCGCTGCCCCTGGGCCTCATCGGCTCCCTGTTCCTGCTCTTCTTGACCAATAATACGCTGAACCTCTATTCCCTCATCGGCATCCTGGTCATGGATGGCCTGGTCGCCAAGAATGGGACGCTCCTCCTGGACTATACGCTGACCCTCATGCACGAACAGGGCCTGGACCCGCGCAACGCCGTCATCCAGGCCGGGCGCGTCCGGCTGCGTCCTATCTTCATGACCACCCTGACCATGGTCGTCGGCATGCTGCCTACGGCCCTGTCCATGACGGCCGGGGCGGAAACGCGGGCCAGTATGGCCGTCGTCGTCATCGGCGGCCTGCTGACATCGACAGTCTTCACACTGGTCATTATCCCGATTCTTTTCGTCTTCATGGAAAAGCACAGCCTGTTCCGACAAAAGAGTGCCTAAAAAAAGTCCTGCCCTGGTGGCAGGATTTTTTGTTTTTATTATAGAATAATATAATACATATATAGAAAATGCATCGGGCTCAATGAAGGAGGACTGACCTATGAACGATAGATACACACCGACATTTAATATTCACGAAGCCGTGCGCAAGACTTTACCTTATATGATGGAAATGCGCGAATATTTCCATGCCCATCCGGAATTGAGTGAAAAAGAATTCGATACGTGCAAGACGATATTCCAGGAACTGTCCCTCATGGGCATCGAAGACGTTAAAATCATCGCCGGCACAGGCGTCACCGGCCTGATTCACGGCGCCCTGCCCGGTCCGGTCATCCTCTTGCGGGCCGATATCGACGCCCTGCCGCTGACGGAAAAATTCGACTGCCCTTATTCGTCCCTCGTCGACGGCGTCATGCACGCCTGCGGCCATGACGGCCATGCAGCCAATCTCCTGGGCGTCGCCAAAATCCTCAACAAGCACAAAGACTGCCTGCGCGGCACGATCCGCCTGGCCTTCCAGCCGGCAGAAGAAGGCAACGGCGGCGCCGCCCGCATGATCGACGCCGGCATCCTCAACAACCCCCGCGTCGACTATGCCCTGGGCCTGCACGTCGCCGGCAGCCTGCCCAAGGGGTACGTCGGCATCGGCCGCGGTGAGATTTCGGCGTCCTGTGACGACTTCACCATCACCCTCCACGGCCGCGGCGGCCACGGCTCCCAGCCGTCCCTGTGCATCAGCCCCATCCAGATGGGCATCGACATCATCCAGTCCATCCAGAACTTCGTCTACAACTGCCATGCCGACGGCGACGGCGTCGTCCTCACCTTCGGCCAGTTCCAGGCCGGCCACAACCCGAACGTCATCCCGGAAACGGCCGAACTGAAAGGGACCCTGCGGACATATAACGAAGAAAAGCGGAAACGCATCCTCGACGCCATTCAGGCCATCCTGAAAAATGTCACTACCACTTACGGCGGCACCTTCGACCTGGACGTCGTCCCCTTCTCGCCAGTCTGCGTCAATGACGACGGCGCCACCGACCGGGTCGTCCACATCCTCCAGGACCACTGTTCCCACCGCGTCGACCTGGTCCCCTTGAAGCGCGGCTCCGGCTCGGAAGACTTCGCTTATTTCAGCGCCGCCGTGCCCAGCTCGTTCTACTACGTAGGCGTCTACAGCGACGCACCGGTCATCGGCCATTCGCCAGAATTCCATTGGGACAGCAACGCCTTGAAGTACATGTGCGAAACGATGCTCACCATCGTCTATTACTTTGAAAGTTATGCCTGAGCTTCCCAGTTGTCTAATTCCATATTGAGCGTATAATGAGGGGTATCCATCTTGAAAAAGGAGTGATACCCTCATGGTATTCTGGTTCATCATCGAACACACGATGCTTCCCATTTTCTTTCTCGTCGTCCTCGGTTATTTCCTCGATAAGAAATTCCACCTCGACGTAAAGACCTTATCGAAGCTCATGTTTTTCCTGGTCATCCCCAGTTTCATCTTTACCAATATCTATACGACGCAATTCCCGGCGACGAGCATCAACATCATCGCGGCCATCGCCATCTTCATGGTCATCTGCTTCGTCATCGCCAACATCGTCGGCCGTATCCGCCACTACGATGCAGCCATGCTGGAATCGTGCCGCAATGCCTTCATGTTCAACAACACGGGAAATCTCGGCGTCGCCTGATCATCCTCGTCTTTTCCCACGATCCCTTCGTCGTCAACGGCCAGACGCCGTATCTGGCCGAAGCTATGGTCGTACAGATCATCATCTTCATGATCCAGAGCATCTCCCTCAACACGCTCGGCCTCTATCAGGCCGGCCGGGGCCGCCTGACGGCCAGGGATACGCTATCTGTTATGTTCCACATGCCCCTGCTCTATGTCCTGGCTGCGGCCCTCATCGCCCGCTACGTCGGCTGGGACGCCAAGGACTTCTTCCTGTGGCCTATCATGGATATGGCCAGCAAGGCCCTCCTGCCCCTGGCCATGGTCAGCATCGGTGCCCAGTTGTCGCAGACGAAGATCCAATGGCTCGACAAGGACGTCTGGATTGTCAGCATTCTCAAGATGACGGCCCTGCCCCTCATCGGCCTGGCCATGATCTACCTGGCCAATGCCTTCCGGCCCGGCACGTTCACAGCCGTCAGTGCCACGGTCTTCCTCATCTACTGTGCCATCCCGACGGCCGTCAATACGGCCCTGTTTGCCATCGAGTTCGACAACAACCCCGATTACGCCACGCAGGTCGTCATGAACACGACGGCCCTGAGCGCCGTATCCCTGACTTTCTATATTTTCCTGGGACACATTCTTTTCGTCTGAATGATATACTTTTTATCTGTTCGTTATTAAAATCAATATATCCTAACTTTTATTGAAAGAATTTCAATAAAGTTATTGACATGGCGCGTTTTTACTTATATAATAATTTCATCAACAGAATAGTAGCGGCAAAGGAGCCTGGAAAGAGAGAGCATAAACTATCTTTCCAGGCTTTTCGTATATTCTGGCGATAATAAAATATGACAGTAGACAATGATGTCTTTCCCCTGATGGTTCCATCAGGAAAGGCATCTTTTTTATTTGTCAGGAGGTTGGGAATTATGAAAAAATTATGGTCACGTTTAGGAGTGCTGCTCCCGTGTCTGCTCATGGCAGCGCCGGCAGCCTTCGCTTCCGATCCGGGGACGATCGATACAGGCGATACGGCCTGGGTCCTCATCAGCGCAGCCCTGGTATTCATCATGACACCGGGCCTTGGCTTCTTCTACGGCGGCATGGTCCGCAACAAGAACGTCTTGACGACGATTATGCAGAGCTTCTTCATCGTCGCCATGATTTCCGTAGAATGGATCCTCATCGGCTATGCCATGACTTTCGGTACGGATATTAATGGTTTCATCGGTTCTCTTGATAAAGTCGGTCTTACCGGCGTCGGCATGGCTGTCCTGGAAAACGGGACGATTCCGGAAATGGCTTTCGTCGCCTTCCAGTGCATGTTCGCCGTCATCACACCGGCCCTGATCACCGGCGCTTTCGCCGAACGCATGAAGTTCCACGCTTTCGTCGTCTTCATCCTGCTCTGGGCTATCTTCATCTACAACCCCATGGCACACTGGGTCTGGGGCGGCGGCTTCCTGGCTAAACTCGGTGCCCTCGACTTCGCCGGCGGCCTGGTCATCCACATCCTCTCCGGTGTTTCGGGCCTGACCCTCTGCGTCCTCCTGGGCAAACGCTATGGCTATGGGAAAATCCCCATGGTTCCGCATAATCTGCCTATGACCGTCCTCGGCGCAGCCCTCCTCTGGTTCGGCTGGTTCGGTTTCAACGCCGGCAGTGCTCTCGGCGCCAACGCACTGGCTGCCAGCGCGTTCATCGCTTCTCAGGCCGCTGCCGCTGCAGCTACGGTCACCTGGGTCGCTGTCGAATGGATTGTCCAGGGTAAACCGACCATCCTCGGTGCCGCTTCGGGCTGCATCGCCGGCCTGGTTGCCATCACACCGGCAGCTGGCTTCGTCGCTCCCCTTCCAGCCTTGATCATCGGCGCTGTCGGCGGTGTCATCTGCTACTTCGCCGTCGCCGTCGTCAAAGCCAAACTCGGTTACGACGATTCCCTCGACGCCTTCGGTATCCACGGTATCGGCGGTACATGGGGCTCCATCGCCACCGGCATCTGGGCTACGACGGAAGTCAACCCAGCCGGGGCTAACGGCCTCTTCTACGGCAGCTCGGATTTGCTCGTCGCTCAGATTATTTCCACTGTCGTCGCTTACGCCCTGGCCATTGTCGGCACGTTCATCATCTTCAAGATCATCAGCCTCTTCATGACGGTCCGCACCGATAAGAATGAAGAAATCACAGGCCTGGACATTGGCGAACACGGCGAACGGGGTTATAATTATGCTATCATGTCCGGCAGCCCCTTCGGCGAAACGCCGGCGACGCCGCTCGGCAATGCATCCTTGAACAATGCCGCTGTCAACAGCGCAGGCATTAACGGTCGTAACTTATAGAGGTGATACGAATGGAAGAACATCCGATTACAAAAGTAGAAATCATCACTCGTCCGAGTAAATTGGAAGAGCTCAAAGAAGCCCTGAACAACATCGGTGTCATGGGCATGACTGTCAGCCAGGTCTTCGGCTGCGGCCTCCAGAAAGGCTACGTCGAAGTCTACCGCGGCCAGCGGTACAACATCAACCTCCTGCCAGGCATCAAAGTCGAAACGGTCGTCTGTGAAGTGCCGGTCGACAAAGTCGTCGAAGTCGCCCAGAAAGTCTGCAAGACAGGCAAACCGGGCGACGGCAAGATTTTCATCTACCGCCTGAACGATGCCGTCCGCATCCGGACAGGCGAACGAGGACCTATCGCCATCATGGACGAAAAGTGAGTGTACAAACGGGGCTGTCGCATGGGCGACAGCCCCGTTTTGAGTATCAAGTTTACAAAGAATCGGCCCATTTCACAAAGTCCCTCGCTGCCAGCGGGATAAGAGGAAATTACGGAATCGTTCTACAACCGGTAAGACCTGGGCCTGCCGTAACATGGCCAGGAAGAGGTATCGCTGTTCAATAGGATCGGCAATCGGTATCCGGTCGAGGTCATAATATTGTAACGTATAAAAATCAGGTACTATCGCAACGCCATAGCCAGCTGCTACGAAGCCGGCCATGGCGTTGTCTTCTTCTACGTGGCAGGCAACTTTTAAATGGACGTCAGCCTGTTCTAAGAGACCTTGGATAATGTCACTGAGACCACTGTTTTTGCCGAATGCGATGAATGGATAGGGTTCCAGTTCCTTCAGGGATACGGAACCGCGATTGCTCAGGGGATGCCCCTTGGGGACGGCGACGACCAAATTTTCTTCGGCAATCGGATAGAAGACAACATCCGGTTCATTTTCGACAAAAGAACAGAGGGCAACATCGATTTCTTCTTCTTTCAATTCCTTGATGAGCGCTGCTGTCGTCCCCTGGTGAAAGTCGAAGGTAATGCCGCCATTGCCTTCGGCAGCCTGGAACTGGGTAATCATCTCCGGGACCATCGTATAGCCCATAGTATAAATGAGCCCAGCGTAATTTTCCCCTGGTCCGGCCGCGTATAGGCTTTCATCAAGTCGACACCGCGGCCGAGTTCCTGCAGCGACCGTTTGACATAGGGCAGGAACAGATGGCCATACTTATTCAAATAGATATTGCGCCCCCGTTTTTCAAAGAGCTGGATGCCCAGCTCTTTTTCCATATCCCGGATAGCCCGGTTCAAACTCGGTTCGGTAATGTACAGGCTTCGGCCGCTTTTCGATAGTGTTCGGTCTCAGCCAGTTTCAAGAAGTATTGAAGTTGCTTTAAATTCATGGTCTTCTCCTTTCACATACGTATTTATCATAGATTGTGATAAAGAGCCCTAAATTAATAGTTTTTTAGTTCGTATTTCCGCAAAAATAGCTATCAATTCACACCTTTTATAGCAATAAAACTATTCGTTTAACGAACAATCCCCTTTACTGGTCTTACGCTATATTATGGGTTTTACAGAAATATCGACAAGCGGGTCTCTGGAAATGAATCTATCATCCCAAGGCAATTCTCAAGATTATTGTATCATTTTCAATAGTTTTTTTGAACTGTTTTTTATTATTTTAAGAAATTGTGCTATTAGATTTCTCTCCGTATAATAAAGGCGTACCGAAAACATAGTTCGATATTTCACAGAAAAATCTATTTCTATATTTCTTATAGTATGATAAGGAGGAACTCCCTTTATGAGTCAGCACTATCCGCACATTTTTGAACCGTTCACTGTCAAACGCACGACTTTCCGCAACCGCGTCATCATGCCGCCGATGGGTTCAAACCTGGCCACCTTTACCGGTGAAGTTTCAGAAGATATGAAAAACTACTACGGCCTCCGTGCCCGCGGCGGTACAGCCTGATTATCGTCGAAAACGCCTGTATCGACTATCCCCTGGCCACGAACGGCACCAAACAGCTGCGCATCGACAACAAGCAGTTCATCCCAGGTCTCTACGAATTGACGGAATGCATCCATCAGTACGGCGCCCTGGCTTCTATCCAGCTCAACCACGCCGGCGCTTCCGCTTATCCAGAAAGACTGAACGGTCTTCAGGCCGTCTCGGCATCGTCGGTTCCTTCCAAAGAAGGCAATCCGGCACCGCGTCCGCTGGAAAAATGCGAAATCCTCAACATTGTCCAGAAATATGCCGAAGCTGCCCAACGCGCCGTCCAGGCCGGCTTCGATATGGTCGAAATCCACGGGGGCCATTCGTACCTCCTGGACCAGTTCTTATCACCGTACTACAACAAACGGACTGACGAATTCGGCGGCTCTCACGAAAACCGGGCCCGCTTCGCCCGCCTCGTCGTCGAAGCCGTCCGCAAGGCCGTCGGACCGTGGGTGCCCATTTCTTTCCGCATTTCAGCAGACGAATTCATCAAAGGCGGAAACACCTTGGACGACACACTGAAACTCTTGGAATACATCGAACCGGAAGTCGACATCATCAACGTTTCCGCCGCCGTCAACGACTCCATCCAGTACCAGATCGATAAATGCGACCTGCCTGACGCCTGGCGCGCCTACCTGTCGGAAGCGGTAAAGAAGAAATTCAACAAACCGGTCATCATTTCCGGCAATATCCGCAATCCCCAGGTAGCCGACCAGATCATCGCCGAAGGCAAGACAGACTTCATCGCCATCGGCCGCGGCCTCATCGCCGATCCCGATTGGGCCCGCAAAGCACAGAGCGGCCGTACCTGCGATATCCGCAAGTGTATTTCCTGCAACATCGGCTGTGCCGATCACCGCATCGCCAAATCCCAGCCGATCCGCTGCACCGTCAATCCGGCTGTCTGTGGCGGCGAAGCCTATAAAAAGCAGAAAGTCACGCGCGATATCCACGTCGTCGTCATCGGCGGCGGTACATCGGGCCTGGAAGCAGCCTGCACGGCCGCTGAAGTCGGCTGCCGCGTCACCCTCATCGAACGGGAAGGCGAAGTCGGCGGCCTGGCCCGCAAAATCGCCCGCTTCCCGGAAAAGAGCCGCATCGAAGACTTCCCGGCTTATCTCGAACACCGGGCTGCTCAGCTGCCAAATCTGACCATCAAACTGAACACAACGGCTACCAAAGAAATGCTGGCTGAACTCAAGCCGGACATCCTCTATGCCGCCACAGGTTCCAAACCGATGCTGCCGCCTATCGAAGGCCTGCGCGAACTGACCGATGCCGAAGGCTCCCACATCCGTTCCATCTACGGCTTCATGGATAACATCCCTTACTATGAAGTCAACGCCGAAGGCAAAAAAGTCGTCATCATCGGCTGCGGCGCTGTCGGCCTGGACGTCATGGAATTCTTCACGCTGCGCAAAGCCGACGTCGCCATGATCGAAATGATGCCGTCCTTCGGGAAAGACGCGGACATCGTTTCCAAATCGACGTTCAAGGAACTCCTGGCAACCCATCCCGTCGACATGCATCTCGGCACGGCACTGCAGAAAGTCTGCCCGGACAAATTCATCGCATCCCACAACGGTGAATCTGCCGAATATCCCTTCGACTACGGTTTCATCTGCATGGGCCTCGTCCCGGATATCCCTGCTGACGACCCCTTCAAGACCTATGCCGAAGAACAGGGCATTCCCTTCTGCAACTTCGGCAACAGCCGCAAGACGGGCCAGATCATCCACGGCACGGAATTAGGCCGCAACATCGTCGCTACCATCGATATGATCGGCGGTTTCGACGACTAATGACTTCCGTCTGTATTTCTGCCATAACCAATATCCCACGTTGGTTATGGCAAAATACAAACGGATATTTTTTATTAACGATGATACGGGGTTCATTGTATTTCTTTAAATTATTTGCTACACTAAAATTCAGATTATCTGTATTTATCACTAGGAGGATGTATTATGGGTAAAATTGCAGTTACAGAACGCGTTACAGGGCATACGGAATTAATCGGTCTCATTGCCTATCCAATCCGCCACAGTATGTCTCCGACCATGCACAACGAAGCCTTCAAGAAATTAGGCCTCGATTACGTCTACGTCTGCTTTGAAGTCGACAATTCGACGCTGGAAGACACGGTCAAAGGCCTGCGCGCTATGAAAGTCCGCGGTTGGAACGTCTCCATGCCCAACAAAGGACCGATTACACAGTATCTCGATAAATTGTCGCCGGCATCTCAAATCATCGGTGCCTGCAACACCGTCGTCAACGACAACGGCGTCCTGACCGGTACGATTACCGACGGTATCGGTGCCATGCAGGCCCTCAAAGACGAAGGTGTCGAATATATCGGCAAAAAAATGGTCGTCATCGGTGCCGGCGGTGCCGCTACGGCCATCGAAGTACAGGCAGCCCTCGATGGCGTCCGCGAACTGACGATTTTCAACCGCGCCGACGAATTCTACGCCCACGGCGAAGAAACGGTCAAGAAACTGCGCGAACGCACGGATTGCATCGTCAACATCTATCCCCTCGAAGACCATGCTAAATTGAAAGAAGAACTGGACAGCGCTGATATCTACATCGACAGCACGTCGTGCGGCATGAAACCGTTGGAAGACGTCGTAGCTATCCCCCGATAAATCCTATCTCCGCCCGGACCTGGTCGTCATGGATACGGTCTACGCTCCGCGCCAGACGAAACTCATGAAATGGTGCGACGAAGTAGGCTGCAAAAACTTCAACGGCCTCGGCATGATGCTCTATCAGGGCGCTGCTGCGTTCAAACTCTGGACTGGCAAAGAAATGCCTGTCGACTTCATCAAAGACGTCTTATTCTAATCCAAGGAGCTATGCTCAACCATGGTAACAATCGGTAATGTCGCTTTAAACAATGGAATCCCTAAAATCTGCGTCCCCATCGTCGGCCGCACTCTTTCTGAACTCGTCCAGGAATGCCGTTATCTCCAGGATAAAATCTACGACGTCGTCGAACTGCGCATCGACTTCTTAAAAGACGTCACGTCCCTCGACGCTGTCGGCGAAGCCTTGGCAACCGTCCGCCAGGAATTGCCGAACGGTGCTATCCTGTTCACGTTCCGCACCAAAGAAGAAGGCGGCGAAACGGAAGTCCCTGAAAGCTACTATTTCGACCTCATCGACTACGCTATCAAAAGCGGTAAAATCGATGCCGTCGACGTCGAATACTTCCGCGACCGCGCCAGCATCGAAAAAGTCCTGGCCGTTGCGAAAGAACACGGCGTCACGGTCATCATGAGCAACCACGACTTCGACAAGACACCGTCTTTCGATGAAATCACTGGCCGCCTCATGGGCATGAAGAAACTCGGTGCCGACGTAGCCAAACTGGCCTGCATGCCGAACTCGGCTAAAGACGTCCTGACCCTCTTGTCAGCAACGGAAGCCGTCAAATCCAAGTATCCCGACGAACCGCTCATCACCATGTCCATGGGAAAACTCGGCGCCATCAGCCGCATCAGCGGGGAAATCTTCGGCTCTGCCCTGACCTTCGGCTCGGCTAAAAAAGCCTCTGCTCCGGGCCAGCTGGAAGTCACGACACTGCAAAAAATATTACAAGCCCTTCACTAAGAGCTATTAATGGTCTCTCCTATAAAGATATAGCAAAAGGCGCTGTCCCATGAAGACAGCGCCTTTTTGAGTATTAAGTTTGCCGTTTGCAGTCTTCTTTTCATTTAACAGACTGAATACGATGAATATCGCCGACAATAAATATCAGGGACAATACACCAACAGCGGCGACAGCACTGATAAAAACCATGGCTCCTACAAAAGAACCGGTCAAATGGACGATAAGGCCAATGACAATGGGTGTCACAATACCGGACAGATTGCCAGCAAAGCTGAAAACACCGCCGGCCAGTCCGAGAGAATCTTGCGGAGCAACATCGCCAACAGTACTCCAGATGATAGCCGCCATGCCCTGTCCAAAGAAAGAAAAGGCCATGATGGCAATGATGACATCCAGGGAATCGAAATAGTTGGCAGCCATGATCGACATAGAACAAATGAGGCCGCAGGCAATCGGCAGTTTACGGGCTTTCGATAAAGAAGCGCCTTTTTTCAGCATATGGTCGGACCAACGGCCGCCGAGAAGGACGCCGCAAAGAGCGCCGATATAAGGGATGACTGCATAAATACCAGCCTTTAACATGGGCAGGTTCTTGGCCATGATTAAATACGTCGGGAACCAGGTCAGGAAGAAATACATCGTACTCGTATTAGCAAACTGACTGATATAGATGCCGATGAGCTGGCGATGACGGAAGAGTTCCCGCAGCTGGGCCATGGTAATCTTCTTGGAAGTCCCGGCATTTTCAGCCTGGCCGCCGCCTTCGCGGATATAGTCGAGTTCTGCCTGGTTGACGCCCTTACAATCTTTAGGGTCCCGGTAGAGAAGATACCAGATGACGCTGACGCCGATTCCTACAAAACCAGTGATGTAGAAGATTTCCCGCCAACCAAAGGTGTCGAGGATCCAAAACAGGACAGGTGTCAAAAAGGCCAGTCCCACAAATTCAGCAGCCGTATAGATAGACGTTGCCGTTGCCCGTTCGCGGTCCGGAAACCAGGCGGCAACGACGCGGCTGTTCGTGGGAAAGGCCGGTGATTCAGCCGCTCCGATAGCCATACGGATACCAAAAAGGGATAGAAAACTATGTCCCAACCCCATAATCATGGTAAATAAGGACCAGAAGAAAAGCGAAATCGTATACGTAATGCGCGGACCAAACCGTTCTAAGAAGCAGCCGCCGGGTACCTGCATCAGCGCATAAGCCCAGGCAAAGGCCGACAGCAGCATCCCCATCGTAGCGGCACTGAATCCCAGTTCAGCACTCATGCTGGGCGCTGCAACGGCCATGTTCGTCCGGTCTAAATAATTAATCGCCGTTAAGATGAAGATAAGGCTCAGCATGAACCAGCGTTTCCGCGTCGGCTTTCCAGCGTGTACCGACTGGTTAGGTATTGTTTTTTTATCATTCACAGGAATACCTCCCTTAATAGATTTTATCTATGAAAATTACATCGTCCTATACTTTGTTCTATAATTCACATACTCAGGCAAAAAAATAATCTTGCTATCAGATGGTGAAAAGTACCATCTGATAGCAGATAATATATTTATGCCTGTCTTTTCTTGGCCGAAAGATTGACGAACAAGGCCAACAAGACGCTCAGCAAAGTAATGGCTGCATCAAAGATGATGACGTAGACCGGGCCATCAGCACCGCCAGCCGTGGCAATAGAACCGGCTGCCGATACGCCAACCCATGTACCGATACTGGACAAAATCATAACGATACTGATGATGGTCCCTTTGACCTGGGGGAACAAGTCACTGACTGTAGCCGTAACCAGCTGCAAAACACCGCCAGCTGCCGAGAAGCCGATGACAAAACCACCGATGATGGTCAATGTCGGATTGTGTACAACGGCCAGGATAGCAAACATGATGAAGGCGATGAGAGGATACCAGAAGACGAGCCGGATCGATTTGATGACCTTATCAGCGATGACTGCTGTGAGCAGTACAGCGACGATGACACCAATCGAATAGTAAGACTGAATGACCGACGGATTGGACATGCCGACCCATTTCCCATATTCCTGATTGCAATTGACCCAAATCTGGAAAGTCGCCGTCGTCGTGAAGCCCATAATGATGAGGGCAATGCTGCTGGCCGTAAATTTCAGGCTCTTCAAGCTTTCCATGAAAGACGGCTGAGCATCTCCTTTTTCGGCAACACCACTCTGTTTCGGGAAAGGCATGATCATCGTCAAGACGGCGATGACAGCGCAGACAACCGGGAAGAAATAGAATAATGTCGTATGAGGCATCTGTGTAGCCGCAACGAACATGATCATGAAGGGCAGGATGAACTGGCCAATAGCGATGAACAATTTTGTCATGATGCTGGCAAAAGCACTGCGGCCGACAAAGATTTCCATAGCTGCCGGCATAACGCCGCCATTGAGGAAAGCATTACCGATGCCGCCGATGAGGCCGGCAATATAAGCAACGGTCAGATTGTCGGCAACGGCTACACCTAAGAAAAAGATGGCATAAAAAACGCTGCCAAAGAACGAAATGATACGGCGGCCGAAGCGGTCCGATAAAGGGCCGGAAAAGAAACTGCCGATAAGGCAGCCCAGGCCTAAAGAAGCCGATACCCAGACAACACCGCTGGCATCATACATGCCGCCAGCCAGCTGGACGGACCCCCATTGCTGGGCCAGGGCCTGTTTATAATGACCGAGGATGGATGCCGCAACGCCGAGGATCAAATAATTCAGATACAGTACGATAGCTGTAAGATACAGTTTTTTACTTGTCTTTGTCTCTTCCACGTTAAATTCCTCCTGTTGCCACTACGTCTCCCGGGTCCATGATTCGGGAGACGTAGTCACAGACAATAATGGATCTATTAAATTTCTAAAGCCGCATTGAAAGCATCTGTCGTAGCCGTCAGCGCGCTGCCCGGCGCCTTGAAAGCTTCGCCGATGACGAAAGTCTGCGGTACAAACTTGGAAACTTCTTCATTAAGCGGGTTATAGCTGCGGGACCCCATAGCCAGGACAATGCTGTCGAAGCCTCTCAGTTCGCCTTTTGTTCCATCAGCCAGTTCATAGCTGACGCCATCTTTGAAGAATTCTGTAACTTTGGCGCCCGGTACGAGCTGTACGCCGTGACGTTTGAAGTCATCAAAGATGAAGACGCGGTTTTCTTTGGAAACATCTGCCGCTAAGGTATCTTTCATTTCAATGACCGTTACTTTGTGATCCCGTTCGCAAAGGAATTCAGCCGCTTCGCAGCCGACCATACCACCGCCGACAACGAGGGCTTTTTCGCCGATTTCATACTTGCCGTCGAGCATATCCTGAGCTGTGACATAACCAGAATCAGCCAAGCCAGGGATGTTCAAGATGAGAGGAATCGAACCAGTCGCAAAGATAACGGCATCAGGAGCCATTTCTTTCAAGAGGTCTACGGTAGCTTCCGTATTCATCTTGATGGTAACGCCAGCTTCTTCAGCACGGACGATATAGCTGCGGACAGCCGACGTGAGGTCGCCCTTATCAGCCGGATAAGCGGCTAAATGGAAGTTGCCGCCGAGGACGTTGCTCTTTTCCAGCAACGTAACCTGATGACCACGCTGTGCGCAGATGCGGGCTGCATAGAGACCGCCAGGACCGCCGCCAACGACGACGACTTTTTTCGCTTTGGCAGCCGGCGTTACTTCCGCTTCACGGCCACATTCCGGGTTCAGCGCGCAAGTAATGGGGTCGCCGCGGAACATGTACGGCACGCAGCCGAGGAGGCAGCCGATGCACGGTGTCATGCTGTCAAGCTTGCCGTTTTTAGCTTTATTCGGCATTTCCGGATCAGCCAGGCTCTGACGACCAAAAGCGATGATATCAGCACGGCCTTCACGGACCATGAGTTCAGCGTACTGCGGTTCTGTATAACGGCCGACCGTAATGACCGGGACGTTGACAGCCCGTTTGATTTCTTCGACGAGGGGTGCACTGAAACCGCCATGGACGGCACCGGGAGCCACATGAATTCATCATGGACATGGACGGCACGGCTGACATGCAGAGCATCAATGCCACATTCTTCGACGAGGTAAGCAGCTACGGTTGCCGCATCCTGGACGGTCTGGCCGCCTTCGATGTCATCGCTGGCATTGATACGGCAGAGAATCGGCATCTTGCCACCCGTCTTTTTGCGGATATTTTCAATGATCAGGCGCGGCAGGCGCATGCGGTTTTCAAAGCAGCCACCAAATTCATCGACACGGTTATTGGTACGGGACGAAATGAAAGTGCTGACCAAGTAGCCGTGTGCACAGTGTACTTCGACCATATCGATACCGGCACGCTGAGCGCGGGCAGCGGCATCACCGTAACATTCAATCAATTTGTAGATTTCTTCGCGGGAAATAGCAACAGGTACTTCACGACCTGAAGAAGGAGCAATGGCGCTGGCTGCTTTCAAGGGGAAGCCCGTGAGAGCCGAATTACCTTCTGGACCTGCATGCTGCAACTGAATGGATGCAATCGCTCCGTTAGCATGGATAGCGTCGGCAACTTTGCGGAAGCTGTCTATGGTATCATCGGAAAAGAGGCACGGCTTTCTGGGGCCGCCTTTCGCTTCACTATAAACAACAGTAGATTCGATGGTGATCAAACCGAAACCGCCTTTAGCACGAGCTGCATAGTAAGCTGCGGAGCGGTCGCTCAGTGTGCCGTCGGTATTGGCGAAGTTATTGCCCATGGGTGGAACAGCAAAGCGGTTCGGAATCGTAACGGAACCGATCTGAATCGGTTGGAACATAGCATTGAATTTCATGTTTATATCTCCTTACTCTATGTGCGAATAAAAGTTAAGCGAAGAATTTTTCAAAAACTTCTTCATGAGGCATATCTTTGCCAGTGAAGAGTTTGAAAGCAGCAACGCCCTGCCAGAGAAGCATGCCGATACCGCCAACAGCGGCTTTGCAGCCAGCTTCCTGTGCGTCTTTGATCATCTGTGTTTCTTTCGGGTTATATACCGTATCGGCTACGACGAGTTCCGGACGGAGGTATTCTTTTTTAATCAGGCTCTGGCCATCGAGGGGTTTCATGCCGACTTTCGTAGCATTGACCAGGATATCAGCCTGGGCAATAGCAGCTTTCAAAGCAGCATCGTCAGCGAGGTCCGTAACAGAAACTTTGCACTTGAGGTCAGCAGCCGTAATTTTTTCTACAGTATGTTCAGCATTGGCGAAAAATTCGTCTTTGCGGTTGAAAATAGCGATTTCAGCAGCGCCATCCAAAGCAGTCTGGCAGGCAATAGCCGTAGCCGCACCGCCAGCACCGAGGAGGACGATTTTCTTGCCCGTAATGTCGACGCCATTTTCGCGAAGATTGTGGACGAATCCAACGCCATCAGTGTTGTTACCAATCAATTTGCCGTCTTTTACGACAACCGTATTGACAGCCCCGATCAGCTTAGCTGCCGGAGACAGTTCATCGAGATACTGAGCGATTGCCGTCTTGCAGGGCATGGTAACGTTGAAACCGCCGAAGTTCAATGTGCGGACTGCCTGGATAACAGCAGGGAGCTGATCGATCTGTACATCGAAAGCGAGGTAAGCGGCGTTAATGCCGAGGCGGGCAAAGGTGTAATTATACATAACGGGCGAGCCGGAATGACCGACCGGGGAACCGAATAAACCAAATAACTGTGTGTGACCATCAATTCTTGCTTCCATGATAAGACTCCTTTCAATACGACCTATTTATTGATTAACCGAGGATTTCAGGCCAAACCTGTTCCAAGACTTTCTTTGTGCCTTCAAAGTTTTCTTTGGCTGCTTCTTTAACGCCTTTCGCAATGATGACATCGCTGATGACTTCGACGCCGCAGACTTTCGGTTCAATACCTTTATCGCGGATCATCTTTACGAAGCCTGCTGTATCACCGTAACCTGTGCCCGGAACATGCGGTCGTGCATGGATTCGTCGCGAAGGATCGTCGGTGCATAGGGATGCTGCTGAACGTCGTTGATCTGGATGGAAATGATTTTATCAGACGGGATATCAGCCAGATAGGAGGGATCATAGGACTGATTAGCGCGGATCCAGTGCCAGCTGTCAAGAATAAGTTTTGCATTATCGCAGCCGCAGCCTTTGACGACAGCCCAGCCGGTCTTTACATCGGGAATACCCGAGTACGGCATCGGTTCTACGCCGATAATGTATTTACCAGCACGCTGGCAGAGTTCTTTCAGCTTCTGTGCCGTATGTTCAACAGAATATTTTTCCATCAAGCCGATGTTGATATGCTGTACGCCGAAGAGGTCGCACATATGGAAGCAGATTTGTTCTTTATATTTCTGTTCATATGAACGATGGTCTTCTGCCCACATGGTGATGTATTCGACTTCTGTAACCTTCATGTCATATTTTTTGAGGATAGCCAGGATATCTTCATCATGAAGGCCTTCAGCCAAGGCATCGACATACGTTTCAGCACGGAGGCCGATACCTTCAAAACCGGCTTCTTTAGCAGCGCTGACGCGTTCTTCAAAAGTGCACTGGTCGCCAAGGGTCCAAGAGCTTACAGTAATCGGGGATTTTTTAGACAATAATAGATACACTCCTTAATATTATATGTATATAAATTTCATAGTTTCCTATGTATAAAACTTATTTATAAAGCAACTCTTTGATTTCATCGACAGGCATCGTTTCGCCGGTATACAAGCGGTAGGCTTCAGCGCCCTGGTAAAGAAGCATGCCCAGGCCTTCAAAAGTACGGCAGCCTGCCTCTTTTGCCTGTTTGAGCAGCTTCGTTTCAGCCGGCATATAAACGACATCAGTTACGATGAGGTCCGGACGAAGGACATCGAGGCCATCGATGATGCTCTTATCTTCCAGCGGAGCCATGCCGAGGCGGGTCGCATTGGAAAGGATATCGCTTTCAGCAATTTCCTTTTTGAGCAATTCTGTATCGGCTAAATCATTCAAGGTGATTTTGATACTGGGAACAGCCTGGCGGATGGCCTCTAAATTGGCTTCAGCCCGCGGCCAAAAAGCATCTTTCAAATTGAATACGGCGATTTCACGGACACCTTCCAAAGCGCATTGGATCATAATGGCCGAAGCGACGCCGCCGGCACCGACTAAGGTAATCTTTTTATCTTTTACCGAAACGCTGCCAGCCTTCAAGTTCAACGTGTATCCAGCTCCATCGGTAATATGTCCGGTCAGGACGCCATCATCGTTGACGATGGTGTTGACAGCTCCGATAGCTTTAGCTGCTGGCGAAAGCTTATCGAGGAACGGAATGACTGCATTTTTCAACGGCATCGTGACATTGGCACCGCGGAAATTCAGAAGTTTCAGCGAATTGATGGCTTTTTCCGTATTTTCTTCTGTAACGTCAAAAGCAAAATAAGCGAAATCCTGATTGAATTTCTGAAAGCAGTAATTATACATCTGCGGAGATTTAGAATGACCGACTGGCGTACCGATAAGGCCTAACAGCCGGGTAGTTCCTGAAATATGCACGAATAAACGCTTCCTTTTCATAAGTAAGTGTAAAAATGAACAATAGCGTCGGGACTGCGGTTTCCTTTCAGAAGCCCCTGTCCTTCCATGGCTCTATGGTACCGTATCGTGAATTATTTAACAAATCAATAATTTTCATGTTTCCATAGACCAAAGCTATGATAAATGGTAAAATAAAGCTATATGTAACTAAATGTAATAGTACACCGTGAAAAATATGACAGGAGGTCCGCTATGAATCTTTCCCACCTCAGATATTTCGTCAAATTAGCCCAGATCAAGCACTACACCAAAACAGCAGAGCTGCTGTGTATCACACAGCCCAGTCTGAGTCATGCCATTTCGCAGCTGGAAAAGGAACTCGGCGTCGTCTTATTTGAAAAAGGCCCACGCGGAACGGAACTGACCAGCTTTGGAAAACAGTTCTTTGCCAGCGTGAACTCATCATTGAACATCTTGGACAACGGCATCGAAACCATCAAGAACGGCGCCCGCGGCAACGGCATCATCCGCATCGGCTGCCTGCGGACTCTAGGGGTACACTACGTACCAGAGCTGGCAGCGGCCTTTAAAAATGTTCATCCCAACAGGGACATCCAGTTCACCTTCCACGTCGACCTGACCAACAGCTTGCTGAAGTCCCTGGCTGAAAGCGCTTCGACCTGGTCTTTGCCTCGCGGCCGATGGTCATGTCCCAATTTGAAGCGACAGCCGTTTCTAAGCAAGAACTGGTCTTAATCGTTCCCAACGACCATCCTTTAGCCAAAAATATATCGTCGATTTACGTGATACCCTGGATTATCCTTATATCTTCTTCGATAAGACATCGGGCCTGCGCCCCATCGTCGCTCACATGTTCGCTGAAATCGGCGCGAATCCAAAAATCGCCTATGAAGTTTCTGAAGACCAAGTCATCGCCGGACTGGTAGCACAAAACTTCGGCATCGCCGTCGTCCCCTTCATGGACATGCTCTTGCAGCTGGACGTAAAGATTCTGCCCATTGCCTATCCCTCATACGAGCGGAAGTTCTATATGATTTCAAATAAGAACCAATATGTCCCACCTGTCGTGCAGGAATTCAAAAATTTTGTCCTGGATAAAGTTCGTAATACCTAATATTTTTTCGTATACCCTCTATATAGGTCAAAAAGTCATAAAGATAAAATCTATGTCATTATGCATGTTTTCAATAATAAGTGATAGCCATGCAGTATACAGTAAAAGGGCTTGCCGCAAAACGACAAGCCCTTCATTACACATTATTTTCACATACTTCAGCAAATCTCATTTGTCTATCTCTAAAAACTACAAACGGAATACTCAAAAAGTCCTGTCATTATGCGACAGGACCTTTTTTTCAGTCTATATCTTTTATGAGTTCTTCAAAGGCATCGAGTACTTCTTCGATAGTCTTGTTATTAGGGACGCGGTAGTCGGCGGCATTGCGGTAGAGGGCAATGCGTTCGTCATAGAGGTCGTAGACTTTCTGTTTGCCGTCTTTCAGCAAGGGCCGCGTCGATACGTCGACGTCGCTGACGATATCATCTGGTGAGCGGTCGAGGAAGAAGACTGTGCCGGTCTTCTTGAAGATGTCCATGTTTTCCGAGCGTTTGACGACGCCGCCGCCGCAGGCTACGACGATGCCTGACTTTTCTGCCAGGGACTGGCTTGCCCGGACTTCGGCATCGCGGAAGCAGTCTTCACTGACGGCGAAGAGTTCCGGGATGGTCTTGCCTTCTTGTTCGACGATGACGTCGTCGGCGTCGTAGAAATCGCGGCCCAGGCGCTGTGCCAGGGCTTTGCCGAAAGTGGTCTTGCCGCTGCCGGGCATGCCGATGATGATGATGTTCTGTTTATTATTCATAGTAGTGTTCCATCTCCTTAGCGATTTGTTCGATGACCGAGAACGGGATGTCCCGGCCCATCCAGATTTCTTCTGATCCAATGGCCTGCGCGACGAGCATGTACATGCCGTTCAGGGTCTTGGCGCCGTGACGGCGGGCGGCCTGCAGTATCTGCGTGTCTTTCGGGTTGTAGACGATGTCGACGACGGCTGGGAAAGTGGCGATGATCCGTTCCGATACGGGACAGCCATTGACGTCGGGGAACATGCCAACGGGCGTGCAGTTGACCAGGACGTCGCCGCCCTGAGAATGTTCAAAGTCTGATAGTCGATAGTATCGGCACCGACGGTCTTGGTGAAGGCGTCGAATTCCGTCTTCGAGTGAGGATGGCGGGATACGACGGTAATCGACTTGGCACCGCTGTCGGCCAGGTACTGGATGATGGCTCGGGCACCGCCGCCGGAACCGAGGACGACGCAGTCCTTCTCTTTGACGCCGATTCCGGCATGGTCCAGGGAGCGGCCGAATCCGCCGTAGTCCGTATTATAGCCGAAAGTGCCGTGGTCCGTGAAGTGGATGGTATTGACGGCACCGATGATGCGGGCTTCGCGGGAAATATCCGTCAAGTACGGCATGACATCGAGTTTGTAGGGAATGGTGACATTGGCTCCCGTATACCCTTCGTCGCGCAGGCGTTGAAGTTCATTGGGGATATCGTTGGCGGTCCATTTCCAGGACGCCGTACTGATGCTGCCCCTCGACCTGTAAGATTTTGAATAATTTTTCGTGGATTGCCGGGGAAGCCGTATGGCCTAACTTAGCCCCGATGACGCCTAATTTCATCTACATTCCCTCCTTGATCGGATACGTAATTCCCTAAGATTTTAAAATAATTGCAGTGTTCTGCCAGGTTATTGCAGGACCCGGTTTGTCGCCGGATTGCGCAGGTTGCCCATGACATCGATGTGGAAGAAGTATTCAAAGGGCCGGCCCTTGAGGGGCCGCGATTCCAGATGAGTCATGTTCATGCCGTTATAGAAGAAGTAGCCCAGGACGTGATACAAGGCGCCTGGCCGGTGCTGTGTCGTCAGGACCAGGGTGATCTTGTCGGCCTCTGGGGACTGTTCCATATCGGCGGCGATGATGAAGAACCGCGTATAATTCATGGTATTATCGTTAATATGTTCCACCAGGACATCAAGGCCGTACATATCAGCTGCCGTCTTGTTGGCAATGGCAGCGATATGGGGGTCCCCCCATTTTTTGAACCTGTTCGGCACTCTGAGAGGTACTGAAATAGGGGTGGAGCTGCCATTCGCCGTGGTGTTTGAGGTAACTACGGCACTGGTTGAGTCCCTGCGGATGAGAATAGACTTCGCGGATGTCTTCGAGTTTCGTCCCTGGCAGGGTCAAGAGGCAATGCTCTACTTTGACATATTTTTCTCCGACGACGCAGCAGTCGTAACGATGGATGAGGTCGTATACGTCGGTGATGCCGCCAGTCGACGAATTCTCGATGGGCAGGACGCCGTAACGGGCCTGACGGGTAGCGACGGCCTGAACGACGTCTTCAAAGTGAGAGCCATAAGCAGGCGAAATATTCTTGCCGGCAAAATAAGGCTTCATGGCTTCATACGTATACGATCCGGGCTGGCCGAAACAGGCGATGTTCAATGGCATATCTTCAGACGCATCCATTACCAACACCGCCCTTTCTCCGACAGGCAGACGTCGAGGATGGCCCAGGCAGCGGCCGCTTCGACGACGGGAATGGCGCGCTGGACGATGCAGGGATCGTGGCGGCCCTTGATGACGAGGTCGCAGTTTTCCTGCGTGTCCGTGTCGATGGTTTCCTGTTTCTGGCTGATCGACGCCGTCGGCTTGACGGCCAGGCGGAAAACGACGGGCATGCCGTTGGTGATGCCGCCGTTGATGCCGCCGTTGTGGTTGGTCCGGGTCTTGACGGTATCGCCATCGTAATAAAAGGCGTCGTTGGCCTGGGAGCCGCGGAGGTCTGCCAGGGCGAAGCCGTCGCCGAATTCGATGCCCTTGACGGCCGGTACGGAGAACATCATGTGACTGAGCTGGCTTTCGACAGAGTCGAAGAACGGGTCACCGATGCCGGCAGGAAGGCCTGTCACCATACATTCGATGACGCCGCCGACGGAATCGAGGTCGTTCTTGGCCTCCAGGATTTTTTCTTCCATCGGGCCGGCCTGGGCCTTATCGAGGACGGGCAGTGTTTCCTTTTTCAGCGCCTGCAGGGTTTCTGCTGTTTCCCCGGCAGCATCAAAGGGCTTGTCGGCGATGCCGGCCAGGCGCAGGATATGGGAGCCTACAGTGATGCCGTGGCGAGCCAGTATCTGCGAAGCGACGGCACCGGCAAAGACCAGGGGCGCCGTCAGACGGCCTGAGAAGTGGCCGCCGCCGCGGTAATCGTTGAAACCGCCATAGCGTATCTTGCCGGAATAATCGGCATGGCCAGGCCGCATGATGTGGCGCAGCTGGTCGTAATCCCGCGAGTGCTGGTCACTGTTGCGGATGATAGCGCACAGCGGCGTCCCCGTCGTATGGCCGTTGAAAAAGCCGCTTTGCACTTCAAAGGCATCTTTTTCCGAGCGGGCCGTGGACATTTTATTCTTCCCCGGCGCGCGGCGGGCCATTTCGGTCCGAACGGCGTCCCAGTCGATGGCCTCGCCCGACGGCAGGCCGTCGAGGACGGCGCCGATAGAAAGGCCGTGAGATTCACCGAAAATCGTAAGGCCGATCGTTTTTCCAAAGGTATTCATTTTACTCCCCCTCCTTTTGGATGATGCCGCCTAAGGCCTGGAAATCCTGCCAGAATTCCGGATACGATTTGCGGACACATTCGGCCCCTTCGATGCGCAGCGGCTGGCTGCAGCGCTGAGACGCGACGGCCAGGGCCATGGCGATGCGATGGTCGTTCCAGCCGCTGACCGTACCACCGGTAAAGCGGCCAACGCCGTGGATGATGAGGCCTTCTGCCTCTTCTTCGACGTCGCCGCCGATTTTGTTGAGTTCCGTAGCCATGGCGTGCAGGCGGTCACATTCTTTCAGCCGCACCCGGCCGGCATGGATGATGCGGGTAATGCCTTTGGCACAGGAAGCCAGGACGGTCAGGACCGGGACCAGGTCCGGGCAATCTTCGACGTCGATGACCCGGCCAACCAGGTCCGACGGGCAGGCCGTCAATTCCGTCTTGCCTTCGACCTGGCCGCCCATGTCGCGGATGAGGGCGACGATGACTTCGTCGCCCTGGGACGATTTCGACCGCAGACCCGTACAGCAGATAGCCCGGCCCAGGCTGCCGGCAGAGAGCCAGAAAGCGGCCTGGGAATAATCGCCTTCGACGACGTAGGTCCCTGGCCGATAGTGCTGGTTGCCGGGAATCCGGTAGGAGCCGTCCCATTCTTTATCGATGACGATGCCGTGCTGGCGCAGGCAGTCGATGGTCATGTCGACGTAGCTGGCCGATTCCAGCGGTGTCGTACTGCGCAGGACCGAGTCGCCGTCGAGAAGGGGCAAGGTCATGAGCAGGCCCGTGAAGAACTGGGAACTGACATCGCCGGCCAGAGCATACGTCCCGGGCTGCAAGGTCCCCGATACGGTCAGGGGCAGGGCGCCTTCCGTCGTTTCATAAGTGATGCCCTTTTCATCAAAGAGTTCATAATACGGCGTCAACGGCCGTTTGGCCAGGCGGCCTTTGCCGGAAAAAGTAACCTTATTGCCGCTGAGGATGGCGACGGGAATGAGAAAGCGCAAGGTCGATCCCGATTCATTGGCATCGACGGCCAGCGGCTGACCCTGAGGCTTCAAGCCGCCTTGGACGCGATAGGCAGCCCGTCCGGGATGAGGCGATACGACAGGTGTAATGGCGGCACCTAAGGCCCGCAGGATATCACACGTCGCTTCGATGTCCTGGGATAAGGAAATGTTGTCGACCAGGCTTTCCCCTTCGGCCAGGGCCGCGCAGATGAGGTCGCGGTGGCCGATGCTTTTGGAAGAGGGCGCTTCTACCGTCCCTTGTAAGGTATGTGGTGTAATGATGACATTCATTGGGCGTCCTTCTTTCGGATGTATTTCGGCAGGTCTTCCGCAGCCAGCGGCAGCAGGCGGCCCTTGCCGATTTCTTTGAGGATGATGAGAGTCATGTGATTGCCGCGCATCTTCTTATCGTTGCTGATGTAAGGGATGAGGTCTTCGGCCGACGCATCGACATCAGTGGGCAGTCCGTACTGTTCGAGAACCTTGCGCAGCCGCGCCGTCGTCCCGGCTTTCGTCAGCCCCATGGCTTCAGTGACGCCGGTCAGCATGGACATGCCGGCAGCGACGCCTTCGCCGTGGGTGTAGTGGCCGAAGCCGTAACAGCCTTCGATGGCGTGGCCGATGGTATGGCCGAAGTTGAGGATCATGCGCTCGCCCATATCGAGGACATCCCGTTCGACGAGGTCGGCCTTGCTCTTACAGCAGCGTTCGATGATTTCTTCCCAATGCTCGAAGATAGACTGATCATCGAGTTTCTCTAAGAGTTCAAAGAGGGCCAGGTCGCGGATGCAGCCGTATTTGATGACTTCGCCCATGCCGTCATGGATGAAGCGCTTGGGCAAGGTCTGTAAAAGGGTCGGGTCGATGAGGACGCCTTTGGGCTGGTAGAAATTGCCGGCCTGATTCTTGCCGCTGGGAAGGTCGATGCCGACTTTGCCGCCGACACTGCTGTCGACTTGGGAAATGATCGTCGTCGGAATCTGGATAAAGGGAATGCCGCGCAGGAAGGTAGCCGCTGCGAAGCCGCCGAGGTCGCCAGTGACGCCGCCGCCGAAGGTGATGACGTAGTCGCTGCGGGTAATGCCGGAATCAGAGAGCTGCTGATAGAGGTCGAGGAGCGTCGCCGCGCATTTATGTTCCTCCCCGGCCGGGAAGACCAGGCGGTGGACGCGGAAGCCGGCACCGGTCAAGGCCGTTTCCAGCCGCTGTCCGTAGAGGGCATCGACGTTCGAGTCGGTAATGACGGCCAGGGTCCGCGATTTCGTCAGGTTGCGGATATAATCGCCAGCCCGGTCGAGAAGGCCATTTTCAATATGGATATCATAAGAGTCTTTTCCTAAATCAACGTGAATGTGTTTCATGAACTAATTCCCTTCTCCGCATAGCGGCTTGCTGTAAAAAACGGGTCATCCCTTGGGCATCTTCTTCGGCCAGCATGGTCGAGAAAGATTGCAGGGCTGCGCTGAAGCGGTTGATTTCATACAAGAGGTTGTCTTTATTGGATAAGAACAGCTTGGTCCACAGCGGCGCATTGATGTCGGCAACCCGCGTCCCATCGCGGAAACTACCGGCTACAAAATACTTGGTCAGCGTATTCATGGATTCGCTGTTGACCAGGGCCGTCGCCAGGACATGGGGCAGGCTGCTGGTATAAGCGATGAAGCGGTCGTGGTCTTCCGGCGTCACGCGGACGACGTGGGAACAGCCCAGGGCCATGGCCATATCCTTCACACCCCGGATATGGTCTTCGTCGTTGCTCGCCATGGGGACGAGTATATAATTGGCACCGTTGAATATATCGGCACTGGCCATGGCATACCCCCGGCCTTCACGGCCTGCCATGGGGTGACCGGGCACGAAATCGACGCCTTCCGGGAGAAGAGCGGCAATGGCCGTCGCCGTATCCCCTTTGATACCGGCTACGTCCGTCAAGACCGCCCCCGGTGCAAAGAAGGCTTTATTCTCTGCCAGGAACCGTATCATCACATCGGCGGCCGTACAAAAGATGACCAGATCCGCCTGCTTCAATGCCTTACTGCCAGCCGTATAGATTTCATCGACCATGCCTTCCTGCTTAGCCTGCTGGAGGGCTTTTTTCATCGGGATCGATGGCGATGATATGTCCGACGCCGATGCGCCGCAGGCCGCGGGCATAGGAACCGCCGATGAGGCCCAGGCCGACGATGGCCACAGTCTGTTTTGTATTAAAACCACTAGCTTCCTTATCCATGATTGTCTCCCCCTGTATCCCTTATATTTCCCGGCCGACGACGGGTGCCAGTTTGCGGAGCGAATCCATGAGGTCGGCGAACATGGGCCGGCGTAATCGACTGAGCGCCATCGCACCAAGCCCTGTCCGGGTCGTTGTGGACTTCGATCATCAGGCCGTCAGCCCCGGCTGCTACAGCGGCTTTGGCCAGGTCGGCTACCATCCAGCGCTTGCCCGTCGCATGGCTCGGGTCGACGACGATGGGCAGGTGGCTCTGGCGTTTGACGGCCAGGACGGCACTCAAGTCGAGGGTGTTGCGGGTGTACGTTTCAAACGTCCGGATTCCTCGTTCGCAGAGGATGACGTTGTGGTTGCCTTCGGCCATGATGTATTCAGCCGACATGAGCCATTCTTCGATGGTTGCGCTCAGGCCCCGCTTGAGCAGGACCGGCTTGCGCGTCTTACCGACGGCTTTGAGGAGGTCGAAGTTCTGCATGTTCCGGGCCCCGATCTGGATGATGTCGACGCCATCTTCGAGGAAGACCGGCAGTTTGTCGGCCGACATGATTTCCGTAATGACCGGCAGTTTCGCCTTGCGACCGGCGTCGCGGAGCATGTCGAGGCCCTTGTTGCCTAAACCCTGGAAGGAGTACGGCGAGTACGCGGCTTGAAAGCACCGCCGCGAAGGATGTTGGCACCGGCCTTGGCGACGTCGCAGGCGACGCCTTCGATCTGGTCCGGCGTTTCAATGGAGCAGGGACCGGCGATGACGGCCAGTTTCTTGCCGCCAATGGTCACGCCGCTGTTACCGACGGGAATGACCGAATCCTGGGGATGGAACGCCCGACTGGCCCGTTTGTACGGGACTTCGACGCGCATGACCTTGTCGACGCATTCATAGCTCTGTATCTGTTCGACATCGACGACTTCCGTATTGCCGACGAGGCCCATGACAGTCTGGCGGGCGCCTTTACTGATATCGACCTGCAGGCCCTTGGCCTTGATGGCATCGACTAATTTTTTCGCTTCTTCTTTCGGTGTGTTTGCTTTCAATACAATGATCATAACTTTTTTCCTCCATTCCAGCAACAAAAAAAGCAGGCTCACATGAGCCTGCTTCTAAGATTCTCGTTTATCGCCTTTTCCTCGCGTCCTGCTTAGGCAGCCATAGCCGGCTGGCACGGAAAAGGTGGAAGTCTTCTCATGCTTACATCGGTTTTATTGAATTCGTCGTAGCAAAAATAACCAGCGCTAAAATACAGGTAGCCCCAGCTAAAATAAGTAAAGACGTATTCAATTACCTGATGTAAGAATGACGCGTTCATAGAAATCTCCTTGTGCAACATTTAAAAATTCGTTGTCGTCATTGTATACCCCGGGGAAATAATTGTCAAGGTAAAAAAACAGGGATTCTCTGTATAGATATGAGAATCCCCGTGGACAATCGTTTTACTGACGGATATATTGTATACTATTTTCGCATATCATCTATGCCTTTTGCCAAGAAGGCGGAATGGCTGTCGTGACGACGCGGAACGTATAGCCCTGCCCTTTCAGGAGATGGATGATGTCCGGCAGGGCGTCGACGGTCGCACCGTGGCCATAGGCATCGTGCATGAGGATGACCAGATGGCGATGGAGATAGGGCCGCAATTGCAGCTGCTGCTTAATGTTTTCCACTTCTTTATCGGCTGTCTTGCCCGTCCCGTCAGCATCGCCGGTCAAGGCATTCCAGCCGACTTCGATATAGCCGATGTTGTTGATAGCCGTCCAGAAGTCCTTGGTGAAGTGCCCTTCCGTACCGCCAGGGGCACGGGAAATGATGGGCCGGACGCCGAGAATCTTATAAATTTCTTCTTCTGTCTGCAAGAGCTCGTCCGTGTAGGCCTTGGGCGAAACGTATATTTTCTTATAATCATGCGTATACGAATGGACGCCGATGGCATTGCCGGACTGGTAGATTTTCTTGACCACATCAGGGTAGCGGACGACATTCTGGCCGGTCAGGAAGAAGGTAGCATGGATGTTTTCCTTTTTCAAGATATCCAGGATGCGCGACGTATTCTTATCGTTCGGGCCGTCGTCAAAGGTCAGATAGACGACGTTGTCACCATAATAATAATCCCGCGTCTTGCCGTATGTCGTGGGCAGGCCCTTTTCCTGACGCTGCC
>ENA-OQED01000059-OQED01000059.1-human-gut-metagenome-genome-assembly--contig:-NODE-59-length-40965-cov-1.646138_pt1 | contig 40965 bp, 37 predicted proteins | sample MGYA00242790_ERZ504625 | MGnify/ENA primary metagenome ERZ504625 (study PRJEB26092, sample SAMD00036345) | human gut metagenome | host: Homo sapiens | study: EMG produced TPA metagenomics assembly of...
CCTACAACCGTGCCGGCACCTCCGGCCTCAAGTTGCCGGCCGTCTCACTTGGCTTCTGGCACAACTTCGGCGACATCACGCCATTCGACCAGATGAAGTCCCTGTCTTCACCGCCTTCGACAACGGCATCACCCACTTCGACCTAGCCAACAACTACGGCCCCGAACCCGGCCAGGCCGAGAAGAACTGCGGACTGCTGCTCGCCAAGTATTTCAAACATCACCGCGACGAACTCGTCATCTCCACCAAGGCCGGCTATGAAATGTGGACAGGCCCCTATGGCGACCTCGGCAGCCGCAAGTACCTGCTCGCCAGCCTCGACCAGTCGCTGGAACGCTTGGGCTTGGATTATGTGGACATCTTCTACCACCACCACCCGGATCCGGAAACCCCGCTTGAGGAGACGATGGGCGCGCTGGCTCAGGCCGTGAACTCCGGCAAGGCCCTGTACGTGGGTCTGTCCAACTACGATGGTCCGACGATGGAAAAGGCCGCCGCAATTCTGGCAGAACTGCACGTGCCGTTCATCATCAACCAGAACAAGTACAACATCCTCGACCGCACCGTTGAAAAGAACGGCCTGAAAGAGACCGCCTTCAAGCTGGGCAAAGGCCTTATCACCTTCTGCCCGCTGGCTCAGGGCCTGCTGACCAACCGCTATCTCAACGGCATTCCGGCCGACAGCCGCATGGCTCACGATCCGCGATTCCTCAACGATTCCGCTCTGACCGAGAAACTGCACAAGCAGGTCATGGATCTGAACAATCTGGCCGCCGAACGCGGCCAGACGCTGGCCGAGATGAGCCTGGCATGGCTGCTGCACGACGGCAAGGTGACCTCCGTGCTGACCGGAGCCTCCAAGCCGCAGCAGATTCTCGACAACATCGGCGCGCTGAAGAACACCCACTTCAGCGACGAGGAGCTCAAGCTCATCGACGAGATTTCGGCTCGGTGACCATTTTGGCTCCCCTCGCTGAGGGGAGCCAAGTACCACCTTTAGCGCGTCATTTCCTCATAAATCCGCTTGCAGTCGGGGCAAACCGGGTACTTGGACGGGTCGTGCTTGGGGACCCAAACCTTACCGCACAGGGCGACCACCGGACGACCGGTCGCACGCGATTCAGCGATACGGTCCTTGGATACGTAGTGCGCAAAACGATCGGCGTCGCCACCATCGTCACGAACCGGCGACTCCTTGGTCTCCGGACGCTCCAGCACCGACGTGCCGGCACCTTGGTCCGGGTTGCGCAGCGGTTCGGCATCATCAACGAACATCTCGGCAAAAGTCATGGTGCACTTCTTTCCTCGCATTCAACGATTCGACTGCACTCCATCATAGATTCCCGTCGTTACCCGCGAAACCCAGTGGCGCGTAATCCGCACACCTCCACACACCCATGTCGCGCATCACGCCACCCCGCCACATACAATGCCACACTACAATGCCGCACACGACGCCACACCGACGCCACATACGGCACCGCACACACTGCCTCATACGCCGACGCGACAACAATGCACGCTCGGCAGCACGAAGCACACCACTAGCGGTAGGCTATAAAGCATGACTATCGCAGTATGCCCCGGCTCGTATGACCCCGTTACCGCCGGACACTTGGATGTAATCGAGCGCTCGGCGCGGTTTTTCGACGAGGTGCATGTGGTGGTGGCCGTCAACGCCGCGAAAACACCGATGTTTTCCGAAGCCACCAGAGTCGACGTGATCCGCCGCGCCCTTGACAAAGCCGGTTGCAAGAACGTCACCGTTTCTTCCACCGACGGCCTGATCACCGACTACTGCAAGAAGGTCGGCGCCACCGTTATCATCAAGGGTCTGCGCCAGAACGGCGACTATGAAGCCGAGCTCGGCATGGCGCTGGTCAATCGCAAGCTCGCTGGCATCGAAACCCTGTTTTTGCCGGCCGATCCGATTCTTGAACACATCTCCAGTTCCATCGTCAAGGACGTGGCCCGCCATGGAGGCGACGTGACCGGCATGGTGCCCGATTGCGTCGTGCCGATGCTGGCCGATGCCCTGGCCGAGGAACGTCAGCGGAAGGACTGATGCACTAATGACTATGAGCGATGACCACCCTACTGGATACGTCGATCTGACCAAACCGAATGCGGACGCCGCATCGTCCACTCCGGAGCCGTCCGCCCCGGAACCGCCCGCGTCTACGCAAGCCGCGCCGGCACCCACCGAAGAGGCCGGATGTTCTCGCCGGATCGCCGCCCGCCGCGCCTACCCCTACTCCGGCACAAATGCAGGCCAAAGCGCAGGCCCAAGCAGCTCAGCAGACCCGGGCACAGGCTCAGACCGCTCAGGCCGCCGGCATTCGCCCCTCGTTCATGAACGAAATGCCCGACCTGCGAGAAACCACGGACGACGACCCGGCCACGGTCAAGAGCCACGAGGAATTCACCACGGTGTATGACATCATCGACCAGCTCGAGGCGGCACTGGGCGAAGCGAAGTCCAGCATATTCGCCCCCGGCATGGTGAAGGTTGACCGCGACGAATTCACCGACCAGCTTTCCGAGTTGAAGAAAATGCTGCCGGTGCAGTTGGAGCGCGCCTCCGCCCTCATGCGCGAGGCCGAGCGCCGTCTGGAATCGGCACAGACCCAGTCCAACGCCATCGTCGCCTCCGCACAAAGCCGCGCAGCCAACATGATCAGGGACGCCAACGAACAGGCACAGTTCCTGGCCGGCCAAGAGAACGTCACCGAGCTTGCACGGCAGAAAGCGCGCGCGATTCTTGACCAGGCACAGACCAAAGCCGACCATCTGACCCAAGGCGCGGACCAGTACTGCACTACGGTGATGGAAGGGCTGTCCCAGCAGCTCGGCAAACTCAGTCAGGATGTGCAGGCCGGTCTTAACGTGCTGGAAGAGCGCCAGCGCGCGGCCCGCGAACAGATGCCGCACCTGACGCTGAACGACTATCCCGAAGCCCAGTAACGCCAGCAACGCCGGCAACATCAGTAACGCGAATAACGCCAGTAACGAATAACTCCAGCCAACATACGAAAGGCACCAAGAACATACCATGGCACGAGTTGAAGATTCCCCGTGGGCCATTCCGGTAGCGCAGATTGCTTCGCGCGCCGGTCAATCCAAGCCGATTGACGCCGATTTCCCGGCACCTTCCGGCATTGGCGACAGCATTGTCGGCATCAAGGAAGGTGAGCCCGTACACGTGAGCGGGCAGTTCGATTCGATTGTGGACGGCCTGATCTTCACCGGCCGCCTGGTCGCGCCATTCGTCAGCGAGTGCACGCGCTGCCTGAAGCCGATTGACGAGGACTGGCCGGTTGATGTGACGGTGTTCTTCCCGTACGAGTCGGGTCAGGACAAGGCCAACGGCAAGGGCGGCAAGAGCAAGAAGGACGACGAAATCGACATCATCGCCGGCGAGGACGAGTCGGAAGACACGTATCCGCTGCTGGAGAACGGCGCATTCGCGGACATCGAGGCGATGATCCGCGACACGCTGGTCGAATCGCTGCCGTTGCAACCACTGTGCCGACCGGATTGCAGGGGTCTGTGCTCGCAGTGCGGTGCCGATCTGAACGAGGATCCCGACCATCATCACGATGTGACGGATATCCGTTTTGCCGGATTGGCGGGGCTCAAAGCCCAGCTCGAGGCCGAGCAGAACGGCGAGCAGGCCAAGTGACGCGCGCCTGAACGAAGTTTGTACGAGCCGTGCGTTAAGATAACGGACGCTTAAGCTCAATTGTTCGAACGAAATAGAGGATACTCAAATGGCACTGCCTAAGTACAAGACCTCGCGCGCCAACACGCATTCGCGTCGCGCGAACTGGAAGGCCACCGCTGCTGCGACCGTGAACTGCCCGAACTGTGGCGCTCCGGCCCTGCCGCACATGGCTTGCCCGAGCTGCGGTAACTACCGCGGCCGCACCTACCGCTCCGCCATCCAGCCGGCTCACACCAAGTGAGTCCTGCGATAACGGCTTGAATGAAGGCCCTGCCATCGACGGGTGGCGGGGTCTTCGCATAAGTGCACCATTGCGTACACCATCGCATCGCAAACAACACAACACAACACATCACCATCGCGTGAAGGACCATACAACAATCATGAGTAATGAAACCCCACAGCAGCCGACGCCGGCCAACGAGCTTCTTGAAGCGTTGGGCACCACTCTCAGCCCGGATCTGCTCGTGCAGGCACTCACCCACCGTTCCTTCTCGCATGAGCACCCCGGCGTGGCCAATTACGAACGCCTCGAATTCCTGGGAGACGCGGTGCTCGAACTGGTCTCCACTGAAACGCTGTTCACCATTCACCCGGATATGACCGAGGGGCAACTGGCCAAGATGCGCGCCAAGGCCGTCTCCGAGACGCGCTGAGCGCCATCGCCAAAACCAAGCTCAAGGTGGGCCCCTACATTCTGCTGGGTCACGGAGAAGCCGAGCAGGGCGGCGCGGAGAAGAACTCCATCCTATGCGACATCGTGGAATCGCTCATCGGCGCGACCTTCCTGGAACACGGCATCGACGAGGCACGCAAGGTGATTCACCGGCTTATTGACGACACGCTCGCCGAAGTGGCCACCGAGGGCCCGGCACTTGACTGGAAGACCTCGCTGACCGTCAAGGCGCACGGCCTCGGCAAGGAGGAGCCTGTCTACCATATGGAGGTCTCCGGCCCGGAATACGCGCAGATCTTCACCGCGCGCGTCTCATTGGGCGAGAACGGCGACATCATCGGCATCGGTAAGGGCTCCAGCAAGCGTAAGGCGCAGCTGGCGGCCGCCGAAGCGGGCTGGAAGTCACTGGACTCGTTCAAGACGCGGACTAAGTAAGCCCGCTGTCGGATTTGCGAATAGACTAATACCAACATGAGCGACGAGTCGCGCCGGGGCCACAAGTCTCGGGGAAGCGACTGGAATCAGACACGCGGGCACCCGGCCCCATCCCAAGGTCGGGCAGGTTCGCGACAAAACCTATGAGGTGAGAGGAATCATGGCTTTACCCACGCCTTTGCAGGCATTCAGCGGTGTACCGAAAATCAACACGGCCCCCGATAAGCAGACCATCGTCGATGGCGAGAAGATGACTGGCGCCCAGGCGCTGATTCGTTCGCTGGAGGACCTCGGCGTCGAGGACGTCTTCGGCATTCCTGGCGGCGCGATTCTGCCCGTCTACCACGAGATCAAAGACAACACGAAGTTCCGCTTCGTGCTTATGCGCCACGAGCAGGCCGCCGGCCACGCCGCCGAAGGCTACGCACTGGCCACTGGCAAGGTGGGCGTGTGCATCGTGACTTCCGGCCCGGGTGCCACAAACGTGGTCACGGCCATTGCGGACGCGAACATGGACTCCGTGCCCATGGTCGTGATTACCGGTCAGGTGGGCGTGCAAGCCATCGGCACTGATGCCTTCCAGGAGGCGGATATCGTGGGCATCACCTACCCGGTGTCCAAGCACTCCTTCCTCGTGACCCGCGCGCAGGACATTCCTCGCGTGCTTTCCGAGGCGTACTACATCGCCAACACCGGCCGCCCCGGCCCGGTGGTCGTGGATCTGACCAAGACCGCACAGACCGGCGACATGTACTACTCATGGCCGCAGCGCATGATTCTGCCCGGCTACAACCCCACCACCAAGGCGCACGGCCGTGTGCTGTCCGACGCGGCGAAGCTGTTCTCTCAGTCGTACCGCCCGGTGCTGTATGTGGGTGGCGGCGCCGCCCGCTCCAACGCCGGCGCACAGGTCAAGGCTCTGGCCGACCTGACCGGCGCTCCCGTGGTCACGACCCTGCCCGCACGCGGCATCATTCCCGACTCCGACCCGAAGAACCTCGGCATGCTAGGCATGCACGGTACGATTGCCGCAACCGGCGCCGTGCAGCGCGCTGACCTGCTTGTGGCCATCGGTGCACGTTTCGACGACCGCGTGACCGGCAAGCTCGACGCCTTCGCACCGACCGCCCGCGTGATTCACATTGACATCGACCCGGCTGAAATCGGCAAGAACCGTCAGCCCGACGTGCCGATCGTGGGCGATGTGGCTACCGTGCTCGACGACTTGATTCCCGAGATTCAGCGTACGCAGGCCATTCAGGGCAAGCCGAATCTGGCCCCCTGGTGGAAGGCGATCGACGGCTGGCGCGAGGAATACCCGATGACGTGGGATGAGCCGACCGACGGATCGCTGGCCCCGCAGTGGGTCATCAAGAAGCTCTCTGAGATGGCCGATCCGTCCACCATCTGGGTGACCGGTGTGGGCCAGCACCAGATGTGGGCTTCGCAGTTCATCGATTTTGAGAACCAGCACGCTTGGATCTCCTCCGGAGGCCTCGGCACGATGGGCTACGGTCTGCCGGCTGCCATCGGCGCATCCGTGGGCTCGGCCCGTGAATTCGAGGGCAAGAAGCCGGTGTGGCTGATCGATGGTGACGGTTCCTTCCAGATGACCTCTGAGGAGCTGGCCGCCGCGTTCCTGGACCACGCTCCGGTGAAGATCGCGATTCTGAACAACTCCGTATACGGCATGGTCCGTCAGTGGCAGACGCTGTTCTACGAGCACCACTACTCGCAGACCAACCTGCTCGATGGTGAAGCGCACGGTGCCGATGGTGCGGCGGCACTGGCCGACGGCGATGCGCCGCTCGAAGTGCCTGATTTCATCAAGTTGGCCGAGGCATACGGCTGCGTGGGTATCCGCGCGTTCACCGAGGAAGAGGCGATTGCCGCCATCGAAAAGGCGAACCAGATCAACGACCGCCCGGTGCTGATCGACTTCCGCGTGTGGAAGGATGCGATGGTGTGGCCGATGGTAGCCGCCGGCGCCCCCAACCGACGAGGTGACGTACAAGCCCGGCATCAAGCCGCTGGCTGGCGGCACCCCGGCTCCGGGAACCGGTCCGGACGAGCATGCGACCGGCGTGTTCGAGCACGAGACCGCCGCTGCCACTGCGAGCGAGCACTGAGGAGAGGAGAACACTCATGGCTAACTATCCTGCATCCCAGCCTGGTTCCCAGCGTCATACGCTGTCCGTGCTGGTGGAGAACCGCCCAGGCGTGCTGGCGCGTATCGCCGGCCTGTTCGCCCGCCGTGCGTTCAACATCAACTCGCTGTCCGTCTCCCCCACCGAGCGTCCGGACATCTCTCGCGTCACGGTGACCGCCGACGTGGAGGCCGTGCCGCTGGAGCAGATCATCAAGCAGCTCAACAAGCTGCTGCATGTGCTCAAAATCGTGGAACTCGACCCGAACTCCACCGTGGAACGCGAACTGGTGCTCATCAAGGTGGCCGCCAACGAATCCAACCGTTCCGACGTGCTGGAGATCGTGCGTCTGTTCCGCGTGCGCGTGGTGGACGTGAATCCGGAATCGCTGACCATTGAGGCCACCGGTGCCGAGGCAAGATCGACGCCCTGCTGGGGCTTTTGGAGCATTACGGTGTGATTGAGCTGGTGCGCTCCGGTGCCGTAGCCGTGACCCGCGGCCCGCGCGCCCTGAGCGAAAAGGTCGTCGGTTCCGAGGTTACCGGGCGCTGATTCGGCGACTGCGGGAAGACCCAGTCCAAGCTCAAAAGGCGGATGCGCATGATGCATATCCGCCTTTTTTCATGCGTGCATACCTCATCACCCGTACTGCAAGCAAAACGACAGCACCTCATGCTAGCATTATGACAGCAACAAGGAGGTGCATCATGGCAACATTGACCATCCGAAAAATACCCGATGAGCAGATTCAGCAGCTCAAAGAAGTGGCTGAGAAAAACAACCGCTCCATGGAATCTCAGGTGCGATCCATTCTTGAAGAATGCTGGCTGGCACGGTGGCGCATGAAATCACGCGAAAGACCAATTTCTATGACGAGATCCGCGAATTCATGAAGAACATGGATTTTGAGGGACTCGACAAGGGGGAACTCCCACTATCCGAGCGAAATTCCGCCGATTCCCGACCGCCAGTATCTTTTGAATAGGAATCGGCCATGATTATTCTGGACACCAACGTCATCAGCGAAATCATCAAGAAACAGCCAGACGAACACGTTGCCAATTGGCTGAGGAACCAAGATACAAGCAATTTGGCAACCACCGCCATCACCGTCGCCGAGTTGTTGGCCGGAATATGTCGCATGCCTGAAGGCAAACGACGAAAGTACACAGATACGACCGTCAAGCTGGCGCTTATGACATTAGAGGACAGAACGTTCGCATTTGACACTCAGGCAGCTGCGGATTATGCCCATATCCTTGTCGAACGCGAACACAGGGGCACACCTACCAGTATTCAAGACGCCATGATTGCGGCAATTGCCTGTTCCTGGGATGCGGCCATAGCCACGCGCAATATCAAGGACTTCGAAGGTACCGACGTGGAATTGATTAATCCGTGGGAGTTTGCATAGCGGGAGGCCCCGGCAAACTGCCGAGGCCTTGTGAACGTTACGGTTTCTCCCGCTACTCCAATTGTTCGGAGAGTTCGAGCCATTCGGCTTCGAGATCATCGCTTTCAGTATTGACGGCGGTGAGTTGTTCATTGAGCTTGTTGAGACCCTCGTAGTCGCTCGGGTCATGGGCGGCCATCTGCGCCTCGAGATCGGCCTTCTGCTCTTCAAGCTTAGCGAGCTTACGTTCGATGGCATTCACGCGCTTGGATGCCTCGTGGAAGGCCTTGCCGGTGAGCTTCGAGGTGGAGTCCTCACCGTTATTGGCTCCCTCTGACGAGGGAGCTATCCGCGAAGCGGACTGAGGGAGAGATGCGGCAGCGTTGACGGCGGCCGCCTTACCCTTACCAGACTTCGCCGAGCTGCTACCGGTGCCCGCGAAGCCAGGCGTGTCAGCCGGCAATCCCTTGCCGTTCTTAATAGCCTCAACCATATCGAGGTAGTCCTGCACGCCGCCGGGCAAGTGACGTACTTTGCCGCCAATCAGCGCGAACTGCTGATCGGTGACGCGCTCCAGCAGGTACCGGTCGTGGGAGACCACAATCAACGTGCCCGGCCAAGTATCGAGCAGGTCTTCCATCACGGCGAGCATATCGGTGTCCAGATCGTTGCCGGGCTCGTCCATGATGAGCACGTTCGGCTCGTCAAGCAGAATCAGCAGCAGTTGCATGCGGCGCTTCTGACCACCGGAGAGATCGCGGATCGGCGTCATCAGCTGGGCGGATTCGAAGCCGAGACGCTCCATCAACTGTCCCGGCGTCACTTCCTTGCCATCCACAATGTAGCTCGGCTTATAGCGGGAAAGCACTTCCTTGATCTTGTATTTGCCGAGCTTCTCCAGCTCGTCGAGGCGCTGCGAAAGCACCGCGAACTTCACCGTCTTGCCAATGTTCACATGGCCTGCGGTCGGGGTGAGTGTGCCATCAATCAACTTAAGCAGCGTGGACTTGCCGGCACCATTCGCACCGACGATGCCGAAGCGGTCGCCCGGGCCAATCAGCCAAGTCACATCGTCAAGAATCTCGCGGCCGGAAACCGTCACCTTGCGTGCAGCCGAGGTGACACCGGCTGCAGCAGTGTCATCATCCGAATCCGTTGCAGCAGTGCCACCGCCGATGGTTTCACCACCCGTGTTCATGCGACGAACCTCGCGATCGTCAGCAAGCTGCGGATTGCCGCTCTCAGCCTCGGCCTTCTTACGCGCTTCCTCAGCGGACTCGACGGCTTCCGGCACGCCGGCGTCCACCAGGCGCGGGTCAGTCATGTCGGTGACCGCCACCTCAACGGAACCATGCAGCTGCGGCTCGGCGTACATGGCGTTGACCACATCCACGCGGGAAGCGGACGCGGAGAGCGCCGCCACATCCGGGTCGATATCGGCCATGCCCTGCGGTTTTTCGAAAATCTGCGTCACGTCGACCAAATCGACCACCTGTTTGCCGAGACGGGAGGTGGCCATTTGCTTCAGTTCAAGTGTGTTACGCATCGGCGGCACATCGGCAATCAATTCGCGTGCGGCCTTGACGTGGAACTTCTGCTTGGTGGAACGGGCACGGGCACCGCGCGAAAGCCATGCGAGCTCCTTGCGGGCCAGATTGCGGCGCTTCGTTTCACGCACATCAGCCTGGCGGTCGCGTTCGACGCGCTGCAGCATATATGCGGAATAGCCGCCCTCGAACGGCTCGATCACGCCATCGTGGACTTCCCACATCGATTCGCAGACCTCGTCCAAGAACCAGCGATCGTGGGTCACGAGCAACAGAGCGCCCTGGCCTTTGGACCAGCGGTTCTTCAGATGTTCGGCGAGCCAGTGGATGGTGACCACATCAAGGTGGTTGGTGGGCTCGTCAAGCGCGAGAATATCCCAATCCTTGAGCAGAAGTCGGGCCAAATCGGCGCGGCGACGCTGGCCGCCGGACAAGGAGCCGACCTTGGCATCCAGACTCATGCCGCCGAGCAATGCCTCGACGATTTCACGGGAAGTGTTATCGGACGCCCATTCGTAGTCGGCGCGGCCTTCGAGCGCGGCCTGACGGATGGTGGCGTTGTCGTCGAGCGGATCGCGCTGGTCAAGCATGCCGAACGTGAGTCCGCCGCGCTTCGTCACGCGGCCGGAATCCGGCTCCTGGGTGCCGCGGAACAGGTGCAGCAACGTGGATTTGCCGTCGCCGTTCTTGCCGACGATGCCGATGCGGTCGCCTTCAAAAACACCCTGCGTTACATCAGTGAAGATGGTTTTGGTAGCGAAAGCGAGCGAAACGTGTTCCAGTCCAATGTCATAAGTCGGCATGACTCACCAATGTAGCGCCACGCTTGCCCAGCGGCGGCCCGCAAACGTTATTTGTTCAGCGTCTGAGCGTAGGAGTTGCAGCGGGCCGCAAAACCGGAGAACACTTGCTCGGCGAGCGGTTGCAGTAGCTGGTCGTATTGGGCGAACTGCTCGCGCAATTGGGACTTGGAACCACCCGCGGCCTTGAGATCCTTGACCATGCTCGGCTCATCCAGCCATTCGTCCAGCAGCGAGCCGCACACTTCCAGGTGGAACTGCATGCCCAGCGCGGATCCCAGTCGGAATGCCTGCACCTTGGTGGAAGACGAACGCGACAGCAGCTGGCCTTCCGCGGGCAGGCCCACCACGTCGTTATGCCAGTGCAGCACTGTCAGCTGCTTATCCCACATGGAGAAGAAGTCATGCTTGTCCACACGCTTGATCGGCGCGAACCCAATCTCCGGCGCATCGCCCTTGCGCAGCTGCGCACCAAGCGCAGTGGCGATAATCTGATGCCCCAGGCATACACCGAGAATCGGCTTGCCTGAAGCCACGGCGGCACGCGCCAACTTGGCTTCTGCCTTCAGCCCCGGATACTTATCGTAATCAAGCGCGCCCATAGGCCCACCCATGATTACCACGCCAGCCAGTTCGCCGAAATCAGGCAAGTCCGGTTTCTTTTTGTCGACGATATTCATCGTCACCGTCTCAAGACCGATGTCCTCGAGGTTCGACAATATGCGTCCCGGGCGTTCCCATGGGACATGTTGCAAAATGAGCACTTGTGGTGTGGCCATGACTTCTATTGTGGCACGAGCGTTCCCCGTTTGCGTAACGAGCAGGGCAAATCCATGAATCTCGCAGTTTCCGCAGCGGTCAAAGACGTGTTCTCGCGAGACTGTTGTCCCGCTTCTCATCCGTCTGTCACCTCGTTCGGGCCCCACCTGTGAAGCGTTCATCAAACTCTTCGAGTAACGATTCAGCATGTCTGGTTCGGACCCTACGCTTGAGTGTTATGGGAAACAGCCAAGAACCGCAGGATTTCAACATTTCCGTCATGCCTTCAAGCCTGACGCCAGTGCATGTTGCCAAGGCCGCAGAAGGCCTGAATCTGTATGACACCGCCTCGCATCAGGTCAGCCATTTCGTGCCGCTCAAGCCGGGCGAAGTCGGCATTTATGTGTGTGGCGCGACTGTGCAGTCGTCACCGCATATTGGCCATATCCGTGCCGCCGTGGCGTTCGACATCGTGCGCCGCTGGTTTTTGAAGCTCGGCTACAAAGTCACTTTTGTGCGTAATGTGACCGATATCGACGACAAGATTCTCGTTAAGGCCGCGGCCGCAGGCCAGCGTTGGTGGGCCCGCGCCTATTACTACGAGCGCGAATTCACCGAGGCATACAACACACTCGGCGTACTGCCGCCCACCGTGGAACCTCGCGCCACCGGCCACATGTCGGACATGATCGACCTGATTCAGCGCATTCTCGACAACGGACACGGCTATGTGGTCACGGATGCGGACGGCAAGCCCACCGGCAACGTGTACTTCGATGTGGCATCCTGGCCGCATTACGGCGAACTCACTCACCAGAAGCAGACCTCCGAAGTCGATGAGGCCGCCGCCGTGGCCGACCGCATGGGCCCGTCCGTGGACGCCACCGGTGCCGACAAGTACAATCCGGTCGACCCGGCCGATGCCTCCCCCGACAAGCATGATCCGCGTGATTTCGCCCTGTGGAAGGCTCCGAAGGACACCGATCCCGAGGACGCCCGTTGGTCGACGCCGTTTGGCGTGGGCCGCCCTGGCTGGCACATCGAATGCTCCGCCATGTCCCACCGTTACCTGGGCGATGGCTTCGACATTCACGGCGGCGGCTTGGATCTGCGCTTCCCCCACCACGAAAACGAAATGGCTCAGACCCGTGCGGCCGGCTACCCCTCCGCTGCGCGCTGGATGCATTCGGCATGGGTGACCGCCAAGGGCGAGAAGATGTCGAAGTCACTGGGCACCGGCCTGTCCGTGCCGAGCGTGTTGGCTGAGCATTCCGCTTGGGTGGTGCGTTACGCCCTGGGCTCCGTGCAGTACCGGTCGATGCTCGAATGGTCCGATCAGGCGCTGGTCGAGGCGCAGGCCGCATACGACCGCGTCTCGAACTTCATCGAGCGTGCCGGTGTGGCGCTGGGTGGACAGCCTTCTCGCGAGGAAGTCACTGCCGTCTCCGCCGACGATTTGCCCGCCGATTTCGTGGCCGCCATGAATGACGATGTCAATGTGTCTGGTGCAACCGCCGCGATCTTCACCGCCATCCGTTCCGGCAATACGTTGCTTTCACAGCTGGCTGACCGCGCCGATTCCGAAACCGCCAAGGCCGAGGTGCGTGAGGCGCTGCTCGCCGTGCGTGCCATGCTCGACACCTTGGGCCTGGACCCGCTGGCCGAACCGTGGGTGTCCGCCGGCGCTGCCGGCGGTGCCGCTGATGGCACGGCCGAGTCGCCCGAGCATGCAGCGCTGGAGGCACTGATCGCCGAACAGCTCAACGCCCGTGCCGAAGCTCGCAAGGCCAAGGATTTCGCCAAGGCCGATCAGATTCGCGACGCTCTGACCGAGGCCGGCATCGCCATCGAAGACGGCCCGCAGGGTTCCACTTGGAGTCTGAAGTAGTCGCTTCAAACCCATCAATCAGTCAAACACGAAGTCCACGTCCACGATGTGCAGGCGCTTGCTGAGCTCCTTTTCCAGCGAGCGCTTGCATTCGATGAGGTCAGCTACATCAATGGTTTCGCCGATGCCGCTCAGATACACGTCAACGGTGTAGTTCATACCGGTCTTGAAGATCAGCGTCTGCTCGTAGTCGGTGTTGGCAGGCAGATGGCGCTGTGCCTCGGCCTCCACGTAGGCGTTGGTTTCATCGTCGTCATGCACGCCGCCGACCAATTCCACGAACGCCTCTTTGAGCACGCTGAACGGCTCCTTGATGGTCAATGCCACCAAAGCCACGGTGATGAAGAAATCGCCGGTGTAGTGCAGGAAGTCAAGCGGACCGCCGGCCGGTAGCAGCATCAGGAAGATGGCAACTACGCCGATGCCGAACGACATCGATCCGTCGACCAACGTGCTCTTGCACTCGGCGGTGAGCATGGTGCTGGAATCGCCGATGGATCGGTTGGAGCGCCGGTAATACGTGTATAGGCTGAAGCACACGATTACGGTCAGGATCTCGTAGATGACCACCGGGCCGGTTTCAATGCGTTCGCCGGACCCGAACACGAAGTAGTCGTACGCTACTCGGCACACGTCAATCAGCGAATACACCAACAACGACATGGTGAAAATGGCCTTGCAGATCGCGTAGATAGGTTCCAGTGCGAACATGCCATTGGGGAAGCGCTCGGTGGTTCGCACCGTGCGCGACGAGAGGTACACCGCCACCATTCCGGACAGGACGGAAATCGCGGTGAAGGAGAAGTCGAGGAACATGGCCTTGAGACCGGTCATGAAGAACACGGCCATGCCGGCTAAGACCTGCAGCACGTTGATGACGATACCAACGATCAGGGCTTTGCGTTCGAGTAGTTTTTGGGTGGGCATCAGTGGGCCTTCCTTATTGCACGGCATGTCTGCGTTGGCCCGAACGTCATGGTTCGGAGCGCACGGCAGTCTGCGTATAAGCGGTGTCCAGCGATTTTCAAAACAGCGTAAGTATTCCAAAAAACACAGGATTCTTTACGGTTTCCATGGTATCGGAAGCACTCGATTGGCTTCGCCACGAGCGGACGGCACGGCATTTGCCGTCTGAATGCCCAACATCCCTGACTACTACGCGGCACATTCCCCGAAAAGCGTCGTCCCCAACACCGCAATTTCCCGCGTGGCGGCTAGACTGTTGCCCATTATGGCAGCTTTTTCATCTTTGACAGACAGACTCTCGAATGCGTTCAAGCATCTGAAGAGCAAGGGCAAGCTTTCCGAGGCGGATATCGACGGCACGATCCGTGAAATCCGCCGCGCGCTGCTCGACGCCGACGTGGCGCTCGACGTGGTGCGTTCCTTCACCGGCAAGGTGCGTGAGCGTGCACTGGGCACCGAGGTGTCCGACGCACTCAACCCCGCCCAGCAGGTGGTGAAAATCGTCAACGAGGAGCTCACCGACGTGCTCGGCCAAGGCGTCGACCGTCCGCTGAACTTCGCGAAGAACCCGCCGACGATCATCATGCTCGCCGGCCTTCAGGGTGCCGGTAAAACCACGCTGGCCGGCAAGCTCGGCTACTGGCTCAAGGATTCCGGCCACACGCCGCTGCTGGTGGCGGCCGATTTGCAGCGTCCGAACGCGGTGACGCAGCTGCAGGTGGTCGGCGAACGCGCCGGCGTGCCCGTCTATGCTCCCGAAAAGGGCGTCCAATCCGATGGCGGCGAGGCCGTCGCAGCTCCGGGCCAGACCTCCGGCGACCCGGTGAAGGTGGCCCGCGATTCCATCGAACTCGCCAAGCAGAAGCTCTACGACACGGTGATCATCGATACCGCCGGTCGTCTGGGCGTGGACGAGGAGCTGATGAAGCAGGCTCGCGACATTCGCGATGCCGTGCGTCCCAACGAAATCCTGTTCGTCATCGACGCGATGATCGGCCAGGACGCCGTCAAGACCGCCAAGGCCTTTGACGAAGGCGTGGACTTCACCGGCGTGGTGCTCTCCAAGCTCGATGGCGACGCCCGCGGTGGTGCCGCGCTGTCCGTGGCGTCCGTGACCGGCAAGCCGATCCTGTTCGCCTCCAACGGTGAGGGCCTGAAGGACTTCGAGGTCTTCCACCCGGACCGCATGGCCTCGCGTATCCTCGACATGGGCGACATCATGACGCTCATCGAGCAGGCGCAGAAGCAGTTCGATGAGGAAGAGGCCCGCAAGGCCGCCGAGAAAATCTCCGAAGGTTCCTTCGGCCTGGACGACTTCCTCGATCAGCTGCAGCAGGTGCGCAAGCTGGGCTCAATGAAGTCGCTGCTCGGCATGATTCCGGGCATGGCCCAGCACCGCAAGGAACTCGAGCAGTTCGATGAGAGGGAAATCGACCGCACCGAGGCGATTATTCGCTCGATGACCCCGGCCGAGCGCCGCGATCCGTCGATTATCAATGGTTCCCGCCGCGCCCGTATCGCCTATGGTTCCGGCGTGACGGTTTCTCAGGTGAACGCTTTGCTGCAGCGTTTCGAGCAGGCCGCAAAGATGATGAAGCGCATGTCCAATCGTGGCGGCATGGGCGGCGGCATCCCCGGCTTCGGCGGCCCGGCTATGGGCGGCGGCAAGAAGAAGGGCAAGAACAAGAAGAAGGGCGGCAAGTCCGGCAATCCGATGAAGCGCGAGGCCGAGGAGAAGGCATTGCGCGATAAGCTGGCCGGCAAGTCCTCCGGTTCGACCGGCGGTTCCGCCTTCGCCAAGAAGCCACAGAACCCGGCCCTGCCCGCTGGCCTTGAGCAGATGATGGCAACGTCGACGGTGGCACTGAACTGCCGCCGAACCTCGGCGGAGGCCTTGGCGGACTGTTCGGTCGCTGATCTCACAACTTGGCTCCCCTCGCAGAGGGGAGCCAAATTATATCTCGGTTCAATTTATATTTCGAAAGGAACTTCCATGACGACAATCCTCAGCGCGGTGGCAATCATCGCACTGTTATGGACGACCTTAAGCGCGCTGCCCGCCGGTCTCGAGGCCCGTATGCCGCTTCCGTACATGATTGCCCTGACGCCGCTGTTGTGTGTTCCTTTGATGATTCTGGCCGCGGTCGCCGCATGGCAACATGAATGGACTGCGATGTCGTTGCTTATTGTGGTCGCGCTGATTGCCAGCTCACAGCGCATCAACTACTGGGGTACGTCAATCGACCCGGCCGGGAAACGCAAAGAATCCCACCGTGAAACAGCCCGTGAAACAACTTCGCCGACGCTGTCAAAAAGCCATAACAGCAATACATCGGGTACCTCAAACACTTCGAAGGAGGGGCCCGAAACCATCTCCGATGGACACCGTGAAACAACGCGTGAAACACTCTCGCCCCAGTTCTCGGTTATGACGATGAATTGTCGATACGGACGCGCCGACGCCGCTGAAATCATTCGCAATATTCGCGAACGCAATATCAGCGTATTGGCCTTGCAGGAAGTCACCGACGACCTCATCACACGTCTTACCGAAGCCGACATCAACGAACTTCTCCCCTACCATCAGTTCGGAGACGCCAAAGAGACCGATAATGGCGGATTCAACGTGATCTATTCCCGCTACGAGCCGAGCGCAGCGGTGCCCAACGTGGTCTCCATCCCTGCCGCCGACGTTCCCGCCATCACCCTCAAAACCTCCGGTAATCGCACGGTGACACTTTGTTCGGCTCACCCGAAATCGCCGATGCGCGGCTGCGCGGATTGGTCGGCCGGCATTCTGGGTCTGCGAGAACTCGCCCGTGCAAAATCCGTCAGCAATCGCAATATCGTCGTCGTTATGGGCGATCTCAACTCGAGCACCGACCATCCGAGCTTCCGCGCGTTGCTCAAGTCCGGATTCAAGGACGCAAGTCTGATTCAAGCCGCCGGCCCGAATCTCACCTTCCCGAGCTGGCTCAAGTGGCCGCGCATCGAGCTGGATCACGTGCTGTTCACTCCCGGGCTCAAACCGTCCGGCGTGAAGTCGTTTGAGGTCGAGGGCACTGATCATCTGGCCCTGACCGCAACGCTTGCACTGCGATAGCCGGCATTTTCGCGATACATTCCCCGGAATGTTGCGCAACGGGGAACGCGCACCACACCGCAACCACAGTGCGCCACGCCCAGTCCGGCCCTGTGCGCTATAATAGGTCAGTTATTCGCGCGCGCGTGGCGCCCTCTACACCCCCGAGCCGCGAGGACACGTGGATTCCGGACGGCCATGCCCCACATGGCAAACCGAGAACCCGCACACCTAGCATTACAAGGAGAGCCATTTTGGCAACCAAGATTCGTCTGAAGCGACAGGGCAAGAAGTTCTACGCCTTCTACCGTGTGGTGGTCGTCGATTCCCGCAAGAAGCGTGACGGCAAGGTCATCGAGGAGATCGGTACCTACAACCCCAACACCCAGCCCTCGACCATCCAGATCAAGTCTGATCGCGCTCAGTACTGGCTCGGCGTCGGCGCTCAGCCGTCCGAGCCCGTCTTCAAGCTGCTGAACATCACCGGCGACTGGCAGAAGTACAAGGGCCTTGAAGGTGCCGAGGCACCCTGAAGACCGTTGAGGCTGGCCCGGACGCCGAGGCCCGCATCGCGGCCGTTGAGGACCAGGCTCAGAAGCTGAAGGCCGCCAAGTCCGAAGCTGCTGCCAAGGCCAAGGCTGAAGCCGAAGCCGCTGCCGCCGCTGAGGAAGCCCCGGCTGAAGAGGCCGCCGAAGAAGCTCCGGCTGAGGCCTGAGCGGAAACGAAAGGCTAGCTATGCTTGCACAAGCTGTGGAACACCTCATCAAGAACATCGTTGATTTTCCCGACGATGTTTCCGTCAAGTCTCATGAGAACGCGCGCGGCGAACTGCTTCGCGTACGCGTGAACCCGGAAGACATCGGCCGTGTGATCGGCCGTGGCGGCCGCACCGCCAACGCGATTCGCACCGTGATTCAGGCACTGTCTGACCACAAGGTCCGCGTTGACATCATGGACGTCCGTCGATAACCGATAAGGAACGATTCACAGCATGGCACAGCAAGACATGCACGACGACCCTCAGCAGCTCGAGTTGCTGAGGGTCGCTCGTATTGGCCGCGCACAGGGCCTGAAGGGCGAAGTCACCGTGCGCCTGTACACCGATGATCCCGAGTGGCGCTTCGAGCCGGACTCCGTGCTCTACAGCCAGGATGGCGAGACCGAGTACATCGTCGAGGGCTCGCGCACGTTCAAGGATCGTTGGATTCTCAAGCTTGAGGGCGTCGACGACCGCAATGCCGCCGAGGCCCTAAACGGTGTCGAACTCTACGGCGAGGTCGACGATGCGGAGGACATGCTCGAGGCCGACGAATGGTATCCCAAGGATCTTATTGGCCTTGAGGCCCGTCTAGTCGAGGGCAACGGTCTGGGACTGCCCGCCGGCCAAGTGGTCGGCAAAGTGGCGGATGTGATCGACTCCCCCGCCCAATCCCTGCTCAAGATTCGTTTGACCGAGCCGGTGGTAACCGGCCAGAATTCCAAGGGCGAGGATGTGGTCGAAAAGACCGCGTTGGTCCCGTTCGTGGAGGCCTTGGTCCCCGACATCGATCTGGAGGAGCAATATCTCACGCTCGATCCGCCCGGCGGCCTGATTCCGGGCTGCGGCGTGATCTGACACATAGGGGGGGCGCTGCGCATGCAGCGCCCCCCTATGTTCTGTCGGTTCCCAAAAGGGCGCTCCACGCCATGGGTCATATCCATCCACGGCGTGGAGCGGACCGGACGGCCGCCGTCCGCGTCACCGGGCCGCCGCGGTGACGCGCCCCATGAAACGATCCAGGAATTCCGGCACATCGACGCCCAAGGCGACCTGCGTGTGTTTGTCGGGGTCCTGAAGCCGTGAACGATCGCCGATGGTACGGCCTCGGAACGGGCCCTCGAGATCGACTTGCAAGTTGAACCCGAAGGTCGTGACCAGCGATGGGTCGAGCGCGGCGGCCACGGCCAGCGGGTCGTGCAGTCCACATCCGCGAATCTCCGGCTGGTTCTTCAGGTAGAAGTCGATGTAGTAGTCGGTCATGGTGACGAGAAAGTCGCCGGCCTGCGTCCCCAGAGACGCCCATTCATGGGCTTTCTCACGAGTGAGCGCGGTCTGGTGGGTCACGTCGAGGCCGATCATGGTGGTGCGTGCGCCACACTTGAACAGATAGTCTGCTGCCTCTGGGTCTTGGGAGATGTTCGCTTCGGCGGCCGGGCTTACATTGCCGGGCAATGTGAGGGCGCCGCCCATCAACGTCACGTTCACACCGGAATCCTTCAGGTCCGGAGCGTTGCGGAATACGGTGGCCATGGTGGTCATCGCGCCCGTAGGTACGATGGTCAGGTCCGGGCCGTATTCGCGCGCGGCGGTGATGATGAAATCGACCGCCGAGCCTGGTGCTTCCGGAGCGCGCGGGGAGGTCGGGGATGATTGCGCCGCCGATGCCGTTGGAATGGTGGACCGCCACCGAGCCGGGAGTTGGTGACCACGAAGCGTCCGTTTGCCAGCCGTCCGCGCCGCCGTTCTGCCAGCGCGCGTAGGCCTGGGCCCGCTCGTCTGGTGTGGTGCCACGCATTTTCGGCAATGTTGCCGGGGCGATGGGATGGTCGACTCCGGGATAGACGGAACATCGTCACGGCCGAACAAGTGCAGTACCGCCAGCGCGTTGCGCGCGGCCAGCGGCACCGCGACATTGCCGTAGGTGGCCGTGATACCGATCAAATCGATCTCGTCGGCACTGCCTAGGGCATATGCGATGGCGAGCGCGTCATCGATGCCGGTATCGAGGTCGAGGATGAGTTTTTTGCGCACAATTATCTCCTTGTGGAACTACCCGGGACTACTCCGGCGACTACCCCTCAGTCTCGCTACGCGAGACAGCTCCCCTGACAAGGGGAGCTGAGAAAGTTCAGCCGAGCTTGGCGAGTTCTTCGGGGGTGAGTTCGAGCTGGTCGGCCTTCAGGGAGTCGAGGATGGTTTCGGGACGGTGCGCGCCGGGAATCACGAACATGTGGTCGCCCTTGGCGAGCTCCCATGCCAGCACGACCTGCTGGTAGCTCACGCCGTGGGCCGCCGCGACCTCGCGGAACGGGTCGAACTTGGTCTCATCATAGGGATGACGGTATCCGCCGAGCGGGCTCCAGCACACGAAGGCCAAGCCAACCTTGGCGCAGTAGTCGAGCGTGTCCTGGGTCTCCAGGTGAATCGGCGAGTACTGGTTTTGCACGGCCACGAGCTTGTCGCCCAGAATACCGCGCGCAATGTCGATTTGCTCGATGGAGGCGTTGGAGATACCGGCCTCCTGCGCCACGCCCTCGTCCACCAGCTGCTTGATGGCTTCGACGGACTCGTTGTACGGCACCTTCGGATCGGGGCGGTGGAAGTACAGCAGGTCAATGGTGTCCACGCCGAGCGCCAGTGCGCTCTCCTTGCCGCGACGAATCAGGTTCTCCGGGCGACCGTCCACATCCCACGTGGGGCGGCCGTCGGTGAAGTTGCGGAAGTGGCCCACCCTGTGGCCACCAGCACCTCGTCCTTCGGCCCCTTCCAGGTCTCAAGGGCCTCGCGCACCAGCTTTTCACCGGTCTGTTCTTCGCCGCCGGAGCAGTAGTAGGCCCAAGCGGTGTCGATGTGACGGCAGCCGGCGTCCAGCGAGGCATGCAGGGTTTCGAGGCCGACCTCTGCCACGATTGTTTTCGATGGTCAGCGGCATTTCGCCGTGGCCGATGGCGGTGGTGGAGAACGGTCCGAGGTTACGGAACAATGCATGGTGATTCCCTTCAACAGTAATGAGACGGTCTGTGTCCGATTCCAGCGTAAGCAGAACGCTGGATTTACCGCCCGCCGAACGAGCCGCCACCCGAGCCACCGAACGAGCCACCGAAACCGGAGCCGCCGCCCGAGCCGAAGCTGGAGAAATCGCCACCGGAATCAGCGGATGGTGCTGCCGCGCTGATGGTCGAGCTGATGTCAGCGAGTCCGGAGTTCAGCTGCGAGCCGAGGTCGGAGAATCCGCCGGCAAACGACGTGCTCCGTAAGCCGGAGCTGGGCCGCTAATGCCCGGGTCCATCTGCCCGGCAGCATCGTCATTATGGCGGTGGCTGTACCAGCCATACGGGCGGTAGTTCCAGTAGAACAACGAGTTGGAGGCGTTGGCATCCAGCCAAGCCGGATCGTTGACCTGAGGATAGGCCTTGGCCAGCTCACGCATCACGCGATCGGAAATGCCAAACGCGGCGGCGTAGACCATATACCAATCCCACAAGGCCAAATCGGCGGCACCACGGTCGGTGAAGTTGGAGAAGTCTTCCATATAACGCTTAAGGCCCAGAGTCCGGCCGGCGATATCCTGGCCTTGGTCGGTGAGCACGGTCACCGCGCCGGCCATCGAGCAGAACAGGCCGACCAGGAATATCGGCAGCTCGATAAGACCAGCCACCGGGTATCCGATAAAGCTGTTGGCCAGCAGCGAACCAAATCCCAGCACGACGGCCAGTACGCCGGGGAGAATCCATTGCCAGCCCACAGAGCGCGTGGCACCCAGCCGCTGGTATTCCATGCTGCATGCACCGGTGAATTTGCCGAGCTCAATATAGCCGTCTTGCCAGTTCTGGCAGGTCACCTTCATCTGGTTCAGGTCGAATACCGGGCTGCCCACGCGCTGCGAAATGACGATGAGCAGGTTCAGCAGCGCATCTTCCGATTCGCTCAATCCCAACTGTTGCGCGTTGGGTGCCTCATCAATGGCGAGCGGCAGAATCACGATGGTGCTGGTGATGCCTGCCGCATACTGCTTGCCTTGGTCGGCGGCAATCATTTGGCTCAAGCCCACCGGCGTGGCCTGGCTCATGTCGATGCCGCGATACATGTCCGACGGCCCCGGATAGACGGCAATGGCCTTCTTGACGGCGAGCGACAGCATGGTGGCGGTCAGCTGGCGGTCTTCATCGGATTGGCGCGTCGACGGATCGACCACGCGAATCAGACGGGCTGCGGAAGCCGGACTGATGCCGGGCTGGTCGCGCCAGTATTCGACGCTGCCATGGTATTGCGCACGCCGGTTGCTGGAGATCACAGCCCAGATACCCCACGCGCACAACGCGATGCCGAGCACGATGCTGACAATCCAGAACACGAGACGAGCTCTGGCAGCGAATCGTTGCTTGTCGAGCCAGCGCTGCTGTTGCTTATATTCGTCCTGTTTCAGGTCCTTGAGATGATTGCCAGTTCCCTTGCGGGCGATGCCCTTGGCTTTGGCGGCATCGAACGCCGCGACCACATCGAGGTAGTCGCCATTGTGGATGTTGTAGGCCGTGAACGTGTAGCTGCCGTCGCTGTTGCGCTTGGTTTCCGAAGTGCGCTCGGTGTGCAGCCATGCCCATGAGGTTTTGCCGGTGATGCCGTTGGGGAAGTGGACGGTGCCGGTGACCGTGCCGATAGGCACTTGGTTCTTCTTGCCGAACGGCTCCCATTGGAAGGAGGCCACGTCTTTCCATTTGGTGGCCACATCGTGCATGGTGAAGCTCACGTCGAACTTCATACTGTCGGCCTCGGTGGTGACCGGAATATTCCAGCCGATCTCCACGGTTGTGTTATCTTCGGTGGCGGAGGCGCTGGGCTTGAGGCCATCGGTACCGGGCGTGTATGCCTTTGGATGGTCGCTGCCATCGCTCACATCGGCGATATACCAATGGTTGGCGTAGTCACTGTTCCATTCCTTGTCGGAAGAGACGTCACTGGGCAGCTTGGGCTCGCTCTGTTGGGCATAGTCGATGCCGTCTGTGACGTTGCGCACGCTGATATCGCTGATATCGGTCAGGGTGCCGGAGTTCAGCGTGTATTGCTGAAACAGTTGCTTCCACGGCTTGGTGTTGTCGTCACTGTCGGTACGCTCACGCATCTTGACGTCGATATGCTGCGTGACCTTCAAATCACCGTTCGCGGTGGCGGTCACGTCATAGTCCAGCGTGCGGTAGCTGAGGTCGGCCGAATCGCCGAACGCGGAAGTCCCGATTATCGCCAAGGTGATAACTGCCAACACCACCGTGGCAACAATGCTGACGATTCCGGCGCGAATGAATCGCATCCACATATCTTCCCTCTCTTAAGGCAATACGGGCCCGGCCGGCGGCATACCGGACGGGCCTGGAGCGGGTCAGAACTGGACCTGTGGCACCTGACGGGAGGCATCATCGGCCTCGAAGTATTGCGCCTGTTCAAAGTGGAACAAACCGGCGATGATGTTCGTCGGCACGGTTTCGATGGCGGTGTTGAGCTTCAGGACCACGTCGTTGTAGAACTGACGGGCGTAGGCGATCTTGTTCTCCAGTTCCTTGAGCTGGTTCTGCAGATCCATGAAGTTCTGGTTGGCTTGCAGCTGCGGATATGCCTCAGCCGTGGCTTGCAGGTTGAACAGGGCGCGGGACAGCTGGTTTTCAGCGGCGGCGCGCTGAGCAGTGGTCGTGCTCGGGTTGCTGGCCGCAGCCACTACGCCGGCGCGGGCGGCGGTCACCTGAGTGAAGACTTCAGACTCGTGGGATGCGTACCCCTTGACGGTATTCACCAGGTTCGGGATGAGGTCGGCGCGCTGCTTCAACTGCACGTCGATTTGCGCCCAACCGTTCTTCACACGGTTCTTCAGCGTCACCAGGTTGTTATAGGCGCTGACGCCCCAACCAATCAAGACAACGATAATAACGACAACAACGATGCTGACGATCAGACCAGTACTCACCTATGCTCCTTTGCTAGACCTTGCTGCGACCATTCTTCCACACTCGCACGTAAACAGAAAATTTATCACAGAGTGTTCATCGTGCGGACTTGTCTTGTACCGCTTTACCGCCGTTCTCCCGTCGATCGACCGAAGCGGGAAATCGCCGCCCAGTCTGACGAAGTATTCCAGCTCGCTCCGTTGCGAGAACGGTAATACTCGGCAATACTCGCACTGAATATGCGAAAGCCCGCCTTGCGGCGGGCTTTGCCGTTTCTCCTACGCACAAATCATTACGCTGCGCGCAGGAAACGATCAGCCGAACCTTCCAGAGATGTAGCGCTCGGCTTCTTCGTTTTGCGGGTTGTTGAACATCGTCATGGTGTCCGCGAAGTACTCGAGGTGACCGGGCTGGCCCACGGCCTTCAGGTTGAAGAAGGCGGTGTAGTCGGCGATACGGGCGGCCTGCTGCATGTTGTGGGTCACGATCACGATGGTGTAGTCGCTCTTGAGCTCGTCGATCAGATCCTCGATAGCCAAGGTCGAAATCGGGTCCAAGGCGGAGCAGGGCTCATCCATGAGCAGCACCTGCGGGTGGACGGCCACGGCGCGGGCGATGCACAGACGCTGCTGCTGGCCACCGGACAGGCCGATGCCAGGGTTGTCAAGACGGTCCTTGACCTCTTCCCAGAGGTTGGCACCGCGCAGAGCCCACTCGACCAGATCGTCGGCGTCGGACTTGGCCAGGTGGTGGTTGTTCAGGCGCACACCGGCCAGCACGTTCTCACGGATGGACATGGTCGGGAACGGGTTCGGGCGCTGGAAGACCATGCCGACGTCGCGGCGCACGGCCACCGGATCCACGTCCTTGTCGTACAGGTTCTTGCCTTCGAGCAGCACCTCGCCCTCGACGTGAGCGCCAGGGATGATCTCGTGCATACGGTCCAAGGTGCGCAGCACGGTGGACTTGCCGCAGCCGGACGGGCCGATGAAGGAGGTGACCTTGTTCGGCTCGATGCTGATGTTCACATCTTCCACGGCCAGAAAGTCGCCGTAGTAGATGTTCTCGTGGTTGACGTCAATACGTTGTCCCATGATGTTTCCTTATATTTCCTTGTGTTCTTAAGGCCTAGGCTTAGCGACTGGCTTAGCGCTCGGTCTTGACGGCGAAGACCTTCGCCACGATTCGGCCAATGAGGTTCAGCAGCAGCACGATGACGATCAGCACGAGAGCCGCAGCCCACGCACGTTCCATCGGAATCGTGGTCACGCAGGTGACGTCGGCGTTGGGCGGGCAGTTCGCGCTGAGCTTCGAGTACTCCTGGTAGACGAACACCGGCAGGGTGGTCATCTGGCCGGAGAACAGGTTCACGTTGGTGCTGGAGATGTAGCCGGCGGTCATCAGCAACGGTGCGGTCTCACCAATCACGCGGGCGATGGCCAGAATGACACCGGAGACGATGCCCGGCAGAGCGGTGCGCAGCACGATCTTGGTAATCGTGCGCTGCTTGGTAACGCCCAGAGCCAAGGAAGCCTCACGCAAATCGTTCGGCACGATCTTGAGCATTTCCTCGCTGGACTTGACCACGGTGGGCAACATCAGCAGGGAGAGAGCCACGGAGCCTTCGAAACCGTTGATGGTACCGGGGCCCAGCAGAATCGTGAACATCGAAAAGGCGAACAAGCCGGCCACGATGGACGGGATGCCGCTCATCACGTCGACGAGCAGGGAGACCGTGGTGGCGAGCTTGCCGCGGTTCGAGTATTCGACCAGGTACACGGCGCACATCAAACCGATCGGAATGGAGATAACCATAGCGCCAGCGGTGATTTCGAGAGTACCGATGATGGCGTGCAGCACACCGCCGTAACCACCGGACGGGGTCTGGTTACCACCGACCACACCGGTCATGTTGTAGCTCAGGAAGTTCAGGTTCAGGCGCTTGATGCCGTTGACGATAGTGGTCCACAGCAGGGAGATCAGCGGGATGCAGGCGATCACAAACGCCACCGCGATCAGGACCCACATGAAGTGGTCCATGATATTACGGCGCTGGATGGCGGAACGGGTCGGGCGGAAACGATCGAAGTCGATTTCGGGCGTGCCGTCCATCGGAGTCTTTTCAGTGTTCTCAGCAGCAGTCATCACGCAGTCGCTTTCTCGGTAAGCTTACGGGCGATGAAGTTGACCACGAACGTGATCAGGAACAGAATCAGACCAGTTCCGATCAGCGTGGAGACGCCAGATCGTTGGCTTCAGGGTACTGTGCGGCAATATTCGCGGCGATGGTCTGGTTCTGCGAGGCCTGCAGCAGCTTGATGGAGTAGTTGAGGCCCGGGGACAGGATCATCAACACGGCCATCGTCTCACCAAGCGCGCGGCCGAGAGCCAGCATGGAGGCGGACACGATACCGGACTTGCCGAAGGGCAGCACGGCCAGACGAATCATCTCCCACTTGGTGGCGCCGAGCGCCAGCGCGGCCTCTTCGTGCAGGCGCGGGGTCTGCATGAAGATATCGCGGGACATGGAGGTGATAATCGGCAAAATCATAACGGCGAGCACCACAGCCACGGTGGCGACGGTGCGCGACGGGTTGGCGGCCGGGCCCTCGAACAGTGGAATGAAGCCCAGGTGGTTGGCAACCCAGTTCCAGAACGGGTAGATGGCCGGCACCAGAATCAGGCCGCCCCACAAACCGTAGATAACGGACGGGATGGCAGCCAGCAGATCGACCACATAGCTCAGCGCGGTGGCGAGCTTCTTAGGTGCATAGTGCGAAATGAACAGCGCAATGCCGATGGACACGAAGAAGGCAATCAGCAGTGCCAGCAAAGACACGAGCACAGTACCGAACAACAGCGGGAGCACGTAGCCCCAGAAGCTGCTGGCCTTGCCGCCGGTAAAGCTGGACACGGTCTGGCTGTTGGCGGCCTGATCGCCACCGATGAGTGGCCAGGCGCGGAAGAACAGGAACAGGAACACAGCGGCAAGTACAACCAGGATCAGGATGCCGCAGGCGTATGCCACACCGCGAAACACCTTGTCGGCGGTCTTGCCTCCAACTGGCTGCACAGCCGTTTTGTCTTGCGAACTCACGGATTCTCCTTATATAGGGTGGTTATCAAGTATTCAAGTGGTGCGGTTTTCGTCTGTGACTTCGCCAAACCGTTCGGGTCCTGACCCGCTTTAAGCCGCAGCCGTATGGTTTACGACTGCGGCTTAAAGTTGGCGGCGACTGCTCTTACTACTACAGTCTATCGTTCAGTTGTCAGGTCCAGTCCACACGACCCTTGCGGGCCGACGTCATCACTTGGTCTTGATGGCCTCGATGGACTTGGCGATCTCGGACTTCAGGGAGGAGGGCAGCGGAGCGGTGCCGGCGGCATCCTGAGCGGCCTTCTGGCCCTCGTCGGAGGTCACGTAGGTCAGCCAAGCCTTGGCGAACTCAGCCTGCTTGGTGTCCTTGTAGGCCGGGCAGACGATGTCGTAGGAGACCAGGACAATCGGGTAAGCGCCCTCGGCCTCGGTGGCGTGGTTGATCTTGATGACGATGCGGTTGTCACCCTTAACGGTGTCGTCCTGCTTGGAATCCCCAATGACCTTGGAGCCGGCCTCGGCGGAAATCTCGTTGTACTTGTCGCCGACCTTGACGGCCACGGTGCCCAGGTCGCCGACCTGGGAGAAGTCAGCGTAGCCGATGGTGCCGTCGGCCTGCTTGACGGTGGAGATCACGCCGGAAGTGCCCTTGGCACCCTGGCCAACCTCGTTCGGCCAGTTCTCGGAGAGGTCGTAGGTCCAGTTGTCAGGGGTGACGTCCTTGAAGTAGGAGACGAAGTTCTGGGTGGTGCCGGACTTATCGGAGCGGTGCACCACGGTGATGGCGGTGTCGGGCAGCTTCAGGTCCTTGTTCTGATCGGCGATGGCCGGATCGTTCCACTTGGTGATCTTGCCGTCGAAGATCTTGGCGATGGTGGCAGCGTCCATGTTGATGTGCTTGCCGGCATCGGAAACGCCCTTGAGGTTGAAGACCACGGCGATCGGGGAGATGTAGACCGGGACATCGAAGGCGGTGCCTTCAGTGCACACGGACTTGGACTGCTCAACTTCGTCATCGGCAAGGGCCTTGTCGGAGCCGGCCCAAGCGGTGGCACCGGTCAGGAAGGTCTGCACGCCAGCGCCAGAACCGGACGGGTTGTAGGCGATCTTGGCCTCAGGGTTGGTGCCCTGGAAGCCGGCGATCCAGGCTTCAACGGCGGCCTGCTGAGAGGAGGCGCCGGCGCCCGAGAAGTTGCCGGAGATCGGGGTGGACTTGGAAGTGGAATCGGAGGAGGAGCTGTTGTCGGTCGTGGTGGCGGTGTTATCGCCGCAGGCGGCCACGGAAGCGAGCATCACAATGCCGGACAGAGCGGCAATGGAGCGAACGAGGATGTTCTTCTGCATGATTATTACTTAATCCCTCTATCAACTATTCGCGGGCGGCTCAGCGCTGCCCGGTCAATTCATGACAACTACAAGCGTATTGGTGGTTTCAAGGGCCCAAAACCGAAATCAGTAAACAGAAGATGAACACTTGGATGTTTGTGGGCTACGTTGAGGCTACGTAGTTTTTGGAGCGGGCTCGCCTGCGGCGAGCCCCCCCAATCCACAACAAAAAAGGCGACCCGAGGCCGCCTTCCATTTACTCCGCGGGAGTATCGATCTTGTATCCGAGACCGCGCACGGTAGTCAGATACTTGGGGTGCGCCGGATCTTCCTCGATCTTGGAGCGCACGCGCTTGACATGCACGTCGAGCGTCTTGGTGTCGCCCACATAATCCGAACCCCAGATGCGGTCGATCAGCTGGTGACGCGTCATCACACGGCCCTTGTTCTGCATGAGGTATTCGAGCAGTTCGAATTCCTTGAGCGGGAAGAACACGGTTTCGCCGCGTACGGTGACCTGATGCTGGCCAACCTGCATGACGATATCGCCACACACCAGCGGAATATCGTCATCCACAGTGCCGGAAGCCTGGGCAGTGGCCTGATTGCGACGCATCACGCACGAATACGTGCCAGCAGCTCACGGAAAGAGTACGGCTTGGTCACATAATCGTCCGCACCAATCTCAAGGCCAACGACCTTATCGATTTCGGCGCTCTTGGCGGTGAGCATAATAATCGGCACACGGCTCTGCTCACGAATGCGGCGGCACAGTGCAGTGCCGTCAATGCCCGGCAGCATCAAATCAAGCAGCACCAAATCGATGCCGCCCTTGGTGAACAGTTCCAGACCTTCCTCGCCAGTGGCGGCGGCGGACACGTCGTACCCCTCGCGTGTGAGCTGGTATACCAGCGGCTCGCGATAGGATTCCTCGTCTTCGACGATAAGAATGCGTGTCATAGTAGCCTTTCTTGGGTATGTTCCCGTGCGCATAGGCGCAAAGTTTTCCGACATTATCGTAACCATTTGTTCTCCGTTAGCCTGCTGTTTCCCGAAAGTACGTAATTGCGTAATTGGGCTACGCGCGGTGTGCGCACCTCGCCCACTGTGTGATTGTGTGGCAATGGAATGGCACCATGTCGGGCACCAACCAAGGCCCTACGCTTGTGTCGACTCGTCCGACCGGGCCTCGTCGTCATCCTCATCCGGGGCGGCCGGCAGCTCGATGGTGAACGTCGACCCCTCCCCCCGTACGCGACCAGACCGAAATCCGACCGCCGTTCTCCTGCACGCAGTGCTTGGTGATGGCCAAGCCCGAGTCCCGAACCGCCGGTCTCGCGCGAACGGGCCGGGTCGACCCGGTAGAATCGCTCGAAAATGCGGTCCAGCGATTTGGCGGGGATGCCGATGCCCTGATCGACCACGCGAATGGTGACTTTGCCATCGCGCTCCCCCACGCCGACCGCCACAGTGGTGTGTTCGGGCGAGTAATGGATGGCGTTCTCTACGAGGTTCTTGACGGCGGTTTGCATGGCCTCTTTGTCGGCTTGATCATCGGACCGTTCGTGGCTGGGCTGCCTGATTCTTCCAAGGAACCTTCGCCATCGGCCAGCTCCTCGACCTTCGTGGGCACTGACTGTCCGTTGACACTCAGTCGGATATCCACATGGCGGGAGTCGGCTTGGGTCTGATTGGCGGCGATGGCGGCGCGTGCCACATCCAGCGCGGAAATGCGCCGCGCATCGATCACGCTTTGCGGGCTTTGGGCTTTCTGCAAGTCGATAAGATGATGCACCAGTTCGGTCAGGCGCGCGGATTCCTTGGAGATACGGCCGGAAAAATACCGTACGGCGTCCGGATCATCGGCGGCGTCGGTCACGGTTTCGGCCAGTAGCGCGATGGCACCGGCCGGAGTCTTGAGTTCGTGCGAAACGTTGGTCACAAAGTCACGGCGGACGGCCTCGAAACGGCGCTGCTCGGACATGTCGTTGATGAAGATGGCGTACAGGTCATCGCCGATATCGCCAATGCGCACACGCAAATACAGCGTGTTGGACGGGCGTGACTGGCCGGCCTCCAGTCCTCGGCCATTAGAGGACGGATAGGAATTGCGATTGACCGGCAGCTGAACCTCACGCTCACGCACGCCACCGTCGGCGGCGGCCTGAGTGAGGATGTCCTCGACTTCACGCGAGTTGAGTCGGTCGCCGGAGACTAGGCCGAATGGCACTGAGCCGGGGCTTGAATATTGGACCAGGCCGTTGCGGTCGGTGACGATCAGGGCTTCGGGCAGGACTTCAATCAGGCGACGCTCGGTGGGGCGCACGGGCGCATCATCACCGAATAGAGAATGCGTATCCTCGTCACCGGACAGGTCCTGTTCGGCGGCGAGCCGGCCTGAAACGCGGCCTTTGTTGTAGGCGATGACGGCAACCCACACCAGTATCAGCGCGGCGAGCACCACAATCACGACGATCTGCCAGATATCCATGATTTCCAGAGTAAAACGTGCAAGGCGTAGTGAGATGCCTAAACTACGTAAGTTCGTCTATTGTTCATTTTTGGCGGGACGACATAACAAAATGCTCCCGCTGGCGGGAGCATAATATGGGGAGCTCTATTTACAGCTCGTAGTCCTTGTCCTTGCTTTCCTTGATCAGGAACAGAGCGAGCAGAGCGAGGGCAGTCATGATGGCCATGTACCAGCCCACACCGGCAACGCCGAACTTGGAGGTGACCAGTTACAGGCGCTTGACGATGTCGACAGCCAGACGGGCGGCGGTATCGGCGTATTCGGAGATGTCGAACTCCTTGAATACCTCGTAATCGGTGTCGGCGTTGTCGGAAAGGGCACGAATCACCAGTGCCGGCACGTTATTGCGGGCGGCGACCTGTGCCACGGCGGCGCCTTCCATCTCCACGGCGTCAGCTCCGGTGAGTCGGATGACCTCCTCGACCTTTTGGGGCGTGTCCACGAAGTAGTTGCCGGAGGCGATGATGCCGGTGATGTGGGTAATGCCCGCATTGGCAAGCGCCTCGTCGGCGACTTCCAGCAGACGGTCATCAGAGTGGAATTCCTCCACCGGAGCGTCCGCAGTGCCGGGCTTCCACTGGCCTACGAGCCGCATGTCAGTGTCGAGGTAGCGCAGGGTGCCGCCGAGCACCACGTCGTTGATGTGCAGGTGGGTGTTGAGGTTGCCGGCGATGCCGCTGAAAATCACGGCGTCCGGGGCAATCTCGTCAATCAGCAGCTGCGTGGTGGCGGCCGCATTGACCAGTCCCATGCCGCCTACCGTTGCGGCAACCTTGATGACGTCAGAACCGAAGGAGTCGACCGTGCCGGACACGATGTCAAGGCTGCCCTTGGCGGTGTGCGTCACATGCGTGAGCGATTTGGCGATCAGCGCCACTTCCTCATCCAATGCGCCAATAATAGCTACAGTTTTCATACCCATACGTAAGTTCCTTTCACAACACTTTCGGCTCCCCTTGTCAGGGGAGGTGGCCGCCGAATGGCAGGCTGAGGGGTAGAGACGTTTCGTTGCATTGCTCCCGCGAGAGAGCCGATGACGCAACTCAGTGCCAACGCCGTGTGGCTACGGCTTCCGCAAGCTCGCGCAGCAAGGCCTCGGTTTCTTCCCAGCTGATGCACTTGTCAGTAATCGACTTGCCATAGACCAGCTGATCAAGCGGCGCGGCCTTCTGATTGCCTCCTTCAATAAAGCTTTCCATCATGATGCCGGTAATACCCTGTTCGCCAGCTGCAATTCTGCTGGCAATATTGCGCACGACTTCGGCCTGACGATGTTCGTCCTTGCCGGAGTTACCGTGCGAGCAATCAACAATCAGACCATGCGAGGCTGCGGATTCGGCGGGCATTTCGGCGCGTACGTCTTCCATGGCTTTGGCCACGGATTCGGCATCGTAGTTCGGGCCGTGAATCGAGCCGCGCAACACCACATGGCAGTCCGGGTTGCCAAGGGTCTCGACTGCGCAGGCACGCCCCAGATGGTCAATGCCGAAGAACGTGTGCTGCTGAGCAGCGGCGAAGCAACCGTTGACCGCTGCCTTCACCGAGCCGTCAGTGGCATTCTTAAAGCCGACCGGCATGGAAAGCCCGCTGGCCAATTGGCGGTGGATCTGGCTTTCCGTGTTGCGCGCACCAATGGCGCCCCAACTCACCGCGTCCGAGATGAACTGCGGGCTGGTGGGCTCCAGAAATTCCGTGGCGGCCGCCAATCCTTCCTTCAGCACACCAAGCAAGGTTTTGCGAGCAAGCAACAGGCCCTTGCGAATATTGTGGCTGCCATCAATATCCGGGTCGTTGATCAGGCCCTTCCAGCCAATGGTAGTGCGCGGCTTCTCGAAGTACACGCGCATGACGATGAGCAGCTGTTCACCGAGCTCATCTTTCAGCTTGGCCAATCGGCGCGCGTAGTCCAGCGCGGCCTTCGGGTCATGAACCGAACAGGGGCCGACGATGACCAACAGCCTGTCGTCTTGGCCGTACAGGCACGCGCGAATCTCATCACGCGAGTAGGCGACGATTTCCTGAGCCTGATCAGTCAGCGGGAGTTCAGCGAGCACTTGCGCGGGCGTGGGCAGCGGCTCCAACTCCAATACGCGGCGGTTGATGATGCGACTGACACCCACCTGATCTTCCCAACGCGGCACATCAGTGGCAACGAGCGGGTTCTTCCCCTCCCCCATCGCCTGACGAATGGCGCGAAGCTCTTCTGGGGTGTTCAACGGCTGCGGACCGACTTGCAACGGATGCAGCGAATGTGCTGCTTCCTCCTGCTGCTGCATAACATCTCTCCTTGGGTCAGTATCCTTCCCAAGGATAAGGTGTCACGGGAACAAACTGACATGACCACCGTTATTGGCAAAAAATGCTCACTGAGTGGGTCTCAGTGAGCATTTTTACAAAGACAAAGCTATTTAGCCGAGCGGCGAGCGGTGACGGCGTCGGCTAGGGTGTGCAGCAGTTCGTTGGTGCGTTCCCACGGCACGCAAGAGTCGGTGACGGACTGACCGTAGACCAACTGGTCGAGCGGGGCCGGCTTTTGGTGACCGCCGACCAAGAAGCTTTCCATCATTACGCCGGTGATGCCTTGTTCGCCGTGCGCCAGGCGCTCAGCGATCTCTTCGATGACTTCGGCTTCGCGGTTTTCGTCTTTGCCGCAGTTGCCGTGGGCGGCATCGATGACGAGGCCATGCTGGCTCGGGCCGGACGCTTTGGAAACCTTGAGGTCTTCCAGAGCTTGACGCACGGATTCGGCATCGTAGTTCGGGCCGTGGCTGGAGCCGCGCAGAACCAGATGGCAATCCGGGTTGCCTTTGGTTTCGGCGGAAATCACGCGACCGTCCAAGTTAATGGACAGGAAGTGATGCTCGAAGCCGGCCGCGAAACAGGAATCGGCGGCGGCCTTGATGGAGCCGTCGGTGGAGTTCTTGAAGCCCACCGGCATGGACAGGCCACTGGCCAGTTCGCGGTGGACTTGGGATTCGGTGTTACGCGCGCCGATGGCACCCCAGCTGATCGCGTCGCAGATGTACTGCGGGGTGATGGGGTCAAGCCATTCGGTGGCGGCGGGCAGGCCGAGGCTCAGCACGTCGGTGAGCACCTTGCGGGCCAGCCACATGCCCTTACGAATATTGAAGCGACCGTCCAGATCGGGGTCGTTGATGAGGCCTTTCCAGCCGATGGTGGTGCGCGGCTTCTCGAAGTACACGCGCATCACGATCACGAGTCGGTCGTCCAACTCGCGCTTGACGGCAGCCAGCTTTTCTGCGTACTCGTGCGCGGCCTTCGGGTCGTGGATTGAGCAGGGGCCCACGATGACGAGCAGTCGGTCGTCGCGGCCGTTGAGCACATCGCGGATTTCCTGCCGCGAGTGGAGCACGAGCTCGCTCATCTCATCGGTGAGCGGCTGCTCCCTGAGGAAAGCACGCGGCGCGGGAATGGGGTCAAGCTGACGAATGTTGACATCGACGGTCTCAGGAAAGACGGCCTGCTCCCCCAAACGACGTTCATCCTCGGAACTATCCGGACCACGTAGTGCTGCCATTGCTCGACTCCTTTCCTTGTATACGTACTGTCGGTATGTCGCCATAGACGCAAAAGCCCAACTATAGCAGTTTGTTACGGGGACTGCTTGTTGGGCCGGCAGTTATGGACTTTGGGTGGACTCGCCTGTGTGGACTCGCCTGCGGCGATGCTGTGTTGTTGTGCGGCCTGCGACCGCGGTCTCTCCCTCTGTCAGCGCGAAGCCGCTGACAGAGGGAGAGACCCTAGCAGCCGACAGGCTGCGAGAAAACACAGCATTGGCCGTCAGGCCGATTCCGGGAGGCTGACGAAGTCAGGCCAAAGCGCCCATCGGATCCCATGCGGGGAGCATGGTGGCTGGCTCTTCGAGGGCCTTCTGGTATTCCTCGGGCAACAGGGCCTTCGGGACGGCTACCTCGTAGACGTATTCGGTGAACCAGTCGTCGGACATGGTGAAGTAGCCCTTGTCGGCGATCTTGGCGCCCCAAGAGTTCTCCACGCGCCAGCGGCGGGTGGTGCCGTCGTCGGCCACGTCAACGCCGGCGAAAGCCATGGCGTGGTTCATGGCGGAGTCGCCGAAGCGCACGCGGGCTTCCTTGTCCAAATCGAAGTCCACGTCGTACACGCGGCCGTACTCGAACAGGTCGGTGGCCCAAGCGCCGTTCTCACGGTCCATGAACGGGTGGCAGTCGGCACCGAACCATACCGGAATGCCCTGCTCAACGAGAATCTGCTTGACGCAGTCCTTCATGAACTGGTTTGGCACGTTGAGGTACTCGGTGGCGTCGCCGCCAGCCACATTGCCGAGGTGCTCGATGCCGATCTTCTTGCCCTTGGCGTGCTCGGTGCGCGGATCGTCCACCAGGCACACGTAGTCCTCAAGATCAGCCGGACCCACGTACTTCTTCCAGAACTCAACCGGCGTAATCTCGCCGTCGCGGTGGAATTCGCCATCCTTGTCGGTCCATTCCCAGTCGAAGGAAACCGGCGGCTCGCCCAGGTGGATGGTCAGAATACGGTGGCCGGCAGCAGTGGCGTCGGCAATAATCGCCTCGACCTTGGAGGCATCGCCGTCAGCGGCGTACATGTGCGCCACGGCGGTGTGCAGCATGTGGCGCAGCTGGATGTTCATTTCACCGGTGTTCTTGGAGGATTCGGTCTCCGGGAACAGGTCCTTGGGCACAGCGCCGTACTTCTTGTACACGTTCATGGCCATGGTCCACTGGCCGCCATCGCCCATCACGTCGGCGAGCAGGTGCTGCATCAGGCGGGAGTCGGAAGGCTCTCCGGCAGCCACCAGAGCGGCCACATCCTTAAGGAAGTAGTTGACGCGCTCCAGCTTGTCGTAGTACATCGCGTAGTTCTGGGAGAACTCGAACTCCTTCAAGTTCATGTTCTTCTTGGCCACGAAACGGGCCACGTTCAGGGAGCTGAACAGCCAGCAGCGGCCGGAGCGATCCTGATGGGTGGCTTCGCCATTGTCAACGATGGTGGAGAAACGACGCTGCATCAGACGAGCGCGGTCATAATTGCGAGCCACCTTGTCGATGCCGGCGGCGGTCACCGCGTTCATGGCCAGACGGTTGGTGCCGCTCTGTGCGAAATCGCCGCGCAGGGTATTCAACGCTTCGTCGGTCAGAGGCGTCAATTCACTCATGTCATACTCCTTCTGTGATGGTGCGCTTGTGGCGCAGATTCAAACGAATACGGCACCTGGCTCGAAAGCGCAGGTGCCGTAATTCTTACCGCTAGTAGTCTAATCGAGGCCTGTCATTCGCCGTTCTGCTCAGATACGGCCGGATTCTCCTGAGTCGGGGCCTCCGGTTCGCCCTGTGTCTGGTGCTCGGACGGCTCAGACGATTCGGACTGCTCATTCTGCGCAGCCGAATCAGCCGAATCAGCCGAATCAGCCGGTGCCGCATCTGTCTCATTGTGATCGTCGGCAGCCGACTCGTTTCCGCTCAACTCACCCGGCTGGTCATCGGCCTCGTTGTGTACAGGCTTGACTTCCGGGACGGGCGCAACCACCGGCAATGCCGCCGCGGCAGCGGCTTCCTGATCCTGACCAGAGGCCGCCGCATTACCGCCGAAAGCGAATCCGGAGAACGCCTGCGAGAACATAGAACGCAGTTCCGAAACACGCTGGGTGATGACGGACTCGCGTTCCTGCAGATCGGCGATGCGCTTGGACAGACCGTCAAGCTCGCTTTGGGCGGCGGCGCGACGCTCCTCGATCTGCGCATCGGCTTCCTCGCCCGCCTTATGTACGATTGCGGCGGCCTGGATGTCCGCCTCCTCGCGCTTGGACGCGGCATACGAATCGGCTTGGTCGCGAGTGTTCTTGGCCTGACCGACCAACTCATCGGCTTCCCGCTTGGCCGCCACACGACGCTCTTCGAGGTGCTGCAGCAGTTCGTTGACCTTCTTCGTGGCCTCATCCTGCTGAGCGGCGATGTCGTGACGGATCTGCTCGACCTCGGCGTTGACCTGGCTCATCGTGCTGGTGCGCTTGACCTCGGCCTCATCAGTGATTTCCTGACCCTTGGTTTTGGCCGCATCAATGATTTCGCTGGCCTTGCGCTGGGCTTCGGTCATCATCTTGGACACTTGCTCGCGCACGTCGGCGAGCTTCTTGTTGGCCTCGGCGAGCGCCGCCTCAATCTGATCGTTGGAATCAGACTTAAGCTTGGTGATCTCCTCATTGGCGCTTTTGCGCATTGCGGCAACCTGCTGGGTCGCCTCCGCCTTCATGTCGGCGATTTCGCGCTCTTGAGTGGAGCGTTCGGAAGCCATCTTCTTGGTGTGCTCTTCGCGCGCGTTGCTGAGCTCAAGCTCGACGGTCTGACGCTGTTCGGTGATGGTCTTGGCAGTTTCGGAGCGCAGTTGTGCGGCATCCTCGTTAGCGGAGGTGGTCACTGATTCGGCCTGATTGCTGGCGTTCGTCAGAATCGAGGCGGCCTTGGCATTGGCGTCGTCAACAATATGCTGGGCATCCAGCTTGGCGTTGTTGATCAGTGTTTCGGCCTGAGCCTGAGCCGTGGTACGGATGGAGGACGCGTCCTGCTTGGCGCGTTCCAGCAGTTCGGTACTCGTCTGTTCGGCGGAGGCAAGCATCTGCTGGGCGTTCGCTCCCAAGGAAGCGAAGCTGTTGCCTTCCGGCTTCTTGTTCTTCTCTTCCTGAAGTTGGGCCTGCAATTGCAGAATACGGTCGTCATCCGCCGCAATCTGCTCACGCATGCTGGCCAACGTCTGCTGCGCACGCTTCATACTCTCCTGAGTAGCGTCGAAGGCAGCATCAACCTTCTCCTTGTCATATCCTCGCAGCACCACCGGGAAACGATCCACCATCGCTGTTTATTCCTTTCGCACACGCATAAAGCTCTTGGCACATCCTTGCAGCACTCTAGCGCATCGCACTGGCGCTGAGCGTTGAGCGACGCGCAATCGTTACAATGCGTGCGAACCATGTTCTATTCCGGCGTGGCGCACAGCGTGCTAGGCGATGAGGATGTCGGAGCTGGAGGGCTTGAGATAGTAGCGCACGGCTTCGCGCACCACATCACGGCCAGCGGCGATCTGCTGGTCGAGTGGTAGACCATGCTGGCTGGAATGCGCCGGAACGACCGGAGGGAAGCTGACGAATCCGCCCAGCACCCGCTCCTGGGTGGCGGTCCAGTTGAGCAAGTTGTAGAACAGCGAATTACATACGAACGTACCTGCGTCCGAACTCAAGGTGGCCGGAATCGAATCGTCCGTGAAATCATTCAGGATCGAGCGCAACGGCAGGCGGGTCCAATAGGCGGCCGGGCCATTGGGGTCGATGGGTTCGCGGCGTGGGATCACGTTGTCCGCGTCTGGCTTGATCGCGTCCATCAGGTTGGTGGCGCATCGTTCAAGCATCACGCCTCGGGCTGCGTGCTTGAGCCCGGTGGCGATGACGATATTGGGCTTGGTGGCCTCAATCGTCTCTTTCAGCGTGGGCCAGGCTTTGGCGAAGCTCACCGGGATGCTGACGGCATGAACGGTGACGGCGACCTGCTCCAACGGATCGTCCGGAGCAGAGGAGACGCCCAGTCCCTGCTCGGCGATGGCCTTGGGCACTTCGACGGCGGGATTGACCTCCACGCCGTCATAGTGGTCGAAGCCGGAGATCACAACATTGAGTTCACGCATAATGCCAGTCTAGCGATGCATCTGGCCGGCCGCTTGGGCCAGCAGGGCGTGCATGCGGGCGCGGGCCTCTTCCTTGGGATCACGACCGAGAATCTCCTCGGCGATACGCTCAGCTGTGGGAATATCTTCCAGCGTGGTGATCTTCAGGTTGGTTTCCGCACCGGAGACAATGGCGACGGGTTCATCAGGCAGATAATCGACCACTACGCGCGTGTCGTCGGTGGGATGGAAGTCCGGGTCGGCGGCAGCCAAATCGTAAGCGTGACGAATCGTCGCGAAGCGGAAGGATTGCGGGGTCTGCGCGCGGAAGGTGTTCGGGCGGTCCGGCACCGACTTGACCACTTTCAAATCGCCCAGATCCTCGGTCAACAGCACGGTGTCGGTTGAGGCGTAGGCCACGGTCGCGGCCGTGAACTGGTCGAGCGCATCAATCGAACCGTCGATGGCGGACTGTTCCACGAACGGACGGACGGCGTCATGGATCAGAATCTTGGCATCGTCCGGAATGCCAGCCGTAGCCAGCATGTCGAGCGCGGTGGCGGTACTGTCCACACGCTCGTCACCGCCGTCAATGATGACGCGGACCTTGGTGTAGCCCATCTCGCCAACCAACGTTTCCACTTCACCGCGCACCTTGGGATTGACCACCACCACGATGTCGCTGACGCGGTCGCAATGTTCAAAGGCATCAATGCTCCAGCACACGATGGGCTTGCCGCCCACGGAGACAAGCTGCTTGGGATTATCGGGGTCGAAGCGCGTACCGAAGCCGGCGGCCAGCACCACGGCCACCACCGGCACGGTTTGCGCCGGTTTGGCGCCCTGTAGCGGGGGCCGGCTGGACGGTAGGCGTCTCGACGGGGGTATCGAAATCTCTCTCAGTCATAGGCACCACCGTAGGGTGAGGGCTGGCCGTCCGTGAACTGCATCACATCTTCTCCACGGAATGTGCTCGCATTCTCCGTTTAGTCACGCACGATGAGGGCGAGGAGGCGGCCTTCGTGTGTTTTGTTGGCGAGCGCGGCGCGGCGGTGCGAGTACCACAGTGGGTTTTCGAGCGTGCACATGCTGTGGCTGATGTTGTCGATGCGCTCCGCGAGCTCGGCCGGGCCTTCGCCATCCGTACGGCACAGTTCGGCGAGTTCCGGGTCTTCCTCAAGGTACTGGGTGGCGGCGTGCACGCGCGGCATCGAATCGACCACCTGATGTACACCGGCGAAAGCGAGGTCGATCATCGCGGCTTCGGCGATGTCGATGCCGGCACCGCCGAAACGGGTCTTCGTCTTGGTCAGCGGGAAGCGCTTGATGAACTGGTCGGCGATCTCGTCGCCCACTTCATAGCAGTCGCCGCAGATGCGCGGGCCGAGTGTGGCCACGATGTTCGCCGGGTCGGCACCCTTGCTCTTCATCAGGTCCACCGTGGTGCCGATCACGCCGCGCTCCAGACCACGACGGCCGCAGTGGGCCGCACCGATGATACCGGTGACCGGGTCGCCCAGCAGCACCGGCAGACAGTCGGCCGCGAACATGCCTAGGGCGATGCCGGATTGTGCGGTGACCTGGCCGTCCGCCTCGATGACGTGCGGAGTGTCAGTCTCACCATGTGTGCCGGACACGTCGAAGCCGAAGGGGGTGTTGATGACGAACGAGTCGTCCACGTCCACAGCCACGCCGGAATGTACTTGGGAGACCAGCGATAGGCGGGCTTGCACCGCTTCGGCGAGTGCGATGCGGTTCGACAGCACGGCCTCAGGTTCGTCGCCGGACTTGCCGCCGAGGTTCAGGTTGCCGTAATCGCCGGTGCTCAGGCCGCCCAGTCGCGTGGTGTACACCACCTTGATGCCGGGGGCCAGTGCGATGGGGATGGTCACCGGAATAGGGCGACCGGCTTTATCGGTAGAGCTGATGCTGTTGGAATCGAGGATTTCTTCGCTGTATTCAGGCATAAGGCATTCTTTCTTGGGTGCGGGCGGTGTTCATGATTTTCATGACCACCCCCAGTCAGCGGGGGCGGAGTGGTAGGTTATTCGGCTTTGAGGGTGGGCTTTTTGGTGCGCGAGCGGATGGCGGCGTTGATGGGCACCTGGTGCGGGCAGGGCATCGAGAACACGTGCGCCGGATTATTGATGGCGGGTACTGGCGCGGCCATCGGCATCGCGCAGGCCGGTTTCCGGCACGGTAAAGACCAAATGGTCTCTACCGGCCAGGCA
>ENA-OQED01000060-OQED01000060.1-human-gut-metagenome-genome-assembly--contig:-NODE-60-length-40799-cov-4.874902_pt1 | contig 40799 bp, 36 predicted proteins | sample MGYA00242790_ERZ504625 | MGnify/ENA primary metagenome ERZ504625 (study PRJEB26092, sample SAMD00036345) | human gut metagenome | host: Homo sapiens | study: EMG produced TPA metagenomics assembly of...
AAAGTTGCTGGGTTTATGAGGAAAACAGTGCTGTGATGGGCAAAAATGCAGATAATAGCTTTGAGGTTGTAGCAGTCAGCGCATTAAAGGGCAAGGGAATGGATGCCGTTATCTCTGCACTCACACGCCTTTTGCCTGAGGATTTCGGACAGGAATTTATCCTGGGAGACCTTGTTTCTCAGACAGACCTGGTGCTTCTTGTTATGCCGCAGGATATCCAGGCGCCAAAGGGCAGACTCATATTGCCACAGGTGCAGACACTCAGGGAATTGCTCGATAGAAAATGTCTTGTGATGAGCACGACGACTGACAAAATGACAGATGCGCTTGCAGCATTATCTCACGCGCCAAAGCTCATCGTGACAGATTCACAGGTGTTTGGCTATGTGTACGAGCACAAACCGGCGGAGAGTATGCTCACATCATTTTCAGTGCTTTTTGCAGCATACAAGGGTGATCTGCCATATTATGTGGAGAGCGCAAGGGCAATTGATGCCTTAAAGCCATCCTCAAGAGTGCTTATCGCAGAGTGCTGTACACATGCGCCTCTTGCAGAGGATATAGGCAGGGTGAAGCTTCCGAACCTGCTTCGAAAGCGTGTCGGTGAGGAGCTTACCGTGGATATTACAAGCGGTACAGACTTCCCTGATAATCTTTCTCAGTACGATCTCGTTATTCAGTGCGGTGCTTGCATGTTTAACAGAAAATATGTATTATCAAGAATAGACAGGGCACGCACTCAGCATGTGCCGATGACAAACTATGGCGTGGCTATAGCACACCTGACAGGAATACTCGATAAGGTGAGCATGCCCTAGAAAAACCTTAAAAGCCGGGAGGAAGAGAAGCTATCGGTATGACGAAAACAAGCGATTTTGACGACAAAGTGAATTATAGTGGCGATTATAAAGGCAATTATAGCAATAATTACAGCGGCGATTATAGCACCACCGGTTACGCTCGTCTAGCGAAGAGCCTTATTGACATTGTAAAGGAGCAGCAGGCGAAGCTTGGCTACAGGAAGGAAATAGTCAGACTGTATTATCCTCTTTCCACGCTCAGACATTTCTTTGAGTGTGCAGGGGATGACAATAAAATTGCAGCCGGCGTAATTTCAGAGCAGCAGATGCTTGAAATACTTGCACCGGACAACCTGCCAAAACAGCTTACTGACACCATAGGTGAGATAAAGGTCACCGCAAAAAATGAGCGTTTCTGCATAGAGATACCACCTGAGGGCAGTGAGTATGTGCATGAAAACACAGCTGACAACGAGTTTATAAGGGAGCTGATTACACTTGTCGGCACGCATGGCTGCACCATGGAGCAGATAACTGAGCTGTTTTACAAATACTCGGACAATATCGAGAAAAAGGAAATGCAAAACGGCGAGTTTGACTGTTACATCCGCTTCTTAAATGACCCGGATGACACATACTACTATTGCTTCCATGACGAGGGCTGCCATATTATTTACCATAGATTTCTGCCGCAGGATTATGCGGACTTTGGATTTTAATGGATAAGTTTCTTTCTTTTGGTGTTGGCCTTTGAATTTACTTTGAAGTTACACGAAGACATAGTTTGACAAAAATATAACAATCGTAATATAATGGCGGTTGAGAGTAGGGTTTATGTATAATACGCACATCAGGAGATATACACATGGCAACATTTACCAGAAAAGCCATAATGCAGACTTTTTTACATATACTGAAAAACAAACCGCTTGACAGGATTACAGTCAAGGATATATGCGAGCAGTGTGAGATAAACAGAAATACATTTTACTATTATTTCAAGGACATATATGATGTGCTTGAGGCCATATTTGAGGACGAGGTCAGGCTTGTGATGGATGAGGCAAAGGAAGGCGTGACATTTCATGATGCATATGCCAGAGTCGCTGCCCTTATTCTTAATAACCGCGAGGCGATAATGCACATTTATGCATCGGAAAACGGCAGGGTATTAAGGACATATCTGGATGCCGTGGTTACGCAGGTGGTGCGCCGCTTTGTGTTGGAAAAGGCAGAGGGCTACAGCCTGGATGATAGTGATATTGCTTTTATCACGGCGTTTTACAGCAACGGAATCGTGGGCAGTACAATTAAGTGGATTGAGAGAGGCAGTATGATGAGCCGTTTGCCTGAGAACATTACGGCAAATGACATAGGAGTGTCAAAAAGCCAATACAACAGAGATATTGTTAAGAGAATAGGTGACTCCTTCGATGCCACAATTTATGATATGATTGAGTGCTGTCTGTAGGCAGGCGGATATTGTATAACAAAATAATTCGAACAGATTTGACAGAGTGTCTGAATTTCAGACACTCTTATTTTTTTGTCCATTTTAAAGACGATTATGGTGGATTAGAATAGCAGACAAAAAGGAGGGAGATACTTTATGCACACATTGGTACGTGTGAAAAATGCATACACTGTCATGACAATATGCCTGATTGCATTGGGGGCAGCTTTGTTATTTGCGCCACAGCTTGGACTTAGGACTTTGTGCGTGGTGTATGGAGTGTTTCTCATAGTATACGGAGTGACAAAGTTGTCCGGATATTTTGCAAAGGATTTATTTCAGCTTGCGTTTCAGTTTGACCTGGCGCTGGGGATAGTTTCAATAGTGCTTGGAATCATAATTATTAAAAAAACTGAGTATATTATAGAGATATTGTCTACAGCAATAGGCATTTTTATGTTGGTAGATGGAGCGTTCAAGATACAGACTGCAGTGGAAGCAAAGCGTTTTGGCATCGAGAGATGGTGGCTCATACTCGTGATGTCGTTTGTAGTGGCATTTGTGGGAATACTGCTTCTTGTGACACCATTTGAGACCGCAGGCATGATAGTGAGATTAATAGGACTGAATTTGAGTCTTGACGGAATACTAAATTTATTTGTCGTCAGAAATACCGTTGAAACAATAAGGAGGAATACAAAGTGGGAAATTTAGGACATCAGGCAGCGAGACTTGCTGCATCAAAAATATGTGACAACATTGTAAAAGGACTTTGCAAGGACCCGGAGACAGAGGTTGTAAAGCTTATCGACATGTGGCAGAAATTTATGGGCGATGAGAAGATTGATTTAAACTATGACAGTGCGCGCAAGATGATCTGTGATAAGGACTGCACGCTCAACAAGTACATGCATCGTCTTATCAACGAGATAGATCCTCATGTGTTAAAGACAATCGCACTCAATCTGGGCTTTGAGGCATTTGTTTACGGTACCAAGACTATCCGTAAAAATCGTGAAAAGTATGGCTGCAATGTGCCATGGCTCATCCTTATGGATCCGACAAGTGCCTGCAATCTGCACTGCACCGGCTGCTGGGCGGCAGAGTATGGCCACAAGCTGAACCTTACCTTTGATGAGATGGATAAGGTTGTAACACAGGGCAAGGAGCTTGGAGTATATCTGTATATGTTCACAGGAGGAGAGCCTCTTGTCAGAAAAGCAGACCTTGTTAAGCTCTGTGAGAAGCACAACGACTGTGCATTTCTGGCATTCACAAACGGCACACTCGTGATGAGGCCTTCTGCGCAGACTTAAAGCGTATCGGAAATCTGTACCTTGCAATAAGTCTTGAGGGCTTCTCAGAGGTAAACGACTTAAGACGAGGCACAGGTGTATTTGCAAAGGTTATGCATGCAATGGATTTGCTTAAGGAAAACGGACTTGTTTTCGGTACATCAATATGTTACACTTCAAAGAACTATAAGACAGTTACCAGTGATGAGTTTATCGACATGATTGTGGAAAAGGGCTGCCGCTATGCGCTTTACTTCCACTATATGCCTGTCGGAAACGATGCATCACTGGAACTTTTACCAAACCCGGAGCAGAGACTTTACATCAAGGACCGTGTCCGTGAAATCAGAAATATGACAAGCGGCAAGGGAATTTTCACAATGGATTTCCAGAACGACGGCGAGTTTGTCGGAGGCTGTATCGCAGGAGGAAGAAACTATTTCCATATCAATGCCAACGGCGATGCTGAGCCATGTGTATTTATCCACTACTCAGGAGCCAACATCCGTACACACAGCATGCTTGAGATTTTGAAACAGCCGCTTTTCATGGCATATCATGATAACCAGCCATTTAATGAGAATCACTACAGACCATGTCCTATGCTTGAAAATCCTGAGATCTTACAGCGGCTCGTAAAGGAAACAGGTGCAAAATCAACTGATTTGCAGTCGCCTGAGAGCGCGGAGCACCTGTGCAACAAGTGTAAGGAGTATGCGCAGGCATGGAAGCCTTGTGCCGATAAGCTTTGGGCGGAGGAAGGACACAGTAATTAATGATATTTGAAACACATGCCCATTATGATGATGACAGATTTAAGGACGACCGTGATGAAACAATAAAACGCGTCCATGAAAAAGGAGTTGCCCCGATAATAAATGTCGGGGCTTCTATTGGCTCTACCATGACTACAATAGAGCTTGCAAAGAAATATGACTTTATATATGCAGCGGTTGGAGTGCATCCAAGCGACGTAGCTGATTTAAACGAGGAAACCTTTGCATGGCTTAGGGAACAGACTGCATGGGAAAGGACTGTTGCAGTCGGGGAAATCGGACTGGACTATTACTGGGATAAGGAGCCAAAGGTGCAGGAAAACCAGCGCTACTGGTTTAAGCGTCAGCTTGAGCTTGCAGCAGAAGCATCGCTGCCGGTTATCATACACTCGCGTGATGCAGCACAGGACACCATGGAAATCATGACAGAAGCAGCAAAAAAGAATATCCGCGGCGTGATACACTGCTATTCATATTCACCGGAGATGGCACTGGAGTATGTAAAGCTGGGATATTATATCGGAGTGGGAGGTGTCGTAACTTTCAAGAATGCAAAGAAGCTGGTACAGACAGTGTCAGAGCTTCCACTTGATAGAATCCTTCTTGAGACAGACTGTCCATACATGGCTCCGGAGCCACATCGAGGCACGCGGAATGATTCGTCAAACATTCCATATGTGATAAAGAAGATAGCAGAAATCAAAGGCACTACGCCTGATGAGGTAGAGCGCATGACACGTGCCAATGCATTTGAACTGTTCACACGTGTAAGTGATTGAGCCACAACGTGAGGGACGAAAGTCGGGAACCGCCGCCCTGCCATGGGGCACGGTACACTCTCGCGTGAGCTACGCTTCGCAGTTAAGATTCTGTACGGATTATGTCTAAGGATTTTCTATGCTTGACGAAACCGGCTTTTATGCGCCGTCCGTGGCGCATAACGCCTTGCCCAGCCGTCCATGGCTGGGCATTTCTGCGTATTTAAGCATAATCCTACAGTATCTAAACCGCTTCGCTATTCGCTCACGCGGGAGTGTACCGTGCCCCATGGCAGGGCGGCGGTTCCCGGCTTTCATCCCGGGTTTTGGCAAAACCGCGAAAATTTACAAATATAATTGAAATAAAGGCATTTCATGTGATAATATAAAAGATAATGACAGCAGTTGTACTGTCGCATCAGATGAAACGACACAAGGAGTGCATATCATGGCATATTTGGGAAATCCTAAGAACACAATCGAGGTTCTGCAGAAATACAATTTCAATTTTCAAAAGAAATTCGGACAGAACTTCCTTATTGATACAGGCATTTTGGAGGAAATCATAGACTCGGCCGGCATCACAAAGGACGATATGATACTTGAGATAGGCCCGGGAATAGGTACGATGACACAGTATCTGTGTGAGTCGCGCGCCAGGTAATAGCAGTCGAGATAGATACAAATCTGATACCTATACTTAAGGATACTCTGAGTGAATATGATAATGTAAAGGTCATAAATGATGATATATTAAAGGTAGACATAAATGCTCTGGCAGAAGAATATAATAATGGTAAGCCGATAAAGGTTGTTGCAAACCTGCCATATTACATAACGACACCTATTATTATGGGGCTGTTCGAGAGTCATGTGCCGATAGACAGTATTACAATTATGGTGCAGAAGGAGGTCGCAGACCGTATGCAGGCAGCTCCCGGCAAGAAGGATTACGGAGCTCTGTCACTTGCGGTGCAGTATTATTCGCACCCTGAGATAGTGGTAAATGTGCCGCCAAGCTGTTTCATGCCACAGCCAAAGGTAGGAAGCTCTGTTATATCGCTCAAGCGATACGAAAAGCCGGTGGTTGACGTAGATGATGAAAAGCTGATGTTCAAAATCATCAGGGCATCTTTCAACCAGCGCAGGAAAACTCTTGCCAACGGGCTCAACAATTTCGGTGGTATGGGACTGACCAAGGAGCAGATACAGCAGAGTATAGAGGCTCTCGGAGTTCCTGTAAATGTGCGTGGTGAGGCTCTAAGCCTTGCACAATTTGCGCAATTATCAAATATAATTGGTGCCGCAAAATAGAAAAAGCATGAATAAATCCATGCAGACAGGACATACTATCATCAGAACAATTCAGATGATGGAGGTAATGTCCTATGAAAAAACAACAAATTGCAGCAGCGGCATGTCTCGTGGCCGGAGCCATAGGATTTGCAGCGGTATATTCAACACAGAAACCCGGGAAAGACGAGATACCAACAGAAATTTCACAGACTTCGTCTATAGTTGAGCCTACAGAGAAAAAGACACCACAGAAAACTACAGAAAAAGTAGACTCAGAGACAAAAATGGGACAGGAAGAATCAGCTGCAAGGCAGCAGGAAAATCAGCAGCCCACGGAAAAACAACTGCATTTTGTCCCAGAAAATGTGACAAACTGGCCTGTAAAGGGAGATGTGCTTTTGCCGTTTTCCATGGACAAGACGGTTTATTTCCCGACACTCGACCAGTATCAGTATAATCGTGGCATGGTAATACGTGCAAACGAAGGAGATGCGGTATGCTCAGTTACCGAGGGCAGGATTATAGACATATATGACAGCGCAGAGACAGGCTGCACAGTAGTGCAGGATTTAGGAGACGGCTATACGGCTACTTACGGACAGCTTGCAAATCTAACCTGCAGTGAGGGCGATGTGCTTGAGGCAGGAGAAACACTTGGAACAGTTGGAAAGGTGACCAGATACTATACTGTTGAGGGAACCAATGTGTATTTTGCTATGGAACAGGATGGAAAACCGGTCAATCCTATGGACTATTTCGGAGATATATAGAGGTGAAAAGTGGAGTTTAACGAATACAATGAGAGTGTGAAAAACTGGACAAATGGCATTCTTGACAATTACAGAAAGGACGCCGAGCTCACAATCAGATATTGCCATGAGTTGATAGATTACGGAGAAAAGACAGCAGATTCAAAGCTCCTGGGCTTCGGATACTATCATCTTGCCATGACACTTTATTGCCTGAATGACTACGATAACATTTTTGATATCGTGGTCAGGGCGATAGATCATCTGGAGAAGGCGCAGAGTGGTCGACAGAGCAGATATGGATGAAAATTATACATATATTGTAAGGTGTGCTGACGGCACACTTTACACCGGTTGGACAAATGACCTGAAAAAGCGCATAAAAGCGCATAACTCCGGGAAAGGTGCCAAATATACAAAGACACGCAGACCTGTGGAGCTGGTCTATTTCGAGCACTTTGCCACGAAAGAGGAGGCAATGAGCAGGGAGTATCATATAAAACAGCTCAAGCACGCACAAAAGCAGGCTCTGATAGATGAAATGAATAAAAATAACAAAAGTATTTTTACACAAAACGGATAGTCGAAAATAACTAAAATGACCAAACGCCAGTGTGAGAATACTTATTTTTTTGCAATTCTTTGTGAAAAATTGCCAAAAAATACCTGGTGTTTTTATTAATATATACAGAAAAGACAAAATCCTCTTGCGAAACTACATGAAACTGTCTATAATAATTCTTGTGAAAACGTTACCGCAAACATTACCAAAAACAACCAAGGATGTTTGCAAAGACAATTTTAATATTAAATCTTTTAGGAGGGTTTAAAATGAAAAAGAAATTAGTAACAGTATTACTCGCTTCTTCAATGGTAGCAACAATGCTTGCCGGATGTGGATCAGGAAGCGGAGACGGAACAGAGAAAGGCTCATCTGCAAAGGGCGGCGATGGCTCAGTTTACATGTTAAACTTCAAGCCGGAGACAGATCAGGCATGGCAGGATCTTGCAGAGAAGTACACAGATGAGACAGGCGTACAGGTTACAGTAGTAACAGCAGCTGATGGACAGTACAAGACAACACTTAAGTCTGAGCTTGCTAAGAAGGAGGCTCCAACAATCTTCAATATCGGAAGCACAGCAGACTGCGCAGAGTATGACAAATACATATATGACTTAAAGGACAGCGAGATTTACAAGCACCTTACAGATAAGTCACTTGCACTTGAGTATAATGGCAAGATTGCATCAGTAGCTAACTGCTATGAGTGCTACGGAATCATCTACAACAAGGCAATTCTTGAGAATTACTGCAAAAACTACTCAGGAGCAGTTATCAAGTCAGTAGATGATATCAAGGATCTTGATACATTAGAGAAGGTTGCAACTGATATCAACGAGCATGTAGATGACATCAACAAAGCTTGTGACTTACATCTTACAGAGGCATTTGCTTCAGCAGGACTTGACAGCGGATCTAACTGGAGATTCACAGGACATCTCGCAGGTCTCGAACTCTACTATGAGTTCAAGGATGCAGGATGTGATCTCACAGCAGGACAGAAGGAAGTTACAGGTAAGTACATGGACAACTTCAAGAGAGTTTGGGATATGTACACAAATACATCAGCAGCAGACAAGGCTACACTTGATTCAGGAAGCTTAAATGCTGAGTCAGAGCTTGGTATGGAAGAGGCTGTATTCTACCAGAATGGTGACTGGGAGTATGCTAACTTCGCAGATGACAACGAGAACGGATACACAGTTAAGCAGTCTGACCTTTCAATGATGCCTATCTACTTCGGTGTAGATGACGCGAACGAGGGACTTGCAGTTGGTACAGAGAACCACTGGACAGTAAACGCTAAGGCAGATCAGAAGGATATTGATGCAACACTTGAATTCCTCAACTGGGTAATCACAAGTGATGACGGACGTGACGCAATCGTTAATAAAATGGGTCTTTCAGCTCCATTCGATACATTCACAGGTGACTATGAGTCAAAGAACGCTTTTGCTAATGTAGCATCAGAACTTGCAAAGGAAGGCAAGACATCAGTAGCATGGTCATTCAACGCAACACCTTCAGTAGATGACTGGAGAGCTGATTTCCTTGCTCCACTCACAGAGTACACAGAGCGTAATGGTTCATGGGATGACGTTGCAAAGGCATTCTCAGAGAAATGGGCTTATTACTGGGATCTTCAGAACGAGCAGTAAAATTCTCTAAAAGTTAGTAAAAAGTAGTAAAAGTGGGGTGAGTGGCAGTCACTCACCCCATATTTTTTTAAGAAAGGTATATTTGTTATGGAAAAGTCGATTAGAAAAAAATTTTGGATCTTCGCTTTACCGACAATGGCAGCATTTACAATAGGATTTATTGTACCGTTCGTATATGGTATCTTCCTTTCATTTTGTAAATTCTCCACAGTTACAGACTGGAAATGGGTGGGATTTAAAAATTACACAAGGATTTTTGTTGTAAACGGCACTGTGGATACAACCTTTATTCATTCAATCTGGTACACAGCACTATTTACAGTAGTTTCGGTACTGATTATCAATATCGTATCATTTGCAATAGCAATGGCGCTTACAAAAGGAATCAGAGGAACAAATCTTTTCCGTACAGTATTCTTCCTTCCAAACCTGATCGGTGGAATCGTACTTTCATATGTATGGCTGATGATTTTTAACTCTATCCTGCAGAACTATTCAAAGACAATCGTAAGCTCAGAGTGGTCAGCATTCTGGGGACTTATCGCAGTAGTATGCTGGCAGCAGATTGGATATATGATGATTATCTACATCGCAGGTATTCAGAATATACCGGGTGAGCTTATTGAGGCAGCAAAGATTGATGGAGCCAACAGATGGCAGCTCTTAAAGAGCGTTATTCTTCCAATGCTTATGCCGACAATCACAATCTGTACATTCCTGACATTGACAAACGGCTTCAAGCTGTTCGACCAGAACTTAGCTCTTACAGGCGGTAATCCGGGAAAGATGTCAGAGCTGCTTGCCTTAAATATCTACAACACCATGTATGGAACAACAGGATGGCAGGGCGTAGGTCAGGCAAAGGCTGTTATATTCTTTATAATTGTTGCAATTATCGCACTTGCACAGAATAAGATTACTACAAGCAAGGAGGTACAGGACTAATGGCAAAACAGAAAAAAGCGCAGGAAGTCAGTGCCGTAAGACAGGCCAAGCACGGTTGGATAATCACATTATTATTCGCTGTTTTATCAATACTTTGGATTTCACCAATCTTTATGGTGTTACTCAATTCATTTAAGAGAAAAGCCTACATATTCAAGCATCCGTTTGGAATCAGCACAGTATCTATCACTGAGGGCTTTGAAGCCTTTAAGGATGGTATGTCAAGGCTTTTCTGTGGCACATTAAACTACAAGAATGGTCTTAGAATGACACATTTCTGGGACTGCTTTGGAAATTCTCTTTTCATCACAGTCGGCTCAGTAATACTTATTGTACTCTGCTGCTCAATGTGTGCATGGTACATAGTTCGTGTAAAGACTAAGGGCACAAAGCTTATGTATACACTTTGCCTTTTCTCTATGATTGTACCATTCCAGATGGTTATGTTTACATTATCAAAATTTGCAAATATGCTTCATTTATCAAATCCACTCGGTATCATCATCGTTTACCTGGGCTTTGGAGCAGGACTTGCTGTGTTTATGTTTACAGGATTTGTAAAGAGTATCTCATTAGAGATCGAAGAGGCAGCTATGATTGATGGCTGTACACCATTACAGATGTATTTCAGGGTTGTATTTCCAATACTTCGTCCTACAGCGGTAACAGTAGCGATACTTGAGGCAATGTGGGTATGGAATGATTACCTTCTTCCATCACTGGTTTTAAACATCAACCAGTACAAAACCATACCAATTGCTATTCAGTACTTAAAGCAGAGCCACGGTATGATTGACTGGGGTGCAATGATGGCCATGCTCGTGCTTGCGATTCTGCCAATTGTTATTTTCTATATTGTATGTCAGAAGTACATTATAGAGGGTGTGCTCGCAGGAGCTGTAAAGGGTTAATATAGCTTACAAGAGGATATAGTTTATGTTATTTAAGCCCCACACTTGTTAAGAAAACATGTGGGGCTTAAGCTAAATTAGCAGGTTTTGTAGCTGTGGATATATGATATAATGGGTGAAATAAATTATATCACATGGATATAATGTAAAAGGACGTATCGCTGTCCGGACGGGGAAAACAATGACAATTGTAGATATAGCAAAAGAATCGGGATACTCAGTAACAACTGTATCCCGAGTTTTAAATAACAGGCAGGATGTTTCTCCTGCAGCAAAAGAAACCATAATGAAAATAGTTGAGGCACACAACTTTGTGCCAAATACCAATGCAAAGAGGCTCAAGCAGACCATTTCCAGAAATATTTATCTGTTGGTAAAGGGTACCTCGAATATGCTGTTTGCAAACATAGTCGAGGAAATCCAGTCGATAATAGACAGAACAGACTACTCACTGAGCATCACATATCTGGATGAGGACAGTAATCTAAGCAGTGTGACAGACCGTATATGCAGGGAGCGAAAGCCGCTTGGCATCATCTTCCTCGGAGGCAGCAGGGAGGATTTCTCGGAGGATACATCTTCATTTAAGGTGCCGTGTGTTATAGTGACCACATCAGCAGAAAACTGGAGCATGGAGGAGCTGTCATCTGTTTCCATTGATGATGAGAAGGCCGGGGAAACAATCGTCGACTATCTTATCGACCATGGTCATACAAAGATAGCAGAGATTGGAGCCAATCTGGAGCTTTCACAGACAGCTCGTCTGCGACATAACGGATATCTCAACAGCTTAAAAAAGCATGGAATCACACCTGATGAACGTTACTATGAGAGAGCGCGATTCTCATATGACAGCGCATATCGTGCGATGAAAAAGCTTTTGGAAAAGGATATAGAAATCACCGCAGTCTATGCGATTTCCGATGTCATGGCAATCGGTGCCTTAAGGGCAATACTTGATAAGGGACTCAGGGTGCCGGAAGATATATCTATCACAGGCTTTGATGGTTCGACACTTGCAGAGTACTACAATCCCAAGATTGTATCTATCAGACAGCCGCACAAGGATATGGCGGCACGCAGCGTGGAGCTTCTTTTTAACATGATAGATTTGCATAAAGGCTCATGTCATGAGATAATACCATTTGAGCTGACAGAGGGCAAGAGTGTTGCCCGGATTGATTAAAGACTATATAATATCAGCTTGTTACATTCCGGACATACAATAAACGAGGAGGAATCGCGCATGGAAGTGAATAATAAGATGAAGCACACCATAAAGGTCGCATGGGCCAAAGGGTTTTCACAGTTTTTAGCACTAGCAGGAGCAATCCTGCTAGTGTTTGTGCTATTTAAATTTGATGCAATAATGGCACAGATAGTGAGAATAATAAACATACTTATGCCAATCATCATGGGGATTGTGCTGGCGTATCTCATAAATCCGATGGTAGAGTTTTATGACAGAAAGCTAAGCAATTCGCTTGGCAAAGCAATAGAAAAGAAGTGTGGAAAGAGACCTTCTATGAGAGGGTTGTCAATACTTATAAGTCTGGCCATAATAATAGCCATTATTGTAGTGCTCATAATGATGGTGGTGCCACAGCTTGTAAGCAATATCACAAATGCGGTCAGTCTTTTACCGGATCAGATACAGGACCTTGTGAAAAAAATCACGGAGCTTGCCAAAAACAATGACAGGGCAAAGGAAATAATCACTGAGCTATACAATAACGGCATAAGCTATTTTACTGAATGGGTAAGGGACAATATGCTCGGACAGGTTACCTTTGTGATAAACGGTATTATGGGAATCTTTGGCACAGCGGTAAACTGCCTTGTTGCATTCATCGTTGCCATCTATGTCCTTCTTAGCAAGGATACCTTTAAACGTCAGACTAAAAAGCTCGTGAGCGCGTTTCTGCCGGAACGCCATATACAGGTGCTTTCAAGCATCTTAAAGGAGAGCGACAAGATATTCGGTGGTTTTATCAGTGGCAAAATCATTGATTCACTCATAATCGGAGCTATCTGTTTCGTGTGCTGCCTGATACTGCGCATGCCTTATGTGGCACTCATCAGCGTGATAGTCGGAGTGACCAATGTCATACCGTTCTTTGGACCGTACATCGGAGCCATACCAAGCACCATACTCATCATGCTCGACAGCCCGTCAAAGGGTGTGATATTTTTGCTGTTTATCATTATCTTACAGCAGGTGGACGGCAATATTATCGGACCAAAGATACTCGGTGAGTCCACAGGACTCTCACCTTTCTGGGTGGTATTTGCAATCTTCCTTGGAAATGGATTATTTGGAGTAGTGGGGCTGTTCATCGGAGTACCGACATGGGGTGTCGTGTACTACCTGATAAAGAGATATGTGAATTATCGTGTGAGGAAGAAAGAATAAACGTACTGTTAAAAAATAAGTTATAAATTTTGAAAATAGTACTTGAATACTGGAAAATATGTGTATATAATGTGTGAACGAGGCTTTGAAAAAGAGCTTGTTCACACATTTTTTTAATGGATTTTCTGCAGGGGTGAACCTGCTGGGAAAAGTTATTATGAATTTAATTTTTGGGGAGGGTATTTACACATGAAGACAGATATGACCAAAGGCAATCCAATGAAAATTATACTGCTGTTCTCGATTCCTGTTCTGATGGGAAATCTGTTTCAGCAGTTCTATAATATGGTGGATACTATTATTGTGGGACAGTACCTGGGCTCGAAGGCGCTTGCGGCGGTTGGCTCGACAGGCTGTATTATGTTTCTGGTGCTTGGCTTTGCAAATGGAATAGCACAGGGCTTTGGAGTTATGGCAAGCCATGCGTTTGGTGCGAAAAAAGAGAAGCTTTTGAAGCATTATGTGGCTTTAGCTATCATTCTTACTGTGATTGTCTCAGTGGTGCTTACGATTCCTACAGTGCTTGCGTCGAGGCAGCTTCTTATCTGGCTCAATACACCTGATGATATACTTGTCATGGCTGATGCGTACATAAAGGTCATTTTTGCGGGAATTTTCTGCACCATGTCCTACAATGTGGCTTCCGGTCTTTTGCGAAGTATCGGAGACAGCAAGACTCCGCTGTACTTTTTGATTTTTTCATCTGTATTGAATATTGTGCTGGACATATTCTTTATCGTGGTGGTGAAGGCAGGCACGGCAGGAGCAGCTTATGCGACAGTTATCTCGCAGGGAATTGCTGCAGTTTTGTCATTTATCGTGATGTTTAAGAAGTATGATTTGCTGCGCACCAGCCGTGAGGATTATTACATGGACTGGAGCGGAATCTGGCGCATGCTCTCAATCGGTCTGCAGATGGCACTCAACTATTCAATCACTGCTATCGGAACGATGATTTTCCAGGCTGCGGTCAATGTCTTCGGTTCGCAGGTGGTAGCTGCGTATACCGCCGCATCCAAGGTCAGCAATATCGCGACACAGACAATGCCTACACTTGGAACAGCCGCTGCGACTTACTGCGGACAAAATCTCGGTGCAGGCAGATACGACAGGATATTTAAGGGTATGAAGTCATGCTTTTTCATATGTATAGGCTGCGCAGTTTTAGCGGCAGCAATTAACTGCTTTGTCGGACCGTACATGATAGGCTGGTTTATCACATCGCCTACGGCAACTGACATTGACTGTGCTATGAAATATCTGAAAATCGCGAGCGTATTCATGCTTCCTCTTGCATGGATTTTTGCATACAGAAACGGTCTGCAGGGACTTAACAAGGGACTTGTGCCTATGCTTAGCGGTGTGATGGAGCTTGTGTCGAGATGGATTGCAATACTTGCTCTGTCAAAGCCATTTGGTTACGGCGGTGTGTGCTTTGCAGATCCGGCAGCCTGGCTTACAACAGGAATACTGCTTATTGTGACCTACTATGTGTGGGAGATGCGCATGAGGAAGAAGATACAGATAAAATAGATTTCACACAAATTGGTTTATTCGTGGTACAATTAAGCCACGGATAAATCAATTTCATTTACAGAGATAAAGAGGCGGATTGCATGAATTATTATGAGCTTTCAAACACTGTCACCCCTGATACCATTGGATACAAAAATGGCTTATGGCAGAAAAGATATGTGCAGATTTACAGAGTATTGACTGTTGTATGGAGTGTTTTGACATTATGCTTGTTGTTTGGAATGTTCCATAGGGATGACTATAGTTCAGGAATGATTAAATCATGTTTATTGCTCTTTTTTGCAGGTATTATTTTTCTGGTGTTGATGCTGATCGCTGTTGTTAATATATCAGCGAAAAGGACAGAGAATTGGAGCCTTCAGGACAGGCATGATTACAATTTGGCTATGTACAGAACCAGATACAGGAATAATAGGCAGCTTCAGTCAGTTGTGTTGATAGTGATGGCTAAGCAGCAGCTTCTTATGTCAAACTATGATCTGGCCGCACAGGCTCTTGCAATGGTTGATATCAATTGTGTGAAGCTGCCATATTTAAGAGATTATTATTTTTGCAATGCTGCAGTTTTGTTCCTATGTGATAAGCCGGGCTGGCAGGAGTGGCTGGATAAGTGCTATGCTGTGCCGGCGAATCAAAAGCAGATGACGGACATGCAGATTGGTGCATTGTTTTTATCAGAAAATGCAAAAATGGATTTGTGTCAGGCAATTTACGCAGACACCAGGATAAAGCATAAGTGGCCGACAGCAATTGTAATTACTGCGATATTGGTGTTGTATGCAGGAATTTTCTATGGAGTAGGAGGCTTACTGTCTCGAGGATATCACTATAGATACTGGTTCGAGCTGTCGTCTGTTCTGATAACATACGCAGGCTGTATGGTCTTGTCGCTTTACTGGATAATCAGGTGGATATTATTCAGTGACAGCGTATCTAAAAAGTCAGAAGGGGTAAGGCTATTCAGAAAAGTAATACTCATAGTCATGTGGCTGTGTTTGATGGCTGCCATGGTTATTAATCTGATAATTTCATTCATCGGCATGGATACGGAGAAAAAGGTATATGCGAATGGTCTTATCTGCATGAGTACTTCGGATGGATATAGTACTGATGAATATTATAACATCAAGGTTGGACCTTTCCTGAGACGAAATTTGACATTTAAGGAAACAATAAAGTTTGGACTTATAAACGATGATGACAGCACCGGAGACAGTGGAAATGATGCTGGTGATAGTGGTGCAAATGACAGTGAAAACAGCACTGAGAATAATTCACAGTCATACAATGACGCTTCTGAAAATACAGAAAATGAGAATGCAGGAAATGAGAACGCTGACGAAAGCCTGGATACAGAAAGCATGGCCGTATATGATTACATGTCAGCTGCAGGGATACTCTCAGCCGGGGATGCCGGTATTATTCGCAACGGTTCCACAGCTAAAGGTACTTTTTATTCTGTTTTCGAAACCGGCGAGGCTGATGGAAATACGTATGAGAATAGGTTAGTTTATGACAGAGTTTCCGAAAATGGACAGTGTGATTTGTTTGTTTATGAGCAGTTGGTTAGTGGCTCAGATACAAGGCTACTGGGATTTTATGCTGTAAATAAAACCACAAATGAGGTTTTCTCAGCGGATAGAAACTCATGGGGTGGTGTGAGCAGCAGGGAATATCAGGACGCAACAGGAGAAAATTAGGCTGGTACATGTCACATAAACGATGTACTAGCTGGTTGTCTCCCTGCGAATCAGCACAGGCGCTATCTTTTTGTGCGTTGGCGCCAAATCTGGCTCAGGCTTTCTTTGTTTGCGGTTATCCATCTGCTTAACGAGTAAATCCATGGCGGTTCTTGCGATTACATCTATCTGCTGGCCGATGGTGGTGATTGGAATTATGGCTTCGTTGGCAATTGGTGAATTGTCGAAGCCGACTATCTCATAGCTGTCCGGAAAGCAGCCGTATTTTTGTATGACAAGATTCAAAAACATGTTGGCATATGTGTCGTTTGCCAGGAATACCCCTTTCTTTTTATCAGGATATTTCTCATCTATATTGTTAAAAATCACCTTCATCTGAGAAAATAAATCGTTGTACGAATCACCGGATACGTTCAGGCTGAGCTCATAGGGAATATTGTGCTCGGTACAGGTGTCCTCAAACGCACGGATTCTGTCGTATGCCGGGACATACTTTGGCACATCTACATTGATATGGATGAGAATATCACATTTGTCACGTATTAAAAGAGATGTGGCCTGAAGCGCACCCATATAGTTGTCGGAGGTGACACTGCTTATATGCATGGATTCTCGCTCGATTGCGACAATTGGAATGTGGTATGAAGCAAGCTTTTCAGATGAGAGAGTGTGACTTAGCACGATAAGACCCTCTATCTGATAAGCTAAAAGTTCATCAATGTAGTTTTCTTCCTCAGCCGCCCCCTTGTCACTCATAAAGATGAGAAACTTATAGTGATAGTTAGCGTAAGTGGCTAAAAGCTGTGTGAGCATCTCAGAGTAGTAGTGCAGGTAAAGGTTTGGCACTATTATGCCGACAAACTCGCTCTTACCGTTTGCGAGAACCTTTGCGAGCTTATTCTTCTTATAGCCGAGCTCATCAAGCGCACGGGAAATCTTTTCCTGATTCTTCAGTGTCAGAGAGTCCGGATGATTGAAATATCTTGAAATCGTTGTTTTTGAAAAGTGTGTATATTCCGCAATATCTGCAAATGTAACCTGTTTTTTCCCATGGGATGTCTCCTTATAAAAATTACTTATATTACAAATGTTTATAAACAGTATACAGCGCAATTTCCAAAATATCAACAAAAAAGTAACCGGTTACTTTTTTTGAGAAAAGTATTGACACAGCACAAATGATATTGTATTATCAAATTACAAAGTAACCGGTTACTTTACCGGTTACACAAGAGCGTAAATTAAGTAAAAAAAACAAAATGTGAAAGAGAGTGGAGGTCACAGCAAATGAAAGAAAAAAAGCAGTCATTGAAAAGCAAAGTGACATATGTGAAGAAAAACTGGATGTTGTACATATTTTTCCTTATGCCGGCACTTTTACTGACAATTATATTCAAGTATGTTCCGATGGGCGGACTGCTCATAGCATTCAAGGATTACAATGTCATAAAGGGTGTGCTGGGGAGTCCATGGGTCGGGCTTGAATATTTCAAGAGATTTTTATCATCACCTGATTTTATGAACTACCTTATGAATACGTTAAAGGTAAGTATTTACGGATTGTTATGGGGATTTCCGGTACCGATCATACTTGCACTGCTTCTGAATCGTATTCGCAAAGAGGGCATCAAGAAAAAGATACAGCTTCTGATTTACGCACCAAATTTTATCTCAGTTATTGTACTTTGTGGTATGGTTCGTATGTTTTTATCACCAATCGGACCTATGAACAAGCTGCTCGGTATCAGCACAAACTGGATGACAATGCCGGCTGCATTCAGGACAATCTACATAGCGAGCGGCATCTGGCAGGGAGCAGGCTGGGCTTCAATCATGTATACAGCGGCATTATCCAATGCGAGCAAGGAGCTTGAGGAGGCAGCGAGAATGGATGGCGCAAACATCTTCCAGCAGATGTGGTATGTTGAGCTTCCGGCTATTAAGAATATTATAGTGATACAGTTCATCCTGCAGGCAGGAAATATTATGAGTATCGGTTTCGAGAAAGCCTATGCGTTACAGACAGATATGAACTTACCGGCATCGGAAATTCTTTCTACATATGTATACAGAATCGGACTTTTGAATGGAGACTATGGTTATTCAACAGCGGTTGGTCTTTTCAACTCGGTAATCAACGTAATATTGCTGATTATAGTCAATGCGGTTGTAAAGAAGCTAAACGATGGTGAAGGAATCTAGGAGGAAAGTGCAATGGAAAAAGATATGACGATAAAAATCAAATATTCACGGACTGATAAAATTGTTCTTGGAATTGGATATACACTTCTTGGGTTGTTTGTGCTTGCAATAATTGTTCCGTTAGTATATGTAGTGCTGGCATCTTTCATGGATCCGACAGTACTTAACAATCAGGGACTGAGCTTCAACATAAAGGACTGGACTATTGATGCATACAGACGAGTTCTGGAAAATGACATGATATGGCGCGGATTTTTTAATTCGTTTTTTTACTCAATAGCGTTTGCGGCAATCTCAGTATTTGTCACAATCCTGGCAGCGTATCCTATGTCTAAAAAGGAATTTGTCGGAAGAAAATTTTTCAATGTGATTTTTATTATCACAATGTTTTTTGGAGGAGGAATGATTCCTACATTCATCCTTATAAATCAGCTCCATATGGTAAACACCGTATGGGCAATCCTTATTCCGGGCGCTTTCAATGTGTGGAATATGATTTTGGCGAGAACCTATTATCAGTCAGTGCCAAATGAGCTTCGTGAGGCATCAGCCATCGACGGAGCAAATGAAATACAGCATTTCTTTAAGATTATGCTTCCGGTTTGTAAGCCGATTATTGCGGTGCTTATGCTTTGGTCATTTGTAGGAATGTGGAACAGCTACTTTGATGCAATGATTTACCTGAATGACGCAAATCTCCAGCCATTACAGCTTGTACTGCGTTCAATTCTCGTGCAGAATACACCTCAGCCGGGCATGATTGCAGATATCCAGAGTACAGCTGAGATGGCAAAGGTTGCAGAGCAGCTCAAGTACGCTACAATTGTTGTATCAAGTTTACCACTTTTGATTATGTATCCATTTTTCCAGAAATATTTTGATAAAGGAATCATGGTTGGATCTGTTAAGGGCTAACAGAAAGGATGAGTATGGATATGAAAAAAAGAAGCTTCAAAAAATTAATTACACTTTCGCTTACACTTGCAATGCTGACAGGTGTGGCAGGCTGTGGAAAGCAGCAGAGCTTAAATGCTGAGACAAATCCGGACACACCGGTATCAGATGTGCAGTTCCCTCTGAAGGAGAAGGCTGAGCTGTCATTTATCACAAGTGCACCGGCCACATCCACACAGGATCCTAATGAGAGGACTATCTTCAAGAGAATGGAGAAGCAGACCAACGTGCATATCGACTGGACATGCTTCGTTTCAGACCAGTTCTCTGACAAGAAGAATCTGGCATTGGCGCAGTTTGGTAATCTGCCGGATGGACTGTTTAATGCAGGTATGAGTGATTACGACCTGCTCAGATATGCAAAGCAGGGTATCATTATTCCGGTAGAGAATCTGATCGATAAATATATGCCTAATCTTCAGGCAGTTTTTGAGAAATATCCTGAATATAGGACAATGTGTACCGCACCGGACGGACATATCTATTCATTTCCTTGGATAGAGCAGCTTGGTGCAGGAAAAGAGGCAATTCAGGCAATCGGAGATATACCTTATATCAACAAGAAATGGCTTGATTATCTGGGACTTGAGGTGCCGACTACTACAGACGAGCTCGAGCAGGTGCTTATTGCATTCAGAGATCATGCAGACGAGCTTGAGAAAGAGTTTGACATTGAGGGCGGTGTCATTCCTATGTCATTTATTATAAACAACGGTGACCAGGATCCAGCCATCCTCATGAACGGCTTTGGTGAGGGTTATGGTGATACAGGTGACCACTTTGCAGTAACAGATGAGGGAAAAGTCATCTATACTCCTACACAGGAGGGCTACAAGGAGGGTATCGAGTGGCTTCACAAGCTTGTCACAGAGGATTTGATTGACCCTGAGGCATTTACACAGGAGTGGTCAACATATGTAGCAAAGGGTAAAAACCACAGATACGGGCTCTGCTTTACATGGGACATTGCAAACATTGACAATAACACAGATTACGTCATGCTTCCTGCTCTCACAGGACCTGACGGAGTCAGAAATATCACCAGACAGAATAACAGTGAGACGAGTGGTTTCGACAGAGGACGATGCGTACTGACATCAAGCTGCAGGGATACGGCTTTGGCAGCCGCGTGGATTGATCAGATGTATGCTCCAATCCAGTCTCCACAGAATAACTGGGGAACATACGGTGAGAAAGATTCGTTCAATATATTTGAGATGAGTACAAACGCTGACGGCGGACAGATGTTAAAGCATATGGATCTGGGCGATCAGTCACCGGTTGAGGTGCGTGAGGCGCAGTCTGTAAACGGACCGCTTGCTGTTTTAAATGAGTACTATGATGTTTATGTGACAGAGCCTGCAGATGCCAAATGGCGTCTCGACAACATGCATGAGGCTTATCTGAAGGACATGAACAGTAAGTATGTCTATCCAAACGTGTTCATGAGCATAGATGACACCAACAAGGTGTCACAGTACGACACAGACATCAAGAAATATGCTGAGCAGAAAAAGGCCGACTGGATATTAAACGGCGGCATTGATAAGGAATGGGATTCATACCTTAAGAAACTTGATAAATATGGTTTACAGGATTATCTGAAGATAAAGCAGAAATATTTTGACAGCTATCAGAAATCCCTTGAGAGTACATCAGAGGGCAAATAGGTTACTGTTCATAATTCTGTATTACCGGCAAAGCAAACAGAATTGGAGGATTTGAATGAGCGAATTATTGGAAAAAGCAAGAAGCTACGAGGCAAAAAAAATAGCTGCTACAGATAAAGAGAGTAAACCTTTGTTTCATATCAGTGCACCGGCAGGATGGATTAATGATCCGAATGGATTTTCTGTCTATAACGGAAAAATTCACCTGTTTTATCAGTACTATCCATATCTGCGTGAGTGGGGACCTATGCATTGGGGGCATAGTACGACAAGCGATATGATTAAATGGGAGCAGCTTCCGTGTGTTCTGGCACCTGACGAGGAATATGATAAAAAAGGATGTTTCTCAGGAAGTGCCATTGAGGCAGATGGTAAGCATGTGCTTGTATACACAGGTGTCACAAGGATTAAACTTCCTGACGGCAGTGAGCAGGAGAGACAGAACCAGTGCATCGCATTTGGAGACGGACTTAATTATGTGAAGCATGAGAATAATCCTGTTGTGACAGGCGATATGCTTCCTGAAAACTGCAGCAGAATCGATTTCCGTGACCCGAAAATATGGAAAGAGGATGACACATATTATCTTATAGTTGGAAGCAAGGACTTAAACAATGTGGGACAGGTAGTGCTCTGCTCTTCAAAAAACCTGACCGATTGGCAGTTTGAGACAATCCTTGCGGCAAACAGCACAGGCAAAATAGGTACCATGTGGGAGTGCCCGGACTTCTTTGGGCTGGAGGATAAGCATGTGCTCATCTGTTCACCGCAGAGTATGAAGGCAGACAAATATGAGTTTCATAACGGACACAACTCTGTATATTTTCTGGGGGATTATGATAAAGAAAATCATGTATTTATCAAGGAAGAGCCGCACACACTTGACTATGGCATGGACTTTTATGCACCGCAGACTACACTGCTTCCGGACGGACGTCGCGTGATGATTGCCTGGATGAAGTCGTGGGATGCATGTGTCGTTCCTGATTCGCAGGATTGGCAGGGCATGATGACACTGCCTCGTGAGCTTGAAATAAAGGACGGCCGTATCTGGCAGAAGCCGGTTAAGGAAATAGAAAATTATCGTGCAAACAAGTGTCATTATACAGATAAAAAAATAGACTGCTACACGACCTTTGATGGCATAAAGGGCCGCACTCTCGACATGACAGTGGAGCTTTCAGGCGAGGAGTACCATGACTTCACTGTTGAAATGGCATGCGATGATGAGTATAGCACAGCGTTTACCTACAACAGAGTCGCAGGCGTGCTCGAGATTGATCGTACCTGCTGTGGCGTCACAAAGGATGTCGTCTGTGTCAGAAAAATTAAAATCGCAGATACAGACAGAAAGCTAAAGCTTCGTTTCATCATGGACAGACAGTCTATAGAGCTCTTTATCAATGACGGACAGCAGGTCGCAACCACAGCTATCTGTACACCTCTTCAGGCAGACGGAATCTGCTTTAATTGTGACGGAAGTGCTGTTGTGGATATTGAAAAATATGATATAATATGATATAATTTTATAATATGAAAGCATATCAGTAGAGCATACAAATAATAACCGGACAAATTATTGGTCCGGTTATTTGTAGAATAATATACAGGATATTTTGACAGGAAAGAAAGAGGTACAATATGGATGTAGTTGCATTAGGTGAATTACTTATAGATTTTACAGAAAACGGTACAAGTGCGCAGGACAATAAGCTTTTTGAGGCTAATCCGGGTGGAGCTCCATGTAACGTGCTTGCCATGCTTCAAAAGCTCGGTCATCAGACTGCTTTCATCGGAAAAGTGGGACAGGATGCGTTCGGAAGGCTGCTTGTTGATGCCGTAAAGGAGCAGGGCATCGACACAACAGGCGTGCGCTATGATGATAATGTCCATACCACTCTTGCATTTGTCCAGACCGCAGCAGACGGAGACAGAGATTTCTCATTTTACAGAAATCCGGGAGCAGATATGATGCTGACAGCGGATGAGGTGGATTTATCCCTTGTGAGAAACGCAAAAATTTTCCACTTCGGAAGTCTTTCAATGACAGATAAGATCTGTGAGAATGCGACAAAGCATGCAATAGCTGCCGCAAAAGAGGCAGGCACACTGATTTCCTTTGACCCTAATCTGCGTAAACCGCTCTGGAAGAGCATGGACGATGCAAAAGAGAAGATAAGCTGGGGCCTGAGTCAGTGTGACATCTTAAAAATATCTGATGATGAGATTGAATTCATGACAGGCGAAAAGGACATAAAGACAGGTGTGAAGAAGCTCATAGATGAGTATCACATTCCGTTTATCTGTGCCACTATGGGCAAAAACGGAAGTATGGCATTTTTTGACGGACATATCGTGGAGGCAGCTCCGTTCCTGCGAGATGACACTGTCGAGACTACAGGTGCAGGAGATACCTTCTGTGCATGCCTGCTTCACGATGTGTTGGAGCATGGTATCAATGACCGGAAGGATGACGATGTGAAAAAGATGCTCACATTCGCAAATGCGGCAGCCTCTCTTATTACTACGAGAAAGGGCGCACTTCGCGTGATGCCTGAGAAGGGTGAGGTTGAGGCTGTAATTAAGTAGTTATAATTTAATACGATAAAAGAGATTATACTCTTCTTAATCTATGTTTAAAAACGTGATTAAGAAGAGTATATTTGTTTCTTGCAGTGCATAATTGTATTGGCTATAATATCATATATAAAACAATGATTTGAGACTATACAGGGAGTCAGATATGGTAAAAACGATTGGTATTGGGAAACAGGATTTTGCTTCTGTTATAGAAGATAATTGCTTTTTTGTGGACAAAACGAGCTTTATAAAGGAATGGTGGGATTCAAAGGATGATGTGACTCTCATCACGCGTCCGAGGCGTTTTGGAAAAACACTTAATATGAGCATGCTTAACTGCTTTTTTTCAAATCAGTATAAGGACAGGAGCGATTTGTTTGATTCATTGTCCATATGGGAGGATGAGGACTATCGAAAAATTCAGGGTACTTATCCTGTGATTTTTATGAGCTTTGCTTCGGTTAAGGCCGACAATCTGGGAGATGCAAAAATCCAGATAAAAGCACAGATAGAGGCTGTTTACAAAAGGCACAGATATCTGCTTGAGGGGGATACTCTGACAGCAGACGAAATAGCTGATTTTGAAGGAACAAATACCAGGATGGGTGATGCTGAGAGTGGATTAAAATTAAATATTTTGTGTGAGTATTTTCATCGTTACTGGGGAAAGAAGACGATAATTATCCTTGATGAGTATGATACTCCTATACAGGAGGCATATCTTCATGGATATTGGAATGAGTTTACTGCATATATAAGAAGCCTGTTTAATGCAACGTTCAAGACAAATCCGTATATGGAGCGTGCTATTATGACAGGAATCACGCGTGTATCAAAGGAATCAATTTTTTCAGACCTCAATAATCTGAATGTAATAACCACGACCTCAAGCAGTTATGCAACGAGCTTTGGATTTACAGAGAATGAAGTTTTTGATGCAATGGAAGAGTATGGTCTGTCCGGTGAAAAAGATACTGTAAAAAAATGGTATGACGGTTTTAAATTTGGAAATCACAGTGATATTTATAATCCATGGTCTATAACGAATTTTCTAAAGGAAAAACAGATAAGTCCATACTGGGCATCTACCAGCTCAAACGGTCTGGTAAATCGTTTGATCAGAACAGCATCTGCAGAAATAAAATCTATGATGGAAACACTTCTGGAAGGCGATTCTGTGGAGGTTAGCATTGACGAACAACTGGTGTTTGAACAGCTCGATAACGATGAAAATGCCATTTGGAGTCTTTTGCTTGCCAGCGGTTATTTAAAGGTTGATTCCTTAGAAAAAAGAGGTCTTACGCTTGAACCGTGGTATCATCTGAGCATTACAAATCTTGAAACCGTAAGTATGTTTTCAAATATGTTCAGAGGATGGTTTAATGCCTCTGTTTCGAATTATAATGGATTCATAAGGGCATTGCTTAGAGGCAATGTAAAGGAAATGAACATATACATGAATGAGGTCGCTTTATCTACCTTCAGCAGCTTTGACAGCGGAAAGCATCCTTCGGGAAAATCTGAACCGGAGAGATTTTATCATGGTTTTGTCTTAGGCCTGCTGGTCGAGCTTAGAGATAAATATGAAGTGCAGTCAAACCGTGAAAGTGGCTATGGCAGATATGATGTGATGATCATTCCACGTGATAAAAATTCGCAGGCTGTAATAATAGAATTTAAGGTTATTGATTCGCAAGAGGAGACATCACTGGATATGACTGCGGATAGTGCTTTGAAGCAGATTGAAGAGAAAAATTATGATGCAAAGCTTTTGGAACGAGGATATAAAAGAGAAGCAATTCAACATTATGGTTTCGCATTTGATGGAAAGAAAGTATTGATAAAGAAGGCACAAATCTAAATGAAACAAAAATTATCAGTTGCACCAACACTCAAAAACTACGACAAGAAAAATCTCCCAAAGGACATTCTTGCGGGAATCATCATCATGGCGGTTTCGATTCCTATATCGATGGGCTATGCGCAGATATCCGGGCTACCGGCGGTATATGGCTTGTATGGCTCGGTATTCCCAATCATATTGTTTGCTCTGTTTTCCACATCACCGCAGTTTATATTCGGTGTGGATGCTGCTCCGGCGGCGCTTGTCGGAGCAGCAGTGCTTGGCATGGGAATAGAGGCAGGAAGCAAAGAGGCCATGACGGTTGTACCGGTGTTTACATTTTTTGTGGCACTGTGGCTTTTGGCATTTTACTTCATGAATGCCGGAAAGCTGGTGAACTACATATCTGCGCCGGTTATGGGCGGATTTATCACAGGCATATGTACTACAATCATACTGATGCAGGCGCCAAAGCTCATGGGCTCTGCGGCAGGAACCGGAGAGCTTTTTGAACTGTCTGAGCATATATGGGAGGCCTTACACCACATAAATGCAGCCGCACTTGTCATGGGGATTGTAGCGCTTGCCATTTTGGTTGTGAGTAAGAGGCTTGTTCCAAAGTTTCCTATGGCGGTTGTGCTCATGGTAACAGGCGCGCTTTTTACATATTTTGGACCGGTAAAGGAGTGGGGAGTGCCGACTCTTTCAGCAGTTGAGCCCGGCATGCCGCGGTGGTATATACCGGATTTCGAGGCAGTTTTTTCAGTTCAAAAGGCCTCAGAGGTAATAGTTTTAAGTCTTTCGGTTGCTGTTGTCATCATGGCAGAGACACTTCTGGCAGAAAACAATTTCGCACAGAAAAACGGATACAGAATAGATGATAACACGGAGCTTTTGGCATTTTCCATAGGAAATATGGCTGCGGCTTTTACGGGCTGCTGTCCGATAAACGGTTCAGTGTCACGAACTGCGATGAGCGAGCAGTACGAGGGTAAGACACAGCTCACAGGGCTTGTTGCAGGCGTTTCCATGATAGCAGTGCTTCTTTTTTGCACAGGCTTTATAGGATATCTGCCGGTTCCGGTGCTCACGGCGATTGTCATATCAGCGCTCATGGGTGCCACGGAGTTTCATCTGGCAAAGAGACTGTGGAAGGTCAGCAGGACAGAATTTTTCATATTTGTTGGTGCTTTTTTCGGAGTACTTATTCTGGGTACGATAAACGGAGTTTTGATAGGAATCATTTTGTCTTTTGCCGAGATGATAATCAGAAGCGCAAAGCCGGCCACCTGCTTTCTCGGTGTGCAGCCGGGACACAGTCATTTCCGCGATATCAGGGAGAGCACAAACATCCACGAGATTGACGGTGTGATTATTTACAGATTTTCGAGCGGCCTGTTTTTTGCAAATGCAAAGGTACTTGTGCGTGATATTGAGGACCACCTAAAGCATGATACAAAAGCTGTCATAATCGATGCCGGAGCTATCGGAAGTATTGATATCACAGGAGCTGACAGCATAGAGTCACTTTACCGCTCACTGAAACAAAAAGGTGTAAAGCTATACATAACAGAGCACATTGCAGAGCTCAACGAGCAACTCAGGAAGCTGGGCTTAGGTTATTTAATTGAGCAGGGCTGTGTCAGAAGGACAATACATATTGCGCTAAAGGATATGGGAATAAACAGACCTTATCCGCTTGAGGGTGGCGTAGATAACGAGGAGCGCAGTGCCTCAAGAAAGCGTGCTGACAACAGAGTGCAGGAGTTTGTCTGGGCGTTTGGCGCCGAGAGTGAGGAGCAGATTGAAAAGCAGATAAAGCTTCAGATAGAACAGCTCAAAAAGACAAAGGATATAGAGGAAATCATGCATGGCCGCTGGGCGCATATGGATGAGTTTGACCAGGATGAGTGGCTGGAGCATCTGGAGGAGCATCTGAAAGAAATCGTCAACATATCAGGAAAGGATGTGCACACGCTTGCGGCAGATATCGAGATGCACCGTCGCGAGGTGCATGAGCGTATAGCAAGAGAGCATCCGGAGCTTGCAGAGCGGTTTGCACAGAGGAGACACCTGCTTGATAAGCATCTGAAGGAGAGAAGGCCTGAGGTCTACAGGATTATCGTGCAGCTAAGGGAGGACAACAAGCATAAATGAACATAAACCAGACACTCAAACAATACTTTGGCTACGACAGTCTTAGAACAGGGCAGGAGGAGCTCATAAACGGCATACTTGCAGGGCACGATGTGCTCGGTATCATGCCGACAGGCGCAGGAAAATCGCTGTGCTACCAGCTTCCGGCGCTTATACTTAAAGGAATTACGCTTGTCATTTCGCCACTTATCTCGCTCATGTCAGATCAGGTCAAGGCTTTAAACCAGGCAGGAGTGCATGCCGCCTATATCAACAGCTCACTGACTGAAAACCAGATAAGGATGGCACTTTCATATGCCTCACAGGGACGCTACAAGATAATCTATGTCGCTCCGGAGCGCCTCAACACGTCGCGTTTTCTGGATTTTGCCTGCAACGCGGACATATCGATGCTGACAGTTGATGAGGCACATTGTATATCGCAGTGGGGACAGGATTTCAGACCGAGCTATCTGGAAATTGCCGGATTTTTAACGAGACTTCCAAGACGACCGATAGTCAGTGCGTTTACAGCGACCGCCACGGAGCGCGTGAAAAATGATATAGTGGCTTCGCTTGGACTTAACAATCCGGTTACTATGGTGACAGGGTTTGACAGACCTAACCTGTTTTTCAGGGTTGTTACAAGAAGGGGAGGCAGCCAGAAGGACAACAGTATCATCAATTATGTGAAAAAGCATGAGGACGAAAGTGGAATAATATACTGCGCAACGAAAAAGAATGTGGATAAGCTGTATACTCTTTTAAATGAGCAGGGTATTTCGGCGGGCCGTTACCACGCAGGGCTTTCAAATGATGAACGTAAGCAGAATCAGGAGGATTTTACATACGACAGAATCCGTGTGATGGTTGCCACAAACGCATTTGGAATGGGAATCGACAAGTCAAATGTGAGATATGTGCTGCATTACAACATGCCACAGAGCCTCGAGTATTACTATCAGGAGGCCGGAAGAGCGGGACGAGACGGTGAGGAAGCGGAATGTGTGCTGTTTTTCTCAAAGCAGGATATCATGATAAACAAGTTCCTTCTGCAGAATAAGGCTTCAGCAGGCGATGTGGCATCCGACATGCAAAAGACAGCCAATGACCAAAGAAAGCTGCAGCAGATGATAAATTACTGTGAGACGGACAAATGCCTGAGAGAGTTTATACTTTCATATTTCGGAGATACAACGCCATGCATCTGCAACAAATGCAGCAACTGTGTGGTTGTGGAGGATGAAGAGGAGGAGACATACGTTGAAACCGGCAAAAAGCGTAAAAAGGCAGCACAGCTTGCAGGGCTTAACGAGCTTGGTGCTGCGCTGTTTGAAAAGCTGCGCAGCGTGCGTACAGAGCTGGCTGCAGAAAAGTCGGTGCCTCCGTATATCATCTGTTCCGACAAGACTTTAAAGGATATATGTGCGAAGCTGCCGCGGGATAAGGAACAGCTTGCCGATGTGTACGGCATGGGTGAGCAGAAGATACAAAATTATGGTGAAGCGTTTGTGACGGCGGTAAATTCATTTGTTGCAGATAACCCAAATCCATCAGGCAGCACGACAGGTGAAAGACCACAGACTGTTTTAAGCGATGAGGAGGCTGCTGAAACCGGCAGCACGAGAAAAAAGAAGCTTCCGTTTTACATCGAGCCACAGAGGCTTGATGAGGTAGAGCTCACCGACAAATGCAGGCTTACAGAGCTTACGAACAAAATAAATGAGCTGTGTCCTGCGGATAAGGAGCACAAAAAGCTTGCAGCCTCGTTTATAAACGAGCTTCTTATTGCAGAGGGATATCTGGAGGAAGTTACAGAAGACGGGAACAAGATAAAGCGTGTCACCGAAAAGGGACGAAGCGTAGGGATAGATGAGGAAGAGCGCAAGGCAAAATTTGGTGGAAGCTATTACGCTATCACCCATTCGAAGCAGAGCCAGCAGGTGATAATAGAAATGCTGAAAAAACACTATGGCAGCATTAAACCACAGGAGTAAATGGATTTTAGATAAACTGGATATATAAATTTATATAAAATTGGATATATACTTGATGCCACATAAGAGTATTATATAGTTTAATTGTAATATTTAGGAGGCATTTTATGAGAAACGAAAAAGTTCAAAAACTCACACTTACAGCACTTATGGCAGCTTTATCATATGTCATATTCACATTTTTACAGATTAAGGTCACATTACCGGGTGGCAGCGCCACATCCTTTCACCTTGGAAACGCAGTCGTAGTACTTGCAGCTTTGCTCTTAGGCGGAGTATATGGAGGAATCGGTGGAGCAATCGGAATGACAATCGGTGATTTACTTGACCCGATATATATCACCGGAGCACCAAAGACATTTTTCCTCAAGCTTATGATTGGTGTTATCACCGGTCTTGTAGCACACAAGCTTGGAAAGATTACATATTCAACCGACAAGAAGCATGTATTTAAATGGACAGTCCTTGCAGCATGTGCAGGAATGCTCTTCAACTTTATTTTTGACCCGATTATAAGCTATTTCTACGATATGCTTATCCTCGGAAAGCCGATGGCACAGCTCAAAATCGCATGGAGCGTGACCACAACAGGAGTCAATGCAGTGATATCGGTGATTGCTGCAACAATCGTGTATGTGGCACTGAGACCGGTGCTCATCAAGGCAAATCTGTTTTTCAAGATTGGCAAAGAAAAATAATAGTTACATAATTTCATAAAAAAAATCCACATACATCATGTTGAAAGAGATGTATGTGGTTTTTTTTATGATTTTATTGCCGCAACAAAATCATGTATCTTGTCCGGATTCTTACCTGCTCCATTATCATTTTCCACACCTGATGATACATCGACTCCGTCAGGATGCACGGCTTCAATTGCCATGCGCACATTGTCTGGATTTAAGCCACCTGCGAGCAGCAGCAGCTTTTCATCGCGGGGGATATTGTCAACCAGCTTCCAGTCAAAGGTTTTTCCACTGCCGGGTTCGATGGCATCAAACACATAGCCTGCGATGCGTGAATCGTTGTGATACTTTTCATAGCTGTCCATATCAGAGACATTGAAGGCTTTAAGAACCGGGATAGCTTTTGCTGCCTCCGCCTCTGTCTCCGGAATTTCCCCATGTATCTGGACATAGTCAAAGCCTGCAGCCTCAATCTGCCTTATCTGCTCTATGGATGGCGAAACGACAACCGCAACCCTTTTGATGGAAGCATCAAGGGCTGCCATAATATCCTTTGCCTGTTCGATGGATATATTCCTCTTACTCTTTGGAAAAAATAACACCATACCCGCAAAATCAACGTGATTTTCGTTGAGATACCGTGCTTCAGCAGGTGAAGTCAGACCGCAGATTTTTATTTTGGTGTTGGAATTTGTATCTAAATGTATATCTTTATCTCTATTGCTATTATATATATTCAGTGTATTCATATCCTAAGAATAGCATTGTTGCAGGTTAATCGCAAGTGGATTGACCATAAATTGTTGGGTGTTGTTCGCAAGCCGCGGGTACCATGGCGCACACACTATCCCACGTTCGCTACGCTACGCAGCTAAGAGACTGTACGAATTGTGCCAAAGGTTTTCTTAACTTGACGAAACCGTCGAAACTCGCCATCCATGGCTCGATTTCTCCTTGCCTCGGCGTCCATGCCTCGGCATTTCTGCGTTACATAGCACAATTCTACAGTCTCTAAGCAGCTTCGCTATTCGCTTTCGTGGAATAGTGTGTGCGCCATGGTACCCGCGGCTTGCGAATAGAGTACTACAAATAAGGGTTAATACGGATTGCATGCGCAAATATGAGATGTTATAATGCAATTGAATTAATAAAGACAACAAAACGGGAGATAACAATTATGTTAACAGAAGAGATTAAAGAATATATTGGAACACAGCTCAAAGCACTCACATCAATAGCAAGCCCTACAGGTTTCACAAAAAATGCTACAGACTATCTGATGAAGCAGCTTGAGGCTATGGGATATGCGCCACAGCTTTCAAATAAAGGAAATGTCAGCGTGGAAATCGGTGGAGAGGGCGCACCTCTGGTATTGGCAGCGCATGTGGACACACTTGGAGCCATGGTTCGCTCAATAAAGGATAACGGACGTTTGCGCCCGACAACTATCGGTGGTCATCAGTGGAGCACAGCAGATGGAGAGAACTGCATGGTTTTCACGCGTGATGGCAGAATGTACACAGGCGTGGTGCTAAATACAGAGCCATCGGCACATGTGGCAGACGAAAAGGTTGAGACAAAGGAAGAGAATATGGAAATCCTGCTCGATAAAAATGTAAATGACAAGCAGGGCGTAGCGGCACTTGGCATCCAGACAGGGGATATTATCGCCATGGATCCACGTACAGTCATCACGGAGAGCGGCTATATCAAGAGCCGTTTCCTTGATGATAAGCTGTCAGCCGCCATCTTACTCGGGGTGGCTCATGCCGTAAAGGAGGAGGGCTGGAAGCTAAACCGCAAGGTCACACTGCTCTTTACGGTTTATGAGGAGGTAGGCCATGGCGGAAGCTTTGTACCGGCTGATACGGAGGAGATGATTTCCGTAGACATGGGCTGTGTTGGAGCCGACCTCGGCTGTACGGAGCGTATGGTTTCAATCTGTGCTAAGGACTCAGGCGGACCTTACAACTATGAGCTTGTCACAGAGCTTTCAAATCTGGCAAAGAGCGAGGGGCTTGACTATGCAATCGATGTTTATCCGCACTATGGCTCAGATGTCGAGGCTACACTGCACAGCGGATATGATATCCGCCATGGCCTTATCGGTGCAGGAGTTTATGCATCACATAACTATGAACGCTCACATATGGATGGCGTGGAGAATACTTATAAGCTTTTGAAAAAATATATTACAAAATAGTATCATTGTGATACATTATTTCATGTATTCAAACAAAGTAGGAGAGAGGTAAATACACCATGAATTTAAAAAAAGTTCATCATATTGCCATTATTGGGAGCAACTATGAGAAATCAAAGCACTTTTATGTGGATCTGTTAGGTTTTTCTATTATTCGAGAAAATTACAGACCGGAACGTGATGATTATAAAATTGATCTTCAACTCGATGAGATAGAATTAGAACTTTTTATCATTAAAAATTGTCCGAAGCGTCCAAGTTATCCAGAGGCTTACGGTCTCAGGCATCTTGCCTTTGCTGTAGACTCGGTCGATGATACTGTAAGAGAATTGAATAAAAGGGGCATCATAACTGAGCCGATTAGACTCGATACTTACACAGGCAAAAGAATGACATTCTTTCATGATCCTGACAATCTACCCTTGGAAATTCACGAATAAAGAATAACAATTCGAAAGTTACGGAGGAAACATAATGGAATACAGAAAATTTGATAATATAATAATAGCGAGAATTGACAAAGGGGAGGAGATTTTGGAGCAACTGAAAGCAATTGCCATAACTGAGAATATAAAGCTTGCCAGTATTAATGCTCTTGGAGCTATCAATGATTTCACAGTCGGAGTATACAAGACAGATGAGAAGAAATATTACTCAAACAGTTTTAGGGATATTATGAAATTACATCGCTGACAGGTACAATCAATACAATGGATGGAGAATATTATGCACATCTTCATTTGAGTGCCGGTGATGAAAAAGGTGAAGTGTTTGGAGGACATCTGAACAGAGCTGTTGTGAGTGCAACTTGCGAGCTCGTGATTACGGTAATTGATGGAAAAGTTGATAGAGTTTATGATGAAGAAACAGGACTTAATGTATTCAATTTCTGAACACTTTTTGGTTTTTCATAATAGTATCTACAATTGTTGTTATTTTTATTTGTGGTCGATATTATTTTGCACACAATAAAAGCTATAAAAATGAGGCAATTGATTATGCAAAATGGGAGAACTTTGCAAAAGTAATTAAAAGAGCAATGATCGCATGTGAAAACAGCGGGCACAGTATTCCAGACATACAGGCAGGAGGTTGCTGACCATTTTAATGAACTGGACGAAGATAACAGAAGACTTGTTGTCAGGGGAGACATCAAACAGTGGAATCAAATGTTGGCAGAGACAGCACATAATGCAGGAGTTATTACGAATGAGGAATTTGCGATTTTTCAAAATGCCGGATATATGGGACTATATGGTGGATTAGATGTTGAAGGTATTTTGGCAGCAGTTTATCAGAGTGTGTTTGGTGGAGATGTATATCTGTCATTAGAGGAAAAAGTAGCTAATTTATTATTTAATGAAATTGGTAACTCGCAAGTTGTTTAATGGAGAATGTATGAAGAAGAGAATAACGCTTATTGTTTTTTCTAAACTGTCCCCTTTGTCAAGGACATTTTGAATTAGTGTAGTGCCTATTTTTTAGACACCTACACTAAAGTGATATCCTTGATTTTGGACATTCCCTGGTTTGGTTCCCCACAGAAGTGGACACATGACATTTTCGGTATCCACGTAAATGGACATACCATCCCATCCAGTGTGATATTCAGTTGGTTTATTTATTATCATCTATATCAACTGCCGATGCACCAAGCTCTTTAGGATCCTTTTTTTATGGCTGGCATGGCAGGAATATTCGGAATATCCAGAGGATATTTACCAGTAGTAACAAATTTGTAGAATTCATTAGGCGACAGCCTGGCAAGATGCCATTGATACCGCCGGTTGTTGTAATAATCAATGTAGTTATCAATGATGACCTGAACATCAGCAAATGATGTACATTCAGCAAGCTCAGGCTTGATATGGTCTTTCATGTGGCCGAAGAAACTTTCCTGTGGGGCGTTGTCCCAGCAGTTTCCCTTGCGTGACATGGATTGGCGCAGTTTTTTGTCATACAGGATATTGATAAATTTGTGGCTTGTATAATGACAACCCTGATCCGAATGGATGATGGTTTCAGCCTGCAGGGACACTCCATGATATTCTACCAGTTTATTGATGGTTTCCAGAACGAAATCAACCTCTAGTGATGGACTGAGCACATAGGACAGTATCTGCTTAGTAAAGGCATCCAGGACAGTAGATAAATAGGCAAATGTGCCATTATAGGGCAGATAGGTGATGTCTGTCAGCAGGACGATCCGTGGACCATATGCTTCAAATTCACGTTGAAGCAGGTTATCTGCGACACTGCTGGTTTTAAGGGCTTTTGCCATCCGCCTGTAAGGATTAGGACCTCTATAAGGGCATGACAGATTGAATTTATCCATCAGACGCCGGATCTTTTTGAGATTCATAACCACGGGTGGATCCATGTGAAGAAGAGCCATATAGATGCCTTTTGCGCCTTTGGAATAACCGTGCATTTTATATGCAGTAAGGATTTGTTCAAAGTCCTCTCTGTCCTGCTGTTCCCGCTGCGCTCTTGCCGGGGCGGCATTCAGCCATGCATAATAACCGCTTCTGGAGACTCCGGCCATAGCACAAAGTGTTTTTATGGACATGGTGTTATGACTTTGTTGCATGGTATTGTAGATTATTTCAAAAATACAGGAAGAATCGTTCATGAGCAATGCACCTACTTCCTTGTAGTTCTGATTGAGGAAATTTTTTTTAAGAACTCCATTTCCTGTTTCAGGTAATCTACTTCCTGTTGCAGTTGCTTGATTTTGTCAGCATCTGAGTTGTTTTTTGAACCGGTGTCATCGGAAGCATCAGCAGCTGGTACACTACGAGGCCTGTAGCCTTCGTGAAATTCGCCGTACTTTTTATATTCGGTACGGATGTGATTGGAGATGCTCCATATGCGGCGTTCTCCGATGATACTAATGTCAAAACCGTGATCTTCAAGGATTTTTCTTGGAGAAGTACCAGATTTATATTCTGCCAGAAATATCTCCTTGAATTCCTTAGTAAGATTGATCCTTGTATCAGTAACACTGTAGATATAAGGGTTTTGACGAAGTAACTGTTGTTGTTCCTCAGTAAAAATTTTTCTGCTCATGAAATCCTCCATTTCTGTGATTAGAATATCACATTTGGAAGAGGGTGTCCAAGAAAAAGGTGTTACTTAGGGGTGTGTTTATAAACAGGGATACAAATGGTGAGGGTGTCCTAAAAGTAGGTACTACACTAATTCGCGTGTCCACTGTTATGGGTATATTATAATTGTGTATGGCTGGTAGCTTATTAACAGGATGTGGGACGTCTGCTGATGCAGGAAAGAAAAGTAAAGACAGCGGGGACGTTACTACCGTAAAATGGTTTACGTCAAGACCGGTTGACGGAGCAATTGATCAGGTAATGCATGAAATCGCAGATGAATACAGTGAGAAGATGGGTGGAAAATGGAAGATTGAATTTGAAACTACAGCTGATAGACCATCATATTTGCAGAAACTGAAAACATTGATTGCAGGTGGAAATATGCCGGATATCATTGATATTGACGCAGATCCGTATTGCCAGGAACTGGTTGATGCAGGAATGCTTGTAGATGTAAAAAAATTCCTGAAGGATAATGGTAAATATGATAGTTTTTATCCGACTGCTCTGAAATATCAGGAATTTACAGACGGATCCATGTATACACTTCCATTGGAATATCATGTTGAAATGACCTGGTATAATAAGGAAATTTTTGACAAATATGGTTTATCAGTACCGAAAACTATGGATGAGTGGCTGGATGTATGTAAAACGTTGAAGGAAAATGGAGTAACACCAATTTCAGTAGATGGTGTTGACAGATGGCCGGTACAGAGATATCTGGCAATGATGCCGTTTAGAGAATCTGGTAACGATTATATTATCAATCTTCGTGATGGAAAAGAAAAAATGGCCGGAGATGAAGGTAAAGAGGCAGCAACATTCATGAAGAATATTGGACAGTATTTTAATGATGGATTTGCAGCAACGGATTATGCAACTGCACAGTCGATGTTCCTGGATGGAAAATCCGCAATGTACTACATTGGTGATTGGGAGATTGCAGCTATGCAGGACGCTTATAAAGCTGGAAAAATAGATTATTTCTATCTTCCAACTATCGAAAACGGAAAAACAGATGCAAGTGAATTTTGCGTAAACTCTGGAATCGGAATGGCATTCAATGCAAAAACATTTGATGCAAAAACCAAAGACTTTATACTTTACGTACTGGATAACTATGGTAAAAAATATGCAGCAAAACAGCAGATGTCACCAATCAAAACAGAACTTCCGTCAGATGTAGAATTCTCAGATCTGTATCTTAGAATTCGTGATGATATGGATAAAACAGGTGCGCAGTTCCTGAAACCATGGGATACATATCTGGATGCAGATACTAATACAACTATGCAGGATAATTTATTGCTTCTTGCATCCGGGGATATGTCAGTTGATGATTTCTGCAAACTGATAGATGATTCTATTGCAACCAACGCGAAAAACTAAGGATGTTTGATGTCTGGGAGAAGACTCTCCCAGACATCCTGTATTTAAAACCATGGAGGACAATATGGGCGTAATTAAGAACAAAAAATGGTTTTTTATATTTTTATTACCTGGACTGTTATTTTATATTTTGTCAGTTTTTTATCCAATTGAAGAGTCTATTAGGCTAAGCTTTATGGAATGGAACGGAATTGGTGATAAAACTTTTGCAGGTCTGCAAAATTATGTTACAATGTTTCATGATCCAACATTTTATAAATCATTTTTAAACAATCTGATTTATCTTCTTATTGTGGTAGTTATGCAGCTTGGAATCGGACTTGTTTTTGCTGTATTACTGACTTTTATGAAAAAACATGTGACATTTGTTAAGACTTTATACTATGTTCCTTGTATTATCACAACTGTAGCTATCGCACAGCTGTTCAGAAGTATGTATGCAACAGAACCTATGGGGCTGATAAATCAGTTTTTTCAGGCTATAGGAATGGAAGGAATGGTTACTTCCTGGCTGGCAAATATTCACACTGCACTTATGGCAGTGTCAGTGCCAGAAGGCTGGAGATTTACAGGAATGTATATGGTTATTTTTTATGCAGCGTTAATTTCGCTTGATCCATCTGTATACGAAGCAGCAAAAGTCGATGGTGCAACAGATTTCCAAATTCTGTTAAAAATAAAACTTCCATTGATTAAGGATATTATTCTTCTGACTCTTACTATGTGTTTGACAGGTGCGCTGAGAGGATTTGATATTCCATTTCTTCTTACAAGTGGAGGACCGGGAAATGCAAGCGAGCTGCTCTCTACATACATGTATAAGAAAGCATTTTCCAATAACCAATATGGTTATGGTAGTGCTCTGGCAGTGTTTATCATTATTGAAAGTATGTTGGTGGTATTTATACTTCGTAAAATATTTTCAGAGCGGAAGGAGTGTAAAGAATCATGAAAAAGAAAATTGGAAAAATTGTATTTGCGATAGTTATTCTTGCCTTTCTGCTTATTCAGGTTTATCCTATAATATGGCTTTTTATGGCAAGTGTTAAGCCGACGATAGAATTGTCTACAACGCCGTTTGCTTTGCCGAAAGTGGTGACATTTGAAAACTTTATAAAGGTATTTTCAGATGGAAAAATAGGCATTTATATGTGGAATAGTTTAAAAGTAACGGGAATCTCACTGATTCTGATTATTTTTCTCAGTTCGACAGTAGGCTATGCATTGTCAAAATTCAGAATACGTGGAAAAAACAAATTTATAAATTTTTTACGTTCGGAATCATGGTGCCAGTACAGATTACATTGATTCCACTGTTTATTTTCTATAGTAAAATGGGAATCTTGAATACAAGTTTTTCACTGATTTTACCACAGGTTGGATTTGCTCTTCCTCTGGCTGTGATGATGTTTGTAAGTTTCTATGATTTTGTTCCGGATGAGCTGGTTGAGGCGGCTATTGTAGATGGATGTAATCCAGGTGTTACATTTATAAAAATTGTGTTTCCATTGGCACGAAATACAATAATTACAATTGCATCCATGTATAGTATTCTTATATGGAATGATTTTATTTTTGCAAATACATTTATCAGTGACAGTAATGCAAAAACAGTTGCAATGGGATTGAAGGATTATGTGGGAGCATTTGGTAATGTAGACTGGGGTTTAACATTTGCAGCTATCGTTATATCTATACTTCCACCACTTATTATTTATTTTGCACTTAATAAATGGGTTACTGCAGGTATGACAATGGGAGCAACTAAAGGTTGATAAATAGAATGATATTAGGAGGATATGAAATGATATTTCCGGGAGATATCTCAAAGATGCCCTATCTGACACATGGGAAAAGCAGAGCAATTAATGCTGAGAACAGGACAGGAGAAAAAGGAAAAGGCGGGATGGCAGCCAGCCCGCTTGGACCTTCACGTAAGGGAAGCCCGTGTTTGAATAATATTCAACCGGGACAGGAAGAATTTTTGGCAGATATTGAGGGACCAGGTGTGATACAGCATATATGGATAACTGTTGACAGTAAGACCTCGGAAGGTGACTGTTTTGTACTGAGGGATCTGATTATGCGAATGTACTGGGATGGAGAAGAGAATCCGTCGGTAGAAGTGCCATTGGGTGATTTCTTCTGTTGTGGATTTGGACAGGAATGTATTGTGAATTCTGCTATTATAACTGTTGTTCCATCGCGAGGACTTAATTCTTATTTTGCAATGCCATTTCATAAACATGCTCGCATTACTATTGAGAATCAGCATAAAAATCCAATACCGGCTTTTTTTTATCAGATTGATTACTGCCTGTATGATTCGCTTCCAGAAGACACTTCTTATTTTCATGCTCAGTGGAGAAGGCAGGCAATCACTGAAATTGGAAAAGATTATGTTATTCTTGATAATGTAAAAGGAAGTGGCCATTATGTAGGTACTTATCTGGGACTTTCAGCTTTGCAGAGGTACTGGTGGGGAGAGGGTGAAGTTAAATTCTACATTGATGGAGATGAAAAATATCCAACAATATGTGGAACAGGAATGGAAGACTATTTCGGAGGTTCCTGGAGTTTCGCATCAAATGAAAATGGCAGAATTGTAGAACAGAATTATTCTACCCCATATTTGGGATATCCATTTTATTCCAGACATGATTCACTTGTTTGGAATCAATATCATAATGATGATTGTCCGCCAATGCGTGGATTTTACAGATGGCATATCCCTGATCCTGTATTTTTTGAGGAAAATCTGAAAGTAACGGTACAGCAAATAGGGGTTAGTCATAATGGATTGTTTGAGCGACAAGACGATCTTTCAAGTGTGGCATACTGGTATCAGAGTGAACCTCATCAGAAGTTTAAAGAACTATTACCGGTAGAGAAGAGATGGCCAAGATAAATGTTATAGGAAAAGTCCTGCATTACTTTTTACGAGTGAGGCGGGACTTTTGTGAGTGTTATTTGATCGGTTCAAAATCAACAGCGAGAGTGTAATATAAAGTGCGGTATCTTTAAGAAAGAAGTTTCAGGATTAAATATGGCAGAAATAAAGAACTCGGAATCAGATATGAGCACTCAGCAGAAAGCTGAGCAGGACAAAGAGAAAAGAAGAGAAAGAAAGAGGCAAAAAGAGCAAAAAGACAGCACTACAGGGAACTGAATGAG
>ENA-OQED01000061-OQED01000061.1-human-gut-metagenome-genome-assembly--contig:-NODE-61-length-40656-cov-1.243653_pt1 | contig 40656 bp, 44 predicted proteins | sample MGYA00242790_ERZ504625 | MGnify/ENA primary metagenome ERZ504625 (study PRJEB26092, sample SAMD00036345) | human gut metagenome | host: Homo sapiens | study: EMG produced TPA metagenomics assembly of...
TTGCAGAGAAAACCTTTAAATTTAAAACCATCCCCCTAGCCCCTAGCCACTAACAACTTAAAAGGTCCTGTCGTACAAAGATTTTTGCCATCATGCAAGGCCCCTTTTACTTTATAGTTTGTAGTACAGAGTTTGTAGAAGCTGGCTTTAAATTTTTTACCATTTGCTGCAAACTAAAAACTACAAACTTAAACTGAAAAAGGCGCTGTCTTCATGCGACAGCGCCTTTTTTTAATGCCCGTGGAAATTGATGGTTTTTGTTGTCCTGCAGGGGACAGGGTCGCCGCTGCTGTTACGGGCCGGTTCAAAGGAATAATTGTAAATGGCTTGCTGGGCAGCTGCATCCATTTCGGGATACCCGGAAGAACCGGCGACGGAAGCAGATTGGACGCTGCCGTCGGCTCCGACGACGATGGATAAGGTGACGGAACCGCTGATGCCCTTGCCTTGCAGGGAAGGCGGGAAGGCCGGCGGTGCGGCAGCTACGACGTGCGGCGGCGTAGCCGGTTTCATGGCGTTGCCATTACCTGGAGCAGAGCCATCGCCACCGCCGCCAGTACCGCCTTTTTCCGTATGACCCTGGCCAGAGCCGCTGCCTTCGGCGCTGCCCTTTTCATGGGAGTCGCTGCTGGCATGGCTGTCCTGGTTCGGCGCAGGCGTCTGGTCCTGTTTCTGTTCGTCTTCTTGTTTTTTATCGTCTGGCGGTACTTCCTTATCGGTCGGGATGGAAATATCGACGGACGGTGCCGGGGCTGACGGGGCCGGCGCACTGTCACCGCCGGCAGCTGGTGCAGCCGCGCCCGATGCGTCGTAGACGGTGACGTCGACAGGCGGCTTTTCTTCAGACTGGGAAAAGGTGGCGAAGAGACCTGTCGCTGCCAGTATCAGCAGGACGACGACGTGGAAGGCGATGGACGCGCCCCAGCCCGTATACAGCTGTCGCTGGGCTGTCGTCATGACTTGCCTCCTGATTCTGCAGCCAGGCCCAGGCGGTCGATGCCGGCGCTGCGGAAGGCGTCGAGGAGCTGGACGACGTTGCCGTAATCAATGCCTTCATCGGCACGGAGGACGACGGCGAACTTGGCGCTCCGTTCTTTTTCGGCCTTAGCTGCGTGAGCAGGACGTCCTGGCTGATGGGCTTGTCTTCTAAGTAAAGCGTCCCGTCCTTCTTCATGGTAACTAAGTAGGTCACGTTCATCTGGGTTTCCGCGTGTTCTGCCTTGGGGACTGCGACGTGGACCGTCTTCAAATTGACCATGTAGAGCGTACTGATCATAAAGAATACGAGCAAGAAGAACATGATATCGATCATCGGGATGATCATGACTTCGGGCTTAGAAAATTGTCTCCTGTCGCGAAGTCTCATGCAGCGGCACCTGCTTTCTGGGAAACGGACTGGATGTCATCCATGCTGGTTTCAGCGAAGTCTGCGCGGTTATCTTCGATGAGGGAGAAGCACTGTTCCATATCGGTGACGACGGCGTCGATGCGCTGGGTGTAATAAGAATGGACAATCAAGGCGATGATGGCGACGCACAGGCCCATAGCCGTTGCGATGAGGGCTTCGCCGACGCCGCCGGTGATGGCTGTCGCCTGGCCCGATTCAAGGTTGAATACGCTGAACGACGAAATCATGCCGCTGATCGTACCGAGGAGGCCGAGCAGGGGAGCCATGGTGACGATGACGCTCAAATAATAAAGGCGTTTGCGGAGCCCAGCCAAGGCGATGCCGGAATGGACTTCTAAATAAGAATTGAGTTTTTCCGGATTGGTGCTGTAACGGTTGAGGCCGTCTGTGATGATGTCGGCCATGGCCCCTTTGGTCGAACCGGCCAAGTCACGGGCTACCTGGAATTCTTTGTTATAGACCCGCATGGCGAAGAGGCGGGCAAAGGCACGGCCCGAATCGGCATGGTAAAAAAATAAGCCTCGTTCAATACCGATGGCTATAACAAAAATAGAACATAAGAGCAGGATGTACATGACAACCCCGCCTTTTTGAAACATCGTAATCGCACTCAGAATATACTCCATGTGTACCCTCCTAAATAATTTTAACTTTCAATTAACTTCGATAGCGGAGCAAGTATATCATAAATGAAATGAAAAAGCAATGAAAATCACTGTCACAATTCTAACACGAAAAGATGTATCTTAGGGGTAAAAGAATAATTTAAACAGGTTTTACCGTAGTTAACTTAAAACTATTTGACAATGAGAATAAATTCATGTATCATTAGCACTGCTCTCGTAGTAATAATATTGAGAATATATAATCATTACAAAAACGGAAAGGAGACATGTACGTGAAAAAAAAGACGATGCGCTTATGGGTCTTGATGGCCTTGGCCAGCACGACCTTATCCGGCATGAGCTCTATGGGGCCGCTGCTTATGCTGATGATGCAATGCCCGTCTATGATTTAGGATCGGATGACGTTTACGATACCTATGAAGCACCGAAAGAGGAGGCTGCACCGCCGCCGGAACCGAAGGCTGCAGAACCTGAACCGGAACCGGCGCCGGAAGAACAGCCGCCGCAGACTTTTGCCGGCGGACAGGTATCGACGACGAGCCATATGGGGGCCTTAGGGGATAAGAAAATCCTCGACGTTCCTTTCAACGTCGTCGGCATCAGCTCCAAGACTATTGAAGACCAGCAGGCGGCGAACGTATCCGATGTCACCTCCAATGACCCGTCGGTCAGTGACCAGACCTTGTCTGGGGCTTCCAGTGCCTGGAATATCCGCGGCTTCAAGACGACCCAGCAGGACGTTCAGTGGGATGGCATCTACGGCGTAGGTCCTCGTTTCTACAGCGGTGTCGAAGCCGTCGAACGGGTGGATATCATCAAGGGGCCGAGCGCACTCTTAGGCGGTCTTCCGCCGAATGGCACTGTCGGCGGTACGATTAACTTCGTCCCCAAGCGGCTGAAGACACGCCGACCCGCGACTTGACCGTATCCCTCGGCTCGGGCGCACAGCTGACGGAACACCTCGACGTCGGCCAGCGCACGAAGGATGGGAAATACGGCGTCCGTGTCAATGTCCTCAACCGCGGCGGCGGCCATACGGTCAACGACGACGAACGGGAAAAGACGACCAGCGTCAACGTCGCCTTGGATACCAAGGGCGACCGTTACCGGGCTTCCCTCGACCTGGGCTACGTCTACGACCACATCGACAATCCCCAGTACCGCGTCACCTTTGGCTCGGATTTCCTGAAAAATGTCTCGTACATGCCTAAAGCCTATATACATTCGAAATTCGGCGCCCCCCGGTACGTATCGGACAGTTGTCGAAAAATACGGCGTCTTCCACGGTGAATATGACCTCAACAAAGATTGGACGGCCTTTGCTGCCATCGGTCTGCGCGACACGTCCATGGATTACTTGTATAATACTTTCCAGCTCACCAATAAGAGCGGTAAGTCGACAGTAGCTTACAATTATAACAATCAGGTCAACAAGGCCGATACGGAAGAAATCGGCATCCGCGGCAAGGTCCGGACAGGGGACATCAAACACGAACTCGTCCTCAGTGCCGACCGCGTCCACTATACGCGCTACATGGCCAACCGCAAGATCAAGACGGCCCTCGGCAAGAATTACAGTTATACGACAAACTTCTACGACCCGCAGTTCCAGGGCTATCCGGCTCATGACAGCTGGGCTGAACCGAAGAACGATGAAACGACGCTGACCGGCGTGGCTTTGACGGATATCTTGTCGACGAAAGACGACGCTTGGCAGTTCATCATCGGCGGCCGTTTCCAGCGGGCTAAACTGGAAAACTTCAATAATACCGTCAGCTCGACGGCGAATAAAGCCAGCTCGTCGGATGAAACAGTCTTCTCGCCGTCATACGGCATCGTCCACAAGATGGGCAAACACGCTTCCATCTATGCCAACTACATGCAGGGCCTGGAAGCCGGCGAAACCGTTACCGATACGAACGCAGCCAACTACGGTCAGTCCTTTGCTCCGTATAAGACCAAGCAGTACGAAATCGGCACGAAGTTCGACTTCGGCAAGTACACGACGACCCTCAGCGCCTTCGATATCCGCGAACCGTCGCTTATCGAAAATGAATTGACGAAATACTACGAATTGACAGGCGAAGTCCGCCACCGCGGCATCGAATGGAACATCTTCGGCGAACCGAAGAAGGGGACCCGCATCCTCGGCGGCGTCGCCTACCTCGATGCCAAGTACACCAATTCCCAGGATGGCCAGTATAATGGCAACCAGGTCGCCGGCACGTCCCGCTGGACGGCCACGATGGGCCTGGAACAGGACATCAAGTCCGTACCGGGCCTGACCTTTACGACGCGTATGATTTACAACAGCTCGGCCTATGCCAACGCCGCCAATACCCTGCGCGTCGCTCCCTGGACCCGCTGGGATGTAGGCGCCCGCTATTCCTTCAAGAGCGGCGGTACGCCCATGACGGTCCGCTTCGACGTCCTCAACGTCCTCAACCGCAATTACTGGCACGCCCTGGAAAATGCCGTATACCTCGGCCAGGCCCGGACGTACCTCTTGTCCTTCAATATTAAGTTGTAGGCGCGACAGAAAGGAATGACACTATGCGTATTTCCCAGCCAGGCAGGGGAGGGTACAGCCGTCACAGCAATGGCTATGCCATTGCCCTGGCCTGTGTCCTGGCCGCTGTCTTAGCGGGCCTGTCCCTGCTGTTCCTGACTGTCGGAGCCAGGGATATTTCCATGCAGGCCATTGGCCAGTCTTTTACGGCGTATGACCCGGATAATGCAGCCCAGCTTCTGGTCCGCACGCTGCGCCTGCCACGCCTGCTGGCCGCCTTGCTCTGCGGCGCCGGATTTGCTGTATCCGGCGCCCTCATGCAGGGTGTCACCAACAACCCCATGGCCAGTCCGTCCATCCTCGGCGTCAATGCTGGCGCCGGCCTGGGCCTGGCAGTGGCCATGATTTTCTTTCCCGATGCCGAATTGACAGGGACGATTTTTTTCTCCTTTGCTGGCGCTGCCGTGGCGACCTTTTTCATCATGGCCATGGCTTTCCGTGTCAGCGGTTCTTCTTCCAAAGTTTATCTGACCCTGGCCGGTGTGGCCATTGGGGCTATTTTTTCGGCCATTACCCAGGCTCTGGTCGTCTTCTTTGACGTCGCACAAGATGTCAGTTACTGGACGGCCGGCGGTATCAGCGGTATCCGCATGACTCAGATTGCCGCGGTCCTGCCCTGGGTCCTGGCCGGTTTTATATTGGCCCTGTTTATTTCTAGATCCGTAACTCTCCTGACCTTTGGCGAAGAAGTCGCCATCGGCCTGGGCGGTAAGATACTGCGCATCCGCGTCCTGGCTGGGATTACGGTATTGCTCCTCAGCGGGGCTGCCGTCGCCGTCGCCGGCCCAGTCGGCTTCATCGGCCTGGTTACGCCGCATATGGCCCGCTATCTCGTCGGCATCGACTACCGCAAGGTCGTCCCCATTGCGGCCCTGCTCGGCGCCATCCTGGTCGTCGCAGCCGATATGGCGGCCCGCCTGATATCGCCGCCTTTTGAAATGCCTCTCGGTGCCGTGACGGCCCTTATAGGCGTACCCTTCTTCTTATATCTTGCCAACCGAAAGGGGATGAAGTGATGCGCTCCTATTCTTATGGCTTTTGTATCGCCGTCCTGGTACTGCTGACGGCGGCTGTCTTCATCATCCACGTCGGCACGGGCTTTACGTATTTTTCCTATGACCAGCTGATCCGCATCCTCTTGGGAGACGGGACGCCGGAAGAGCGGCTGACGGTCTTCGATTTCCGCCTGGTCCGCTCCATCCTGGCCCTGCTGGTCGGCATGGGCCTGTCCCTGTCGGGGACGATTTTCCAGACTGTTTCCAAGAATGGCCTGGCCAGCCCCAGCCTGCTCGGCGTCAATGCCGGTGCCGGCTTTGCCGTATTACTGCTCATTTACCGTCAGTCGGCAACGGAAGCCCTGCCCCTTTGGGCCCTGCCCGTGGCAGCCATTGCCGGGGCGTCGCTGACGGCGCTCATCATCTACCGCCTGTCCTACCGGAAAGGGCGCAAGACGTCGATGTATACGCTCATCTTGAACGGTGTCTCCCTGGCAGCGGGCATCCATGCCCTGGAAATCGTCCTCATCGTCCGCCTGGATTCGACGAAATTCCACCAGGTCAACGCCTGGATCATCGGCAGTATCTTCGGCAATTCCTGGGGACACGTCGCCGTGCTCCTGCCTGTCGTCGCCGGCCTGGGCCTTTTCCTCTGGTTCCGCCACCGCGACCTGGACATCCTGAGCTTATCCGATGAAACGGCTATCGGCCTGGGCCTCGACCTCAACCGCAGCCGCTTTCTCTACCTTATGACGGCTGTCGTCCTGGCGGCCTGCTGTGTCGCCGTCGGCGGCAGTATCGCCTTCATCGGTCTCATCTGCCCGCACATTGCCCGGCGTCTGGTCGGCGTCCGCCACAGTCGGGTCCTTCCGGCTGCGGCCCTGTTGGGAGCGCTCCTCCTGTGCACGGCAGACTGGGTGTCGCGGGTCATCATCGCGCCTGACGAGATGCTCGTCGGTACGATTGTAGCCCTCATCGGGGCCCCTTATTTCATGTATCTCTTTTTGAAGAAACCTGTGTAAAAGAAAGGACTATCTATGGAACTGGAAGCACGACATCTGTACGCCGGCTATGACGACAACGTCATCATCCGCGATTTGACGCTGCGCATCCCGGCCGGGAAGGTCACGGCCCTCATCGGGGCCAATGGCTGCGGCAAGTCGACGCTGCTCAAGACGATTTGCCGGATTCAGCCGCCTTTGAAAGGGCAGGTCCTGCTCGACGGCGTATCCGTCCACGAACAGGACAGCCGCCGCCTGGCTTCGTCCCTGGCTATTTTGCCGCAGAATCCCAGTGCCCCTGGCGGCCTGACCGTGCGGGAACTGGTCAGTTACGGCCGGGCGCCGCACCAGAAACACGCCTTTTCCGGGTTGACCCGGGAAGATGCTGACATCATCGACTTGGCCCTGGCCGAAACGGATATGACCGAATTCGCCAACCGTCCCATCGAGCAGTTATCCGGCGGCCAGCGGCAGCGGGCCTGGATTGCCATGGCCGTGGCCCAGCATACGGACATCTTGTTCCTCGACGAGCCGACGAGCTTCCTCGATATTTCCCACCAAATGGAAATCCTGACCCTCGTCCGCCGGCTGAACCGGAAATATGGCAAGACCATCGTCATGGTCATCCACGAGCTCAATGAAGCGGCCCGCTTTGCTGACTATATCATCGCCATGAAGAAGGGGGAAATCCGCTTTTCCGGCACGCCGGAGGAAACGATGACGAAAGAGATGTTGGACGACGTCTTTGGCGTCGAAGCCGAAATCCTGCAGGACCCGCGGACGAAGCGGCCTTTCTGCATCCCCTATGTCCGGGAAGGAGCGGCTCATGACGAGTAATGCCAAGGTGAAATGCCTTTGTGCCTGCCTGGGTCTGATGCTGTCGGCCTCTTTCCTGGGCGGCTGTGCCTCCTTGTCCTGGCAGAGCGTCGGCGGTGACCTGCCCGTGCTGGATCAGGAATCGATGCGGTCCGATACGCCTCAGGCCGTCGACCAGGAATTACAGAAGCGCTTCGCCAAGAAGGAAGCAGCGGCTCAGGCCATGTTCAGCCATGACGGCGACGGCCGCCTGGTGCTGCATCATAAATATGGGACGACGGTCCTGCCGGATCAGCCCCAGCGGGTCGTCGTCATCGGCCTGGAAGACCCGATGGTGGCTTTAGGGGCGCCCATGGTGGCCGCCCATGACCGGCCCGATTCGTACCTTCATCAGGTCTTATCGGCTCAGGGCGTCGACAATATCTACATCAATGACAGCACCAATACGATCAATCTGGAACAGGTCCAGGCCGAAAAGCCGGACCTCATCATCCTCCGCGATTCGTATGACCGCAATGCCTATGTAGCCTTGAGCAAAATCGCTCCCGTCGCCGCCTTTGACTTGCAGGATGCCGAAACAGCCCTCTTGGCCATGGCCATCACGCTGGGACAGCCAGAGCGGGGGGCTGAGCGGCTCCGTCAATATTACGACGTCGTCAAGCAAGCCCGACTGGCCATCAAATCGCGCATCGGCAACAGCAGTGTTGCCTGGTACGGGTCTTGAAGAAAGAAATCCGCCTCTATCCTTATCCGGGAAATGCCATCAATAAATTCATGTATGACCTGCTCAACCTCTATCCGCCGCCCCTGGCCGTAGCCATGGGCAGCAGCAAGAACATGGCCCTGTCCCTGGAAGCCATACCCGATTTCCAGTGCGATTACATCCTGGTCAGCTGCGGCTACGGCCTGAGCAGCGGTGAAAACAACAACGCCGCCCAGCGCCGCTACGAAAGCCTGCAGGCCGACCCCTTGTGGCAGCACGTACCGGCTGTCCGGGAAGGCCACGTCAAAGAAGTGGACAGCGTCGTCTGGAACTCCCACGGCATCATCGCCAAAGAAGCCGTCATCAAAGAACTCCGGGATTGGCTGGCCCCGTGAAGGGCGGGATGCTAACCCCTAGTCCCTAGTCCCTAGCCACTAGCCACTAACAACTAAAAAGCGTAAACGGGCGCCCCACGTGGTCGCCCCTACAGAAAAAAGGCTTGTCGCACATGCGACAAGCCTTTTTTATTTACTTATCATATCGTCTGAGGCGAAGCCCGTGCGATTGGCGTAGTCGCCTTCCAGGATTTGGACGGGGACGAAGCGTTCTTGTCTTTGTCACCGGTAATCTGGATGCGCGTCGGCTTGGCAAAGACCAGTATCTTGTCGGACCGGACGAGGGAGCGGATTGTTTCCATGTCGCGGTCGTGGCTGGCTTTGAGGAAGGTGGGAATGGTCGTCTCGTCGGGGATGACGTAGGTCCCGCGCATCATGAGGTAGCGGCCGCTGTTCGAGGGCAGGCGATTCTTTTCCTGCTGCGCTTCTTTTTCCTCGTCGCTCAGTTCCGGGACGCCGCTGGCTGAATAGCGGGAGAAGTTGACATTGGTCTGTTCGGCTTCTCCATAGCGGTGGACGTAATAGATGGTGATGAACAGGCAGAAGATGACGAAGGGCAGGAAGAGCATCTTCGTGTAATACGTCAGTTTGGCGTATTTGGCTTCCTTTTCTTCCCGCGCTTCCCGTTCTTCCCGCGTCTCGACGACTTCTTCCGGCTGGCCCTGGAGGGCACCGGCCAGGATGGCCGACAAGGGGATACCGTAGCTGGAAATGGGATAGAGGTTTTCCAGCCAGTTCAGGCCGCAGATGCAGGCCATGGCCCGGCTCAGGGCATTGTCCATGTCGACGGGAATCTTCATGCGGTGCAGGATCGACGTCAGCGAATCATTGGCCAGGTTGGGCATGTACGTCGAGGCCAGGAATTTCAAGTCCCGGATGTAGACATCCTTCAGGGGCAGTTCCCGCCCGGATGCTTCATAGCTGGCCTTGATGGCCGGAAAGAGCCGTTCCGAGCGGTAGGCAGAGAGGACGGCGTCTTTGAGGAGAAAGGCAATGTCTTCATCCCAGACGACATCGAAAGGCTTGCTGTCGGCCAGCATGGCTTCCGTCAGGTTGTGTGCCTGGACCGGGCCTTCCCGGGGCTTGATGAAATAGGAAATGCCGTGGACATTGCCGTCGCTGATCCAGGCCAGCGCCAGGCGGCAGATACTGTTTAAGTTGTCGTTGGCCAGGTCCGCTGCGATGGCGATGGACGAATTGACCTTTCGCCGGCGCAGCGATTCCAGCGCCTTTTGTGTATTCGCATCCATGGCGGGTATCCTCCGTGAATCGAGTGGTTTTAACGGCCTCGCTGTTTATAGTAGGGGCGGAACGTGCGCCGCGGCCGCTTGGGCGTTTGTTTGAGCTTGAAGTAGTTGTGCTTGACTGTGCGGTTCTTTTCGTCTGTAAAGGTATTGACGTCGAAGAGTTTCAGCGATTCGATGAAGGGAACGAATTTCTTGTAGCCGAAATTGCGGACGTCGAAGTCGGAGAACTGCTTGCTCAGGAGATTTCCCAGGGTACCCGAGAAAATCCAGCCGTTGTCGTCGGAATTTTCTTCGGTCAGCTTGATGAGCGCCTGACGGATGGTGGAGAAATCTTTCCCCGGTGTCTTGCCGTGGAGGGGCATCGTTTCCGGCGGTGTCAGCGGACGGGCTGCCGGCGTTTCGCTGGCATGATTATCGGCTTCCGGCTTTTCGGCCTTAGCCTGCGGGCTGGGTATGTTCGGCCTGGGCTTCTTCATGGTCCGTGCCTTCGTGGTCACCGGCTTCGTGTTCTTCGGCTTCTTCCCAAAGGACGTCGAGGTAGAGGAACTTGTTGCAGGCCGAGATGAAGGACCGGGGCGTCTTGCTTTCGCCCATACCGAGGACATATTTCTGCGATTCCCGCAGGCGCGAAGCCAGGCGGGTGAAATCACTGTCTGACGAGACGATGCAGAAGCCGTCGAGGTTGCTCTGGTACAATAAGTCCATCGTGTCGATGATGAGGGCCGAGTCGGACGAATTCTTGCGGATCGTATTGCTGTACTGCTGGACGGGCTGGATGGCGTTATCTAAAATGGTATTGCGCCACGACGCCATCTGGGGCGTCGTCCAGTTGCCGTAAATGCGTTTGTAGATGACATCGCCGAGATTATTCGCTTCAGATAAGATGACGTCGATGTATTTGCTGGAAATATTTTCGGCGTCGATGAGGACGGCGAGTTTCATTTCTTGATTCATAATTTGATTACCTCTGTTTACATTACTTTTTTATTATATCATCATCCATAATAACTGTGCTATAATAAAACCAAGGCTGGAACGAAGGCGTTTATCCTTCGCCAGGCCTATTTTTTTTAAGAAGGTGATACGCGTGAAAATGGAACATATGGCGCCTTTCTGCGTCGTCGCAGCCGGTATCTGCTGGGGCATCATCGGCCTGTTTACCCGCCAGCTGTCGGCCTATGGCCTGTCGCCCTTACAGATTACCTTTGGCCGGGCCCTGGTCACGGCCATCGCCATGGCTGGCGTCGCCCTATTCCGCCAGCCCCGCAGTTTGGCCATTGCGCCGCGGGATATCTGGATGTTCCTGGGGACCGGCCTGGGGAGCATCGTCTTTTTCAATATCTGCTACTTTACAGCCATCGAATTGACGACCTTGTCCGTCGCGGCTATCCTGCTCTATACGGCGCCGAGTATCGTCATGGTCTTTTCTATCTTCCTTTTCCATGAACGCTTTACGCGGCGCAAGGGGTTCTGCCTGGTCCTGGCCTTTGTCGGCTGCGTCCTGGTCAGCGGCTTAGGCATGGGTCATGTCGAGGCTGCCGGTATCCTGGCCGGTCTGGGCAGCGGCTTCGGCTACGCCTCTATTCCATTTTTGGCCGCTATGCCCTGGCGAAATATGAACCCCTGACGGTCACGGCCTGGACCTTCATCATCGCGTCTTCAGGGCTCCTGCCTTTCTGCCATTTCGGCATGATCCTTTCCCTGGCCGCCGCCGTGCCCTATACGGGCCTCCTCTTCGCCCTTCTCGGCCTGATGTCGACGGCTCTGCCCTTTGGCCTCTATACGATGGGCCTGAAGCATATGGAAGCGGGCCGGGCATCTATCCTGGCTTCAGTGGAACCGCTGACGTCGACAGTCGTCGGCATCGCTATTTTCCATGAAGCCCTGACCCTGACCGGGGCAGCCGGCATGGCCTGTATCCTGGGGGCGGTCATTCTCCTGGCCAGGTCCGGATCCGCTAACGGATGAATTCAAAGCGGAATTTCCGGCCCGGCGTGATATAGTCGAGGAGAAATTCTTCGTTCGGCACGACTTTGGCGACGATGTTGGTCCGCTCTTCCGGCGGCAGTTCACATTTGACAATCTGGACTTCGCCCATATAACGCAGGAAATCGGCGTTGTCCAGGGTGATGTCGCCGCGGTGGAGACTGCGGAAGATGTCGCTGTCCGGTTCGATGATGCGGCCGTCCAGATGAGCCCGGCTGCCGTTTGCGCGGATGACATCCCGCGACGGGTCGGGCCGGGCCGTGAAGGTATAGGACAACAGGTCCTGGATGTGCGGTTCCCGGCTGAGGAGTTTGGCCTTGATGACGACGACGTCCGTTTCTTCCCGGCCGGCCCGGGCCAGGTCGCGCAGTTCTTTATCGGCTGGCTTGTCGTCGCCGATGAAGACGGACTGGACACCCAGGGCGGCCAAGTGGCGGGCTGCCAGGCTGACGTCTTGATGGCGGTGGAATTCCAGCGTCGGCAGGCCTCATATAGCGGTGCCCGTTGGCCGCCCTGGCTGGCGACGAAGGCGCCGACGGACAGGCCATAGGCGTGGAGCCGGTCGGTCTGGGACTTGAAATAGTCGAGGGCCAGGCCCGTGTGGGGACGGGGATAGAAGTTGTGCAGGCTGTCGATGTGGTCCAGCTGGGCGCCATTCTTCTGGAGGTCTTCCAGGTCTTTCTGGGTCAGCGTCGACGCGTTGACCTGGACGCGGACGATGTGGCTGTACATGGCCAGCTTGGCTGCATCGAAACCGTCGTCAAAGCGGACAGTTGTAATGCCCAGCTTGGCGATAGCTTCCGGATCGAAACGGTCCATGCCCAGGCAGGCTGCCGAAGCCGGCGATACGTCGGCGACGATGTCGAGCTGACATTGCCGGGCCGTGTCCAGGACGGCCTGCAGTTCCTTGCGGAAGGCTGCCGGGTCCGTTTCGGGGATGTGGAATGACGTAAAGAGCCGCGTCATCCCCAGGGCAGCGGCCCGTTCGATGCGGGCCGTTTTTTCTTGGATCGTCCCTCCCAGGCCGGGATAGACGGAAATACCCGTTTCCATTTATTCACCCTCCTTCGGGTCGTCGAAACCTAAGAACCAGGTAGCAATGAAGCCGGCCACGTAGGCTGTGACGAGTCCTAATAAATACATGGGGATGTTGTCCGTACTGGCTGCCAGAGGCAGGCCGGAAATGCCAATCGTCGCGGCGCCGACCATGTAGGCGGCCTGGACGGCGCCGCCAAAGGCCCCGCCGATGCAGGCCCCGATGAAGGGCTTGCCCAGGGGCAGGGTGACGCCGTAGATGAGCGGTTCGCCGACGCCCATGAGGCCGACGGGCAGGGCCGAGGCGATGGTCTTGCGCAGGGCCTTGTTCTTCGTCTTGGCATAGACGGCGATAGCCGCGCCGACCTGGCCGCCGCCGGCCATGGCCAGGATGGGCAGGAGAATGGTCACGCCGTAGCGCGACAGGAGTTCCGCGTGAATCGGCGTCAGGCCCTGATGGATGCCGACCATGACCATGGGCAGGAAGGTCCCGCCCAGGATGAAGCCCGTCACGGCGCCGCCGGTCCCGATGGATTCCGTCGCCGCATAGCCGATGGCTTCTGACAGATAGCCGCCCAGGGGCTGGCAGAGGAAGAGGGCCACGAAGGTCGAAATGACGACGACCAGGAAGGGCGTGACGAAGAGGTCGAACATATCCGGGACGAGGCGGTGGAGTTTCTTTTCCAGCCACGATGAAAAGAAGACGACCAGGAGGACGGCGATGATGCCGCCCCGGCCAGGTACCAGGGATTCGCCGAAGAGATTAATCTGAGCCAGGTTCGGATGGCTGAGGATGGCTGCCATGACGCCGCCCAGCATGGGCGAGCCGCCGAATTCCTTAGCCGCATTGATGCCGACGAAGATGTTCAGGCCATAAAAGGCGGCATTGCCGGCAATGGCCAGGACCTGCATCAGCGGCTGGGCCGCCAGGGACGGGTCCATCTTGAAGGCCACGTTGAGCAGGCCCGTGATCAGGCCGCAGGCGATGAAGGCCGGGATGATGGGCACGAAGATATGGGCGATTTTCTTCAGGGCCAGTTTGGCCGGCGTCGCGTTCTTGCGGCGTATTTCTTCGTGAAGGGCCTGGCCGTCGAAGGGCCCCTGCTTATCGTCGCCGGCATCTGGCGCAGCGGCTGCCGGCTGTTCTTTACGGCCTGCTTCGACTAAGGGGGCAAAGGCCTGGTATAGTTTGGTCGCCTTGCCCGGGCCGACGATGATCTGCCATTCGTCACCGGATTTGTTGATGCCCATGACGCCGGGCAGTTTGGCCAGGTCGTCTTTGCTAAAGTGTTCATCCTTTACGGTCAGGCGCAGGCGGGTCATGCAGTTGTAAGCCTTTTCGATATTGCCTGCCGGACCGGTGATATCGTAGATGGCCCGTGCCAGTTTATCGTAATCCATGGGCAGCCTCCTTGAGGACGGCGGCGACATAGCCCTGGGCCGCTGTCAGGCGGTCTTCGGCTTCGCTGGCCGGGATGTGCAGGAGGACCATGACGATGGCCGTCTTGGCCCGGCCCTGACTTTCCCTGAGGCTTCGATGGCCTCCTGGCGGCTGCAGCCCGTCGCCGTCATGACGATGCGCCGCGCCCGTTCTTCCAATTTCTGATTGGACGACTTGACGTCGACCATGAGGTTGCCATAGACTTTGCCCAGGCGGATCATGGCGCCTGTAGACAGCATGTTGGCGATCATCTTCTGGGCCGTGCCGGCCTTCATGCGCGTCGAGCCCGTGACGACTTCCGGGCCGACGACGGCGCAGAGGTCGATGTCGGCGCAACGGCCGATGGCCGAATGAGGCGAGCAGTCGATGGCGATGGTTGCGGCTCCGACCGAGGCCGCATAGGTCAGGCCGCCGATGACATAAGGCGTCCGGCCCGAGGCGCTGAGGCCGACGACGACATCGTCAGCCGTCAGGTTTTTGTCTATCAAATCCTGCCGGCCCAGCTCCGGCGAGTCTTCAGCCCCCTCTTTGGCTCGGAAGAGGGCTTCATAACCGCCGGCGATGAGGCCCTGGATGCGTTCCGGGTCGGTGCTGTACGTCGGCGGACATTCGACGGCGTCGAGGATGCCCAGGCGGCCGGACGTGCCCGAGCCCATATAGAACAGGCGGCCGCCGCGGCGCAATTTATCGGCAATGGTGTCGACGGCTTGGGCGATGGCCGGGATGATGGCGCCGACGGCATCGGCGACTTTATGGTCTTCTTCATTTATGATGCGCAGCATATCTTCGGTCGATACACTGTCGATATGCTGGCTATGGCTGTTCTGCTGTTCCGTAGCCAGGGTTTCTAAATTGATCATGCTTGATTCCTTTCTTTCATGCAGTCGTGGCTATTGCCGCTTGGGAACAATATACACATCTCTAATTATAGAGAGTGTTTGAAAGACTTGCAATAGGCCTTTTTTTCATGAGCCAGCACCTTTATTTTTTTGCCGTTTCATGGTATGATTAATCTGCACGCAGCAGACCTGTGTGCCCTGTGCGCCCATAGCTCAGCTGGATAGAGCAGCAGTTTCCTAAACTGCGTGTCGGATGTTCGAGTCATCTTGGGCGCACCATTTTTTTATTTTGAATACAATCTAATCATTTTACAATCCGGAAAGGTGGGTCCCCTCATGTCCGATACCAAGAACCGGCTGGCTTCTTTCCATGAAGAAGTCATGCATGATGCCGATTATACCCTGGCTGAAGCCGTTGCCGAAGCCAAACGCTGCCTGAATTGCAAAGTACCGCAGTGCCGTAAAGGCTGCCCCATTGAAAATGAAATCCCTCAGTTCATCCACGCCATGACCCTGGGCGATTTCGGCGCCGCTGCTGAACACATCTATCACCGCAGTGATTTGCCGGCTATCTGCGGCCGCATCTGTCCGAGAGAAAAGCAGTGCGAAGGCCACTGCATCCTCGGCAAAAAAGGCAAACACGTCGAAATCGGCAAACTCGAACGCTTCGTAGCGGACATGGCCCTGGACGGCGGTTTCCTGCCGCAGCCGGTCAGCCGTAAAACAGAAGGCCGCGTGGCCATCATCGGCTGCGGCCCGGCCGGCATGGCAGCTGCGCGGGAACTGGCTGGCCGCGATTACGATGTAACCATCTTTGAAGCCGCTTCCCAGCCCGGCGGTACCATGACCTATGGTATCCCGACTTTCCGGCTCCATAAGGAATTATTGCAGCGCGAAGCCCAGGCCCTGACGGCTATGGGCGTCACCATCGAATATAACGTCAAAATCGGCGCTGACAAGTCCCTGGACGAACTGCAGCGTGATTTCGATGCCGTCTTCATCGCCATCGGTACGATGAATGCCTGGAATCTCGGCGTCGACAACGACACAATCGACGGCGTCGTCGATGCGGAACAGTTCCTGCGCGACGTCCAGCGCGTCCAGACCGGTGAAGTCGAACTGGCAGACCTGCCCGTCCAGAAAGGCGACCAGGTCATCGTCGTCGGCGCCGGCAACGTCGCCATCGATGCGGCCCGCACGTCGCTGCGCCTCGGTGCGGACGTCAAGATCGTCTACCGCCGGGCTGAAAAGAACATGAAGTGCCTGCCGTCGGAATACGAAGAAGCCAAGGCCGATGGCGTCCAGTTCCAGTTCTATTCGGCACCGAAAGCCGTCGTCGGGACGGACCATGTAGAAGGCCTGAAATACGAAAAACAGCAGATCCTCGAAGATGCCACCATGGTACCGACGGGAGAATTTGGCGTCGTCCCGGCCAATAAGATCATCGCCGCCATCGGCAACAAGCCGGAACTGTCCGTCGTCAAAGCTCTCGGCGTCGATGCCAATGACGATGGCTACATCGCCGTCAAGGATCTGCCTTATGGCCTGACCAGCAAAGAAGGTGTCTTTGCTGCCGGCGATATCGTCCACAAGCCGCAGACCGTCGTCCTGGCCATGCGCGAAGGGCGTAAGACCGCCGAAGGTATCGACCAGTACCTGAGGCCAAGAAAGTCTTGGCTGCTGCCAAAGCATGAGGAGGCTGCCATGAGTGAATTGACACGACAGATACTGAAAGCCAATGAGTCTTTTGTCAAACAGTCCCTGTCTCAGGGCGGCTTCGATGAAGTCAGCAAGTACCCGAGCCGCAACCTGGCCGTCCTGACCTGCATGGACACGCGCCTCTTGAGTTTCCTCGAACCGGCCATGGGCCTCGTCCGGGGCGAAGCCAAACTCATCAAAGTCGCCGGCAATACGGCCTTTGAAGACTTTGACAGCGTCATCGGCAGCCTCATGGTCGCCGTCTACGAACTGCACGTCCACGACATCATCGTCATGGGCCATGATGACTGCGGCATGCTCAAGACGACGGCAGACAGCCTGTGCCGCCATATGGCCGAAGAAGGCATCGATGAAAAGGCCATCGCCGCCGTCCGCCCCAAATTGGAACAGTGGGCCGACCCCATTACCGATATCGACGCGTCTGTCTGCGATACGGTCCGCCGCCTGCGGGCCAACCCCTACTTGCCTTCATCCCTTACGATTTATGGTATGGTCATCCATCCGCACACCGGTGAAATCCGCGTCGTCGACGATGGAGAAGGCCAGGAACAGGAGGTATTATGAGTCTGGTCACACAACGAATGAAAGACCACGCCGCCGTCCTCGAGGCGACGATGGATTTGATCCCGGATATTGAAAAAGCCGGGGCTCTGTTCAAAGAGGCCCTGGCTTCTGGTCACAAGATACTTTTTTGCGGCAACGGCGGCAGTGCTGCCGATTCCCAGCATTTAGCCGCGGAATCGTCGGCCGCTTCCAAAAGGAACGGCGCCCGTTCCCGGCCATCGCCCTGACCGTCGACACGTCGATCCTGACGGCCGTCGGCAATGATTATGGCTTCGATACGGTCTTTGCCCGCCAGGTCCGGGCCTTAGGCGAAAAAGGCGACGTCCTGGTCGGCATTTCTACGTCCGGCAACAGCCAGAACGTCCTGGAAGCCATCGATGCAGCCCGTGAAAAAGGCCTCACTGTCATCGGCCTGACCGCTTATGGCGGCGGCAAGATGAAGGAGGCCTGCGATATCTGCCTGGCCGTACCGGCCAAAGTGACGGCACGGGCCCAGGAAATGCATATCATGATCGGCCACATCCTTTGCGAAATCGCTGAGGAAGACATGTAATCAGCCGACGATTTGCTGGAACTGTTTGTTGTTCCGTATCTTATCGAAATGGCTCTGCGTCCGGGCTGCCTGGCGGACGTCTTCGCCGCCCAGGTCGATGGCCTGCTTCAGATAGGGCAGGGCTTGGTCGGCTTTGCCCAGGTCGCCGTAGATGGTGGCGATGCCGTAGTAACTCCAGGTATTGCCCGGGTCGGCGGCGATGACGTTCTTGAAATACGTCAGGGCCTTGTCGTATTGGCCGTCAATTTTATAGCTAAGGCCAGGTTGTAGAAAGAAGCGACGTCTTTCGGGGCTATTTTCAGCGCTTTTTCGATGAGCTCGATGCCCTGGGAGACGTCGTTTTTGCTGCCTGTGCTGTTGCCGCGCATGGCCAGGGTGACGCCCTTATTGCTCAAGGCCTGATAGTTGTTGGCGTCGAGGGAAAGGGCCTTGTCGAAATCGTTCAGTGCTCCGGCATAATCGCCGGCCTGGTATTTTTTCAGGCCTTCGTCGCTGTAAGCCTGCGAATCGGCCTGGATGGCCGGTGCCGATGGAGCCTGTACGTCCTGTGCCGTCTGAGCCGGCTGGGATGGCTGTGTACTGCATCCGCCGCTCCCGGCAGCCAGGGCCAGCAGGAGCAGGATGGCCAAGTATTTGTTCTTCATGTTCATTCTCCTGTTCGTCAATATGGAAATCCTATGAAACATATCATCAAAAAAGGGGACATCGTCCTCATCATTACGCTGCTCGTCTTATCTTTCATCCCGGAAGGCATCTTTTACCTGACCGGTAACGATGCGTCTGTGAGCCGGATGTATGCGGTCATCCAGGTCGACGGCAAGGTCTATAAAGAAGTTCCCTTGTCGGGCCACCATGGGACCGATGTCATCCCTATCCAGACCGAGGAGGGCTATAACCTCGTGGTCATCCAGGACGAGAGCGTCGGCATTACCGAAGCCGATTGTCCCGATAAAATCTGTATCAGTGAAGGCTTTGTCAGCAAGCCCGGTGCGACTGTCGTCTGCCTGCCGCACAAGGTGCTGGTCGAAGTGAAGTCCGCCGGCGATGACGAACCCGATGTCATTCCGGCCCATTAGAGGTAGTTATGAAAAAGACATTTCACATTATTATCCTGGGCCTGTTCATCGCCCAGTCCCTGGTCTTATACGTCGTCGAAGGGATGCTGCCCGTGCCCTTCATCGCGCCAGGGGCGAAACTGGGGCTGGCCAATCTGATTACGGTCATCGCCCTCTATGCCCTGCCGCGTAAGCGCGACGTCTGTCTCATCCTGCTCGTGCGCATCATCCTGGCCACGGCCTTTGGCGGCGGCATCAACGCTTTCTTATACAGCGTCGCCGGGGCGGCTTTCAGCCTGGGCGCCATGATGGTCCTGCAGAAGACGGGGAAATGCTCTATCATCGGTGTCAGCACGGCTGGTGGTATTTTCCACAACCTGGGCCAGGTCATCGTGGCCTCTTTGGTCGTAGAGAATATCAAGATCATGCTCTACCTGCCGATCCTGGCCGTCGCCGGCACGGGAACGGGCATCCTCATCGGCATTACGGCTATCTTCACCTTGCGCCACTTGAAGCGGCTGCCCATTTACCGGCGCATGCAAGAGGAAAATCAGGCGATTAATTGATTCGGATGGAGTCGAGTACTTCGTCAGCGAGCTTTACCTTATCTTCTTTGCTGCCGTCGCAGGCTACGACGACGATCCACGTCGCCGGGCCGTCGGCAAAGCCGATGAGGCGGGCCTTCATGGATTTATCCTGATACGTGAAGGTAAAGTCTGGACGACGGCGTGCTGGCCGCTGACCGTCGTCGTGTCCTGGCTGACCGAGACGTTCTGGGCGTCGATTTTCGATAATACGGCGCCGGCTGCGGCTTCGGCCGTCTGGTTGAGGCGCTGGTTGATAGCCTGGCCCTGGCTGATGTGCAGGTCGTCGTACATCTGCTGCGTGTCGATGCTGTTGGTATAGATGGCGATGTACAGGCCGCCGTCCATTTCACCGTACAGGCGGCTGCCCTTGAAGTACCGCTGGGTCAGCGGGTCTACGGGGACGGGGAAGTCGAGCTTCTGGAGATTTCCCGGCAGTTTCAGGGAAATGGCCGAGCCCATGCCGTCGACGCGGCGTTCTTTGAGGGTAATCGTATAGCAGGCCGTCAGGCTCAGGGTAAGGATGAGCAGGCATAAGGCCAGACAGAGGGAACGGATTCGGGTATGAGTCATGAGTGCACCTCGCGAAAGTTATTTGAAAGGCAGGTATCCCCAGGATACGAGCAGGTAAAAAGCGGGATATAGAATAAGTATATATAAGAGCTGTGTCGTAATGAAGGGCGCCATGGCCAGATTGACGTTCAAGTCGTAAAGGCGCTCCGTAATCAAGGCGTTGATGGCACAGGGCGTAGCCATGACGATGACAATCGTCCCCAGGAGCACCGGGTCCGACGTGAAGCACAAGGCCAGGAAATACGATGCCAGCGGCGTCAGGACCATCTTGATGGGAATGAGGTCCAACGTCTGGCGGGCATAGTCCTTGAAGTGGGAAAAGTCGATGAGGTAGCCGACGGGGATGAGGCTACCCAGGCGCTGACGTGGATCAGGGCCTGGAAAATCGTCGTCCCCGCAGCGGGCCTGGGGATGCCGGCGGTGTGTAAGGCCGTGCCGATGACCAGGGCTACGACGGACAACTGGTTCCAGTTGATGAAGATCGATTTCCAGTTATCCTTGAAAAAGACGAAGAAATTGCGGTCCTTGCCGCCGTGCTGGTAGTAGTAGCCCATGGGGAAGAGGACGAAGAACATGAGCAGGTTCTGGAAGACGCCGATGATCTGGACGTAGGCATAGGACATTTCCCCGTAGAGAATGTAGCTGCACAGGCCGCCGAGCATCCCCGTGTTGGCCGGGATGGCGGCGATAAGGTAACTGCCGCGGTCGACGAAGGACGAGAATTTGCGCTGCCGTCCCAGCAAGAGGACGACGGCCAGCGGCAGGAGGCCGTTGAAAAAAGCGAAGAAAGGCAGGCTGAGCAAGTCCGTCCGTATGGGCAGGACCCAGAAGCTGAGCAGGGTCAGGGACGTCATGATGACGATGATGTTGAAGCGGATGAGCCAGTTCGACTGGTCCGGCGTCAGCCAGCTCCGCCTTTTGGCGACATATCCGGCAATCAGGGGCAGGATGATGTCTGTGAAAATATAAACCATCCGGAGTGTCGTATCTTCCATGGCCGGATTCCCTCCCTTTACTTGCGGGCAGCGCGGAAGGCGTCGGCCAGGGAGAACGTCAGCGGTTCTGCCGGCTTGGTGGCGTCGATGATAGGCTGCATGATATCGCGGAATTCTTCTTTTTTCTTCGATAAGACGTAGAGCTTGGACGTGTTGCGGGCATCCCAGAGGGCGTCGTGCATCTGGCCGTCGAAGGTTTCTCCTAGGGTGCTGACGGCCTTGTCCAGGGAAATGACGTTATCCAGGCCCAGGAGGTTGCAGTAAATCTGCTGGAAGTTCTGCCAGTGGTCGAGCATCCAGCGGACGCGGTCGTCGTGCTCGTCGATTTCTTTGAGGCGGAGTTCGCAGTCCAGCTGGCGCCAGTCATTTTCACTCCAGGCGAACATTTCGTAGGCATTGGGGCAGCCTTCGTTGCACCAGGTCAGGAAATGGTCGAAGGCCTGGCGGAAATGGGGTTTCCCGGCCAGCATTTCCATGGTGATACCTGTCAATTCCTGACAGGTCTGATTCATGGCTGTCGTATATTCGGGCAGCACATATTCCTTATACGACGAGATTTCATTCCCGTCTTCGTCTATTTTGACAGCACCGATTTCGATGATTTCCCCTTTGCAGATGCGGCGCGCTTCCTTCTGGTCCCGGCCGATAGGGTTCATCTCGAAATCGACAAATACGGCTTTCATCTAAATGCGGGCAGGATACTCCGACCTCTTAGGTCGGAGAGAAATGCCCGCCTCACCTCACTTTCTTAATTAAGTAGAATTTCAGCAAAAAACAATGTTATAATATTTTTGATGAAGCAATATACATTTTAGAAAGGCAGGTGAGAATATGTCCGACCTAACCAAAACGATAAAACTTCGCATACATGTTACTCCTGAACAGGAAGTATTGTTCCGTCAAATGACGGAGCAGTACCGTCAGGCTTGCAACTTCGTGTCTCAATACATCTTCGACAATCAGTTCGACTTGACTTACCAAAGCCTCAACAAGAAACTGTATAGTGGCCTTCGTGGCTTGTTCGGCTTGAGGTCTCAATTAGCCCAGTCTTCTATCAAGACGACGATTGCCAGATACAAGACGGTCAAGCAACAGTTATTCCGAAAGCCTTATAGATACAAGGATGAGGATGGCAACTGGCAACGCATCCCTAAGACTTTGGAATGGCTCTGGAAACCCGTATTTTTTCGCCGGCCACAGGCTGACTTAGTCCGCAACCGAGACTACAGCTTCGTTGATGACGGGCAAGTCCTGTCCATCAATACACTCGGGAAAAGAACCAAATGTACCTTCGAAGGCGAACATTTCGCTGGATACCTTGATGGTTCCTATCAACTCGGTACTGCCAAACTGGTCGAACTGAAAGGGAGATGGTATCTGCATATCCCTGTTACCAAGGCGGTCGAAGATTTCCAGAAGGAGAACGTCCGCCATGTCGTCGGCATCGACCGTGGGCTTCGTTTCCTTGCAGTCAGCTATGACGAACAAGGCAAGACGGAGTTCGTCTCTGGCAAAAAGATTGCCACCAAACGCCATAAATTCCAAGAAGTACGGAAACAGCTCCAGGCCAAAGGGACAAAATCAGCGAAGCGTAAACTCAAAGCTATTTCTGGGCGAGAGAACCGTTGGATGTCTGATGTCAACCATCAGCTATCTAAGACACTCGTACAGAAATACGGCAAGGATACGCTTTTCGTACTCGAGGACCTTACTGGCGTCAGCTTCGAGGAAAGCAATCTTTCCAGAACCGCGAAACAGAACTATGATTTGCGGAGCTGGAGTTTTTACCAGTTGGAACAGTTCCTGACATACAAGGCTCACGAGAACCGTTCGGAAGTCCTGAAAGTGTCTGCGAAGTACACCTCCCAGCGTTGCCCGAAATGCGGGACTATCCGCAAGGCGAACCGCGACCACCATAAGTATCTGTACAGTTGCCAGTGCGGATACGAATCCAACGACGACCGTATTGGAGCCATGAATATCCAGCTTCTCGGGACTATGTGGATTTCAGGGGACAACCATCCTCGATATGAACGAGTAATGACTACCTTGGAGTAAACTCCTTGGTAAAGCGGGTGTTGTCAATCACCCGACGATGTAGGCGGATATAGGGAGACATCTTGGATGCCGTTAGCACCTATGCTTTTCCGACTTACAAGCTCCCACCTCGAACGCCGAAGGCGTTAGGTGGGGGTAGTTGACAAGAGTGTCTCCTTTCTGAATCTGATGACAACCATTATTATACCATAAGTAAAGGGCTTATCGCACGTGCGACAAGCCCTTTTTTGTCGTATAATAAAGGCATACTTTGAAGGGAGGTTTTTGGTATGAATATGAAACGTGGGTTAATGATTCTATCATTAGGGGCCGCGGTGGCCCTCGGAGGTTTTGGCAGCGGTCAGGCTTTTTTCAACAGTCCTTTGGCTGCGAATAGTCATTACAGGCCGATTAATTTTGGCATGGGTTATGAAATGTACGTCGATTTGAGTTCGCTGGAAACCGTGAAGGATGACGGTCAGGGCTGGATTTTTAAGGTCAATCTCTTCCGGTCGCCAGAGGATTCGGGGAATATTGAAGGGACGTACACCCTGACTTATAAGGTGGCTCATGGCCAGGCCTGGCTGTATAATGATTCGACCCATAGCTGGCAGGAAATCCCCATGCGCAAGAAGGAAATCAAGCACAATCAGATTGCCGATTTCGTCGCCGTCAATCTCTGTTATAAGCAGAAGACGGGCCAATATCTGAATGACGACTATGGCTATGCCAAGGGCATGGAGCGTTACTACAAGGGGGAGTAACGGCGGGAACGGCCCTTCGGGGACCGGCACTGCACCGCGGTGACTGCATCGGCATCGCAGCGCCGGCCACGCACGATGAAGGCCAGGATATTTCTGCGGCCGTAGCCCGGTTGGAACGGGCCGGTTATCGCGTCAAGATGACGCCGACGGTCACTGGGAATTATGGTTTCTTTTCCGGGACTGATGCGGACCGGGCCCGCGATATCAATGCCTTGTTCCACGACGATGATGTCAAGGCCATTATTTGCCTCAATGGCGGCTACGGCTCGGCGCGCATCCTCGATAAGCTGGATTATGACTATATCGTGTCTCATCCCAAACTGGTCGTCGGCTTCAGTGATGTGACGGCCTTGCAGATTGCCCTCTGGGAAAAATGCCGCTTAATCACAGCCAATGGACCGCTCATGGTCACCCTCGGCGGCTCCGATGCCTATACGGCAGGCCAGTTCTTCCAGGGCCTTACGGCAGATGCATGGCAAGGCCCACTGGCCCTGCCGGCCGGGCGGAAGCTGACGACCGTCGTTCCGGGACAGGCGGAAGGGCCAATCGTCGGCGGCAATCTGACGGTCCTCACATCCCTTGTCGGCACGCCTTATGCCCTCGATGGGATGGGCTGCATCCTGGTCCTGGAGGATACTGGCGAAGATGCTTACCGCATTGACCGCATGCTGAACCAGCTCTGGCAGAGCGGCCTTTTGTCCCGCGTCGCCGCCATCGCCTATGGCGATTTCACCGACTGCCCCAACGACCCGGGCGACTTCACGACGGACCAGGTCCTGGATTATTATGCCCATCTGGCTGGAAAACCCGCCATCAAAGGACTGCCCGTCGGCCATACCAAGGACAAGGCCTTCGTGCCTTACGGCGTCAAAGTCCGCCTCGATGCCGATAGGGAGGGCGCATCGCTTACCTTTATTGATGTTTGCGGTCTACGGCCGTTGTAATATATGCATGTCGAACATAAATCATCGCCTGAGTGCGATTTGTAGGGGCACCACGCGGGGCGCCCGCTTCTGAACTAGGGGGGATGAACACTACTTGCCAGATGGGTTTACATGTAGTCCCTTTATTCATATAAAGGAGATGTATTCAATTGCAGGCGGGCTCGCCACGTGCGAGCCCCTACTAATATTCATGTAAAAAATCGTGCATAATTCTTGACAAAATATTAAAATGCATCTATAATGAATAAAAATTCGAAGAATAGTCAGGGCACAGCCCATGTGATATAGGAGTGATGAATTGTGAAAACGAAAGTATTCATTGATGGTCATGAAGGGACGACGGGCCTCGGATTCATGAAAGGCTCAGTACCCGTCAGGATATCGAATTGGTTCCCATTGCCGACGATGTCCGCAAGGATCCCGACGCCATCCGGGCCTGCATGAAACAGGCCGACATCGCCTTCCTTTGTCTCCCTGACGGTGCCGCAGCCGAAGCCGTAACGCTGGCCGAAGGCTGTGATGTCCGCCTCATCGACACGTCGACCGGGCGGCGGGTAGCACCGGGCTGGACCTATGGTTTCCCCGAATTATCGCCCCAGCAGGCCGCAGCCATTGCCAAGAGCGACCGCGTCGGCAATCCGGGCTGCCATGCCAGCGGCGCCATTTCCATTTTACAGCCCCTGACAGAAGCCGGCATCGTTCCGGCCGATTATCCGGTGACGGCCTTTTCCCTGACCGGGTACAGCGGCGGCGGCAAGAAGATGATCGCCCAGTACGAAGGCGACAAAGGGCAGGATTTATATGCACCGCGCCAGTACGGCCTGGTACAGCAGCACAAGCACCTGCCGGAAATCGTCACTATCTGCCATTTGACGCAGGAACCGGTCTTTACGCCTATCGTCGACGCTACTACAGCGGCATGGAAGTCATGATTCCTTTCTTCAGCCACTTGCTGGCGAAAAAGGTGACGGCTCACGACGTCTGGCAGGTTTTGGCCAGCCATTACGACGGCTGCCCCTTCGTCCACGTCCTTCCTTTTGGCGAAGACAAGGGCGGCTTCATCGCAGCCAATGATATGAGCGGCTACGACGATATGGAAATCCTGGTCACCGGCAATGACCAGCGCATCATGGTTACGTCCTTGTTCGACAACCTCGGCAAAGGCGCTTCCGGTGCGGCTATCCAGAATATGAACCTCATGATGGGCATTGATCCCACGACGGGGCTGAATTTAAAGTATTAGATGAATCAGATGAAAGGTGGAGTCAGTATGAGTCAGGTTTATGATAGCCTCAGCGTACCGCAAGGATTTCAGGCTGCCGGTACGTACAGTGGATTATGCAGCAGCCGTGTGAAATTGGATGTCGCCATGATCGTAAGCCGACGCGACTGCTCCATCGTTACCGCCACGAGCCAGGGCCTGATGACTCAGTCCGGTAAGGTGCTGCTCCTGCACAACGGTACGGCCCTTCCCGATGGGCCGCGGGGCCATGAGATTTCTCAGGAAGTCTGCCAGGCCGCCGGGAAATGCATGGATGAAGCGCCAGACGATATCGCACTGGTCGCCAGCGGGGCCAAAGGCCAGTATTTCCGCCCGTCCCTGCTCATCCACAGCCTCAAGACGCTGACGGCAGGATTGGGGACCGACAGCCAGCCGCTGGAAGCGGTCCTGGATAATGCCGGCGATGTCACGGCCTATCAGGTAGCCTTGTCCAGTGGGACGCCCGGCTGTTCCCTGAGCGGTGTCGCCGCCGACGGCACGGCCGACAGCGACGGCTTATGTGTCATCATGACCAATGCCCAGGCCGGCAGTGCTGTCATCGAAGGCGCCCTGGCTCAGGCCAAGGCGGCCATCGACACGGAAAACTTTACGTTCATCGTCATGGCCAACGGCATGGCCGGCAGCAGCCCGTGCAGCCAGGAGACATTGGCTGATGGACTGGAACAGTTATTGAAAATTAGGCTTTCAAAATTCCTTGAAGGCCTGCAGTTAATGGGGGAATCTATTGTAATGTTTAAACGAATCGAACTCGTCTCGGAAGATGTCAAATCCGTAACCAATGCCCAGAAGGCGCAGATTTTGATGAACGCCCTGCCGTACATCAAGAAATACAGCAACAAAATCGTCGTCGTCAAATACGGCGGCAATGCCATGATCAACGAAGACCTGAGGAAATCGGTCATGGGCGATATCGTCCTCTTGAACCTCATCGGCGTCAAGGTCGTCCTCGTCCACGGCGGCGGCCCGCACATCAAAGAGACGCTCAATAAATTAGGCATGGAATCGAAATTCCTCAACGGCCTGCGCGTCACCGACGCAGAAACGATGAAAGTCGTCCAGATGGTCCTGCCGGTCAGGTCAACAAAGACCTGGTCAACCTCATCGGGACCATCGGCGGCAAAGCCATCGGCCTCTGCGGCATCGATGACCAGATGATCAAAGTCCAGAAACAGAGCGATGAACTGGGCTACGTCGGCCGCATTACCGACGTCGACGTTTCCATCATCAAAGATAACCTGGATAAAGGCTATATCCCGGTCATTTCGACCATCGGGACCGACACCAACGGCCAGGCTTATAACATCAACGCCGACACGGCAGCGGCCAAGATTGCCGGCGCCCTCAATGCAGAATGTATGCTGTCCATGACCAATATCGACGGCGTCCTCAAAGATAAGGACGATCCCGATTCATTGCTCACGGAAATCACCCTCGACCAGGCGCGGCAGCTGGAAAACGACGGCATCATCGCCGGCGGCATGATTCCCAAAGTCCAGTGCTGCACCGATGCCATCAAGGCCGGCGTCAAGCGCGTGTTCATCATCAACGGCACGGTTCCCCATGCCATCCTCATCGAAATGCTCACCGAAGAAGGCCTGGGCACCATGTTCGTAGGGCACTATTCAATCGGCAAATAAATGCGACTAGCACATGAAAATAAATTTTTTTCGTTGGTCGTAGGTCGTTCCTCATTCATCGTATGGGAGTTAAAAATACCAAGCCATCGCGATGAACGATGAACTACGAACGAAAAACGGTCTCTTTGAGCGGCCTGCGGAGCCGTCAGGCTCCCATATTATAAGAAAGAAGGAATCCCCTAATGGCAGAAGATTATAAAACCCTTGATAAAGAATATATCGTCAATGTATACAACCGGGTCGGTGCCGTATTGGACCACGGCAAAGGCGCGATTTTGTATGATGTGGACGGCAAGAAATACATCGACCTCAGCGCCGGTATTGCCGTCAACATCTTCGGCGTCTGTGACGACGTGTGGATCAAAGCCGTTGAAGCGCAGCTCCATAAATTGAGCCATATTTCCAACGTCTTCTTTACGGAACCCCAGACCGTCCTGGCCGAAAAACTCTGCCAGAAGACGGGCATGAAGAAGGTCTTCTTCTCGAACTCCGGTGCCGAAGCCAACGAATGTGCCATCAAGACGGCCCGCAAGTATTCGCACGACAAATACGGCGACGGCCGCTACACCATCGTCACCTTGAAGAACAGCTTCCACGGCCGGACCATTGCCACCTTGACGGCTTGCGGCCAGGACTCGCTCCATGAAGACTTTGGCCCCTTCGTCGACGGCTTCGTCTATGCCGAACCCGATGATTTTGCCGATATGAAGCGGCTCTGCGAAGAAAATAACGTCTGTGCCATCATGATGGAAATGGTCCAGGGCGAAGGCGGCGTCCATCCCCTCGACAAGGAATACGTCCAGCAGGTCGCAGAATATGCGCATGCCCACGATATCCTGATCATCGTCGACGAAGTCCAGACCGGTAACGGCCGGACGGGCTATCTCTATTCCTACATGGGCTACGGCATCCAGCCCGATATTGTTTCGACGGCTAAAGCCATCGGCGGCGGCCTGCCCTTGGGGGCTACGATGTTCGCCGATTCGACGCAGCATACCCTGACCAACCATACCCATGGTTCGACCTTCGGCGGCAACCCGATTTGTACGGCCGGCGGCATTTCCATCATCGACCGCCTCGACGACGCCTCATGGAAGAAGTCCGGGAAAAAGGGAAATACATCAAAGAAGAACTGGAACAGTGCGAACACGTCGACCATGTATCCGGCATGGGGCTCATGATCGGCGTCACACTCAAGAATAAAGCCCTCATGGACGTCGTAGAAGGCTGCGTCGACCACGGCGTCCTCGTCCTCACGGCCAACGGCCTCCTGCGCCTCCTGCCGCCGCTCAACATCCCCTGGGATGAATTGAAAGAAGCCATCAGCATCGTCAAGGAAGTTATCGATAAATAGAATATAGTTTGCAGTATAAAGTTTGTAGTGAAAAAGGCGCTGTCGCATGAAGACAGCGCCTTTTTGACAGTCAGCGGTTAGCTGTTAGCCGTTCGCAGTTCGCAAAAATACACGACCCATGGCCGAACTGTAGAGGCTTCCCGTGGGAAGCCCGCCAGAGAGATTTCATCACAGCCTATTCGAGTATAATGGCAGGTTTTTACGAGCCACGAATAATGAACCATGGCCTTTTTCACGGATTCAGATGCGGCATTCCGCCGCGACAGACTCAAACTAACAACGACGCTTCGGGAAGCCCTCAGCGCGTAGCGGGCCGCCCGCCGCTATTGTCCGTCCTGATAACCGGTCCTGTACCTGACGGTCCAGAAAGGCTTGGGACGGCCCTTACGGAATCGCAGTCAGGCGATGGGAATAACGCCAGTCACAGGTCACAAAAAACACGGCCAACGGCCTTGTGCGTAGGGGCCGCCTGGGTAAGGCGGCCCGCTGTGAGATTCGGTCACAGCCCATTCGGTTTTGATGGTATGTTTTTTGATTACGAATAACACGTCACGGCCTTTCCTTGGACTCAGATGCGGCGTTCCGCCGCGACAGACTCATGATTGTATTACGACCATGCGCCGTCCGTCATAAATTCCGGATATGCACAGGATTCAGGCGGGCCGCCCGTTGGGACGGCCCCTACGGTATCGCAGACAGGCGATGAAAAAAGAGCGTGGTCCGCAGGCCACAAAAAAATACACGGCCCATGGCCGAACTGTAGGGGCTTCCCGTGGGAAGCCCGCCAGAGAAATTTCATCACAGCCTATTCGAGTATAATGGGTATGTTTTTACGAACAACGAGTCACCTGTCATAAAATCCGGGTATGCACAAGCTTCGTGGCGGGGCGACCTTTAACCTCTCAGACCGCCTTTGGCGGCCAGCTCCCCTATAAAGGGAGCCTTGTGCGGCCCGCTGTGAGATTCGGTCACAGCCGATCCGAGTATAGAGTGAATACAGGAATTCATATTTCATGGCAGTCACCTCAAAAAAAGCGATTTTTGCTATTTGATGATTTTGAGACCTCAAAAAATGGAAATTTTGAGGTTTCACTTTTATTCTACTCGGCAATTGATAATATGACCAGTATAGAGCTCAGGTCGCAGTTCGCAAAAAAATACACGGCCCATGGCCGAACTGTAGGGGCTTCCCGTGGGAAGCCCGCCAGAGAGATTTCATCATAGCCTGTTCGAGTATAATGGAAGGTTTTTACGAGCCACGAACAACGAGCCACGAGCCACGATTTTTTCCACAAGCCGAGGGTTACTCGAGGCGATGTTGTTCTTTTGAGTCTGTTGCCGCGTAGCGGCATCTGAGTCCGAGGCGGCCTGCGAACTGCGGCCTGCGACCGGCGGGGCCGTCAGGTCCCCAATTCGATGAACGACGAACGGCTTTTTAGGCCCCAATGTACTATTTGCGAAATATTTTTCTTGCTATTCATGGGGGAATTGCGTACAATAGGGCTGTATTTATTAAAATATCAATGCAAAGGAAGAGGATAGGGAGAGAAGACATATGAAACATTTGAAGATAGCTTACAGCTTTGATGTACAGTATTATTTCGTTGACAGCGACCGGGAAATCGTGCCTATTGAGCAGACGGATTTCACCGATGTGGCCGTAGCGGTTATTTCGGATCAGGATTTTGCCTACATCGACAAGATCGATGAAACGGGATTCGGTATTCCCATCATGGTCATCATGCCGGGCGGCGAGAAGATGCCGGACCAGTATATCGACAAGGTCGATGTCGTCTTTACGGAAGAAATGGTCAATAAGAGCCGCTGTATTTCGACGGCCGAACGCCTGGCCAGCCGCTATGAACATGCTGTGCTGCCGCCGTTTTTTGCCGACCTCGTCGATTACGTCAGTGAAAAGAATACGCCTTTTGACTGCCCGGGCCATCAGGACGGCCTGTTTTTCAAAAAGCATCCGGCAGGACGCTATCTTTATGATTTCTATGGACCTCATATTTTTCAATCCGATATCTGTAATGCCGACGTGACCCTCGGTGATTTGCTCATCCACGAAGGGCCGGCTTTGGAAGCGCAGGATTTTGCAGCCGAAGTCTTCCATGCCGATAAGACCTATTTCGTTCTCAATGGCTCTTCGTCGTCCAATAAGGTCGTCACCAATGCCTTGCTGACGCCTGGGGATCTGGTCCTCTACGACCGCAACAATCACAAGTCCGTCGCTCTCGGGGCTCTCATCCAGGCCGGGGCGACGCCGGTCTATTTGGAAACGGCCCGCAATCCCTATGGCTTTATCGGCGGCATCGACGCCCACTGTTTCGATGAAACGTATCTGCGCCAGCTGGCAGCCGAACGGGATCCGGAAAAAGCCAAGGCCAAGCGGCCTTTCCGCCTGGCTGTCATCCAGCTCGGCACTTATGACGGGACGCTGTACAATGCCCGCTACGTCGTCGACCGCATCGGCCATCTCTGCGACTACATCCTCTTTGATTCGGCCTGGGTCGGCTATGAACAGTTCATTCCCATGCTCAAGGACTGCTCGCCGCTGCTCCTCGATTTGCATGAAGACGATCCGGGCATCATGGTCGTCCAGTCGGTCCATAAGCAGCAGGCTGGTTTTTCTCAGGCTTCGCAGATCCACAAGAAAGACAACCATATCCATAACCAGTCCCGCTACTGCAACCACAAGACCTTCAACAATGCCTTTATGGCCAATGCGTCGACGAGTCCTTTTTATCCCATGTTCGCCACTATCGCTGTCAACGCCAAAATCCATGCCGGTGCGGCTGGCCGCAAGATGTGGATGGACTGCGTGAAAATGGGTATCGAAGCCCGCAAGGATATCCTGCGCCGCTGCCACTATATCCGGCCGTTCGTGGCACCGACGGTCTACGGCAAACCCTGGCAGGATGGCAATACAGATGACATGGCCAACGACCTGGCTTATTTCACCTTTGAACCGGATGCCAAGTGGCATGCTTTTGAAGGATACGGGCCGGGGCAATACCTTGTCGACCCCTGCAAATTGTTATTGACGACACCGGGCATCGACGCTGAATCGGGACAGTACGAAGATTTCGGTATCCATGCCAACATCCTGGCGACGTACCTTCGCGGTAACGGCGTCATCCCGGAAAAATGTGATTTGAATTCGATCCTCTTCCTGCTGACACCGGCTGAAAATAAGAATAAGATGCGCCTCCTCGTGTCCCAGCTGGTCCGTTTTGAACGCTTCGTCGACCACGATGTCCCCATGCAGGAAGTCCTCCTCGGCGTCTACAACTCACATCCGGACCGCTACGCCGGCTATACGATTCGCCAACTCTGTCAGGAAATGCATGATTTCTATAAGGCGCGGAACGTCAAGGACCTGCAGAAGAAACTCTTCCGTCGGGAATACTTGCCGGAATACGCCATGAATGCCCAGGATGCGCAATACGCTTTCATCCGCGGCCAGGGTGAGCTGGTGACCCTCGATGAAATCGAAGGCCGCATCGCCCTGGAAGGGGCCCTGCCCTATCCGCCGGGCGTCCTCTGCGTCGTCCCGGGCGAACGCTGGTCCCATACGGCAGTCCAGTATTTCAAGGCCCTGGAAGAAGGCCTCAATGAATTGCCGGGCTTCGCCTCGGAAATCCAGGGCGTCTATCTGGAAAAAGAAGACGATGGACGCATCCACGCCTATGGGTATGTGCTGAAGGAATAAGGGAAGCCTGCTAGGGGTTCTACTACATACATGGCTTATTTTGCTTTATAGTTTGTAGCATGGAGTCTGTAGTTTGTAGAAAACTAAAAACTACAAACTTGAAACTCAAAAAAGGCCGTTGCATTAAGTGGTTTTTGCTTAATGCAACGGCCTTTTTTCTATAACAATGTCTTTACGGCTTCGGCGATTTTTTTGGCGATGTACGGGTTATTCATGGTGTAGACGTGGATGCCGTCTACGCCGTTGGCCAGGAGGTCGGCAATCTGGTCGACAGCATAGGCGATGCCGATGTCGCGCATGGATTCGGGAGTGTCACCGTATTTTGCAATGGCCCGCTGGAATTTGATGGGGAGCGTGGCGCCGCACATGGTGACCATGCGTTCGATTTGAGCTTTATTGGTGACGGGCATGATGCCGGCTTCGATGGGGACGTTGATGCCGGCGATTTCACAGCGTTCGAGGAAGCGGTAGAAAAGGGCGTTGTCGAAGAATAGCTGAGAAATGAGCTCGCTGGCACCGGCGTCGACTTTGGTCTTCAAGTTGCGGATGTCGGCAGCCAGGGTCTTGGCTTCGGTATGGCCTTCGGGATAGCAGGCGCCGATGACGTTGAAGTCCGGTTCCTTTTCTTTGATGAAGGCTACGAGGTCGCTGGCATGTTCAAAGACGTGAGCCCGTTCGCGGCCCGGTACTTCGTCGCCGCGCAGGGCCAGGATGTTTTCGATGCCCGCTTCTTTCAATTCTTTCAGGTTCTGCAGGGCTGCTTCTTCCGTGAGGTAGATGCAGGGCATATGGGCCGCCGTTTCGCAGCCTAACTGCTTGATGTACGTAGCGACTTCGACGGTACGGTTACCGCCCGTGCCGCCGGCGCCGCAGGTGACGCTGATGAAGTCAGGATGGAGCTGGCTCAGCTCGTCTAGGGTCGGATAGACCGTTTCGACGGGAATGTCCCGTTTCGGTGGAAAGACTTCAAAAGAAAAGACCGTTTTTTTGGCAAAAAGCTCATTCGTATGCATGTATATGAATTCCCCCTCAATATCAAACGTTAAACATCCAACTTTTATTAGAAGCTCGGCAGGATTGCGCCCTGGTATTTGTCTTCAATGAATTTCTTGACTTCCGGAGACTGGAGAGCTTTGACGAGTTTCTGGATTTCCGGACGATTTTCATCGCCTTCACGGATGACGAGGACATTGGCGTACGGCGAATCTTTCGGTTCCAGGAAGAGGGCGTCTTTCAGCGGATTGAGGCCGGCTTCCATAGCGAAGTTGGTGTTGATCAAAGCGATGTCCACGTCATCGATGGAACGGGGAATCTGAGCGGCTTCGAGTTCGACGAACTGGAGGTGCTTATCGTTCTTTTCGACGTCCTGTACGGTCGACGTAATGTTACCGCCGTCTTTCAGGCCGATGAGGCCGGCGCTCTGCAAGATGAGGAGGGCGCGGCCGCCGTTGGTCGGGTCATTGGGGATGGCGACTTTCGCACCGTCCGGCAGGTCTTTCAAGTCCTTGATCTTATGGGAATAAATGCCCATCGGTTCGACGTGGATCTTAGCGATAGCTTTCAGTTTCGTGCCGTGTTCGCTGTTGAATTTATCGAGGTACGGCGAATGCTGGAAGAAGTTGGCGTCCAGTTCTTTGTCGTTCAGGGCCAGGTTCGGTTTGACGTAATCCGTGAATTCGACGACTTTCAAGTCGACGCCTTCCTTGGCCAGGAGCGGCTTGATTTCGTTGAGGATTTCGCCGTGCGGTACGGGCGTAGCGCCGACGGTGACCGTCGTATTCTTGGAAGACGAGCCGCTGGAAGCGGAATCACTGCCGCAGCCGGCAGCCAGGAAAGCGACGGCCAGCAGGGCCGAAGCGGCGAGAAGCGAGAGTTTCTTGAGATTTTTCATGAAGATTCCTCCTAACAAAATATAGAATAATATAGACCATCTTGTTCCGTCATTTTATCCATAAAAAAGACCTCTTTCCGAAAGAGAAAGAGGTTGATTGCTGATTCTTTATCTCTCGGAATAATCCGCAGGAATTAGCACCGTCATCGTCGGTTGCCGGGTTTCATAGGGCCAGTCCCTCCACCACTCTGGATAAATGTCGTCTAAAGTTGTCTTGATTCTTAGTTTATCATGGATGGGCGATTTGTCAAGAGGCAAGGAAGGCCATTGACAAAACTATACTGAAAGCGTATCATTTAGGCAACAATCTTAAGAGGGGGTATCATTTATGATCAATGGAAAAAGAAGTTTTTACCGCTTGCTTTGTTAGCCGTATTGGCGGTCGGTCTTGCCGGTTGCGGCGGCCAGGGGGATAATGGCCAGAGTTCCGGCAGCAGCGACAAGGAAATCAAGATCGGGGCCACAGCCGGTCCGCATGCCGAAGTCGTCGAAGCCGTAGCCAAGGAAGCGGAAAAGCAGGGGATTTACATTAAAGTCGTCGAATTTTCCGACTATATTACGCCGGATAAGGCTTTGGCCGATGGCGACATCGATTTGGTCAGCTACCAGCACAAGCCGTTCCTGGATAATTTCAATAAGCAGAATGGCACTGATTTAGTGCCTATCGGCAATACGATCCTCATGCGCATGGGGATTTACAGCGACAAATATAAGAGCGTCGATGCTTTGCCCGACGGCGCTGTCATCGCCATTCCCAACGACCCGACCAATGGCGGCCGCGGTTTGGCACTCCTCCAGCGGGCAGGCCTCTTGAAGCTCAAGGACGGCGTCGGTTTCAAGGCTACGCCGGCTGATGTCGTAGATAATCCGAAACATTTCCAGTTCAAGGAAATCGAAGCCGCCCAGCTGCCGCGCAGCCTCGGTGACGTCGACGCCGCCGTCATCACCATGAACTACGTCATGAGCGCCGGCCTCAACGTCAAGGAACAGGGCATCTTCCTGGAACCGAAAGACGAACCGCTGGCCGTCATGGTCCTGGCTGTCCGGGCTCAGGACAAGGACAACCCGACGTACAAGAAGATTGCTGAAATCTTCCATTCCGATGCTGTCAAGAAGTTCATTGCCGATAAATACAACGGCACCATCGAACCGGCTGAATAGGCGGGTCTAAGGCTTGACAATAGGCGCGTTACAAGTATATAATAAAGCAAAATCTAAATGGATTTGTCGATGAACGAAACGAGTATATCCGATTGTGGCAGTTCCAGCGAGCCGATGGCAGTGGGAGTTCGGCACGGACCGGCGGATAGAATGGATTCGGGAGATGCGGCCTGAACGGTGACCAGTAGGGTGCGACGGTGTATTTCCACCGCTATCAAAGAAACGTGTATCGCTTATGCCGTACATGTAGAGCTGGACTCACTGAGTCAATCTGGGTGGCACCGCGGAAGAAATCAAACCTTTCGTCCCTGTATAGGGACGGAAGGTTTTTTGTGTCTTCAAATAGAAGGGGAGAGAAAGATGCTGGAAATGAAAGATGTCAGTTTCAACTACGGCAATGGCGTGCCCGTATTGGAACATGTAAATGTACAGATCGGTGAGGGCGAATTCATCGGTCTCGGCGGCCGCAACGGCTGCGGCAAGACGACGGTGACGCGCCTGCTCATGGGGCTGGAAAAGCCCGTATCCGGGGAAATCCTGTATGACGGCAAGGTCATCAACGATGACGATGCTTCTGTGCGCAGCCATTTCATGGGTTACGTCTTCCAGCGGCCGGAACGGCAGATGTTCCGGCCGACGGTCCGTGAAGAAGTGGCCTACGGGCCGCAGCAGCTGGGCATGAGCCGCGACGAGATCCGTCAGGCCGTCGACGAAGCCCTGGCTGCGACGGAACTGACGGATTTGGCTGAAGCCTATCCGCCCAACTTGAACCGCGGTGAAAAACAGCGCGTCGCCATTGCTTCGGCCATCGCCATGCATACGAAATACATCGTCCTCGATGAACCGACGAGCGGCCAGGACAGTGAAGACAAGGACCAGCTCATGGCCTTGCTGACGGACCTCAATAAAAAGGGCATGACCATCCTCATCATCAGTCATGACATGGATATTTTCGCCGAATACTGTCAGCGCGTCCTGGTCATCGGCAACCATACCAAGGCCTTCGACGGGACGCCGCAGGAACTGTTCACCCAGCGCGATGATTTATATGACCTGGGTCTGAGCCGGCCCGATGCCGTCACTTTATCCATGGCGGTCCCCGATTTTCCTTATTGTAAATCGATGAAAGAATTTACGACAGCCATGCTGGAACGGATTGGAGGTATGAAAAAATGATGAAGAATTTGGTCCCTGTTACGAAATTGATCGGCACTTTCGCCTTTTCCTTCTGGGCCCTGGTCATGCATACGACGCTGCCCCTGGTCGTCTTAGTCGTCATCGAACTCATACTCTTGGGCTTATGCGGCAGCCTGTCGCGCAACCTCAAGGCCGTCTTCAGCCTGGCCGTCTTCGCCGTCTTCCTGGCTGTCGTCCAGCTCCTGGGTGGCGGGTCCCTGGAATCGGCTTATGTCACGGGCCTGCGCATGCTGGCCATGACCATCGTCTTCATTATCTTGCTGACGACGACGCGCCTGCAGGATTTGACGGCCGCCCTGGTCAAGCAGATCAAGATACCTTATGAATATGCTTTCATGTTCACGGCGGCCCTGCGCTTCGTACCCGATTTCATCGCCGAAAGCAAGGCCGTTCAGGAAGCCCAGGCCTGCCGGGGGCTGTCGACGAAGGGCAATGTCTTTAAGAAAGTCATCAATTATATGAGCGTCGTCCAGCCGCTGATGCTCAAGTCCCTGGGCCGGTCGGAAACGATGGCCCTCAGTCTGGAATTACGCGGTTTCGGCAGCAACGAACACAGCTTCATGAGCAATGTCCGCCCGAAAGGCCGCGACTATGTGGGCATCGTCATCATGCTGGCCCTGAGCTGTTTTGTCGTTTACTTGCGCCTGCAAGACTTGGTTTAGGAGGGAAGAAAGATGAAAACTGTTGCAGATATTGCTAAATTAGAATTTCATCATCGTCAGGGCGGCCAGTTCCGCTGGATCACCATTACGACGCTCATGCTGGCCATCGGCACGATCCTGCACCTGGTCTCACCGAGCGTCGGCGGCGTCACGCCGAACTGGACCATCGCCACGTATTGTGTCGCCATCTGCCTGACCAAGCCGAGTTACAAGCAGGCCTTGGGTATCGGCCTGGTCGCTGCCCTGGTCAACGTCCTGACGTCGAAGTCGGGCTTTCCTTATGGCAACCTCATCAGTGAACCGCTCGGCGCCCTGACCTGTACGTTCATCGTCAAGAACCTGGCATTCATCAAATTCAAAGGTCATTCGTGTCTGCCCGTCCTGACCGGCTTTGCAGCGACCTGCATGAGTGGCGGCGCTTTCGTCACGATTCTGAAGTTCGTCATGAATCTGCCGAATGTCGTCTATTTTACGGCCATGCTGCCCTTGGTCGTCGTCATCGGCGCCTTGAATGCCATCGTTACACCGCTCATGTATTTCCCGGCCCTGCGCCTTTTCGTATCTCGGGGCATCCTCGATTCCCTGGAAGAACGGGAAGTCACGTCGGACCACAGCATGTATGATTTGAAGCCATCCCAGGAAGGCCTCATTTCCATGGAACATTTGTCGTACATCTATAACAAGCAGAAGACGCCCGTCCTGGACGATGTCACCATGACCGTGAATAAAGGCGACTTCCTGGTCATTACCGGTGAAAGCGGCAGCGGCAAGAGCTCGCTGTGCATGGCCATGACCGGCGCTATCCCGCATTATTTCGGTGGCGTCATGAAAGGCATGGTCTACGTCGACGGCCAGGCGACGACGCAGACGACGATTTCCCAGCTGGCAACCCGTGTCGGCGCCATGCTCGATGATTACGACAGCCAGCTCGTCGCCATGACCGTCGAAGAAGAAATCGCCTTCAGCCTGGAAAATCAGGGCGTCGTACCGGATAAGATTGGCCAGGCTATTTCGGAAGCCCTGGAAAAGGTCAATATGACGCCGTACCGCAACCGCCAGGTCACCAAGCTGTCCGGCGGCCAGCGTCAGCGCCTGGTCATTGCCGACGTACTGGCGACCAATCCGGATATCCTCGTCTTCGATGAACCGACGTCGGCCCTGGACCCGGAAGGGACCCATGAATTCTATGAATTGATCCACGACTTGAATGTCAAATACGGTCATACCATCGTCGTCATCGAACATACGCTGGAAGCGGCCCTGCCCTATGCCAACCGGCTGGTCCTCATCGACCACGGCCACATCCTCAGCGATGCCGACGTTGAAACGACGCTGCGCTATATGTATGACCATGATATTTATACCAGTGCCATCCCGAAAATCTTCGCCTGCCAGATGGACCTGGAAAAAGCCGGCTGCCAGTTCGATGCCCCGTGGCTGTCGACGGACGCTGCCGTAAAGGCCGTCCAGAAAGCCGTCCAGCCGTGAAAATCCTGTGCCTGGCGACAGCCTGACTTATGGCTTCGACGTCCGGCCCGACCAGAGCTGGACGGCCCTGGTCTCGGCCAAAAGCCGTATCCATATCGACAATGAAGGCCAATGCGGCGATACGACGACGGGCATGGTCTATCGCCTCCATCAGTTCGACCTCAGCCGGTATGACGCCTTCTTCATCATGGGCGGCTCCAACGACATCCTCCTCGGCGGGGAATTGGAGAAAATCTGCCAGAATATGCGGACTATCGTCACGACTTTCAAGGAGCAGGGGAAGCCCGTATACCTGGGCATCCCGCCGCTGACCAAGATGGAAAGCGCCATGTACGGCTGGCAAAATGCCAGTGACGTAGAAAAACACAACGACGAGCTCCGCCAGTATCGGCAATGGCTCCTTTCCTACGGAAAAGAAACGGAGTGCATCGTCATCGACTTCTACGAAGCCCTGCTCAAAGCCGAACGGCGGACAGGCCGCAATCTCTATGCCGACGGCGTCCATCCCAATGCCGAAGCTACGCCGTCCTGGCTGGAGCTGTGCTGAAAGCGATGGGGTGTTAGTGGCTAGTGGTTCGTGGCTCGTGGCTTGTAGGGGCCGCCCAAAGGACGGACCGCCTGATTCACGTAAAAAGGCACTGTCTTTATGCGACAGTGCCTTTTTACGAACTGTAGGGGCGTGTACGTGGCGCGCCCGCACGGTTTATGTGAGCATCCCCTAAGCCATCCTAGGGGGTGCTTTTTTTTGGACCCTTACAGCTCGGTGGCGTAGGCGCCAGTTATTCATAGCGGGCGCCCCTACAATGTGGGTCCGAGCCACGAGCCATTAATGTCCGGCTGTAGGCTGGACGTTGGCTTTGGCGTCGAGGAGGACGTCTTTTTTGGCGGCGCCGTTGACTTTATATTTCAAAGTCAGGACCAGGAGGCCGGCGCAGAACATGAAGGCTGCCATGAGGTAGTAACCCATGTCGAAGCTGCCTGTCTGGGCCTGGACCCAGGCCATCATATTCGGACCGAACATGCCGCCCAGGTTGCCGCAGGAGTTGATGAGGGCGATGGAGCCGGCAGCGGCCGGGCCGGAAAGGAACGTCGTCGGGATGGTCCACCATACGCCCATGGAAGCGTGGATGCCGATTGCCGACAGGCAGATGAGGAACAAGGCGACGCCCATGTTATGAGCGAAAGGCGACAAGCCGAGGCCGATAGCGCCGACGGCCAGGGCACCGAAGACGTGCCATACTTTATCGCCCGTAACCGTAGCCGTATGGCCGATGACCAGCTGGACGACGAGGGCAATGTCAGTAAGTTAGCGTTTATCAAAAATATGAAGAGGCTATTGCACGAAATTATGCAATGGTCTCTTTTTTCGTATATAAAAATTCCACCACGTCTTCGCTTTCTCGGATTCAGATGCGGCAAA
>ENA-OQED01000062-OQED01000062.1-human-gut-metagenome-genome-assembly--contig:-NODE-62-length-40546-cov-1.326406_pt1 | contig 40546 bp, 45 predicted proteins | sample MGYA00242790_ERZ504625 | MGnify/ENA primary metagenome ERZ504625 (study PRJEB26092, sample SAMD00036345) | human gut metagenome | host: Homo sapiens | study: EMG produced TPA metagenomics assembly of...
TTGTGGGAGATTTTATCCGAATGAGGGCGGCGTAGCGGGCTACGGCAACCGAATGAGGGTAAAATATACCGCAAAGTGGGACTCGCAGCTCACGAAAAGCCTTTTTCAGACAAGCTCTAGGAAAAAGTTCCCGCCAGGATTGCAATCGTCAGCAGAAACAGGACTTCTACGGTCAGAAGGAGACGCAGAAGCATCGCATATCCTTTTCCTGCCGCCGCAAGACATCCCGCGATCCGCTTGTCCGAGACGGGCTGCGCCGCCGCGGCGAGAAGGCGGAAGGAAAGACCCGAAACGAGAAGCTGAACGGCGGGGACCATGCCTGCTGCGAGCAGTACCAGCATTGCCGTCACGCCAAAGCAGTTGCGGATCAGCACCGCGGAGCCTGCCACCAACTCGGTTACAGCATTCACCGCATTTCCGATGCCGGGAATCATTCCGGCAGTCCGCCAGAGTGCCATCTGCCGCAGGGAATCGAGCGCCGGTGCGATCAGATTCCGGATCATCTGCATTCCCACAAGTACGCCGAGCGACGATTTTAAAAGGCCGTTCACGCAGGTTTCCAGCAGCTCTGTCATATGGGACAAAATCTCCTCGCCGGAAAGATCGTTTACAAGGGCGATGAGCAGATAGATATGGATCATCGGGAGGACGAGGGCGAGCAGAAGCTTTTCGACAGCCAGAATCACCAGAAGGAGCATCTGATAAAACATCACGGCTGATGATGCACCACCGGCGGCCGCGGCCGCCAGATAGTAGGACGGCGTCAGGATCCGCATAAAAGCGACCAGCGATGTGATGACAGCTTTCAGGTTTTCCCCGCTCGACTGGAAATTTTTCAGAATCAGTGCAAGCGCAAGCAGATAGACCATATAAAAACTGGCGTCCCTGACCTGTTTTCCTTCAAAGAGAGAGGAAAAACTGCCGAGCACCGCGCCTGCCAGAACGAGGAGAAACAGCTCCTTCATCAGCCCCTTCTGCGCAAGGAATGCTGTTTTGGCACAGGAGAGAACGGCATTTCCGGCACGGAAGGTGCGGAAGGGATCGCCATCCTGCAAAAGAGAACGCACCGTACCGGCAAAAGAAAACTGCTGGCTGGACAGCAGGCTGTCCACTTCCTGCTGGATTGCATCGAAGTCGAGTTCTGCAAGAAGTTCGTCCTGCGCTGCTGCCTGATCCGTTTCGGTATCCCCCGCTTCTTTCTCCTGCTGTCCTTTCTTTTCTCTGACCGCCGCACGCTCCGTCTCCTGATCTGTTCCTACGGTGTCCAAACGTGATTCTTCTTCCAGGCTCTCCGATACGTTTTGTACCGCTGCTTCGATTTTCTGCGTTCTTCCCGTTCCGAAAATGAGACACAGAAAAAGCAGCGCCATGCCCCATCCGGCTTTTTTACAGAAAATCATGAACCGTTTCCAGCAGAGCGAGCAGCACTGGCATACTGACGGCAAGGACCGCCAGGCGGGCGAACAGTTCAATCTGCCCTGCAATGGAAGAATAGCCCGCATCCTTACAGATCCCGGCGGAAAACTGCCCCACATACGTGATCCCAAGCATTTTCAGCAGCGTATTCAGATACGATGAGTCCACCGGGAGATACGATTTCATTTGTGCGAGCATGCCGAGCAGATACTGCATTTTTCCGACGGTCCCGGCAAGAATGCAGAGGCCGGCACCAACCGTCACAAGAAGGGCAAATTCCGGCTTTGCTCCCTTTACTGTGATTCCAAGCAGCACGCCCGCCGTGCCAAGCGCAGCGATCCGAAGTATATCCATATGATCCCCTCCGTTTTTTCTCCCTGCTCTTAAATTGTAAACAGTTGTTTGATGTCCTCAAACAGCGCGGAAATATAGGGAAGAATCCAGAACAGCACCAGCACAAGACCGGCAAGGCTTGCAAGAAATGCCTGTTCTTCCCGGCCGCTGTGTTTTAATACCTGGCACAGGACCGATACCAGAATCCCGACTGCCCCGATTTAAATAGAATCCCGACCTCCACGCCTGCTCCTCCGTTTTCAGACACGCCCTAAACCAGAATCAAAAATAAAAAAAGGCCTCCCATGATTCCAAGACTCTGACAGAGCCTCTTCCTTTCCGGCAATCCTTTCTGCAGTTCCGCGATCCGCTGCACAAGGCGTGCCTCATACCGGTCCAGATTCGCCTTCTGCATGGCGCGGTCCCCGGTGCCAAGGCTGCATCCGGCCTCCTGCAGCTCTTCTTTTTCTTCTTTTGTAAGGCGTGTGTCCGCCAGGTGGACTGCCGTATTCTCTTCCAGAATCGCCGGCAGTGTCTTTCCGTCCGGGCGGCGCATATCCTCGGAAATATCCTGTAAAAAATCCCGGTACGGATCCCGCATCCGCCTTCCCGTCTCCCAGAACGCATCCGGCAGCGGGGAAGCCGCCGTCACAATCTCTCCACGCAGATACTGGATAATTTTCTGCAGTGTTTCCAGATCTTTCACATGGGCCGACAGCGCCGCACTCTTTGCAAAGCCGATCCCGACGCAGGCAAGAGAAGCCGCCAGTAAAACTGCAAGCCGCATCACAGAAACGCCTCCCTTCGGTACAGTGTCGTTCCTCTTCCGTCAAAAATAGCCTGTACGCTTCCGGCGTGGGGTTTCGCATCCAGCACGATGTACCGCTCGAAAACGTGGGATTCCACGAGGCGGTTCAGGAGAGGCTTCTGCTTCATATCCTCCATGGAATTGCCATGCACGGTCGCGAGCAGCTTGCACCCGCAGTTAACGACGGACTCGATCGCACGGATGTCCTCGCCCGTTCCGATCTCATCGACTGCCACCACATCGGGCGACATGGCGCGGATCAGCATCATCATGCCCTCCGCCTTCGGACAGCAGTCGAGCACATCGGTGCGGATGCCGACATCATTCTGCGCAACGCCGAGATAGCAGCCTGCGATCTCGCTCCGTTCATCGACCACACCGACGGTCAGCCCCGGATACGGCGACTCCCCGTCCGAAATCTGGCGGATGATATCGCGCAGCATCGTCGTTTTGCCGCAGCCGGGTGCGGAGACAATCAGGGTGTGCAGGAAACGGCCGTCTTCCCAAAGGTACGGCATCACTCGGTCCGCGCAGCCCTTTTTCTCATGAGCAACCCGCACGTTGATGCAGGATATATGGCTGATGCCTTTCACCTTTTCCCCTTCGATTACCGTCTTTCCGGCAATGCCGATCCGGTGGCCGCCCTCCACGGTCAGAAAACCCTGCCGCAGTTCATCCTCGTAGGCGTAGAGGGAAAAACTTCCTATGTAATCCATCGTATCGCGGATATCCGTCGGTGAGACGGGATAACCTTTCTCCCACTCCCCGGTCAGTGCTCCGTCCGGGGTCAGAAAGTACTCCTGATCCTTTGCGACCACCAGAAGCGGCGCGCCGGTCCGCAGACGGATTTCCTGCAGGTCATCGGCCAGCAGATCTGTGTTTTTCAGAATTTTCCGTATATTCGCAGAAAACAGGCGCAAAAGTTCCCTTTGCTCCTGTTTTTTCTCTGGCGTAACAATATCCTTTTGTCTTCCTGTCCTTTTCATCTTCACCACCTCTTATCGTTATATATATGAGATGGCGGGACAGGTTATGCACGGTTTTTATGGTTCTATTCTTTTCATGCAGATTTTCACGGGCTCCGCTGCCCAGACGGCGCCTTCATATCCTTTCTCCGGACTGAAATGCGTGCAGAAGCCCTCTTTCTTTTCCGTTCCAAGAGAACCCGAAAGACCGGTTCCCCTCCACTTGCCGTAGCTCTCCTCCTCGGTCCAGATCCGGAAAAACAGCGTTTCAGCATTCTCCGCTGCGGCAAGGCGTTTCTGGTCTTCGGCGGAAAAATACCGTTCTGCCATGCGCTCCCAGGCAGCGCGGCGGTGCTGCTGCAGATCCATGCCGATCGGAATGGAAGCAAAAGCGCAGGCAGCGTATTCCCCCGAATGAGAAATATTAAAACAGATCTGCGGATGCCCCGGCAGGTACGGTTTTCCGTGCGCATTCCGTTCGATCGTTATCTTTTCTCCATCCAGCCCGTACTGTTCCTGCATTCCCATCCGGAACAGCTCCCATCCGCACTGCGAGAGTTCCCGTTCCAGCTCTTTTTTTTCGCCCTCCGGCTGTGTAATTTTTTTCAGATAAACTACCGTCTCCTGCATCCTGCTTCTCCCTCTTCATAGAAAAAGAGACCGCGAAGCCTTTCAACTTTCGGCTCCCCGGTCTCTTCTCGAAAATTCTTTCTTATGCGTTTTTACCGCAGCAGTATTTGTATTTCTTTCCGCTTCCGCACGGGCATGGATCGTTTCTTCCGATTTTTTTGCCTTTGATTACAGTGCCGGATTTTTTCTGCTCCATGTAAAGCGTTTTCTTCTGCTCTTCTGTGAAGATCTCATCCCACATCGGCAGGTTGTACAGCCAGTCTGCTTTTGCGTCTACCATGTTTTTGTACAGAAGCTCTTTATCGTAAGCCAGTGTAACAACGGTATCCTCTTCCATCTCCTCGATCGGGTTCGGGATCACAAGGCTGTCGTTGATGCCGTCAAGGAAACCAACCATGGTCATAACGTCCACTTTGTATTTCTCTGCCAGCTCTTTTACGGTTCCTTTTACCACTTCATCCGGGTTGGAAAGAAGCTGCTCGTAAATGTTTTTCTCAATCAGGAAATAATTGGTCCAGAACTGCTGGAGCTGTTTTTTGTCTGCTTCCTGATTATAGGCGATATCACGCCAATTCTGTAATAAACTCATGTTATTATCCATCCTTTATCTGTTTCTCTGAGCGCGTTTTTTCGCGCCGTCCCCTAGCGGGATTCCGGTTTTTGTAACACGCTTTAGTATATCGGAAAGTCCGCAGAAAATCAACCTTTTTCTTCTTCCTGCTCCAGAATCGGGATTCTGGTATCGCCGAGCGGAATTCCTCTGTGTTCCACCGATGTAGAGAACACGATCTGCGTCTTCGTTCTTCCAAAATGCTGAAGCTGGCCGATAAACTGATCCAGCTCAGATGTTGTGTGGAACACAACCTCCATCAGCATCGAATAGTCGCCGGTCACGCAGTTGCACTCGATCACATTCGGGCAGTCGGTGATGTACGGATAGAATTCCTTTTTCCGCACCGGCTCAACCTCCAGATTGATGAATGCCTTGATCCGATAGTCGAAAACCTCCGGGTTCACACTCGCGCGGTAGCCGGTGATCACCCCGTCCTTTTCTAGGCGGTCGATTCTCGCCGAAACCGTCGGCGAAGTGAGACTTACCTTGTCTGCAATACTTTTGAGCGGAAGCCTTGCATCTTCCTGCAGCAGTTCCACAATTTTCCGGTCTGCTGTATCCAGTTCACGTTTCATTCCCTCTCCTTACGTTCCTCCTGCTCTCCTTTTTCTTTCGGAGGCAGTTTCTTTACCACCGTATTTTCCACGCGGTGTTCTTTGACCCGCATGACCTTGATCCAGAGATCGTCGGTCTCGAGTTCAAACTGGCTGCCGTCATCCGGAACCGCACCGAGTTCGCCGAAAATGTAGCCGCCGAACGTTTCATATTCATCGACCGGCAGTTTGATCTTCAGTTCCTCCGCCACATCATCCAACGAGGCACTTCCCATGATTTTCCAGGTGTCTGTGGAAATCAGCTCAATTTCCGATGGCTGCCCGATCTCCGCCTCATCATTCAAGTCTCCGACAAGCTGCTCGATCAGGTTACGCACGGTGATAATTCCATCCATGCCGCCGTACTCATCCAGAACCACGGCAAAATAGTTGCCGGTCTTTTTCATGTTCTGGAACAGCGTGGCAGCCTTGATGTTTTCAGGAACAAAATAAGGCTGTTTGATTGCTTCTTTCATGACATGATCGCGGTCCTTGGTGCGAAGCCGGAAATAATCCTTGGCGTCCAGAACGCCGATGATATCGTCCACATTTTCACCACAGACCGGGTAATAAGAATGGCGGCTTTCATGGATCAGCTGCTCCCACTCCTCCATCGAGTCTTCCAGCCACAGAAGATCTACATCGGTTCTGTGGACGCAGATTTCATCAATGGTCAGATCATCGAACTCAAATACGTTCTGAATCATATCTTTTTCTTCATTGTCGATCGCGCCTTTTTCGCTGCCGGCATCTACCATCATTCGGATTTCTTCCTCCGTCACCTGATCGTCGTCCTCATCCGGATCGATCCCCAGAAGGCGCAGGATACCGTTTGTCGATGCAGTCAACAGCCACACAAGCGGTGCAAACACTTTCGAAGCACCGCTTACAGACCGGAAATCCCGAGCGCAATCTGCTCAGCCTTCTGCATTGCAATCCTTTTCGGCACCAGTTCGCCAAAGATCAGGGTGATATAAGATAAAAGCAGCGTAATCAGCACAACGGCAATCGCATCCAGTGTCTTTTCCGGAATCTTCATACCCGCGTCCACAAGAGCAGAAACGATTCGATCCGAAAAATTTTCTGCTGCAAAGGCACTTCCGAGAAAACCGGACAGAGTGATGACCACCTGTATCGTTGCAAGAAAACGGGATGGCTGTTCCGTCAGATGAAACAGCTTCGCCGCTCTTTTGTTTCCCTCCTGTGCCATTTTTTCCAGTTTAGCGTCGTTGCAGGAGACCACAGCGATCTCCGCGCAGGCAAATACCGCATTGACCGCTATCAATACGACCTGCAAAAGAATACTGCCGACTATGTCACTGTCCAAACGTTTCAAACCTCCTCAATATTATTTATGCGTTTTTCAAAAATGCCACATAGGCCTTCTTGGCCTCGTAAACATCTGCTTTGCTGGTTACTTCCCATGGAGCATGCATGCTGAGAACCGGTACACCGGAATCAATCACTTCCATACCGTACAGAGACATGATGTAGGCGATGGTTCCGCCGCCTCCGACATCAACTTTACCAAGCTCTGCTGTCTGCCAATTTACTTTTGCATCATCAAAGATAGCGCGAAGAGCTCCGACGTACTCTGCATTGGCATCGTTTGAGCCGCTCTTTCCGCCTGCTCCTGTAAATTTGTTAATTACGATACCTTTTCCGAAAAATGCAGCGTTTTTCTTCTCAAATGCTGCTGCATACAGCGGATCAAATGCTGCGCTGACATCAGAAGAGAGCATTCTGGAGGAAGCAAGGCATCTTCGAAGGGCCAGTTCTGTTCCCTCGCCTGCAAGTGCAAGCAGCTCTGCCATGGTGTTCTCGAAGAAATGAGACTGCATACCGGTTGCGCCGACGCTTCCGATCTCCTCTTTGTCTACGAGCAGGCAGCAGGATGTCTTCTCCGGTGCTTCCACCTCGAGCATTGCGACAAGAGAAGTGTATGCGCATACACGGTCATCCTGGCCGTATGCAAGAATCATACTGGCATCCATACCAAGCTCGCGTGCTTTTCCGGCCGGTACGATCTCAAGCTCTGCGGAGAGGAAATCCTCTTCTTCGATGCCGTATTTGTCGTTTAAGAGTTTTAAGGTCATGGCTTTGACTGCCTCTTTCTCAGTTCCTTCGAGCGGCTGGCTTCCGATCAGAAGGTCAAGGTTTTCGCCCTCTACAACAGTGTTTGCCGGTTTTGTCTGCTGCTCTCTGGAGAGGTGGATCAGAAGGTCTGTCACGCAGAATACCGGATCGTTGTCGTCCTCACCGATCACAACATCAACGACTTCGCCGTTCTTTTTCGCTACCACACCGTGGATGGCAAGTGGAAGGGTTACCCACTGCCATTTTTTGATACCGCCGTAGTAGTGGGTATCGAGATATGTAAATCCGTTGTCCTCATACAGCGGGTTCTGTTTTACATCGAGACGCGGGGAATCGATGTGTGCGCCGAGGATATTCATACCTTCGGTCAGCGGTCTTGTTCCGATCTGAAACAGTGCGATGGCTTTTTTCATGCATACGGCGTAAACTTTGTCGCCTGGTTTTAATGCACGGTTTTCTTTTACGTAAGTGTCAAGGTTTACGTATCCAGCCTCTTCCGCCTGGCGCACGCTCTCTTTTACGCACTCGCGCTCTGTTTTTCCGTTGTCCAGGAATGCGCGGTAGCTGGCGTTTAATTTTTCCAGCTTTTTCATATCTTTTTTCTTGTACTCATTCCATGCTGTTTTCGTTCCATAGCTTTTCTCTCTTTCTGTTTTCTTTATCTGATCCGTGCCGTATTTTTCTGAATCTAATCGGGCTTCCGGTCATGATTGCGATCTCTTTCATTATAATCTGTTTTGACAGGAAACACAAGGACTTTCGATGTACGGAAAAGACAAGGAAGACCCCGCGGCGGACCGTTTTTTGCGGCCGCAGCGGGGTCTTTAAGGGGAGGATAAGTATTTCCTTATTCTTCTTTTGTCTGTCTCATCGAACAGGGGAATTTCGATGATAGTCCTATTCTCCCCGGTATTTTTGTTTTTTATACACTTCGTTTTCATCAACAGCAGAAAAATCCTCTTCCGCCGCAGCAACAGCAATTGCAGATGGCATTGATTGCCATACATTCACAGCACCATTTTCCGAGATCACCTGCACTTCTCTCGTAGCCGTAGCCGCTTCCCATGTCGGAATACCACTGACCCCCACCCCGGAGTTGGCTTAAAAGCTGCTGGTACTGCAGATTCTGCGGTTCTAATTTGACTGCCATCTCGGCATCCTGCACGGCATTGATGTTGTTGCCGAGGCGCGAATTTGCGATCGCATGCAGGAAATACCATTTTCCGCTGCGGTCGGAAATGTCGTTCAGCACGTTCATCGCCTCGCGGAAGTGGCCGCTGTTGATGTAGTTGACTGCCGCCTGCAGCCGCATTTCCTGCTCGGAATTTCCATAATCATTCCGTGCGGAGCCGCCGTTTCCGTACGCGCCGCCGAATGGGTCGAAGCCGCCGAACGGGCCATAGCCGCCGTAAGCATCTCCGCCATACGACGAACCTCCGCTCTGGTACGAGGTGCCGTGCTCGCGTTCATCCATGATCTGTTTGTACGCCTGCTGCACCTGTTTGAATTTTTCTTCTGCTTCTGCTTTATTCGGATTATTGATATTGGCATCCGGGTGATACGTCCGGCTGAGTTTTCGGTATGCTTTTTTGATTTCATCGTCCGAAGCCCCGCGGGACACGCCCAGCACCTCATATGGATCTGTCATCAGTCTTTATTTCTCCTCTTTTTGGCGCTCTTTTGCGCTTTTTCGCATTTCGTATTTTTCCCAGATACCAGCATACAATATATTTCGCAGAATGTCTACATTTTCCAGGATCGGAAGTTTTTCAAATGCACGCGACGCTTCCGCCGTCATCATCAGCAGGATTTTTTCTGCGGTTTCCTCGAAGTCCGGCTGATCTGCGATGGACAGAAACGGGTTGTAGTTTCCGCTCTTTTTATCTTTTTCCACGTCATCAAGCGCATCCATCAGGTAAATGAATTTTCCGATGTAAAAGCCGACCTGGCGCAGATCATCGCTCCAGATGTCCTCCTCCGGAATATAGATCTCCGCCATCACCTCTCCGGTATAGCCCGCCGCAAGATCGAGGTCTGGATTGTTTTCCTTCTCGCATGCATGCAGCTTTTCGAGGTAATCCTGCACTGCTTTCGTCTGGCGCGGATACGATGCCTCGATGCGTGTCACAGATTTTTTCAAAGCCATTTGCCGCTGTAAACGCCGCGTAGTTTTTCTCGTCCTCCCAGTCATCCAGCAGATTGTAATAGGCGAGCAGCACGTTCATGTCTGCGCAGTATTTTGTGTATTTGTTCCGCAGGCATTTATGTTTTTTGCCGGGATGAAGAAAGCAGTAATGCTCCTCTTCTTTTGTCTCACACTCATAAAGCCCGGTCAGCAGGATGGAAAGAAATGTCATATCAAACGTCAGCATCGCCTGACCCTTTTTTCCATACGCCTCTTTGATATCCTGACACAGACCGCAGTAGTATGCCTGATATTTGTTGTAATCTTTGACTTTCAGGTCATCCTTTCGGATGGTCACATAACCAAACATGAATCGCACTGCTCCTTTTTATCAGGTGTTTTTGATGAATTTTGTTCCGCATTTCGGGCAGCAGATCTCGATGTGGCCTTTTCCTTTCGGCACACGCACCTGCTGATGGCAGGACGGGCAGCGGAAGTAGCAGTGCTCTTTATCCTTGAATGCACGGGTTCCGCCTCGGAAGAATCCGACGACGCGGTTTTTCAGTTCCAGGAATTTCTGGTTTTCCGCATACCGTTTGGAATGGTTCTTGGACATGATGCGCACATCCGCCCAGACGATCAGGACGAGTGCCAGGGTGTAGATAAGGGAGCTCCGTACAACCGCTCCGAAAATCATCATGGCAACTGCCGCCCACATCATAAAATTGCCCAGCTGATCGATGCCGTAGCGGCCGTACATCAGGCGGGAAAGTTTTTCTTTCAGTTTATCCATTTTGTTCTCGTTTCTCCTTTTTCAAAGTATATGCCAATACTCTATCCCTTTTGAGGGAAAAAAGCAATCGAAAGCGCCATTAATTTTTTCTAAAAAATTCTTAAAACTTGCGGTGGATGTTTCTTTTCAACTGTGCTACACTTGGTTATGTTTCTTTATATTTTATTTTCAGTAAACGATCGGAGATTTTTATGAAACGACTCAAACAGATCGGAGCCCTTCTCGCCATCGCGTTCCTGATCGGATTCGGGCTTGGCGCCATGATTTTTGCGTTTATCGACACGCCGTTTGCACACAAGGCGCTGACAGTCTGCCTCTACTGTGCAATTACCGTACCAGTGCTCATCTATGCCATGATGCTGGTTGCCAAGGTTCTGTCGCACCGCGATGAGAACGACAAATCAGACAAAGGAGAAAAACAGTCATGATTGATACCATTATTTTTGATGTAGGCCGCGTACTCGTCAACTGGGACTACGAGTCCTATCTGAAACGCTTTGCTTTCGGTCCGGAAAAGACGAAAGCAATCACCGCCGCAACCTCGAAAGCCCTTACTGGCGCCAGTTCGACCGCGGAATTCTCACACCGGAGGAGATTGTAAAAGGATTCTGCTCCCTCGCCCCGGAATACACCGAAGAAATCAAAGAGGTTTTCGCCCACTGCGAGGAAACCATCACCCCGCTGCCGTATGCAGAAAGCTGGGTACGCTCCTTAAAAGAAAAAGGCTACCGCCTCTACATCCTCTCCAACTACTCCGGAGACCTCTTCGAGCGCACCAAAGAGAAAATGCCCTTCCTCCCCTACATGGACGGAACCCTCTTCTCCTACACCTGCCATTTAACAAAACCGGAACCGGAGATCTACCAGCACCTGATCCAGAAATTCTCCCTCACCCCGGACCGCTGCGTATTCCTCGACGACACCAAAGCAAACGTCGAGGCCGCAGAGCAGGCAGGGATTCATGGAATTCATTTTACGGGATATGAAGATGGCGTGGCACAGTTGAAAAAACTGGGCGTTCTTTAAAAAAACAGGCTGCCGCATTCGTGCGTCAGCCTGTTTTTTTAGTATTAACTTACGCTTTCGCCGCCTCTTCCATCAGCCGCAGCATCAGTCCGACGCTGCCGACGTTATATCCGGCATAAGCGCGTCCGCCGATGTTTCCCGGCAATGCGAGTATCAGCAGTGGGAGTTTTTTCTGCGTCGATTCCCATTTTTTCGGCGATCGCCGGGGCGTCGTCGGATGGGTCGAGGTAGGAGGGACATGTTGTGGATTGCTGCGCGGGCTTTCTGGAAAGTCGTGTTTTCCAGGTCGGCTTTCGTGCGGAGAACGGCTGCCATGGCAGCGTCTTTTGCGTTCCACTTCTCTGCGATTTCGATCAGCTCATTCAGAACATGCTCGGTCGGCTCCTCTCCGGTTCCGAGGAAGGCCAGAAGGATCGGGCCGTCTTTGGTGAGATCGTTCAGGGTATGCGCCTTTCCATCCAGATCCTCCAGCGTGATCTCCGGCAGTTCGATGTGCTCTAACAGCTCATCCAGCTCTTTTTTCACGGTTTCCAGATAAATCTCTTTTGCTTCTCCCGCCTTCAGTTCAAACACGCGGTATGCGGCATGCTGGTCACCGTTCGGCATACGCATACTTGTAATCAGACGATAGCAGCCCGGCTCCAGGGTCAGATCCAGTGTTTTTCCGTCGAATGCGGTTTCTTCGTAATTCAGCGTCTCAAACACTGTTCCGTTCCACTTTCCGATGGTCCACGTCTGATAATACTTCCATGCGCTTCCATCCTCCGCATTCAGTGTCAGAACCGCACTTTCCGTTTCATCCTTCAAAACAGCAGCTTCTGTTTCCACACTGTGGAATGCCCCATCACGGTAATACTCCGGCTCCAGGGTCACCGGATTCAGTCTTGCCGCTACATTGAGACTCCGGCAGATTGCCACAAACAGAATCTTCTGCGCCAGAGGACTTCCCTGTTTCATCGTAAGGACGCCGACCGGTGTTGCCATGATCGTGTCATACTCTTCTTCTGCATGGAAGGTAATATTCTTCTTAAGATAATCCAGAATCCGTTCCGGCTGCTCCACAAAGCTGCGTTTTGTCTCCTCTTCAAAAAATCCGCGGATCATGCTCCGATACGGCGTCAGCTCCTCGAGGAAAATACGCGGGCAAAGAAGATCCTTTCTGAAAATCTCCTCTGGAAGATCCCCCTGCTCACAGTCGAGATGATCCTCTAAAACGGATGCCTTCAAGTCCTTCGCATCCTTTAATGCCAGCGAAAACAGCAGCTTCTTCCGGTTCGGATTTTCATCTTTGGAAAGGAATGTATAAACCTCCTCAAAATTCTCTCCTGCCCGGTGGAAAATCTCTTCCGCTTCCGGATACGCAGCAGCCTTTTTCTCATCAAAGCATGCTGCAAACCGTGCCTTCCGAAGCCGTTCCGCCTCTGCCATCCGTGCCGCATTTCGCTCCTTCTGCTCCTTTGTGGCAACGATATTCCGTACCGGCACTTCCTTCGGTGCCCGGATTTCCAGCGTCTGCCACCTGTCATCCGCTTCCGGAACCGCCTCTTCACGAAGCACCAGTTCCAGCGAATCCTCCTCCTCAATCCGCATCATGGCTTCCGCCCGGCGTATTCCGTCAAATGCCCGTACCCGGATATCGCCAAGGCCAAGTGTCATCCGAACTTCTCCGTCCGCATCCGCAATCATCACTGCAGCCGGGAAAAACTCTGCCATATTCAGGATTTCAACCGCAATATGCGCTCCTGCAGCCGGTTTTCCATTCTCATCCTTCACAAGAATCTTCACCAGCTTCGTTCTGCCATAAAAATCTGTATGGTTAAAGTAGTACAGCGCCCCTTCTTTTCCAAGATACTCCTCGTTACTCTCCTTTACATAATCCGAGAAGTTCCGCGTATGAATCAGAATTGCCCGATTCGCCGGACCGGAGAACCAGCCGGTATCCAGCACTTCTTCCGGCTCACAGGCGCCAAGGAAATGCCACTCGCCGTCCACAAACACCTCAACCCACGCATGATTGTCATCACAGTGCGCCCATCTTGGTGTATAGACCTGCCGCGCCGCAATACCGACACTCCGATACGCCGTAACTGCAAACGTAGACTCCTCGCCGCAGCGTCCCTTTCCACTCCGATACATTGTCATCGGAGATGCCGTTCTGCCGTCCGTCGCCTCATACGTCGCATGCTCCGCACACCAGTAATTAATCTCCAGAATCGCCTCTAAAAGACTCATTCCGGCTACACGCCCCATAATCTGCTCATAAAAAACGGTCTGCAGTCCGTAATGTCCTCGGAATTGATCCGGTCATACAGCACATAGTTTACAAACACATCCTCCGGCAGTTCCTTACACCATGCCACCTTCTCCCGCAGCATCAGCGCATGCTTCACGTACGAAAGAAAAAGGTCAAATCCATATTCTCCCGCATCCCTTACCGGCATCGTACCATACAGAAACTTCATCAGCACAGCCTCTTCCTCACTGCACTGTTTTAATTTTTCTTCGATAACAGGCATCACCGGAGCCAGAAGCTCTCTCCGTCCCTCAAATTTTTCCGTTGCATATTTTCTTAAATTTTCTGAGATCATGATTCTATCTATCCCTTCCTCTTTTTTTCTATCCGTCTCCACAACGTACATCCGCCCACCGGCGGCAGACGCCATGTGAAAAAGGATTCCTTGCGATTTTTCAGGAACACCGGAGCGAGGAGCCTTTTCACATACCGGCTGTGGGTCACTACGCTACATATTTTTCTTTATAAATGAAAGTAATTCTCCGCTGGGATCGCATTTATACTCCCAGAACATAATGCCCCCCATGCCCTTTTCTTTCAGGTACGCAATTTTCACCCCAAGCGACTCACAGTCCTCATAGCTGATAAATGTCTCCCCGTCAAACAGATACGGAACCTTTGCCTGCTCATCCCAATACCGGATAAATCCCCTCTTTCCGATCCAGCTCTCTTTGAGCTCGCCATAGTCACCGCCATATCCTCCGACCGTCTCTGCTTCCATTCCAAGCCCGTTGCGGCATCCGGCGCCTTTTACTCCATCCCATTTTCTGGAATAAAACGGTACGCCAAGGATCAGCTTCTCCATTGGAACGCCTGCATTTGCAAAACCGTTCACCGCCTTCTCCACACATGCGTCAAACAAATTTCCCTCACTGTGATACAGCGCCGCATGATGTCCCGTCACCTTCTGGAAACCGCCCTGCAGATCATACGTCATCAGCTGCACATAATCCAGATACCGGGAGGCCTCCTTCATATCTGTCTGCAGTGCAAAATAAACATCTCCGCCGACTGCTGTCGTTACAAGCATGCCTTCTCTGTACGCGTCCAGTGTCCTCCGAGCTCCGCCAGAAGCAGCGTATAATTCTCTTTATCCGATCTGTCCGACGCAATTCCTGCCAGCGATGTGCCCGGATACTCCCAGTCAATGTCAATACCGTCCAGACCATACTCCTTCACAATTGCAAGTGCACTCGCAGCAAACCGCTCTCTTCCCTCTTTTGTTCTTGCAGACTGGGAAAAGCCGTCTGCTCCCCAGCCTCCTACGGACAATACAATCTTCAGCTCCGGGTTGCTTTTCCGAATGGATACCATTCCATCCCGTGCATCCTTTGCATCCCATACAACTTCTCCGTCCCGGATCAGACCAAATGCAATATTGATCACGGTAAGTGCCCGCACATCCTCTTCTCGCATATGATTTAAATCCGCCGTATTTACATAGCCAATTATTCTCTTCATCTCATAAGCTCCTCTGTCCGAATCGTTTTACTCATTAAAGGTTACGACTTCCCCGTGTCCCAGATTGTAGGTGATCTCATCCTCAAGCTCCACCTTCACAACCGTTGCAAACGGATGAATGCTCATCTCTCCGGCCCAGATCCAGAGCGTTCCCGGAATGCCGCTCCATGGAAGTGAACCTGTGTAGGAGAACCGGAGCTCCTCTCCCGTATGCAGAACCGTCACCCTTTTTACCGGTGTTTTAATGCCTTTCACACACAGTGTCTCCTGCGGCTTATCATAGACGAAAAGATACATCGTCTTCTGATCCGCCGAAATCGTGCTTCCGCCGAGGAAATGATTGTAATCCAGTCCTTTTTCTGTTCCAAATACCGCTTCCTTATGGTCATGAATCCATCCGCCCAGATCCAGAAGAACTTTCTCCTGGCGTTCATCCAGCGTTCCGTCCTCCTTCGGTCCGATATCCAGCAGCATTCTTCCTCCAAGGGTGATACAGTCGCAGAACATGCGCACAATCTGACCGCTGCTCTTGTAATCATTGTCCGATGGACGATATCCCCAGGAATCGTTGATTGTCGTACAGAATTCCCACTCGCCTTTCGGTCCGTACAGCGGAATTCCCTGCTCCGGTGTCTCATAATCTCCATAGCCCTGCATTCTCGAATTCAATACAACGTTCGGATTCAGGGTATGCAGATATTCCCTGAATTCCGGCATCTTCCACTGTGCCGCGCTCCGTTCCCAGTCACCATCAAACCATAAAAGATCCACCGTTCCGTAATTTGACATCAGTTCTTTTAACTGATGATTGTTGAATTCCAGAAACTCCTGCCATTTCTCCGGCTCCTCCTCTTTTCCGGCCGGGGAACCATAGATATCGTTCAGACAGTCTTCTTTTTTCATTCCTTCCGGGTAAACCGTGCGGTACCGCGGATCCGACCAGTCGATCAGCGAATAATAAAGGCCGACCTTCAGACCTGCCTCACGCATGGCAGCTGTATACTCTTTTACAAGGTCGCGCGCTGCCGGTGTTTTCTTCACAACACTTAAATCACTGTATCCGGTATCAAACAGTGCCACGCCGTCATGGTGCTTCGCTGTCATAACCACGTACTGCGCACCTGCTTTTTGAAACAGCTCCGCCCATTTTTTCGCATCAAACTTCGATGCTGTAAAGCCTTCACACTGTTTCATGTAATCTTCATAAGAAATATTTCCGTTGTGGAACGACCATGACTCTGACACATCACCCACCGCATAAATCCCATAATGGATAAAAATGCCCAGCTTCGCGTTCCGAAACCAGTCCTGCATCATCTCTTCCAGCTCCTCCTTTTTTTGTACTCCCGGATTAAAAGACTCCGGGCATAGCTTTTTTATCCGATCTAATTACCCCTTTATTGTTTCTTCCCATTATATCAGTTCTTGCCCAAAAAGAAAGGCATATTACCGTTTTACACTGTAATATGCCTTTTTTCACGCCACAGGAAATATCGTTACCTTTTCCTGTTTATTTCGCGATTTCCTCGATACCCTGAGTTGCTACCCAGTCCTCAAGTCCCAGAGAGTACATACCATCTACATAAGCCTGCCAGTCAGCATCGTTGTCAATGTCAAGCTCGCCGCATACGAACTGCGCCTGCTGCTGCTCAAAGAAATCTTTGATTGCTGTGTTCGTATCAGAGAAGGTATCAATTTTATCCAAGTCAATCCAGTAGGACGGAATAATTTCTTTGGTCAGATTTGCCTCATAAGCTTCCTCTGTTGCTTTTTTCTCATCATACATCGGATGCTCTTCTACAAACTCGAAGTCTGCCGGCAGATATTTCGGCAGAGACTGCGGCCACAGATTGCCCCAGGAATATTTTTCCTGATCTTCCTCAGACAGTGTGGTGGTGTCAATCGCATGGTATCCGTCATCCTCTTTGTTTACAATCACACCAACCGGTCCTCTGTTGCAGCCGATGCCGTTCTCCAGTGCGAATGCATTGTCAAACCAGCGGCAGATGATTTCCGGATGCTCTGCCTTGTTTGTGATGACAGCCTGGGTTCTGTATACGCTGAAGCCTTCCGTATCGCGCAGCCAGATTCCGTCTTTGTCTGTGTTCAGAACAGGCATGGAGTCGAAATCGCCTCTTTCCTCTGCAGCCGGGATTCCGGTAAACTCTCCGCTTCCGTATGCGATGGAAACGCCGTACAGGTCCTGATTTCCTTTACCTTCCCATGTGGAGCTGTCCTGTGTGTAAAGCTCTACGTCTACGAGTCCTTCTGCATACAGTTTGTGGAACCAGGAAAGGAACTCACGGTATGTATCGCTGACACCGCCGTAAACAACCTTTTCATTCTGGATTGCAATACCAAGTTTGTTCATCGGAAGTCCGAAGTAACCGGCCATAGCCTCGATATGTTTGTTGTTCGGGTCGGTAGAGAACGGGATTTCATCGGAAGCGTCACCGTTGCCGTTTGCATCCTGCTCTTTGAAGGCTTTCAAGACTGCCTCAAACTCGTCTGTAGTGGTCGGCATGCTCATGCCAACATTCTCCAGCCATTTCGTATTGATGTATGGGCTGTATCCAACGGTTGAATCGGCACATACGTACGGAATTGTGTAGATGTGTCCGTCCGGTGCTGTCATTTTTTCTCTTACACCCGGCAGATCCAGGATCGCAGAAATGTTCGGGCAATATTTCTCAAAATAATCTTCCAGCGGAATGAATACGCCCTGGTTTACACCATAGGTCAGGATTGCATTGTCGCTTAAGGTCCATCCGCCGATCACATCCGCGTAATCTCCGGAGTTCAGATCCAGATTCAGTCTCTCCGTTGCTGTTTCGTATGGATAAATTTTCAGGTCAACGTCTACATTGGTCTGTTTTTTGAACTCATCGAGCATGATAAACTCGCCGGATTCGCTGGAATCATCGCAGAAGATAGAGAAGGTGTAATCTCCCTCGTCTACCAGCGGAAGACCTTCCTGATACATAATGCCGTTTACTTTTCCGTCCTCATCCACGGTGTCGTTTGCTGCGGATGCTGCGGATGCTGCAGAAGCACTCTTTGCCGAGCTGCTTCCATTATCACTTCCACATCCGGTAAACATAGATGCCACCATTACTGCAGTTAAAACTGCTGCGACTGCTTTTCTTTTCATGATTTTTCCCTCCTGTGTTGTTCCGGCGGCATTTTCCCGCCGGAAGCGCTTTTGCCTGTCCGTTGTCCGGACTCTTTATTTACATACCGCCGTTTCCCGTGCGGCAGATAAATCGTTAAAAAAACTTCTTCTTGTAAATCAACCCTTCATGGATCCGATCATAACACCCTTTACAAAGTGCTTCTGCACCAGTGGGTACATAACCAGAACCGGGATACTGCTGATGATGATCAGCGAGTATTTCATAACGTCGATCAGCTGCTGTTTTTCCTGCAGTGCTGCTCTTGCTGCCGCAGTTGTTGCTGTCTGGGACAGCGCGGTCTGGTTCGTGATCAGGATGTTACGCAGAACCAGCTGCAACGGATACTTTGCTTTGTCCGAAATATAAACGAGTGCTGAGAAGTATGAGTTCCAGTGACCGACACCATAGTACAGAACCAGAATTGCGATGATCGCTTTGGAAAGCGGAAGTGCAATCTGGAAAAAGAATCTCGCCTGGGTGCAGCCGTCAATTTCAGCTGCCTCATACAGCTCTTCCGAAATGTTCGACTTGAAGAAGGTTCTTGCCACGATCATGTTGTATACGCTTAAGCATCCCGGAAGAATCAGTGCCCAGATCGTGTTCAGCATCTGCAGTCTCTGAATAACCAGATAGGTAGGGATCAGACCGCCGCCGAAGAACATGGTGATCAGGTAAAAAATGGTGATCGGTTTCTTTCCGGAGAAATTGCTTCTGGAAAGTGCATATGATGTCGGAAGCGTTACGATCAGGTTGACCATGACACCGCAGAAGGTGATGATCAGGGAGTTTAAAAAGCCTCTCATAACCTGGTCGTTTTTAAATACTTCTGCGTAGCCCTTCAGGGTAAATCCGATCGGGTGAAGCAGTACTTTACCACTCGATACGGCGCTTGGCGCACTGATGGATGAAATGATAACCCAGTACAGCGGATATGCCACAACAAACAGAACCAGCGTCAGGATAATGAAGCAGGCTGCGTCAAAAACGACGTCCTCTTTGCAGCGTTTTATTTTCTTTTTTGTCACTGCGGTATTTTCTTTACTCATGTTTTTGTTTCCTCCTACCACAGGCTGTTGCCCGAAAGTTTATCAGATATCGTATTGACAATGATCAGCATAACCATGTTTACGATGGTGTTGAACAGACCGATTGCTGAAGAATACGACATATCGTTGTTGATCAGACCGACCTTATAGACGTAGGTGGAAATGATCTCGGATACACTGGCATTCAGGTTGTTCTGCAGAAGGAAGGCTTTTTCGAAGCCGACGGAAAGAATGCTTCCGCAGTTCATAATCAGAAGAATGGTCGCGGTCGGCATGATCAGCGGAAGGTCGATGTGACGGATCAGCTGTAATTTCGTTGCGCCGTCTACCTTTGCCGCCTCATGCAGCTCCGGGCTGATGCCGGCGAGTGCTGCGAAGTAAATAACAGAGCTCCATCCTGTACTCTGCCATACGCCGGTCCACACATAAATGTGTCTCCAGTAGGCTTTTTTCGCCATGAAGTTGACCGCCGGAATTCCGATTGCTTCCAGTACGTGGTTGATAACACCGACGGACGGAGACAGGAACAGAATGATCATACCACACATAACTACGGTGGAAATGAAGTTCGGCGCGTAGGTGACGGTCTGGATCACTTTCCGGTATCTCTTATGGCGGAAGGAGTTCAGCATCAGTGCCAGGATGATCGGAATCGGGAATGATACGACCAGTCCGTACAGACTCAGGATCAACGTGTTCTTGATGGTGGATGCAAAGTATGGAGAGTTGAAGAATCTCTCAAAGTAGTACATGCCTACCCACGGGCTCTTAGTGATTCCGGCCGTCGCATTGAAGCGGCGGAACGCGATCTGTACACCATACATCGGAATGTAGCTGAAGATGAATGTCAGGATCACGCCCGGAACACAGAAAAGCCAAAGCGAGATGTCTCTCTTAAAGGCGCGGATGGTACGGCCTTTTTTCTTTGCTTTTGTTGGTTTCTCTTTCATTTCTCTCTTTCCTCCCTTTTAAAGGTTTCGTGTTTTCCTTGATTGTCGCATTTCCGGTCGTAAACATTTTGAACATTTTGCTTTCGCATCATCCTCGCGTGTTCCTTCTTTTTTGTGCAACTGCTACAATCAAATCTGTGATTTAAGATTTATCCAACACTGTTTTGTTGAATTTATTTTACCTTTTGTTACCTTATTTGTCAACCATTAATTGAACATATATACCAGTTTGTTACTTTTACGCAATTTAAGCAGGCGTTTTTTAGGCACTTTTCCTATATTTCGACGCGTTTTTCGGTTTTTCTGTCCCTTGCGGCCGTGATCCATGTTATCTTTTTTCGTATTTTCGTCCATTTCAAAGAAACAAAAAGGGAGAAAATACGTCGTTTTGTTTCGCAACATATTTTCTCCCTTTGTTCAGTTTTATTACTTTTTATATTATCTTCCGTCAAGCCTTACATTTCAGTTACATTTCCGCTCCACCATTTCTCTGCTCCATCCTCGAGCATCAGCTCATAGTCATGGCAGATCACTTCCGGTTTTCCCGGAATCTGGACAAAGTTCATCTCCTCTTTGGAAAGCTGGAACGAAACTTCTTTTTTCTCACCCGGTGCAAGAGAAATTCTGGTAAAAGCTTTCAGCTCTTTGATTCTCGCTACCACACCGCCGGAACGTTTCCGCACATACAGACACGGAACGGAGGTTCCTGCCATGGCACCGGTGTTCTCTACGGTAAACGAAACGGCAGCACCGTTTTCTTCTTTGTTCACGGAAACATCGCTGCACGCAAACGTCGTGTAGGATTTTCCCTCACCGAACGTATGCAGCGGCTGGCTCGTCATATCGCAGTATGCCGGAACGACGGAGGTACGGTAATTGTAGCACACCGGAATCTGACCGGCGTGGCGCGGCATGGATACCGGGAGACGGCCGGACGGATTCGTGGTCCGTAGAGCATCTCTGCAACGGCCTTGCCGCCCATCGGACCCGGATAAAACGCATACAGAAGGGCATTCGAAGCATTTTCGATATCCTCGATGCAGTATGCTCTTCCTGCGATCACAACGGTTACCATCGGCTTGCCAAGGCGGGCAAGCTCTGCAACCAGTTCTTCCTGTGCTGCCGGGATGTGAACCTTTGCGGTGTCCATTCCCTCGCCGCAGTCCATCGAACGGCTGCCGGTTCCCTTGGATGCTGCACCGTTTGCATCGAACACAGCTCCGCCGAAACGGGAAGAAGAACCGCCGACAACAGCTACGATCACATCGCTCTTTGCTGCAAGTGCCAGTGCTTTTGCTTTCTCGTCCTCGTCAGCCTCTGAAAATTCACTTCCCATTGCATAGGAAACTTCCACGCCCTCCGGTGCTTCCTGTTTCATGCCCTGAAGGACGGTGACGCACTCGCTTTCCGGAACCGGCGGGGTGTAGTCGCCGAGCATGCAATAACGGTCTGCTGCGTGATAGCCGATCACAGCTACTTTTTTGTACTTCTTAGCAAGCGGCAGCACACTCTCCTCGTTTTTCAGAAGAACAGCGGACTCCCGTGCCAGGGAAAGAGATACTTCCGGGATCCCGGCTTCTTCCGGGGTGAGCATGTTTTCTTCCATATAAGGATGTTCAAACAGACCCTTTTCAAATTTCAGCTTCAGAACTTTGAGAACAGACTCGTCGATCTCGCTCTCATCGAGAAGTCCCTGCTCTACGGCCTCGCCGAGACGGCTGAACGCTTCATCCCAGAGGCTCACATCCACACCGGCTTTTCTCGCTGCAACGCCTGCATGCAGAGTATCACCCTCGGTATTCTTAAGGAAATCTACAGCCAAACCATCTGCCATCACAATGCCGTCAAAGCCCATTTCACCGCGCAGAACATCGCGGAGCAGCCATGCGTTTCTGTGGCAGTACACGCCGTCGATCTCGTTGTATGCCGCCATGATGCCTTCCACGCCTGCTTCACAGCACGCTTTTGCCGATGGAAAATGGATTTCCCGCAGCTCCCGCTCGCCGATTCTTGCAGCACTCGCGTTCACACCTCCGGTTGTCTCGCCCTGTGCGCAGAAGTGTTTTGCCACACTGCCGACACCGGTGGACTGCATACCGGTGACTGCCGCTTTTGCCATGGATGCGGCAAGGCACGGGTCTTCAGAGTAGCACTCCTCACTTCTTCCCCATCTCCGGGTCGCGCGCCATATCGAGCGCCGACATCAGCGCCAGATCCACATGACCGCTCTTTAACTGTTTTCCGCATGCCTTGTAGCCTTCGGAAAGAAGTTCCGGGTCGAATGTTGCGCCTGCTGCCAGGTTGACCGGAAGCAGACCGCCGCCGAGCGCCTGATGGCCGTGCGGGCACTCGGTGCTCATCATCATCGGGATGCCGAGGCGGGAATGATCGATCACATATTTCTGTACTATATTATAGGCTTTTGCGGAAAGTTCCAGCACAATGCCGGTCTTCTCATCTTTATCTGCCCACGGATCGGCACGGTACAGGCCGTACAGGACGCCAAGCCCTCCCATGCGCTCTACTTCCTCTTTAAATTCCTCTGTCAGTGTAAACTCCTCACCCTGTCTCTCGTAAATCCGGAATCCGTACAGACGCTGATTTAACTGTCCTACTTTTTCCTGCAGCGTCATTTTTCCGAGCAGGTCTTTTGCGCGCTCTTCCGGGGAAAGGGCCGCATTCTGATATGCTTCCATTGTTTTTGTTTCCTCCTTGTCCTTCTCCTTATTTCAAGTGGCTTTATTGTACCGCATTCTTTTCATTTTGTCCACAGTAAGTTATCTTTCGTTCATTTTTGTTCATTTTAATGTTGAATTTTATTACTTCTGGTGTTATGATACCTTTTGTCGACACGTTTTCCGCGTGTTTTCTAAAAAAGCTTAACAGTAAATATTTGAAAGGGAGATTTTTACTATGAGTACAAACATCACAATTCCGGTTCCGGCAGTCCCGTTCGCACCGCCGGTTTACACCTGCCACCGCGCAAAAAAGCCGTTCGAGTTAGACGGAAACATCAACAAACCATTCTGGGAAGATGCCCCGTATACCGACGAATTTCTCGATATCGAAGGAAGCCACATGCCGCTTCCGCGCTTTGTCACCCGTGCAAAAATGCTCTGGGATGACGAGAACCTTTACGTAGCAGCCGTGCTTGACGGCGATGAAATCTGGGGACACCAGACCGAGCGCGACTCCGTCATTTTCCTCGACAACGATTTTGAAATCTTCGTTGACCCGGATTCTGATACGTACCATTACTATGAGTTCGAAATGAACGTTCTGAACACGGTATGGGATCTGTTTCTTTCCGAGCCATACCGTGACGGCGGAAGCGGCCTCAATGGCTACGACATGCACGGTCTGCGCACCGCTGTTCATGTAGATGGCTCCATCAACGATCCATCCGCAGAAAACAAGTGCTGGAGCGTTGAGGTTGTCATTCCGTTCGCTGCTCTCTATGAGTATCAGAAAGAACGCCGCGCACCGAAAAACGGAGAATTCTACCGTATGAACTTCTCCCGTGTTCAGTGGAAAGTGGACATCAAGGACAACACTTATGTAAAACGTACCAATGAAGCCGGAAACGTTCTCCCGGAGGACAACTGGGTATGGGCTCCGACCGGTGTCATCAACATTCATTACCCGGAACTCTGGTCTTTCGTTTTCTTCTCTGACGACCGCGACGACGCACCGTGTGACATCACGATTCCGGAGGACGAATACCGCAAATGGGAACTCCGCAAGCTGTATTACGCAGAAAACATTCTGTTTGAGACAACCGGTTCCTACAGCGACAGTCTTACCGTCTTACAGGAGACCCTTGCCGCTTACGCTCCAAATGACTTCAACAAAACCGTCAAAGCTCTTGACTACACCATTGAGACCACAAGCCACTCTTACCTGATCACCTGCCCGAGTGCCGACGGAGCACATTTACTCCTTCTGTCTTCCAATGGAAAGGTTGAAAAAGTTACACGTTAAGTGTATAATATGTGTTAGCACTCAAAATTTGTAACAGGATCGGTTTAAACTATGAAAAAGTAACGTTACAGGAAATCGCGAACTCCCTGGGCATCTCCCGGACTACGGTCTGGAAGGTGTTCAGCGGACACGAAGGCGTCTCCGATTCCCTGCGCACCAAGGTCATCGCCAAAGCCCAGGAACTCGGCTATGCCATCCCGGAGGATTTTCAGTATCCGCAGAGCGCAGAGGAGACCACGCCGGTCAACATTGCAGTTGCCGTCTGCAGACCGGAAACCTCACTTTTCTGGATGACCATCATCCACCAAATTGCAAAAGTATTTTCGACACACAATGTCAATCTCGTTTACACGTATCTTCCGACTTCGGCGGATAAAACGTATTTTCTCCCGCCGACTCTTACAAACGGAAATGTTCACGGCATCATCGTTCTGAATGTGTACAACGAGCGTCTTCTGCGCCTGCTCGCAGAGACACAGATTCCGAAAGTGTTCCTGGACACTTCCTCTCTTGTTGCCCCGGATGAGCTGAACGGCGACCTGCTTCTCATGGAGAGCCGCACCAGTGTCCGCCGCATCACCTGCCATCTGCTCGAGCAGGGACGCACCCTTCCGGGCTTCATCGGTGATATCAGCTACGCACAGTCCAACCGCGAACGATATGAAGGTTTCTGCCAGGCTCTGGCGGATGCCGGTAAAAAGGTGGATTCTTCTCTCTGCCTGACGACACCGCTCGGCATCGATACGTACCGTGAAGAAATCGATACCTTCCTTTCTTCCCTGTCCCGCATGCCGGACGCTTTCGTCTGCGCCAGCGACTACGTTGCCTGCATTCTGATGCAGCTTCTCGAAAAACGGGGCTTACGCGTACCGGAGGACGTTGCAGTATCCGGCTTCGACAACAATACAGAGGATCTTCTGGCAGAACATCTGACGACCGTTCAGGTCTTCAACGAAGAACTCGGCGCACGTCTGGCACTCCAGATTCTGTACCGGATCAAATATCCGAACACGCCGCATGAAATTACGTATCTCGGCACCAACGTGCTGTACCGCGATTCCACCGGTGACTGATTTTATTTTTCATCTGTTTTCAAAAAAGACACCGTCTTCCCTTCCGGGACACGGTGTCTTTTTCTGTTGCTCGGCATATCAACAATTGGTCCAGTGGACCAATTGTGATTTCTATATTTTATTTCTGTTTTCTTACTTCGCGGTGCGGATGCGGATCGTACGGATCTCATACGGCTTGATCGTAAGCTCAATCTCGTTCTCCTTCACACCAAGCGCGCCCTCGATCGGGTTCTCGAGAAGGTCGGTCTCCTCAGCGGATGCAATTGCCTCTGCGCAGTGCAGGGTCACTTTCGTTCTTGCATTCTCCACCTCGTACAGACGAACGATTACGCCGTCGCCGTCCTCTGCCTTCTTCACAGTCTCAAGCACTACGTCGCGTTTGTCTACAGACAGGAATTCCATGCGGTCTTTCTCTGCTGCACCTGCAACTGCTTTTGCCGGTACGTTCAGGTTCAGAGCTTCCTGCTCGGTGCCTGCCTCACGCCATGTTCCTGCGTGCGGATACAGAGAGTAAGTAAAGAAATGCTCTTCCTGGTCTGCGGTCAGGTTCGGCTCAGTTCCGGATTTGATCAGAGTCTGCGTCATCACACGGTTCTTCATGGAATAGCCGTACTTGCAGTCGTTCATCAGGCTGACGCCGTAGCTTCCCTCTGAGATATCAGCCATTTGTGGCCGCATACTTCGAATCTTGCCTGATCCCAGCTTGTGTTGGTGTGCAGTTTTCTTGTCACATTACCGAACTGGATATCGAAAGTTGCCTCGTCGCTGTGAACGTCTACCGGGAAGTGAACTTTCAGTACATGCTCGGCGAACTTCCAGTCAACGTAGGTTTCGAAGTCGATTCTGCGGTCTTTTGCATAGAAATGGATCTGCTGGCGGATGACGGTGTCCATCACTTCGCGCTCAATTTCCAGTGTTGCGCGGACCGGACCGTTTTCTGTCCACTCCATGCGGCGTACACCCTCCACCTTCCAGGATTTCTCGGTATGGAAGATATCCAGGTTCCATGCGCTGTACTGCAGAGGTTTGTCCTCATAGATACGCAGCTCGTTGCCGGTTGTTCCGCTCTGAAGCACTTCGCGGTCATTCTCTTTATCAAACAAGGAAGTGAATTCACCGTTTGCATCGATCTGGATCGTGTAGAACGGAGTCTCAAGGGTATAGCCCTCTCCAGCTTCTGTTACAGCAAATGGCGTTTCCGCAGCGGCTCCGCTCGTCGGGCGCAGAACCTGATATCCTTTGGACGGCAGGTTTTCTGCATAGACAATGGCTCCGTCTTTCGTCTGCTGTACCGGATATACGGTGGTTCCGTCGGTCATGGCTTCTGCCGCGGTCTCACCGAGTACAACAACGTCGTTTCTTCTGTGGCCGAGAGTGTTCCATACGGTCACGCTCTCGTCTTTTGTTCCGCAGAGTGCTTCCATGCGCTCGCCGATCAGTTTTGCTGATGTCTCCGCAATCTCTGCATATTCTTTCTTCGTCTGCTCATATACCTCATGGATCGAGGAGCCCGGCAGAATATCGTGGAACTGGTTGGTCAGGATCATCTCCCACATGCGGTTCAGTTCTTCGGTCGGGTATGCTTTTCCGGCGTTTTCGGCCAGAACGGACAGAAGCTCTAATTCCATCATCGCGTACTCGCTCTTACGGTTGCCGCGTTTGTTGCGTGCCATCGAGGTGTATGTTCCGCGGTGGAACTCAAAATACAGTTCGCCGATCCAGGTTGGGAGGCGTTTGCTGTCTTTTACCTTCTCATGCAGCTCGTCGAAATACGTTCTCGCAAATGCCTGGCGTACTTTCGGCACACCTTTGATGCCTTTTTCCATACGTTTGGATGTCTCCAGCATTCTTCTGGTCGGGCCGCCGCCGCCGTCTCCGTAGCCGTAGCTGATCAGGATATCGTTGTTGATGTCCTTGTTCTGGTAGCGGTCCCATCCGCCCATGATGGCATCCGGGTGCAGCATTCCGTTGTATGTGGTAAAGAAGCTCGTCTCCGGCTGTCCGACGCCGAGCGTTGTGATCATATGAGTGAATACTTCACTTCCGTCGATGCCTTCCCAGTTCATCGTATCGTACGGCACTTTGTTGAACTCGTTCCATGCCAGTTTGGTCGTCATGAAGTAGTCAATTCCGCATTTTTTCAGAATCTGCGGCATCGCTGCGCTGTATCCGAAGACATCCGGCAGCCACAGGATCTTGTTGTCCACGCCAAACTCTTCTTTGAAAAAGCGTTTTCCGAACAGGAACTGGCGCACGAGGGACTCTCCTGAAGTCAGGTTGCAGTCTGCCTCAACCCACATGCCGCCTTCCGGCTCCCAGCGTCCTTCTTTGACTCTCTGGCGGATTTTCTCGTACACTTCCGGGTGTCTTTCTTTGACAAAGCTGTAGAGCTTCGGCTGGCTCGACATGAAGTGATAGTTCGGATACTCCTCCATCAGTTTTAATACCGTTGCAAAGCTTCGGCAGGATTTCTGACGAACCTGGTCGATCGTCCACAGCCATGCCACATCAATGTGGGTGTGGCCGATGCACGTTGCCACAACTTCGTCCCAGCCGCCCATTTTTTCATAGATCTCTTCCTGGATGCATTTTTCTGCCTCTTCGATGGAAGCGTAGAACTCTTTACTGTACGGCTTGCGCAGGTCCAGCAGATTGATCGTGTTGGTCAGTGCAGTTTCGAGATCCAGACGCGTTTTATTATCCTCGTCCATACGGTTCAGGCCCTGCATCGGAACGATGAGGTCGTAATAGATCTCCTCGATTTTCGCATCATGCTCCTCAAGGTCTGCCATCAGACGGAACTCGCTGTGCAGCGTTCCGGTGTAGGACTGCAGGTCAAGCTGGATTTTTTCACCGGCCTTTGCGTTTTCTCTTACAAGTACTTCGCGGTGGTTGATATCCATCCCCTGGATCACTTCGCCGTTTGCAAACAGCAGGAACTGCGGGTTTCTTCCGTCATCCCAGTCGTCCAGTCCTGCATGGACTCTCATCCAGAGATTTTTTCCATCGAAGCTCTCCGGAATGGTGATGGTGGTGCGGAACCAGTAATGTTTGTCCGGTCCGTACCAGCGGTCATTGACCGTATCAAACGATGTCCACGGCTCTTTTGATGCATCGGCCTCTGCCGGTGTGATATAGCATCCGTTTTTCACCTGCATATCGGTGATTTTGATTTTCTGTGAAATCGAAAGTCTTGCCAGTTCCTGGCAGATCACGTTCACACGCTCTTTTACAAATTTCATAGTGCCTCCTTATGCTTTCCATGGGGTCATTTTTAAAAAGAAAGTCCGCCGGACCTGCAGGCTTCTTTCACCCGTAAGCCCGGCGGACTTGTCGCTTTTTAAGTTATCTTATAAATCAAAGGCTATTCTCTTTCACGTAGTTCAGCAGCTCATCTACGGTTGTGAATGCCATACCGGTTACAGTATCTGCGCATCCGTAGTAGATAGTGATTCTTCCGGTTGCTGCATCGCTTAAGGTTGCGCACGGGAATACTACGTTCGGAACATCACCCATGCACTCGTACTGGGTGATCGGAGCCATAATATAGTCTTTCGTTCTGTATTTTACTTTCCACGGCTCGTCGATATCAAGCAGTGCGCATCCCATACGATATACGTATCCGTTGCAGGTTGTGATAACGCCGTGGTAGATCAGCAGCCATCCCTCATCTGTTTCGATCGGAACCGGGCCGGCACCGATCTTGGTGCACTGCCATGCAGACTCATCGCCGCGGACCGGGCTCATCATGTGACGGTGTCTTCCCCCAGAATTCCATATCTTTACTCTGGCTGACAAAGATATCGCCGAACGGTGTATGGCCGTTGTCGCTTGGACGGCTCATCATCATGTAGTAGCCGTTGATCTTTCTCGGGAACAGCACGCCGTTACGGTTGAATGGAAGGAATGCGTTCTCAAGCTGAACGAATTTCTTGAAGTCATAGGTGTAAGCAACACCGATGGTCGGGCCGTGATAGCCGTTGCACCAGGTTACATAGTATTTGTCGTCGATTTTGCAGACACGCGGGTCATAACGGTACTCTCTTGTCAGAATCTCCTCGTCAGCGCCCTCAAATTTGATCGGTTCATCCTCGATCTCCCAGTGGATACCGTCTTTACTTCTTCCAACGAAGATGTCCATGCTGATGGAACGGCTGTCGCAGCGGAATACACCTACGTATCCGTCCTCGAACGGTACGACTGCGCTGTTGAAGATACTGTTGGAACGTTTCTGCTCGTAACGGCCGATGATCGGGTTCTGATCATAGCGCCATACCGGCATGTGCTCTCCTGCTGGTTTTTCCTGCCAAGGCATATCCGGCAGATTGTTTCCGATGATTTTACTCATGATTGTTTCCCTCTGTGAAAATTATTTTTTTCTTTCTCTCTTGTCACGCCATACGGACATTTTTGATCTTTCGATCCGATACTTCTATCTTCGTCCATTTCTGCGCAAAAGTCAAGTGTTTTTGTTCACTTTTGTGTAAATTTTCGTTTTCTTTGTTACTTTTTATCGTTCATTTATTTTCTATTTGTGTTCATCTTTGTTCACAAATGGATTTTTTCTATTTTTCGTACGGTTTTCTTCCCCGCAGAATGTCGGCATACCAGAATACAATCTCTGAAATGTGGTGCAGATCGCCTTCTTTGCTGATGCTTCTCCAGGACGCTTTATACTTCATAAACCAGGTTTCCAGCCGTCCCGCAAGTGCCGCGCAGGCTGTCTCATCCTTTTTCTTTTCCAAGCTCAATGTCACACATTCTCGCGCCCGTCTCATTCCAGATGTCAATCGCTTCCATCGTGAGTTCCAGCACCGGAACCATTGGACGGCAGGATTCTTCCAGAGCACCGGCTGTCTTTTTCAGTTCTTTTTTCAGAGCGCAATTGTTTCCTTTGCAGCTGCACGCTTCGCCTCATCCTGGATTCTCGCGTCAAACAGCGCATTCCGGTTGTTCGGATGACCGAGCACTTTTTCCTCGTAAACGACGTTGGCATCCCACCAGTCAAAGATGGAGCATTCTGCCGTTTTTGCCATATAGGAAACGAATTTTCCGCTCCGGTCGCCGTAGGCCAGACGGGAAATCTGTTCATTCAGCTCCTCAAAGCTGTCGGTATCGTCTCCCCAGGAGAAGACGGCTCCATAGATCATGCCAGGAAGGGAAAAGTCCGGCTGATTGATGTGGCCGCAGTCACCCCAGTCTGTGTTCAGAACACCTTCCGCATGGTATTTTCTCGCATAGCCGCACATCCGTGCGATATTTTTGTAGCTGTTCTCCACCAGGTTCATCCACTGGTTCCAGCCGCCGACCCCAGGACAGAGATACTGTCTTGCACCAGCTTCCGCCATCACTTTTGCCTCATGCTCTCTCTGCTCGGCTGCATAGCCCCAGGTCAGGCAGACGGTTTCCTCTGGCAGCTCTTTGATCAGCTCCGGCTGTGCGCAGATGATATCGCCCCAGAACATCGGCTTTTTGCCTTTTGCCACGAGAAACTCGCAGAGCTCTTTTACATAGTCGATATACAGGCGGTGAACGCCTTTCTCGTCTGCCAGCGGTTTCGATTTTCCTTTTCCAAGGTCGAACGTTTCGTCCGCGCAGATGTTGAATTTATCCGTGGCAAAAAGCGCCATGTACTCCTCGATCATGGCCTTGATCAGCTCGATCGCTCTGCCGCCGGAGACATCCACCGTGTGATGCTGCATCCGGTCCCAGAAGGAAAACGGCTCTTTCCAGCTGTCTGGGAATTCACAGAGGTCGCCATAGCTCTTTGTGGAGAGCAGCATGTACAGATGGCCGAACGTTGCGATCGACGGCACCAATTCGATATGAAGCTTTGCGCAGTACGCATCCAGCTCGCGGATTTCCTCTGCCGTAAGCGGCGTCTCATCGCGCCACATCTCGGAAAGTCCGGAGAACAGATACGTGTGCTCCACATAGAGCTGCAGCTGGTTCAGCTTGTAGTACGCCATGCGGTCTGCCACCTGTTTTAAATAGGAAAGTGTCAGCACACGGCCTCTCGTCTCATCGAGATAATAGCCGCGCACCGGCAGATCCGGCTCATCCTCGATCCGCACGGCAGGAAGCAGTGCACCGTATTCGTGCATCATCTGGCACAGCGTCTGCACACCGTAGAGCACGCCGGCTCCGTCTCCGCCCCTGGATGCGGATTTCCTCCTCTGTCACCTGCAGCACATACTGCTGGCTTTTCCTTGTCTCATCCAGTTCCAGTACAATCGCGCCGGTCTCTTTTCTTCCCGGAACGCCGTATCCGATATCGTACTGCATTCCGGTTTCCTTTTTGATTCCCTTCTGCAGCACTTTCGCATACGTATCCCCATTTCCCAGCAGTCTGCCATCCAGTACAATTCTGCCGTCATAGCAGAGTGCATGTTCCCCCGTCAGGAGTTTTACCTCTTTTGGTTTTGGTAAAAATTTCATTTTCCTTCTCCTCTTGTTTTTTGTTTTCTTTGTAACCATAGAACTTTCACTGAACGTTAAGTAACATTTTGAAACCACTTTTCTCTTCTCCCCATCCTACCATATTTTTTCCACATATTCCACAATAATTTGTAATTTTCTTCAATTTTTTTCAAAATTTCTTCCTGTTCTGCTCTTTTATATGTAAAGTAACTTTTGTTTCCCATTTTCATTCCGGAACAAAATCTGTTTTTTCGGATGAATGCGATCATCGGCTTTACCGCTCTGGCTGCCGCCCACGTCAATCAGCCGGACCAGGTGCAGGAATACCTGAACAAGATTTCCACCTCCGGCCAGCACCTTTTTCCGCCTGAACCAGATTCTGCTGAATCTGCTGAGCAATGCCACGAAATTCACACAGAACGGCAGCACCATCATTGTCCGTATTATTCAGAAACCGTACTATAAAAAAGGGTATGCGCTCTACGAATTCCACGTCCGCGACAACGGCATCGGCATAAGCCGGGAATTCCAGGAGCACCTCTTTGAATCGTTTACACGCGAGGAGACTTCTACGGTCAGCGGCATTCAGGGTACGGGACTTGGCATGGCGATCAACGTCAGCCATATGGTACAGGAAATCGCGATGGAGCTCCTTTCGAACGCCGGATTTTCCGTCAGCCTTGCAGACGACGGCGATGTTGCCGTTGAGACGCTCCGCACCGCAGCGCCGGATCAGTTCGATCTGGTGCTGATGGATATTCAGATGCCGAAACTCGACGGATACTCTGCAACGCGCCAGATCCGCACGCCGGACGGCGCCATTGCCAAAGTGCTTGGCTGATTCCCCTTTCTTATCTGCCGGAACCGTGAATTTTCTCTTACTCGAAAAAGAGGAGAAAAAGTTCACGGTTCCGGCAGATTTTTTCTTGCATTCTTTCGGGGAAGTGTGCTAGAGTGAAGATATCATATTTTATAAGAGGTGCTTATTTTGGATATTAATTACGAGTTATATAAGGTTTTCTATTACGTTGCCACCACACTCAGTTTTTCCGAGGCCTCCAAGCTGCTTTTTATCTCGCAGTCGGCGGTCAGCCAGTCGATCAAGGTTCTGGAGAAAAAGCTTGGAATCACGCTCTTTATCCGCAGTACAAAGCGCGTGCAGTTAACGCCGGAGGGAGAAACGCTGCTGCGCCACGTAGAGCCTGCGATCAACCTGATTGCGCGCGGTGAAGCACAGATTATGGAAGCGGGAACGCTTGGCGGCGGCCAGCTCCGCATCGGCGCGAGCGACACAATCTGCCGCTATTTCCTTGTTCCGTACCTGAACCGTTTCCACCGCTCCTTTCCGAATGTCCACATCAAGGTGACAAACCAGACTTCGACCCAGTGTGTCGATCTGCTGGAATCCGGCCAGGTGGATTTCATCGTGACCAATTATCCAAACTCGCATCTTTCCAGCCGTCTTCACACGATTCCGATTCATTCGTTCCACGATATCTTCATCGCGAACGGCGAATATTACCCGGAATTGGAAAACAGGCCGGTTCACTTAAAAGAGCTGCTGCAGTACCCGATTCTGATGCTCGACCGCAAGAGTACGACGAGTGAGTTCCTGCACAGCCAGTTTCAGCGGTTCCAGCTCGACCTCGTGCCGGAAATTGAGCTTGGCAGCAACGATCTTCTGATCGACCTGGCGAGTATCGGCCTTGGCATCGCGTTTGTGCCGGACTACTGCCTTGTAAAAGAGACGGCGGCCTTCCAGCTCGACCTCGTGGAGGAGCTTCCGCCGCGCCAGCTTGTCGTTGCCCACAGCTCCCATCTGCCGATCCCGCAGGCGGCAAAAGAGTTCATGAGCATGCTGGAAAAAGGCGCCGAATAACTTTTTCCGATCTATACGTCAAAAGAGGCAGGATCCTCAAGAAATTTCTCTGGATCCCTGCCTCTTTTTCTGTTTTTATGATCCGTTCTGGATTTACTGCTCGCTGCCGTCTTTCTGCACCGGTTCGGATGCTTCCGCTTTTTCCGGGCTTTCTGCATCCGCTGCTGCCTTTCCGGCTTCTGCTTTCAGATACTCTTTGAGCTCTTCCGGGCTGGAGATCTGAATGTTGCGGTTTACTTTTGCATCGTATGTATCGGCTCTCATGATTTCGGAGAGATCGACACCGGTCGCCTCTTTCATCGACTCAAACAGCTTTGCCATCACCACCGGCACATTGCCCGCTACGGAGCCGATGCCGTTGTCCTCGCTTCCGCCGCCGATGATCGTAATCTTGTCGATCTGGCTGAGCGGCTCTGCGATCTTTCCGGCGATCTCCGGCAGAACCTTGATCATCATCTCTGCCATTGCGGCTTTGTTGTAGCGCTGGTAAGCCTCGGCTTTCTTCTCCATACCTTCGGCCTCTGCAAGTGCCTGGGCGCGGATAGATGCGGCTTCCGCCTCACCTTTTGCCTTGATACCGAGTGCTTCCTGCTCCATCGCATAGCGCTGGGCTTCTGCCTGGCTTTCTTTGCCTCCGCCTCGCGGATTTTTTCGAACTGGTCTGCCTCTGCGTCTTTCTGACGGCGGTACAAATCTGCCTCTGCCTGCTGCTGTTTTGCGTAACGCTCGGCCTCGGCTTTCTTCTTGACTTCTGCCTCGAGGGATTTCTCGGTTACTTCTACTTCTCTGGCACGGAGCTCAACCTCACGCTCCTGACGGGCGATGTTCGCATTCGCGGAAGTGATTTCCAGCTCTTTTCTCTGCTGCTCTTCCTGAATCTTGTACGCTGCATCTGCCTCTGCCTTTTTGATATCGGACTCTTTTTTCAGCTCTGCCGACTTGATTGCCAGATCGTTGTTTTTCTTTGCGATCTCGGTCTCGGCAAGAACGCGCTCATCGTTCGCCTCTTTATTTGCACGCGCCTGGGCAATTTTGATTTCTTTCTCGGAATTGGCACGGGCGATCGCCGCAGATTTCTTGATTTTTACGATATTGTCGATACCGAGGTTTTCAATGACCTGATTGGAATCAACGAAATTCTGTACGTTGAAGCTGATGATGTCAAGTCCCATCGCAGCCAGGTCCGGTTCTGCATTTTCTTTGACCAGCTCCGCAAACTTCTGGCGGTCGGAAACCATCTCTTCCAGACGCATCTTTCCAACGATCTCACGCATGTTTCCTTCAAGGACTTCTCTTGCAACCTTGGCAATATATTCGCTGTCGCGGTTCAGGAAGTTCTGGGATGCTTTCTGGAGCTTCTGCGGTTCGTCCCCGACTTTGATGTTGACGGCTGCATCCACCTGAATATTGATGTAGTCAGCGGTCGGAACGGCGTCGCTCGTCTTCACATCGATCGCTACCAGCTTCAGACTCAGCTTGTCCAGCCGCTCAAAGAATGGGAGCTTGATGCCGGCTTTACCGATCAGGATCCGCTGGCCTTTTTTGAAACCGGAAATAATAAATGCGGTATCCGGCGGCGCCTTCACATAACCGCTCGCCAGAATGGCAAGAATGATCACCACAACGGCGATCACGGCAATCATGGTTGCATGTTCGAATACAAATTCCATCTTGTTTCCTCCCTTTTTTCTGCGGATGCTTTTCGCTCCGCGTTCTGCTTTTGTGTCTGTGTTATTTTCACTATAGCATTTTTTGCGGGATAAATACAACTGCATTATTATTACGATTTTGTAAGATTTCTGTTCGGGCAAAAACAATCCGCTGGAGCAGATTCTGATATGCCTTGCAACAAAAAAACGAAGGAGCTTCTTTTTACAGAAACTTCTTCGCCTTTCCTTTTTTTCACTGATCCTGCTCTTATGCTCTTTCGACAATCTTCTCCAGCGCTTTTGTGATCGCTGCTTTCAGCTCCGTCTGATCTGCCGGTGTCTTGACGGCCAGCTGACGGATCAGTGCTGTTACGTGATCGTCTCCAACCTCACCAAGGCTCGTAACGGCCGCGATTTTTACGTCTACATCGTCTACTTCCAGAAGAGAAGTCAGAATATTAACAGAACCATCATTTCTCGAAGCTGCACAGGCTTTTGCAAGCGCTACCTGCGTTGTCTTGTCCGAATCCAGATACTGTTTTCTTAATTTGTCCCATTTTCCTTTTTCCACCATTTTTTTCAGCTTGTCTTCCGATGCCTCTTTTGAACCAAACATTGTAAATCCTTCTTTCTTTTTGCTCTTATTTTTGGTGGATGCAGCAACTGCCGCGGCGAATCAAAAAGGTTCGTAGTGTTTTTGCTGTCGTCCCTGTCATGTCCGCCACATTGTAACCATGCTCTCGTCCATAACAGAAATTATACTCCTTTTCTTCTGGTTTTTGAACAGAAATACTATAAAGTTTTTATAAAAATTGTTACTTTTTCACATTTTTTTCTTGTTGTTCTGCTTTTTATTTCAGATATCCCGTATATTCCGCCGTATGCAGCAGTTTATTGGCGTTTTCCACGCGCTCTTTGGTCGGCGGATTGATGCCTCGAGTTTGTATGGGATTCCTAAGGTTTCCCATTTGAATACGCCGAGGGTGTGGTATGGGAGAACCTCTACGCGCTGTACGTTGTGCAGGCTGTGTAAAAACTCATCGAGGCGAATCAGGTATTCATCGTAGTCGCTGCGTTCCGGGACGAGGACGTGGCGGATCCAGACTGGTTTGCCGATCTCGTCAAGGTAGCGCGCCAGGTCGAGGATGTTCTCGTTGGTGCAGCCGGTCAGCTCTCTGTGCGCCTTGTCGTCAATCAACTTGATATCGAGCAGCAGCAGGTCGGTGTATTTCATCAGCTCATTAAATTTGCTGAAATACGGCTCCTCTCTTGTGAACGGATTTCCACTGGTATCCAGCGTTGTGTGAACGCCGTTCTTTTTTGCCTTGCGGAACAGCTCGATCAGGAAGTCGATCTGCAGCAGCGGTTCTCCGCCGCTTACAGTAATGCCGCCCTTTTCGCCCCAGTAATTTTTGTAGCGGAGCGCCTTTTTCAGCACCTCATCTGCGGTCTGCCAGTCGGCATCTTTCATCGTCCAGGTATCCGGGTTGTGGCAGAACTGGCAGCGCATGTTGCAGCCCTTCACGAAAATCACGTAGCGTACGCCAGGTCCGTCGACGGATCCGAAGCTCTCGATCGAATGGATCGCGCCCTTTACCGGGCCATTGTTATTCTGATTCATTTCACTCATATTTTTCCTCTTCTTTCCAACTTACTATCTTTCTATTTTTCTGTATTTTCCGGTCAAATTTCAGGGTTCTGCTTGATTATACGGAAATCCGCGGTTCTTTTCAAGTCATTTCCATGTACAAAATCGAACACATGGCAGGATAAAAATTTGGTTTGCTATATTGCATTATGATATAGTCTGTGTTATGATCTACTCAACAAGGAGGTGTTCATATGAATCCACAACTCAAAAAGGGCGTCCTCGAGCTCTGTGTCCTCTCCCAGCTGACAAAAGAGGACAAATACGGCTATGAGCTGACAGACGCCATTTCCCGCGAAATGTCCATCGCCGCAGGAACGCTCTATATGATTTTAAAACGACTCAAGGAAGCCGGTTACGTGGAAACGTATCTGCAGGAATCCGCATCCGGCCCTGCCCGGAAATATTACCATCTGACTGAAGCAGGAACAGCTTATCAGCAGGAGAAAAAACAGGAATGGCTGGATTTCACCCAGCAGATCAACCGACTGATTTCAGATGAAACGATCTGACGATAGAAAGGAAAATCATGATGAATACAACGTATGAAACTTATATGAATACATTGAAACAGGGCCTTGCATCCTTTGATTCTGCCGCCGCAGAGGAAATTTTAAACGATTTCGAATCCCATTTCGCCGACGCCCGCAGCCAGGGTCTCTCCGATGAGGAAATCTGTGCGGAACTCCGGCAATGTCGACGATGTCCTCGAATTTTTCCGTCAGGAATATGCCACAACGGAGCAGCCTGTTGCAAACGTGCTGCCACAGGAGAAAATCCACTCCAATTCTGAAGAAACACATCCGAACTACCCGTACGACCCTTCCACCGCCATCACCGCTATGGAAATCTCCCTGCGGAACGCTTCTGCCGACTTTGCTCCGGGCACTTCCGCTTCGGTTGAGTTTGACTTTTCCGGCGACTTCGATCCGGACCGCTTCGAAGCAGGCATTGAGGGCAATACGTTCTGTCTGCGAGAGAAAAAGCTCATCCCTTCCGTATTCTGGAAACATCTTTTCTGCAATAATCACCAGAAAGAGGTGTTCTCCTTCCAGGTGCCGTCCACCGTACAGAAGCTGACGCTCCGCTCTTTGAACGGCGCGGCCGGGCTTGATACCCTCTCCCTTACTACGCTCGAAATTTCCGCCACAAACGGCAAAATCACCGGTGATTCCCTTTCCGCATCCAGCTGCCGCATACAGGCTGCGAACGGAAAGATCGTCCTGACCCGTCTGCGCACAGACAGCCTCGATGTTTCCGCCACAAACGGCAAACTTGAAATCACCGGCGACTGCTCCCGCGCATCCTTAAACAGTGTCAACGGCAAAGTCCTCTTCGAGGGAACCTGTTCCGAGTACCTGACAGCAAAATCCGTCAACGGTTCCGTGAAACTCCATCTCCCGCACGACCTTGCCGATGCGTCCATTCATGCATCCACGACAACCGGAAAAATCCGCCTCATCTCCAATGGAAGAACGGAATCCTACACAAAAACATTCACCCGCTCCGGTATTTCTGCATTCACCATTCAGGCAAGTACCGTCAACGGAAATATCCTGCTCTCTGACTTGCCGGCAGAAGACTGACAAAAAAGAATGGACTGGATAAAATGTTTTTCTTTAGTCGACTGATATGTAAGAAGAACACTGACTACAAAATCAGTGTCCTTCTTTCTTCCTTTACATATATTTCATAATAGTCGGCAATAATACATTCATATCTATTGGTTTTGCAACATGATCATTCATGCCACTTGTCAAAGCCATCTTCTTATCTTCTTCAAACGCATTTGCTGTCATTGCAACAATTGGATCTGCGATTTGTTACCGTCTTTCAGTTCTCGAATTCTCCTGGATGCTTCATATCCGTTCATAATCGGCATCTGAATATCCATCAGAATCAGACTGTAGTAATTTTGCTTTGCTTTGTTAAACATATCAATACATGCAACGCCGTTCTCCGCTCTTTCTATCATGATTCCCTCTTCCGTCAAAAGTTCCGTTGCAATTTCTGCGTTCAAGTCATTATCTTCTACCAGAAGAACCCTTTTTCCTTCCAGTTTTTTGATATTCAACTGACCGTCTGCATGTTTCGGATTCCTTTCTTCCGCATTTGCTATTTTTAATGGAAGCGTGATTGTAAAAGTAGAACCTGCTCCCGGTTTGCTCTGAACTGTGATCTTGCCATTCATTAAATCCACCAGTTTCTTCACGATTCCCATGCCAAGTCCGCTACCTTCTATTCCGCTGTCTGACGAAGATCGTTCCTGTGAAAATGATTCAAAAATATGTTTTTGGAATTCTTCTGACATTCCGATTCCGTTGTCTGCTATGATAAGCTCTAATACACTCCAACCTTCTTTTTCGCCGGGATATTGGTTCAATGTACAGCTTATGTTACCGCCTTCACCCGTGTATTTCACAGCATTACTCAAAATGTTAATCGTAATTTCAGATGATCTTGCATCATCCATATGCAGGTATGGATATCGAATGTTCTTATTGACTTTCAGTGTTTGATGTTTTTCTTCTATCGGTTTTCTAAACATATCAATACATAAATCAAAGTTTTTAGAAACATCTGTTATTGTTTCATCCAGCGTTGCCTGGTTGTTTTCGATTCGTGCTAATTCAAGAATGTTATCAATCAAATGCAGCATTTTCTTTCCGCACAATAATATTTTTTCAAAGTAATCCTCTAATATAGTTGGCTCCTTTAAATGTTTCTCTCCCAATTCTGCATATCCAATGATTGCATTCATAGGGGTACGAATATCATGAGACATATTAAACAGAAATGTTGATTTTGCTTTATTAGCTGAATCGGCCAGTCTTGCAGCTTCCTGCAACAGTTTTTGCTGTTTCTGCTCATTTTCTTTTTGCTTCTTATATACAGAATATCCACAGGTACATAATATTACCAAAATACACGCTGTAATGCATCCCAGTACAATACTTAACTTATTCGTCTTCTCAACCATTCCATACGCTTTCTGCATATCCATTTCTATGCAGAAAGCACCTATCACTTCATTAGATTCATCTTCCGCTGTCACAGGATAACAGGCTGTAAAAATAGGTCCCCATGTTGTATCAACAATATCCTGAGAATATACTGTTTTTCCAGAAAGTGCTTTTTCTATATAAGGAACCATCTCCTTTTCAATCGGATCTCCTGGATGTCTGACGTCACCAGCCGATGGATCCAGTCCGTCTACAACGTAAATCAATCTACCGTCTTCATTTCTGGTTGCTGTGTAAATATATCTCGTAGAATTCAGCGTTCTGATTTCATTCATATATGTCGACATATTCTTGAATAGTTCTGTATTCTCATCAGCTTTACTTTTTATTTCATTAAAATCTTTTCGTCCCAGTCTGTCATTTACCAGCTTATGAACCGCATCTGCACTGGAAATATCTCGTTCAATTTCTGTTTTCAGAGCAGTTTTGGTATATGCTTGTTGTAAAATAAAAGTATATGCGACAACAGCCAAAATCACCATTGCCAGAAGGAATACCAACCGTCCCTCAAAAATTTTCCAATGATTTACCGGATTTTGATCTTTTCTTTT
>ENA-OQED01000065-OQED01000065.1-human-gut-metagenome-genome-assembly--contig:-NODE-65-length-39247-cov-1.176585_pt1 | contig 39247 bp, 36 predicted proteins | sample MGYA00242790_ERZ504625 | MGnify/ENA primary metagenome ERZ504625 (study PRJEB26092, sample SAMD00036345) | human gut metagenome | host: Homo sapiens | study: EMG produced TPA metagenomics assembly of...
GATGAGTATATTGCGCCGATTCGTAAGGATTTTGAATGGGGCTACACAATGCCCTATCATATCGCGGCCAGCAACGTTTGCCACCCAAACTATGCCACCTACTTGATTAACCGACAAACGTTAACCATGAAAGATATTGAAACAATTATCCAATCTATTCCAAAAGAATATAAAATATTATATGATCAGGATCTCATAGAAAGGCTCTACACACAATTTCAAAGTAGAAAAATCGACGATTGTGCCGCTATTCAGGAGATTTCCGTCCGGATACGGGATAAAAAAATTTTACTTCTTGCACCTGGGAAAAGCCTTTCTTCTCAATATCATCAGATTCTAGAGTTTATTGACAAAGAAAAGCCCTATGTCATTTCCGTTAATTTTATCGATTTAAAATACCATATGGACGCCTGTTTTATCAGCAATCATAAACGGATGGATATTATCGAACGGGATATTAAGCCATTAAATCAAACTCTTGTGATTGTAACATCCAATATTCCCAAAACAGAAAAAAACAACTATTTGTACGTGGATTATAACAACTATCTCATTCCCGACGATTTGATTTCGGACAATGCGGGCCTGATGCTCTTGCAGCTTCTGAAACGGTGCGAGGCGGCAGAAGTGTTTTTGGCGGGCTTCGATGGTTTTCACTACGGCCAAAGAGAAAATTATTATAGTGATGATCTGAATTTTCCAGTATATAAGGATCATATATATGAAAAAAGAAAACGAATTCGCAAGCAGCTGAGTGAATTTGCCCAGACCATGAAGATCACTTTTTTGACGCCGTCTGTATACCAAGGGGAAACTTATGTATAGGTGCGTTTTATTTGATATGGATGGTACGCTGATAGACTCCTATACGGGAATTTTTCATGCTTATCAATGGGCCGTGCAGCAATCCGGAATAGGATTTCCGGGAGATGCATTGGTTCGGCAGGCAATTGGAGCACCGCTTCCGTATGCATTTGAAACGCTGTGCGGAATGGATTCGGACACAACGAAACAGGCAGTTCAACAGTATCGTGAGTACTATGCCAGAAAGGGCTGGCATGAGGTGAGCGTGTATCCGGGGATAGAGGCCGCACTGAAGCAACTGAAACGCTTGGGGTGTTTTATTGGGACAGCAACGCTAAAAAGAGAGCATTTTGCAAAGAGAATTTTAAAGGAACAGGGGCTTATTTCATACTTTGACCTGGTATCCGGCATGGATGAAAACGATACCCTGACAAAAGTGGATTTGATTCGGTGTTGTATGCGGACTGCGAAAGTAAGCAGGAAGGAAACGATTCTTGTGGGAGACAGTATGTTTGATGCGGCCAGCGCGCAAGAGGCAGGCGTGGCCTTTTTGGCAGTAACCTATGGGTTTGGATTTCAAGATCGCCAGGAATGGGAAGCGGAAAATGTGCATTTGGTCGCGCAAACAGCGCAGGATATTGTACGGCAGATTTTAGCCGTGCAAGATTAAAAGATTTGTTATGCGGGAATCCAGCATCAGTGATAGATTTGATGAGGATATCTTGGGATAGAAAGAATTTACCCCCGGGGTACTGCTTTTTGTACACCGGGGGTATGTAAATTGTGTAACCAAATGAAAATGAGCAGATGGAGAATTTGATTCCCATCTGCTTATTGCTTGTGCCCTTAGGCAAAAACAAAACTCTTGGTTCTACCAGAGGTGCAGCCTGTCGAAAGACGTCCGAATATGCTTTGACAATATTCATTTATTTGATATAATTAGTAAAAACTAGATAAATAGGTCATTATTCGATTAAATCTATGATAATATAAAAAAATTTAAAACTCATTGGCGTGTAAAGGAAGTTGTATAGAAGTAGTATCCAAGGGGTACTAACAGTGGTAAAATAGCGATACACTACAAACTTATATAATTCCTTTGTACGCATCTGCCAAATTTTTTTCGCACGTTTCAAACACATCAAGGCTGTCGAACAAAGAGTTCAAGAGAAATGCTAAATGAACGAATAATATCTTGAAGCACGACGGGGCTTACCTTGTGTCATGTTAGTCTTCCGGCTTTTATCTGGGCAATTTCGAAAGCCAATCAAACCATACGAATCATTGCCATACTGTATCGAACATTTCGCTTGACCATGTAAGTTGCGATCTCTTACGTTGTTCGTGCTTGAGTACAGAAGAGGAATGGTCATCATAATGAAAAAAGAATATTTAGAAATCACAGTTTACGAGGCCCTGCAAAAACGTTTTGAATATATCTTCCAAACATTTGACAATATATATGTCTCTTTCAGTGGCGGGAAAGACAGTGGATTGCTGCTGAATCTGCTGCTGGATTTTTAAACGCAAATATTATCCTAGGCGGAAAATAGGAGTATTTCATCAGGATTTTGAAGCCCAATATACGCTCACATCGGAATATATTGACCGAACATTTAAAAACTTAGTCTCAGAGGCAGAGTTATATTGGGTATGCCTTCCAATGGCAACGAGGACGGCGCTAAGCAGTTATGAGATGTATTGGTACCCTTGGGACGATAAGAAGGCTGACGCATGGGTCAGGCCTATGCCGCAATATCCGTATGTGATCAATTTAGATAACCCATTTAACCATTATAAATACCGCATGCACCAGGAAAACCTAGCAAAGCAATTCGGGCGCTTTTATAAAGAGCAGCACGGAAACGGGAAAACGATCTGTTTACTTGGGATGCGCGCAGATGAATCATTGCAGCGCTACAGTGGTTTTCTGAATAAAAAATATGGATACGACGGAAAGTGCTGGATATCCAAACAGTTTAAAGACGTGTGGTGCGCGTCGCCATTATATGATTGGTCGGTGAATGACGTCTGGGCTGCGAACTACAAATTCAATTATGATTATAACGGCCTTTATGACCTCTATTATAAGGCTGGCCTGACTCCAAGCCAGATGCGTGTGGCGTCGCCCTTTAACGACTACTCCAAAGATAGCCTGAATCTATATCGCGTCATTGATCCGGAGATATGGACGAGGCTTGTGGGCCGTGTCCGCGGGGCAAATTTCGGCGCGATCTATGGCCGGACAAAGGCAATGGCATACCGGAATGCAACGCTGCCTGAGGGGCACACATGGAAATCCTATACGCAGTTCCTTCTGGATACGCTGCCAGCGAGATTGAGGAACAATTATGTCAAAAAATTTAGGACGTCGATAGAATTCTGGCATAACACAGGCGGCGGTCTTTCCGAGGAAACGATACGGGAATTAGAGGAACATAATTACCATATTAAGAGAAACGGCGTTTCCAATTATACTTTGGATAAAAAGTCGAGGGTTATCTTTGTTGGAAAGATACCGGATCATACCGACGACATCAAAAGTTCAAAAGACATCCCAAGCTGGAAACGCATGTGTTACTGTATTCTGAAAAATGATCACACCTGCCGCTTTATGGGGTTTGGGCAGACAAAACAGGAGCAAAAGCGAGTGGATGCAATCAAAAGAAAGTATGGAGGTTTCGCCGATGGAGAATAAGCAGTTTCAAAGCCCGGTATATCATGTGATTGCTGTTCCGTATGAAAAGATTATTCCCAATACATATAATCCAAACAAGGTGGCGCCGCCGGAAATGAAATTATTATACGATAGCATCAAGGCGGATGGGTTCACCATGCCGATCGTTTGCTACTATGCAAAAAGCAGGGATATGTATGTTATTGTGGACGGCTTCCACAGGTATAGCGTGATGGGAAAATATCCGGATATTTACGAGCGGGAGCATGGCATGATGCCGGTGTCCGTCATAGAAAAGCCACTTTCTGAACGGATGGCGAGCACAATCAGGCACAACAGGGCGCGCGGGAGCCATGACGTAGACTGATGAGCAATATCATCAGGGAGCTTCACGAAATAGGCCGGTCAGATGCATGGATATCTAAACATTTGGGGATGGACCGGGATGAAATATTGCGGTTAAAACAGATTACGGGCCTTGCGGCGCTGTTCCGTGATGTGAAATTTGGAAAGGCATGGCAGCCCGCAGAGGATGAGTTGGATTAAATAATCTTTCTGAAGATAGATGGTTTTAAATAAATAAGCCAAAGTAGTCAAGCAGCTATCCATTTGCATTTCTGGTGTGACTGCATCGTGAAGCTGGAATTGGCCGCAAACAGCCGCACCTCATATAATGACTGCATTTAGGATATGCCGCCTCAATGATTTCTGTTGATGTTTATACAGAAGCGCGCAATGATTGATATTGAGGGCATGGATTAATCCCCCTTTGTACACCGCGGGTAAATGAAGGCCAGTAAAATAAAAGCTGAAGCTCCATATGGAGGCGCTTCAGCTTTTATTTTTATCCTGCTGGTTGAATAAAAATAGACGCCTCTGCATGGAATACGCTCCATCATGCAATATTTTATTGGCGGTTATGCAAAATAGGGCGTAAACAAGCTATATGATTATTCGCAATGCACTTTAAAACATAGAGAAGTGTGATATAATATCTTAGGAAATGACGGCTTGTGATAGATAGTGTTACGCTGTCGGAAAAAATCCTTTTCGTGAATCTATCCATGTCATACGCGATTTTTCAAAAAAAGTGGACGTGAGTATGCGATTCTTAAACGAATTTATGGGCTGGTAGTAAGCATAAGAAGGAGGCATTTGGCGCAATGGAGAACGAAAAACCATTCAAATTGGTTTCCAAATATAGGCCCACAGGCGATCAGCCAGAGGCCATAGATCAACTGGTGAAGGGCCTTGAAAATGGCGTAAAAGAACAGGTTTTGATGGGCGTGACCGGCTCCGGCAAAACCTTCACTATGGCAAACGTGATCGAACAGATGAACCGTCCAACGCTCGTTTTGGCGCACAATAAAACATTGGCGGCGCAGCTGTGCAGCGAGTTTCGCGAATTTTTCCCGGAAAACGCTGTGGAATATTTTGTCTCCTATTATGACTATTATCAACCGGAAGCTTACATTCCCACAACCGATACCTATATCGAAAAGGATTCCGCCATCAACGATGAAATCGATAAGCTGCGCCACTCCGCCACCTCTGCACTGTCCGAGCGGCGGGATGTGATTATCGTGGCGAGCGTCTCCTGCATCTATAGCTTGGGCGACCCGATTGATTACCGCAGCATGGTGATCTCCCTGCGCCCTGGTATGACAAAGAAGCGGGACGACGTCATCCATAAGCTCGTTGAAATTCAGTATGAGCGCAACGATATCAATTTTGTTCGTAATAAATTCCGTGTGCGCGGCGACGTGATTGAAATTTTTCCTTCTTATTCCAATGATACGGCCTATCGGATCGAATTTTTCGGCGATGAAATCGACCGGATCAGTGAGGTGAACCCACTCACTGGGGATGTCAAGGGCATTTTGCAGCATGTTGCGATCTATCCTGCCTCGCATTATGTGGTTTCACAGGAGAAGATGGAGGCTGCGATTGCGGATATCTATCAGGAAATGGAGCGCTGCGTCAAGGCGTTTGAGGCCGAGGGCAAGCTGTTAGAAGCGCAGCGCATCCGCCAGCGGACGGAATACGATATTGAGATGCTCCGGGAGACGGGCTTCTGCAAAGGGATTGAAAACTATTCCCGAGTGATGTCCGGCCGCCCGGCAGGCAGCGCACCGTTTACGCTGCTTGATTATTTTCCGAAGGATTTTTTGCTCTTTGTCGACGAATCGCACGTGACTCTGCCGCAGGTGCGCGGTATGTACGGCGGCGACCGCTCGCGCAAGGAGAGCCTGATCAATTTTGGCTTTCGCCTGCCCTCCGCTTATGACAACCGCCCATTAACCTTTGACGAATTTTATGAGCGGCTCGGGCAAAAGATTTTTGTCAGCGCAACGCCCGGCGAATTTGAGCGCTCGAGGAGCGCGGCGATTGTTGAGCAGGTGATCCGCCCAACCGGGCTGCTGGATCCGGAAGTCATTGTGAAGCCCACGGAAGGCCAGATTGATGATTTAATTTCAGAAATTAACATCCGCACCGCACGCAAGGAGCGCGTGCTAGTGACAACGCTTACAAAAAAAATGGCCGAAGATTTAACGGATTATCTGGAGGCCGCCGGCATCAAGGTGCGTTATATGCACCACGATATTGATACCATTGAACGCATGGAAATCATTCGCGATCTGCGCAAAGGGGAATTTGACGTGCTCGTCGGCATCAACTTGCTGCGCGAGGGGCTTGATATCCCGGAGGTGTCGCTTGTTGCGATCCTTGACGCGGATAAAGAAGGGTTTCTGCGCTCTGAGACTTCGCTGATTCAGACGATCGGCCGGGCGGCCCGCAACGCGCAGGGGCAAGTGATTATGTATGCGGATACAGTTACGCCCTCCATGGAAAAAGCGCTGCGTGAAACGCAGCGCCGCCGTGAAAAGCAGATGGCGTATAACGAAGCGAATGGGATCACACCACAGTCGATCAAAAAGGAAGTCCGTGAAATTTTGGAAATTACGAGCCGGTCCGAAATCGATGCGAACAAGCCCACAAAGCGGCTTTCCCGTGTGGAGCGTGAGCAGCTCATTAAGCAGCTCACGGCGGAGATGAAGGCGGCGGCAAAGATCCTCGAATTTGAGCACGCGGCGTATCTGCGCGATCGAATCAATAAGCTGCGGGCAGGGAAATAAAGGAAAAGGAGTGCCGTAAACGTCGGAAATTTTGATTCTATTCACCGAGGTGGACAGGGCAGAACGGGAAGCCGTTTCGCGGTTGATCAGGGGATATTCGGAAAAATCCGGAGGAGATTTGGCCGTCGGATTTTGTGGTGGAGTATGTCAAGGCGTATCAGTATCGCGCATAAATAATTGAAAAATGGGATTGTATTAAAACGCAGTGTGGAAAAAGCATCATACACTGCGTTTTTTATAATGAAAAATTTGGAATCATTCACATAATTCATATAGAATATTTATAGATAATATATATGGAACAGTTTGTGATTAAAATGGTATAATCTTGATAAAAGATAAGGGATTAAAATCCAATTATACTCTTTTATTGAAATAAAGGAGGAGAAGTACAATGAAAAATGGTATTCGGATTTTGGGAATAGGAATGAGCCTGATACTCGCTTCCAGCTGCTGTGTGGTTTCGCAGGGAGCGGAGTTGGAAAAAGAGATGGATGTCGGAAAGTATATGACGGTACGGACGGAGCAGAAAACACAGCGCATGGAAATTCAAAAAGAGAAGTTTACTGAGATGAAGCAAGAGGCGGAGCACAAAGGCGTTTCCGATTTGCAGTTGAGTAAACAAATATTGCAAGGCATTGGATTACAGAGCGATGGATTGATAGCACAGCAGCTGGCGAATCTGATGGAAAAGTCAAAGAGTATAACCTGCGGCGTACAGTATCTTCAAATCAATGAAGCCGGAGATGCAAGATCAATTTCCCAAACAGAATGTATGGAAAAAATAGTGCAGGAGAAACAGGCAGAAAGCGTACAAAAAGAGGGATTTACGAGTTTTCAAGAAACAAGTCAACAAGCGATTCCGCAGCTCAAGGCAAATGGAGACATTACCAGCGGTGATTTTACGTCATCCAATCAATATATGGAGATGGCTCTAATTGTGGTAGATCAAAGCAGCAATGCTAATCCAGGGAAGTATATGCTGATAGGGATTGCTCATTGGTTAAAAACACCAACTACACGGAAAACAGATGCTATTACTATAAGTGCTACTAATTTTACATGGTCTTCTATTACAAATCAAAATTTGGATAATTACGCTTCTTATTTTCAGTATAATGAAAAAATATATGTTTTTGGATCTCAACAAACCATTACTCAAACAAAAGAATTTGAGAAAACAGCTAAAGAAGCACATATGGATATTTTTAAAGGTTTTTATTTTAATTGGGATCTTCCCAAAGTATACCCAAGCATACAACAGTCCGTAACACATCAGATTTCGCTTTTATGATTATGGGGATTGGTAATTTTTATGATTACGACATGAACAGGCCCTTCAACGTGCAACTTATGTATACACATTTACAAACCCATTTAACAGGAGATATTACATTTTCATGGGGAACACCAACAAACATAGATGGAGATATTGGACTGCGGGGGCTGTCGTTTCTGGGAACTGGACGACCAGCGCAAAGTATTACGGAATGCCTCTTCAGGTGTGGCATAAGCCATAAAGCAGGGAGGGATATTTGTGAGTGATGGCGTGAAATTATTTCTGCGGGTTCTAGGTTCGATCGCTCTTGGGTTTCTAGCATTTTTGTTAAGCAATTGGGTGCCGCCTTTCTGGGTTGGGATGACCGTTGTTGTTTTCCTCGGCCTATCCATCCTGAGCAGGCTTTGGGAGCTTGGGGATTTGGTGGAGGCAGGATTTTGGCCAAAGAAGAAAGATCAATCGGACGATGCCTCTCACCCGGAGCAGGAGGGAGCGGATCAATAAGGTGAAACCATTTGGGTCGGCGCGAAACTCGCGGCGGCCTTTTGGATGTAGCGTTGATTGGATTTTCCGCCTATGCTCCGGGCGGAAAAACAAAATAGCGATCCCTTCTGGAAAATCTGATTGACAATCCCGCCGTCGAATGCTACATTTATATTAAAAAAGAGAGGGAGGCCGCTCGGGTTTTATGCATCCTGCGGCATCCGGGAAGGCGCAGTTGGAACAATCCGTGCTTCAAACTGTCTCGCAGAGAAAGGGCGGCCATACAGATGAAACAGACCCTCAAACGCATCGGCATTATTTTACTATCGATTCTTCTCACCCTGCTCCTCATCATTGGGGGCTTTGTCATCTACCTGACGGCAGCGGAATTCAAGCCTGAACCCGTGGAAACGCTGGAGATTGGCGGCCAGGCGAAAAAGACGCTCCAAGCGGGCGATTCTTTGCGTGTCTTATCCTATAACATCGGCTATGGCTCGCTGGATCAGACGCAGGATTTCTTTATGGACGGCGGCAAAAATGTCCGGCCGGCAAGTGATGAAAATGTGCGCAACAATATTGCTGGGATTGGTAGGATTATCCAAGAGGCGAATTGTGACGTGCAATTTTTGCAGGAGGTGGATAAAAGCTCAAAACGCTCCTATTTTGTGGATCAGACTGCGTCGCTTTCCAGCCTCATTGGCGGGACGAACGCTTTTGCCGTGAATTATTCCAGCCAGTATGTGCCGTTTCCGCTACCGACGATCGGCAAGGTTCAGTCCGGTTTGCTGACGCTTAGTTCCTTCGGCGCGCTGAAAGCAGAGCGCATTGCGCTGACGGGCACATACACCTGGCCTGTGCGCGTTGCGCAGCTCAAGCGATGCCTGCTGGTGGAGCGGGTGCCGCTGGAGGGGAGCGATAAGGAGTTGGTGCTCATCAATCTTCATTTGGAAGCCTATGATGACGGCGATGCAAAACAGATCCAGACCGAAGAGCTTTTAAAGCTGCTCACAACGGAATATGAAAAGGGCAATTACTGCATCGCAGGCGGCGATTTTAACCAGACGTTTTCCGAGGTGGACGCAACAAAATATCCTTTGATCGATTCTTCCTATTGGCAGGCCGGCACGCTTTCCTCAGATATCCTGCCGGAGGGCTGGCGGTTTGCCGTGGATGACAGCGCCCCCACTTGCAGGCTCTTGAATCAGCCTTACAGCGGCGACCGGGCAAAGACGCAGTTTTATGTGATCGATGGGTTTATCGTGTCTCCCAATGTGGAGGTAGAGGCGGTTCATGTGATCGAGACGGATTTCCAGTATACAGATCATAATCCTGTGAAGTTGGAGGCAGTGCTGAAAAAATAGGCAAATGAAAAAATAAAAGCGGAATGGCTGTAAAAATGTTTTGCAGCATCCGCTTGAAAGCCTGTACGGGAGATGGAGTGGACGGCTTACGTGGTAACGCCTTCATACGATCACGCAAGCATACTGGTCAGCTCTTCTTGCACCTGCGCTTCGCAGGAGCGCATGGCTTCAATTGTCATCTGGAACAGCCGGTCAAGCTCCCAGCCCAGGCGCTCTGCTCCTATACGGATCACATCGCGCGAGCAGCCCGCAGCGAATTTTTTATCCTTAAATTTTTTCTGGAGGCTCGATACCTCCAAATCCGCTACGCTTTTTGAGGGGCGCATTCTCACCGCAGCGCCGATGAGGCCGGTTAGCTCGTCCGCTGCAAAAAGCACTTTTTCCATCTCATGCGCGGGCTCCACATCGCACACCAGACCATAGCCATGGCTGCACACGGCGTGAATGAGCGTATCCTCCGCATGGATCTCCGCCAAAAGCTCCGGCGCCTTTTTACAGTGCTCCTCCGGGTATGCTTCAAAATCGACATCGTGCAGCAGCCCAGCCAGCCCCCAAAAATCTTCCTCCATGCCGAAGCCGAGCTGCCGTGCATACCAGTGCATCACGCCCTCCACTGTCAGTGCGTGCTGGAGATGAAAGGGCTCCCGATTATATTTGCGCAGTAGAGCGAGCGCCTGCTGCCTGGTTACAGTGGTTTCCATACAATTTGCCTCCTGCTTTGCTTGATTGGATACAGTATAACAAATTACGTCCTGCGGGAAAAGAGCAATCGTGAACACAATTTGAACTTTTGGCCGTATCCATCCGGAACGCTTGACTTTTTTCGTCCCATGTCGTACAATATAACCTATAAACTACATATTTCCTTATTGAGAGCGGCTGAGGGAAAGGCCCTTTGAAGCCCGGCAACCTGCACATTAAAGCAGTGTGCAAGGTGCTAAATCCTGCGGTGTTGACCGAAAAATAAGGTGTTAAAAGCGCCCGCGGTTTCACTGCGAGCGCTTTTTGGCGTTTTTGCGCCGTTCAGAAGGAAAAGTAATATAAAGGAGTAAATGAAAAGAATGGCAAAACATCTTTTTACCTCAGAATCCGTTACCGAAGGCCATCCCGATAAAATTTGTGATCAGATTTCTGATGCAGTCCTCGATGCGATTATGGAAAAGGACCCGCAGGGCCGTGTTGCCTGCGAGACAACCTGCACCACGGGCCAGGTGCTCGTGATGGGCGAGATCAGCACGAGCTGCTATGTGGAGATCCCGCAGATCGTCCGCAAAGTGATCTGTGACATTGGCTACGACAGCGCTGACAAAGGCTTTGACGGCAACACCTGTGCTGTGCTAACCGCAATCGACGGTCAATCTCCTGATATCGCTTTGGGTGTGGATCATTCCCTGGAGCTTAAAAATGGCGAAGAGGATGCCTATAACCTCAATGGCGCAGGCGATCAAGGCATGATGTTTGGCTACGCGTGCGATGAAACGCCGGAGCTGATGCCGCTGCCGATTTCGCTGGCCCACAAGCTGACACGCCGTTTGACAGAAGTCCGGAAAAATGGTACGCTGCCTTATCTCCTGCCGGATGGTAAATCGCAAGTCACCGTGGAATATGATGACAATGATCGCCCAGTGCGCGTTGATACCGTTGTGATTTCCTCCCAGCACCGCGCGGACGTCTCTTTGGATGAAATTCGCAGGGGAATTGTGGAGCATGTCGTCCGCCCGGTGGTTCCGGTGGAATTGATGGATGACGATACGATCATCTATGTCAACCCGACTGGTCGCTTCGTCACCGGCGGCCCGGTGGGTGACAGCGGACTGACCGGCCGCAAAATCATTGTTGATACCTACGGCGGCTATGCGCGCCACGGCGGCGGCGCGTTTTCCGGCAAGGATCCGACGAAGGTGGACCGCTCCGCGGCCTATGCGGCGCGTTATGTGGCCAAGAATATTGTGGCGGCAGGCCTCGCCAGGCAGTGTGAAATCCAGCTGGCATATGCCATCGGTGTCGCCAAGCCGGTTTCCGTTATGGTGGATACTTTCGGCACAGGCGTCATCTCCGATGATTCCCTGAGTGAAATCGTGATGGAAGAATTCGACTTGCGCCCGGCCGCGATTATTGATATGCTCGACCTGCGCCATCCGATTTATCGCCAGCTCGCGGCATACGGCCATCTTGGCCGTACGGATATCGACCTGACATGGGAAAAGACGGATCGCGCCGAGGCGCTCAAGAAGGCGGCTGGAATCGACAATATTGCATAAAATGCACGTCCGGGGGAGCGCTTATCCGTTTTTTTGACGCGGCCTCTTCTCTTCGACACTTTTTGCACGAAAATTGAAGTAATATAGCGCTAAGGGGGATATGCTCTCCCTTAGCGTTTTATTTTTGAAGAATGGGGACGGACGCGCATGGCCGGGATCGTTTTAAAGATATTTGCGAAAATGGTGGCCCGATGGCACCGATATTGGCTCGATTTTTATACGACTAAGAGTAATAAGTTGATTGCCAAAGGAGAACCATATACGTCGCCAAAGCTTGTAAGACTCAGCGGCGCTGCACCGCACGAGGATGAAGGCGGTGCGGGCGGCGAAGAGGGGCGGATTTTATAAGCGGGGGAGGATCGTCTGGCTACCGCAGGCTGCCGGCGCGGAGGATCGGCAATTAGATGTGATGGAGAAATAGGGATTCACTTTAAAATATTGGACATGCAAGAACGTAGAATAATTGGAGCAATGGCCTTTTTTAAAAACCGGTGCAGTGAATAAGAATGATGTAGACCGGTTGGAGTTCTATACCGATTACAGATCTGCTGTCAATACTATTACAGAAAAGTGGTATTATACGGTAGACCACTCTTTCTAGATCGTAATAGTCCCTACTTGTTAAATTAGGATCATTTTCAAGAGGGCGCGCTATGCGCCCTCTTGTGGATAAGGAGGAGTTATGAAATTTTGCAAACTGATCCTGCATCGCATCGGGCAGTATTATAAAACGAATAAGCTGGTGTTTCTTCTCTTCCTCCTTGGGGGAATTACCTGTGCAATTACCTTCATTTTTTTTTACAGCAACATTTTGGCTCCGGTGAAAGCGGAGGGCAGAGAGAATGCTATTTACAGAACCTATGTGATTACCTTTGAATCGTCCAAAACACCGGCTGAGATTTTGGATGAACGATTAAACGCAATGCATCTACATGATATTTTGTTTTTGCATATCATTGAAGAAGAGAATTTAGATCAAGTTATTTCTGTAGACAAGGCCCCACTTCAGTTTGAACCGGGCCCCGGTAGCGGAAGTAGGCCGGATCGTATTGTCAGCAGTTTTCATGATTATGCGGAAATGAGTCCTGTTATGGGAAGAAATCAATTCACACAGGAGGAGCGCCAGGGAAAACCAGCTATCGTATTGCCTGCACACAGCCACTGGCCGAAAGGTGCAAAGACAATTTCGCTTTATGGCAAGACATTTGAGATTGTCGGCAGTGAGTATAGCATCAATATGCGAATTCCATTTAGCAGTTATCAAGCGATGCATCTGCCGACGGAGCGGGTCTATATTACGATGGATCAGAACCCGACCGCGGCTGAAAATCGCAAAATTGTGGCGTCACTTAAAAAGTTGTTCCCAGAAAGTGATATTGCCGATCCGTCTGGAACGGTCAGGGATGATTATATGCAGATAGCTATGGCGACGGCACTCATCAGCGCCGTTTACCTTCTGGCTCTCATTTCATTTTTATTCCTGATGAAATATATGATTGACCAGAACCGGCATGAAAATATCGTTTACTCCATTGTAGGGGCCTCCAGAAGAAACGTAATTGCAATTCTGTTTGTTGATATTTCCGTGCTTACATCCCTTACAATTTTGGGCGGAATCCTTTTTTATCTGCTGTTTCAGACCGTTTTATTTGATCGGATTAATCTTGCCTCTGGAATCCGGTTGTCAGGAATCGACTTCCTCGTGATTTATCTGTTAATGATCGGATTATCCTGTCTGGCGTCTATCCCGTTTTTGTGGAAATATCGAAAAGACTCTTTAATCACATCGAAAAACCAAAGTGAATAGGGGGAAGCAAAGCGTGAAAAAAATCAGGTTGATCTTAGAAACCTATCGCCAAAACGTAGTTCCTTCTATTTTGGTGTTGGTTATTATGACGATTTCTCTTCTGGTAATGACAGTTTCATTGGGCCAGTATCGTCTGAGCACCTATACCCTTGACTTATTGGCACATGCGGGGCTTGAAAATGCAGACTATTTCATGCAGGAACTTTCCGGTCCGGGTTCTTTGGATGAAGCGTATACACAGCAATTGATTGAAAAAATGGATTCTTATAGCATTGTCGCCGAAGTCCTAAAAGCACAGTTTGCGGTAACGGAATATAAAAAGGTACGCCATGTGGTCATGTTGTATGATGCACCGATGCAGGCAGCCTTTCCACTGCGTGTCACGCGCGGAAAGTGGATGCCGGATTCTGTGGAAGGTACACAATCGCTTCCAGCAGTCATTGGGGGTTCACAGGAATCAAAGGCAAAAGTAGGAGAGGAAATTTTGTTGACAATCGATGGAAAACAGCCCTTTCAACTTGGCGTCAGGGTTTGCGGTTCTCTCGGACCATATGCCTATACGCCTGCTTTCAATAGCTCAGGGACTGCGGATATGTTAAATGCCTCCTATTTTTTTCACAGGGAGATCAGTTTATAGTGCCTGTGACAGAGAGCCTGATGGATCAATTGAAACAAAATAACAGCATCGTTTCGGACCCTTATTTCATTATTCGATATCAGGATGATGTAACGCAGGCGGAAAAAGAAGCTTTCCGCCGAGAATAGCGGAATATGGTTCAACTGCACCGATGGCTCAAATTGTAGAAACCACTAGAGCGCAAATCCATCAGCAGGCAAAAGAAATCCTACCCTTTCCCATCTTTTTGATGGTGATCTCTACGGTTATGCTGTTGAGCGTGTCCGTTTTGCTCACCTTTCAAAAAATTAATCAGTATGCAGTGTATTCTTTATGTGGGTGTAGCCGGAGAAATATATTGTTTTACACATCGGCGGGGATCGCTCTCATTGGGCTGACAGCCCTGATTGCAACGATCTTGATGGTAAGCGGTTATAGCTTTTTGAATGCCAGAAGAATTTTGGATTTCGGGGAAGTCTGGTTCGACGCTTACAGTATTATAAGCGCTATGATTTATATTGGAATCCTGATCCTCATATCGCAAGGAATGATATATAGCGTATTAAGAAAGAATTCACCGATTGAAATCTATAGGAGGGTGGAATGATGCTCCAGCTTCAAAATATTAGCAAGACCTATCCGGTTGGAGGCCAAAAATTTCAGGCATTGTGTCAAGTGAGTTTCCACGTGGAGGAAGGGGATTTTATTTCGATTCAGGGAAAATCAGGGTCTGGAAAATCAACGCTGCTTCATATTATGGGCTGCCTGGATGACTACGATTGCGGGGATTATATGATAGAGGGAAAATCTGTAAAGAGTTTCACTGAGCCGCAAAAGGCAAAGCTGCGAAATGAAAAAATAGGGTTTGTTATGCAGGATTTTTCTCTCATATCAAGCCAAAGCGTTTTGTTCAATGTAACATTGCCTTTATATTTTAATCGAACCCCTTATAGGGAATTGCAGGGCAGAGCGGTTGAGGCCCTTCGATTGGTCGATTTAGAAAACCAGATGAATAAGAATGTCAATCAACTTTCCGGTGGGCAAAAGCAACGGGTGGCAATTGCCCGCGCATTGATCAACCATCCCAAAATTATTTTAGCCGATGAACCTACCGGTGCTTTGGACAGCGAAACATCACGACAGATCATGGAGCTTTTGCGGCGCTTAAATCAACACGGAATCAGTATCGTTGTTGTGACGCATGATAACGAGGTTGCCGCATATAGTAATTCTCGCTACTTGATGGAAGACGGCCATTTAAAAGCGGTTGACGGCTGAGTTTATTTTCTTTCACACCGGGCATGGGCACAGCCCGCACAACCCCGTGTACACCGGGCTCATCCTGTCACAGATATATTCCACAAAATCCGGTTGGGGGAGGGGATACGCTTCCTCCGGAGCTTCCAAATCCCGCGGCAAGGCAAACGCCGCCGCCGTACCGTATTCATCACTTTGGAAGAAGAGCGTGCCTTTATGCAGCTCCGCGCACCGGCGCACGGCGCACAGGCCTGAACCGGCCGTATCCGTTCCCCGTTGAAGCGCGTAAAGAGAGGTTTCTCCGGCGCTGCGCACGGTAACGAGCATATGGCTGGGCGTGCAGGAAAGGCGAACAAGAATAGTGGTGGATTGCGAATGGAGGGCGGCGTTTGCAATCAGGTTCAACAGCGCGGTACGCACAGGCCCGGGAGCGCACGCAACAAGCGCTTCCGGCGTTCCGATATGGAATAAAGCACATTTGTCGTAGCCATTTGGCAAAAGGCCGCTGTGCCCCGGATCGTATGAAAAGGCTTGCAGATGCAAATCTGCATCGAATAAAACACGTTTGCCGCAACCGCTGAGCAAGAGATCGCATGCGCAACAGATATCATCGAGGAAGGAAACGAACGCACAGGATTCAAAAGGGAAAACATGCGCGTGGCAAAGCATCAGGTTTTCAAGCTTACGCAGGATGTTGTGGCAGCCCTGCGTCAAATGCGCCAGATTCTGCTTTTGCGTTTGATCTGCGCTTGCGGCGCACAGATGGGAGAGCGTGAGCAGCAGGTGGATTTCTTCGCGCAGCTGCGATTCATTTCCGGGCAGACTGGGATCGCTGCCAGCCTGTCAAATCTATTTTGAAGAAAAGAAAGCACGTATGATAGCTCCTTGTTTGGTTTCGTTTGGCCGGGAAGTTCGTCCATATCATACCCTTTTTCTTTTGGCAATTTGAGATTTTGTTGAGCATTAACAAAACTTACCCGCAGTGTTCATTTTACAGCGAAATCCTTGCATATTTCTGCGGAAAGGGTTAATATATATACGCATGTCCATGTAATAATCATATGGAGGTAGTTAGAATGTCAGTAAAAGTAGCAATCAATGGTTTTGGCCGCATTGGCCGCCTTGCGTTCCGTCAGATGTTCGGCGCCGAGGGCTATGACGTCGTTGCGATCAACGACCTGACCAGCCCGAAGATGCTTGCTCATCTTCTCAAGTATGATACCGCCCAGGGCCGTTATGACGGTCACACTGTTGAGGCGGGCGAGGATTCCATCACGGTGGACGGCAAGGTCATCACGATTTACAAGAATGCCAACCCCGCTGAGCTCCCCTGGGGCGAGCTGGGCGTAGACGTCGTGCTTGAGTGCACAGGCTTCTTCACCTCCAAGGATAAGGCTTCCGCCCACCTTCAGGCAGGCGCGAAGAAGGTTGTCATCTCCGCTCCCGCGGGACAACGACTTGAAAACGATCGTTTTCAGCGTTAATGAAAACACCCTGACGGCTGAAGATCAAATTATCTCCGCCGCTTCCTGCACCACAAACTGCCTTGCGCCCATGGCGAAGGCCCTCAATGATTATGCCCCGATCCAGAGCGGTATCATGTCCACCATTCACGCCTACACTGGCGATCAGATGATCCTCGATGGCCCGCATCGCAAGGGCGATCTGCGCAGGGCTCGTGCCGGCGCCGCTAACATTGTGCCGAACTCCACCGGCGCCGCCAAGGCAATTGGCCTGGTTATCCCGGAGCTCAACGGCAAGCTCATCGGCTCCGCGCAGCGCGTTCCGGTTCCGACCGGCTCCACGACGATTCTCACCGCTGTTGTCAAGGGCGAGAACGTCACCAAGGAAGGCATCAACGCCGCGATGAAGGCTGCCGCTTCCGAGAGCTTTGGCTACAATGAGGATGAGATCGTTTCCTCTGATATCATCGGCATCCGTTACGGTTCCCTCTTCGACTCCACGCAGACGATGGTGTCCGAGCTGGGCAACGGCCTGTATCAGGTGCAGGTTGTTTCCTGGTATGACAACGAGAACTCCTACACGAGCCAGATGGTCCGCACGATCAAGTATTTCGCGGAGCTTGGCTAAATTGTTGGATAAACATTAAAATGAGCGCCCGTTCCGGCTGATGTCGGAGCGGGCATTTTTTTTGGAAGAAGAGCAAAGCGAAACGCATCTCGCCTATTGCATCAGGCAACTCGTATCTATATTCCGTTTCTTACAAAGAGATCGTGGGATTTTTTACGGAATTTCGCTTAAACTAAATCATATGGAAGGGTTTTCGTTTGGCAAAGGAATTCCTATGTTAGCGGACTTCCTTTCTATCATGGATAGAGTTCCTTAAAGGATGGTTTTGTATATGAGCGATTCAGAGAAAGCCAATCAGACAGCCCGATCTATTATCCTGCCCGTGGACGGCATGACCTGCGCGGCCTGTTCACGGGCGGTCGAACAGGCGATTGGACGGCTTGACGGTGTGGAGCAGGCGAGCGTGAGCATAGCAACCAATCGGGCTGCCGTTTCGTTTAACCCGGCAAAGGTGCGGATCGCCGATATTAAGCTCGCCATAGCGAAGGCGGGCTATACCCCCTTGCAGGTGGAGACAAAACGAGATGTGGAGGCGGAAAAGAAACGCACTGCCAAACGGACGGACAGCATCCGCCGCCGCTTTATTCTGGCGATCGTTTTTGCAGCACCCTTGCTCTATATCGCCATGGGCCATATGGTGGGCCTGCCTCTGCCCCCCTTTCTTAATCCGATGCACCATGCGTTTGCTTTTGCGCTGTGCCAGCTGATTTTGACGCTGCCGATCCTCTATGCGGGCCGCAGCTTTTACAGCAAAGGAATCAAGGCGGTTCTGCATGGAAGCCCGAATATGGATACGCTAGTGGCGATCGGCTCTGCCGCGGCATTTCTCTATAGTGTTTATTCAGTCGTCATGGTTTGGAGGGGGAAAATAGGCGCTGTCCACGAGTTGTATTTTGAATCCGCTGGGATTATTATCACCTTCATCCTGCTTGGCCGGATGCTTGAATCCCGCAGCAAGTCGAAAACCTCTGAGGCGATTTACCGCTTGATGGAACTTGCCCCCAAAACGGCGATCTTAGTGCGCGACGGCGTAGAGGTTACCGTGGCAGCGGAAGAAGTGGAGCTTGGCGATACGGTGATCGTGAAGCCCGGCATGCATATCCCTGTGGATGGCACAGTGATGAATGGCTACACATCTGTGGATGAGAGCATGCTCACAGGAGAGAGCATCCCTGTGGAAAAACAGGAAGGTGATTTTGTCTACAGCGGCACAGTGAACAAAAATGGATCTATCCGTATACGGACGGATCAAAAAAGCGGGGATACGGCGCTCTCCCAAATTGTGCGCATGATTGAGCAGGCGCAGAATTCCAAAGCGCCCATCGCGCGGCTGGCGGATGTAATCTCCGGATGGTTTGTTCCAGCCGTTGTTGTTATCGCGATTGTTGCGGCTGCCGCCTGGCTGATCGCTGGCAAAGGCGTTGCTTTTGCACTGACGGTTTTTGTGGCGGTGTTGGTGATTGCCTGCCCCTGTGCGCTTGGCCTTGCCACACCGACTGCCATTATGGCGGGCACCGGGAAAGGCGCGGAAAACGGCATTCTTATCAAAAGCGGTGTTGCGCTGGAAACCGCGCATAAGCTCACAACAGTAGTCTTTGACAAAACTGGGACAATTACCAATGGCAAGCCGAAAGTGATCGATCTGATCCCGGCGCCCGGTTTTGAAAGGGAGAAACTTCTGCGCATAGCCGCCTCAGCGGAGAAGGGCAGCGAGCATCCGCTGGGCGATGCGATCGTTGCATATGCGGCAGAGCAGGGAATCACGCTCTTGGATGCGCAGCAGTTTGAAGCGCTGCCGGGGCGTGGCATCTCCGCAGTTGTGGAAGGGGAAGCGATCCTCCTTGGCAATGAAGCGCTCATGGCGGAAAGCGGGATCGACGTAAAACCCTGCCTTGCCCAGGCAAAGCTTTTTGCGCAGGAGGGGAAAACGCCGATGTTGGCAGCGTGCGGTGGGCGTGTGGCGGGTGTGATCGCTGTAGCGGATACCGTGAAGAAAAACAGCATAGATGCCGTCGGGCAGCTCCGGGATATGGGCGTGCAGGTTGTGATGCTCACGGGTGATCATGAGCCACTGCGCAGGCGATTGCAAAGCAGGTTGGCATCAGCGAAGTGTTCGCAAATGTTTTGCCCTCTGAGAAGGCGGATGTGATAGAACAACTCCAAAAGAAGGGGAAAACGGTGGCCATGGTGGGCGACGGCATCAATGACGCGCCCGCCCTGACGATGGCGGAAATCGGCATCGCCGTCGGCTCCGGCACGGATGTGGCAATCGAATCGGCCGACATCGTGCTGATGCGGGATGATCTTTCCCTGGTGGCGCAGGCCATCGCGCTTTCCCGCCGGACGCTGCGCATCATTCAGGAGAATCTCTTCTGGGCGTTTGCCTACAATACGCTAGGCATCCCCGTGGCGGCGGGCGTACTATATTTATTTGGCGGGCCGCTCATGAACCCGATGCTTGCGGCGGGCGCGATGTCGCTGAGTTCGGTGTGCGTGGTGCTCAATTCCCTGCGGCTGAGGCGGTGGCGTTCTGGTCAGTAAGGCGCCATCCAGCGGGAATATATGCTGGAAAACGGCCGGTTCTACGATGCATAGGGTGATTTTTGCGCTAGCTTGCGGTATGCTGTCTGCAAGGAGGCGATCTAAAGATGGATCATCAGAAAGTTGGATGCTTTATTGCGGCGCTTCGCCGCGAAAAGGGGTGGACGCAACGAGAGCTGGCCGCACAGCTTGGCGTAACGGATAAAGCCGTATCGCGTTGGGAAACCGGCAAGGGCCTGCCGGATATTTCCCTGCTCAGGCCGTTGAGTGAGGCGCTTGGGGTTTCTGTAAACGAGCTGCTCTCAGGGGGAAGCGATCAAGCTAGGGCAGGAGCTGGCGAAATCAGATGCGCTTGTGCTTCATACATTGGAGGCGGCGGAAAAGCGCATCCGTCGCATTTGGCGGAATTTGCTTTATGCGCTGGGCGCGGTGTTGTTGGCGGGCTCCTTGCTTTTTTTAGGGTTTGATACATCCTTTGTAGCCTTCTATGGGGCCATCGTTGGGATCCTGCTGCTGGCAGCCGCAGTGTTTTTCACCTTTCAAGCCAGGCCGAAGCGGGCACTGCTCGCGGCATTGGGCGTGATGTTGCTCGCCTTTTGCCTGCTGGAGGCACGGGATTATGTGTTTGTCAAATACTACCGGCTTCCGCCGCAGTATAGCCTGAAAATTGTATCAGAGGGCGGGCGGATCAAATACGATAAGCTGTTTTATGATGTTTACCGCTACCGGTCGGATTCCGGGGAAGAAACCTATGTGTTCGCTGAAAATCAGTAGTATGGTTACACCTTGACTGTATTAACAATTGCATAATATGCATTGTCAAAGCGTAAAAAGTAATATTTATTCATCAAAAATTATAAAAATTCATTGAAAGCTGCCCTGATCTTGTACATGCAAATTCTCCCTTTCCCATTGACGCGGGCTGAAAAAAGGGCTAAACTGAGAAACATGTTTTAGCGCTTTGCAGCGCTGAGATTGCGAGAAGAAGGAAAGGGTGAGCAATTTTATGAAAAAGAAGTCATTCCTTGCGGCACTGATGGCGCTTGTGATGCTGTGCACGGTGTTCTCCTGTGGGATCACCGCTGTTGCGGCGGACGATTCTACCGCCTATGGAGCGGATGCTTACAGCTATGTACAGTATCTGGATGCCAACCTGCGCGCACGCCGCGCGGGGACGGAGCAGGAGCAGAAGGCCGCTGCCTATTTGACAGGTGAGTTGGAAAGCTTCGGCTATGAGGTGGCACAGCAACCCTTCAGCTACACCAGCCGCGGCGCAACGGTCAACAGCCAGAATGTGATTGTGACCAAGCCGGGCCGCTCGGAGAAGCAGATCATCGTGGGTGCGCATTACGATAGTGTGAATACCGCGGGCGTGGACGACAACGGCTCCGGTACCTCTGTCACGCTGGAAACAGCTAAGCGTATGTTCAGCGTCAGCACGCCTTATACCATCAAATTCATTTTCTTTGGCGCGGAGGAAGCGGGGCTTCGCGGCTCCAAGGCGTATGCGGATAGCATGAGCGCGGAAGAAATTGCAAATACCGTTCTGATGATCAATCTGGATTCAATCCTGGCCGGCACTTACCGCTATGTTTATGGCGGCATAGTGAATGAGCAAACCGGAGAAGTCGATCAGGCCTGGGGTGTGTATCAGACGAAAGCGCTTGCCGATGAGCTTGGGCTCGGTATCCGTCTCAACGACACGGAGCTCAACGCCCTTCAGACGCCCACGACGGGCGACTGGAGCGACCATGCTTCCTTTAAAAATATCGGCCTGCCCTATGTGTATTTTGAGGCGGCTAACTGGGAGCTGCCGGATGACCCCGATCACCCGGAGTGGGGCAGCACCGGCGCTTATGAAACGGAATCCGGCGAGGTCATGCACGTGCCGGGCCGCGACGACCTGACCTTTATTGAGAACGAGTGGGGCTCCCGCGCAAAGGATACGCTTGCCGCTTATGCCCAGCTTCTGCCCGCTATGCTTCAGCGCGTCAGCCCGGATGGGCTCCTGGCGGATAAGGCGGCACTTGCCGCCGCGGTAGACGCTGCCAAGGCAGTGGAGACCTCCAAATATACGGAGGCTTCTGTAGCGGCCTTCCGGATTGCGCTCGCCAATGCGGAAAAGGTGCTCGCGGATGACAGCATTCTGGCGGGCGACCAGCAGAAGGTAGACTTCGCCCAAAAGGCGCTGACCGCCGCCCAAAATGCCCTGCGGGAGGAAAAAGGGCCGGTTATTGATTGGATCGAGCACATTTTTAAGGAAGTATTTGTGCGCGTGGCAAAGGTGATTCTCCACATCATTCTGAAAATTGTTTTTTAATTAAAACGTATCTATAAACAGGCCGCTGCAAACTATATGTTTTGCAGCGGCCTGTTTTTTCAATTTTCCGCTGTGCAGGGCGCCTTCTCCGGTTTTGCAGTTTTATATTTACAAAGCTTTTGGAAACCCGTATAATAAAACATGAATTTTTCGAAACGATCAAAGCGGGAGAATGGAAATGAAAAAACGATTGTTCTATGCGGCGGTTGCCGCCCTGCTCCTTTTATCGCTTGTTTCCTGCGGGAGGGATGGCCTTCCTCCCGATGAATCCAGCGGCGGCCCTGTTCCTAACAGCTCCGCTGAGGTGACATGGGAGGCGCCGGATGAAACGCTTTCCGCTTCTTTGGCCAAGCTGCTTAGCAAGCATTCCAGTAAGGGCTGGTATCATCATATCGGCAAGGCGGATGTGTTCCGGCAGGATGGTGTAGTACGGGCGGAGATCACATTAAAAGAAGAATCTACAAAATATGCTTCTGCATCTGTGATGTTATCCGGCTTTTTCGACACAGAGCAGATGGACGCCTTTTTCCCTGGCCTCTGCGGCGCGGCGGAAGAACTGGGCTTTCGCAGTGCCGACGTTGCAGAAATTGGAAAATTATTTTATAACCTGACTACACAGGATGACGCGCAAAATTATGCCCGGATCGCAGGCTACGGCCTGCCGGTTTACCAGCTGCTTGCGGATATTACCGGGGAAAAGGTGAGCAAAATCAAGGCGGATATCGATAGCCGGATTGTTGACGACGCCAAGGTGGCTCAGGTGCTCTTTATGGCGCTGGAGGATACTTATGCTGAAAAGAGTAAGGAGATCACACAGGCTGAGATGACGCAGATCTCCGGCGTTATCCTCACAGAGTTTCAGGATGCGGCGGTTGGCAAGGTTGTTTTTATCGATCCGAACGGCACGGTTATACGGGAAATCGGATAGCAGAGGGGTTGAACAGCCACTTCTATGTTGCGGATGGCGTATGACCACGAATGCGCAGATAGCTTCGGGTAACGCCTGCCAATTCTTCATTGCGCAGTATCCCCGCTCGTTCCAACAAATCGCTCTCCTCCAAAAAAACAGAAACGCGCTCATCAGGCCGGCCATTGGAATAGGGAATACCTTCCAACGGCGTCAGGTTAACGATCAGTACCGTATCGACAATGTGATGCCGAATCTTCCAGATTTCCCATGCTCCGCAGGGCTCCACACCATCACCTCGTTTGATCGATTGGCAGGGTGCAGGGCCGGATAGGGGATTCCCCGCACCTCAATGCCTGCTGAATCTTTTAAAAAATTACGATATGATACATATTATACACGAAATAACAGAAAGCACAATATAAAAATATTTATATTGGGATATTTACCCGAATTTTAAGATTATGTAATGATTGCATTGCTTTGCCTACAATTGTTGGACGATAGACAGGGTTTGAACGATTGCCAGCTCCATGCATAGTATGATAACGGTGATTCAAATGAATGGATGCGAATTGACCGCTTCTATCTCTGCTTTGGCGTCTTTGATGGCCGGCAAGTTATCTGATTCAGAGCTGGCATTGACCGCAGCGGTGTTCACACAACTGGGGGATACGCTTGCAACGCTGGCCGTACAAAGAGATCTTTGCAGGGCGGTTGAGCAAGATGCGCAAGCACGTGGAGAGGGTGGCAATCAGGGGTTAGGCGAGCTATCTGTGGAATAGAAGGTTTGAAATAACACTTTGTGTTTATTTTTCTCTTTGATCGAAAGAAATATTGCAAATTACCATTTTATGAGTTATAATAAGCACGGATAGCGGGACGTAACGAGGAGTGTAGTAAGAAATTTTTCTTATGTGCTATCCCTGCCGGGACCGTTACCGCGGCAGAGGCGGGCCGCCTGTGTTGGGCGGCCCGCTTTTTTAGCGTCAATTGGGTGTGCTTCTGGTTGATTTTGCTCGCAGTGGTTGACTCGCGATTCATTTTCTCAGACCTCTTTCCAAAAGTCAGGATATGGCATTTCATGTTCCGGGTGCTTTCTCCAGCAGCCGGCGAAGAGTGAAACAGGTGAGAGGTCTATGCGGTACGCTGCTTAGATGTATTATTAGATCAGCACTGATCAGCGCTATACGCATGTGACGCAGGCGCCAGAAGAAAGAGGCCGTTGTGATCACATTTGAGAAGGCGCGGAAGCATCGTTCTGAAATGACAAGGGGAGCAAAAGGGAGCAAAGCACAAAAACAGGCGCGGAAATAAAACATAAAAACCCCCGTAACCATGCCAAACGACATAGTTACGGGGGTTTTGCCTGGTGCAGCTGAAGGGACTTGAACCCTTATGAAATTGCTTTCACTAGAACCTGAATCTAGCGCGTCTGCCAATTCCGCCACAGCTGCATATAAAAGCGATGAAGCTTTTGTAAAAACTCCATCGCCCTTTGGGATGGTGCGAGAGACGGGACTTGAACCCGTACGGGATTACCACACGCCCCTCAAACGTGCGCGTCTGCCGATTCCGCCACTCTCGCGCGACAGTCATTATTATAGCGAGAGTTGCGGATTTTGTCAATCACTTTTTTGAAATTTTTTCTCCGAACGGGCTAGAAGCAACTCCGAGAAACGAAAACAGGCAAAGGGGACGTAGGGAGGGATGCATTGCCACATCGCCACAGAGATTTTTTTGGCGCCATACATACACGGGACATGATGTGAATATAGATGGATAGAAACGAATACCAAGAAAGGCCGGCACACGGCTGTTTCCGAGAAGGAGAGGTAGACCTTATGGATTTTGAGGTGCTCAGGCAAGCCGTTTGTGTCAACGAGTTGATATATGAAGGCAGTGTAGAACAGTCCGTTGACAGTGACCTTACCCTGCCGGATTATTGCCCCGACATACTGCGGATTTTAAAATGTACGGTCACACCGCGCGTGACCGGTTCGCAGGTGTCCGGCGAACGGATTACAGTGGATGGAACAGTGCTCGTTCGCCTTATTATGTGGGGGAGGATGCACGGGTTCGCTGCTTTGAACAGAACCTGCCGTTTTCCAAATATGTCGAGGTAAAAAAATCTGCCCGACAGCCCCGTGCGTCAGCGTCCGCCTGAAAGCGGAATATGTAAACTGCCGCGCGGTCAGCCAGCGGCGGGCGGATATTCATGGAACGGTTTCCGTCAATATTTCCGTGACCGTCCGGCGGGAGGAAAACCTGATTTCCGGCGTGGATGGCTGCGGTGTGCAGCTGCAAAAGAAAACGCAGGCGGCCAGCAGCGCCGTTGGCCTGGTGGAGCGGATGTTCCCCTTAACCGAGGTGCTGGAGATCGGGGAGAGTAAAGCGCCTGTTGGCAGATCATTCGCTGCAACGCGATCGCGCTCGCACAGGATATCAAAGTGATCCAGAACAAATGCCTGATTAAGGGCGAACTGGCCGTGAAAACTCTTTACTGCGCGGATACCAACGAGAATGAGCTGGAAACGATCGAACATACGATGCCTATCAGCCAGATCGTCGAGGTGGACGGCATCGATGAGGATTGCGGCAGCGATATCCGGCTGGAGGTCATGGGGCTGGAGGTCACGCCGAAATCCGATTCCTCCGGGGAGCTGCGGCTGCTCGATATGAATGTGCGCGTATGCGCATGCGTGCGCGCTTACCGGGAGGTGGAGGTGCCCGTTGTGACGGACGCGTATTCCACGCAATATGAGCTGATGGTGGAGCAAAAGGGCGTTGATCTCGATCAGCTGATTGAAATTTTCAACGAAACATCGCTGTGCAAAAACACGGTCAGCCTGTCCGGCACAAGCGTGACAAAGGTGCTCGACCTTTGGTGCTCGGATGTAACGGCAAATTCCTCCTTTGCCGACGGGATGCTCACGGTTTCCGGCACGGTGACGGTCTGCATGCTGGTGCTCGACCACGACGCACAGCCGAATTACCTTGAGCGGCCTGTAGATTTTGAATATCAGCGGGCTCTGAAATCCGATGCGCAGAAGATTCGCTGCGACCCCACCGTGCAGGTGACTGCACTGGATTATGTGCTCAACGCAAGCGATCAGATGGAGGTCCGCATCGAGCTGAACATCACCTCTTCCGTTTTCTGCTCCACCAGCTTGCGGCTGATTACGGAAATCCGGCCCAATGAGGAGCAGATCAAGCGCTCCACCTCCGCTGCTTTGACAATCTATTTTTCAGATGCGGGTGAGTCTGTATGGAATATCGCACGCCGCTATAACACCACGATGGAAGCTATCATGCGTGAAAACCATTTGGAAAGCGAACAGGTTCCGGAGAAATGCATGCTGCTCATCCCGGGTATATAAAAGAAAGCGGACAGTAAGGAGGATAAGCGAATGGAAGATCGTAATATTTATCAGGATATCGCCGAGCGCACGCAGGGGGATATCTATATCGGCGTGGTGGGGCCTGTGCGCACAGGCAAATCAACCTTTATCAAGCGGTTTATGGATACGCTGGTGCTACCCAACATCACGGGCGACTATCAGCGCGAGCGGGCGACGGACGAACTCCCGCAATCCGCGGCTGGCCGGACGATCATGACGACCGAGCCAAAATTCATCCCGGAGGATGCGGTGGAGATCGCGCTGCCGGATCAGGCGCATTTCAAGGTGCGCATGATCGACTGCGTGGGTTATATTGTGCCGAGCTCGCTGGGCTATATCGAGGGCGACCAGCCGCGCATGGTGAAAACGCCGTGGTATGAGAATGAAATCCCCTTCAACATGGCGGCTGAAATCGGCACGCGCAAGGTCATTTCCGAGCATTCGACCATCGGCCTGGTCATCACAACGGATGGCAGCATCAGCGATATTCCGCGCGCTGAGTATGAAGAGGCGGAGGAGCGTGTTGTCAAAGAGCTCAAAGAGCTCAACAAGCCCTTCATCGTGCTGCTTAACTGCATGTATCCGCAGACGAATAACGCCCGTGCGCTTGCCTCCCAGATGACGGAGAAATACGGCGTGCCGGTGCTGCCCGTCAATTGCCTAGAGCTGGAGGAAGAAGAGATCCGCCAGATTCTCTCGCAGGTGCTCTTTGAGTTCCCCGTTAAGGAGATCTCCTTAGACATGCCGCGCTGGATGACCTCGCTCGATCCGGAGCACTGGCTGCGCAAGGCGGCCTATGGCGCTGTGCAGGAGGCTGCGTCCGCGGTATCGCATGTGCGGGATGTAAACGGCTTGGTTACGAAGCTGACCGAATGCGAATATATTGAAGCCGCGCAGATTTCCCACATGAACCTGGCTGAGGGCAGCGCGCGTGTGAACGTGCTGATGGATCAGGAGCTGTTTTATAAAATCCTTGCAGAAGCGACAGGGCTGGAAATCGACAGCGAACAGGGCCTGATGAACTGCATGATGGAGCTCGCACAGGTGAAAAAGGCCTATGACCGCGTGAAAAACGCGCTCGACGAAGTGGAGGCTACAGGCTATGGCATCGTGATGCCGACGCTCGATGAATTGTCGCTTGAGGAGCCGGAGATCATGAAGCAGGGCGGGCGCTATGGCGTGCGGCTGCGTGCCTCCGCTCCATCCATCCACATGATGCGGGCAAATATCACCACCGAGGTCGCGCCGATCGTTGGGTCGGAATCCCAGTCGGAAGAGCTGGTGATGTACCTGCTCAAGGAGTTTGAGGATAGCCCGGAGAAGATCTGGGAGTCAAATATCTTCGGTACGTCCCTGCATCAGCTGGTGAACGAAGGGCTGCACAATAAGCTCTACCGCATGCCGGCAGATGCACGTATCAAGCTACAGGAAACGATTGAAAAGGTGATCAACGAGGGCTGTAGCGGATTGATCTGCATCATTCTGTAATGTGAGCCGTTTGATATTGGAGAGAGAAGCGAGCCCCTCCTCCGGTGGAGATTCCACTGGAGGAGGGGCCAAGTTTGTTTTGCTTAGAGGATGAATGATACTGTTCGATTGAAAAAATTTGAATGAGCGGGCGATACCATTGTGGTACAGCGCACTTTTCGCAGGAGCCTTGGCTTATTGTATGTTCTCTCTGTATACGGAGCCCTAATCGAATGCCTTGGAGCGAACGGCTTTTTTAAACGAAGCCTTTTCAATTTTTTGAATTTCTGATATGATAGGGGGCGTAGGAACTGTGAAACATCTATTTTTTCCGAAAGGACTGACCGTAAAATGGCCGATAAAATCGGAATGGTATCCCTCGGCTGCCCCAAAAACCAGGTGGATGCGGAAATCATGCTCGCAAAGCTTGAGGATGCGGGCTATTTGCTCGCGGATGATCCCTATGACGCGGATCTCGTAATTGTGAACACCTGCGGCTTTATTGAGGATGCGAAGCGCGAGGCGATCGACAGCATTCTTGAAATGGCGGAGTTGAAAAGGGATGGTACGATCCAGCGCCTTGTGGTGACAGGCTGCCTCGCGCAGCGATATCAGCAGGAGGTACTCGATGAAATACCGGAGATTGATGCGCTTATCGGTATCGGCGCGAATGACGATATTGTAAAAATATGTGAAGCGGCCATGGCCGGGGCTGCAATGCCTTCCTTCCCGCCGCGCGAAAATATGCCGTTGGAGGGCAGGCGCATATTGACCACGCCGCCCCACTGGGCCTATCTGAAAATTGCCGACGGCTGCTCAAACTGCTGCGCCTACTGCGCCATTCCCGGCATCCGTGGAGCGTTCCGCAGCAGGGAGATGGACAGCGTCGTGGAAGAGGCGCGCGAGCTGGCGGCTTCTGGCGTGAAGGAGCTGATTCTGGTCGCGCAGGATACCACGCGCTATGGGGAAGATCTCTACGGCGCGTTCATGCTGCCTGCGCTGCTGGACCGGCTGTGCGAAATTGAGGGCGTTGAGTGGCTCCGCTTGCTCTATTGCTACCCGGACCGCATTACGGACGAGCTGCTGGATACGATAGCGCGCCAGCCCAAGGTGCTCCACTATCTCGATATACCGTTACAGCACTGCGATGAGCGGGTGCTGGGCCGCATGAACCGCACAGGCTCGCGTGCGAGCCTGACGGCGCTGATTGAGAACATCCGCGCGAAAATTCCGGATATCGTTCTGCGCACCACCGTGATGACCGGCTTTCCCGGCGAGGATGAAGCAGCTTTCACGGAGCTTGCAGAGTTTGTGCAGGACATTCGCTTTGATCGGCTCGGCTGCTTCGCCTATTCGCAGGAGGAAGGGACGCCTGCCGCCACATTCCTGGATCAGGTGGAGGAAGAGGTGAAAAAACACCGGGCAGAGTTGATTCTACAGGATCAGTATGGTATAGTAGAAGCGAATAACCGCGCGCGCATTGGGCAAATCTACCGGGCCGTCGTAGAGGATTATGACGCTTATACCGACAGTTACACGGGCCGCACCTGGATGGATGCGCCTGAGATTGACGGCACGGTGCGTTTTACCTGCGGCTATGCGCTCGAGGATGGCGACTTTGTCGATGTGGAAGTTTTCGACGTTTCCGATTACGACCTGATCGGCGAAGTGGTTTAAACCGGAAGGGAGTACATACCGCATGAACACCCCAAATAAATTAACTGTTCTGCGCATGATTTTAGCGCCTGTTTTTCTGGCTGTTTTTCTGGCGCAGAGCATTCCATACCACTATTGGTGGGCAGTGCTCGTATTCAGCGCGGCCGCGATTACGGATGCGGTCGATGGCAAGCTCGCGCGGAAAAATGATCAGATCACCGTATTCGGAAAGCTGCTTGACCCTGTGGCGGATAAAATGCTTACCACCGCCGCTCTGCTAGGCTTTATGCAGGTTGGCCTGTGCAATATTTGGATCGTTATGATCGTGCTCACCCGCGAATTTGCCGTGACGAGTGTGCGCTTGATTGCCTCTGCGGAGGGCGTGGTGATCCCGGCGAATATCTGGGGCAAGCTCAAAACCGTCAGTCAGATGACCTTTACGATCGTGATTATGCTGCTGGCGGCGGTGCAGGAGATGGGCTCGCTGCCCGCATCGTTCCCATTGGCGCTGATTTCTAACATCCTTTTGTGGATTACGGCTGTGCTGACCGTCGTATCCGGTGTGATTTACCTGATGCGAAGCACGAAAATTATCACTTTTACAAAATAAACAGACGGGCGGGCAATTTGTTCCCATTTTCGTTGCAAAATAGAAGTAGAATTTTTTGACCCGCCGGTATATAATGATAGCAATCCATTGATTTTGAAATGCGTTTACCGGGAGAAGTAGCCGGGGAAAGCCGCACCAGAGAGAGGGCGCATTCGCTGCGAGCGCCCTTTGCACGCGCCCTAGTGAAATGCACCCGCCAGCACGCGGGGGGAAATTGGGGCGGCGCCCCGAAAAGTATCCCCGTGCGGAAGGCGCCGTTACCGCCAAAGGGTTCGGGCTAGTCTGCTCTGACCCGCTGAGAAAAAATCGCAGTGGAACCGCGGAAAGAAATCCGCCTGCGCTGAGTGCCCGTTTGGGCCGCGCGGGCGGTTTTTTGTTTTTAGCGGATTCCGCCGCAGGGGAGGAGATTATAATGTTTCGTCAGCTCAAAGAGGATATCGCCTGCGTGCGCGAGCGCGATCCCGCGGCACGCAGCGTGTTGGAGGTTTTGCTTTTATACCCCGGCCTGAAGGCCATCCGGATGCACCGCCGGGCCAACTGGTGCTATCGCCACCGGCTGTTTTTTCTGGCACGCTGGATTTCCCAGCGCGCCCGCGCATAAAACGGGGATTGAAATCCACCCGGCCGCAAAAATCGGCCGCCGATTTTTTATCGACCATGGCACGGGCGTGGTCATCGGTGAAACGGCGGAGATTGGGGACGACGTGACTATCTACCAGGCGTCACCCTAGGCGGCACAGGCAAGGATACGGGCAAGCGCCACCCGACCATCGGCAACAATGTGATGATCGGCGCGGGAGCGAAGGTGCTAGGCCCCTTCAAGGTGGGGGAAAACAGCAACATCGCCGCGGGCGCGGTGGTGCTCGAGGAGATCCCGCCGGATTCCACGGCGGTGGGCGTGCCTGCCAGGGTAGTCAAGCGCAACGGCGTGCGCGTCGATAACCTCGACCAGGTGCACGTGCCCGACCCGGTGGCGCAGGAGCTTTGCTGCATGATGCTGCGCATCGAGCAGCTGGAGCGTGAAAACGCGGAATTGGAGAAGGAGCGCGGGAAACGGGAAGAAACCTGACCGTTTTCTCTTGTAAAAGAGGATGGAATCCGATAAAATGACCATTAGAAAAAAGAAGGAGCGATTTTTCATGAAGGTTTATAACACACTGACCCGGCAGAAGGAAGAGCTGCAACCCATCACGCCGGGCGAGGTCAAAATTTATGCATGCGGCCCCACGGTTTATAACTATATCCACATCGGCAACGCCCGCCCGCTATGCGTGTTCGACGTGCTGCGCCGCTACCTTGAATACCGTGGCTACAATGTGCGCTTCGTGCAGAATTTTACGGATATCGACGATAAGATCATCCGCCGTGCCAATGAGGAGGAGCTCACCTTCTCCGAGGTGTCGGAAAAATATATCAAGGAATTTTGGGTGGATGCCAAGGGGATGAATATTCGTGAGGCAACCGTTCACCCGAAGGCGACGGAGAATATCGACGAGATCATCGCTATTATTTCTGCTCTGGTCGAAAAGGGCTATGCATATGAAGCGCAGGGCGACGTGTATTTCAGCCCCGCGAAATTCAAAGAATACGGCAAGCTTTCCCACCAGCCGCTGGAGGAGCTGGAGGCGGGCGCACGCATCAATATCGGCGAAGTGAAAAAGGAGCCCATGGATTTTGCCCTTTGGAAGGCCGCGAAGCCGGGTGAGCCGAGTTGGGATTCCCCGTGGGGCAAGGGCCGGCCGGGCTGGCATATCGAGTGCTCCGCCATGGTTCGCCGTTATCTCGGCGAAACGATCGACATCCACTGCGGCGGGCAGGATTTGATCTTCCCGCACCATGAGAATGAGATTGCGCAGAGCGAATGCTGCAACGGCGCGCCCTTTGCGCACTACTGGATGCACAACGGCTTCATCAATGTGGATAACCGCAAGATGTCGAAATCCCTCGGCAACTTTTTTACGGTGCGCGACGTGGCGCGGGAATATGGCTACGAGCCCATCCGCTACCTGATGATCTCCTCGCAATACCGCAGCCCGATCAACTACAGCATCGATATCATCGAGCAATGCAAGGCCTCTTTGGCGCGGCTTTACAGCTGCCGCGATAGCCTCGATTTTGCGCTGAAAAACGCGGTGGAAGAGCCCGGCGCAGAGGATGATGCAGTGCTCGCAAAGCTGGCAGAGCGCAGAAAGCAATTCGAAGAGGCGATGGATGACGACCTGAACACGGCGGACGCGCTCGCAGCCGTTTATGAGCTTGTGCGTGATATCAACACGCATGTGGCGGCGGGCGTGCACTCACGCAGGCTGTGCGAGCAGGCTTCTGAGTTGTTTGACACGCTGTGCGGCATCCTGGGCCTCGTCTACAACCGCGCGGAAGAGAAGAGCCTGGATGATGAGATTGAAGCGCTCATCGAGCAGCGCAATGCGGCGCGCAAGGCGAAAAATTGGGCGGAGGCGGATCGCATCCGCGATGAACTGAAGGCGCGCAATATCATTTTGGAGGATACGCCGCAGGGTGTAAAGTGGAAATACGCCGAATAAGAATAATCAATAAATGTATCATGCAAAGCCAGGCCCTGCGCAATTCATCGCAGGGCTCGGTTTGCCATAAAGGAGTATATTTTTCCATGCGAATCGGTATCATCGGCACCAGCGCCATTGCCGGGCATTTCGTGGAAGGCGCGCGCCTGGCAGGGGGCATTGACATAGCCGCCGTCTATTCCCGCAGCTTGGAAACAGGGGAGGCTTCGCGCGCGAATGGAAGATTCCCATTGTCTATACGTCCCTTGACGCGTTGGCAGAGAGCACGGCCGTGGACGCGGCGTATATCGCCAGCCCGAATGCCTTTCACTATTCGCAAAGCAAGCGGATGCTTGCCGGCGGAAAACATGTGTTGTGTGAAAAGCCTATTGTGACAGCGCCGGAACAGTTTGATGAATTGTGCGCATTTGCAGCGGAAAAAGGCCTCGTCTATATGGAGGCGATTATGATGCGCTACCTGCCTGCACGGGAAATCCTGCACAAGGCAATGGGGCAGATTGGGCGGATTTCCGCCGCGCGCTTTGATTTTTCGCAGCTCTCCTCCCGATATCCGGCCCTATTAAAGGGTGAAGTGCCCAATATTTTTAACCCTGCTATGGCGGCAGGCAGCCTGATGGATTTGGGGGGTTTACTGTGTGTATCCGGCTATCGATCTATTTGGCGAGCCGGAGCGCGTGCGCGCGTCGGCGGGCTTCCTCAGCACCGGAGCGGATGGGTTCGGCAGCGCGTGCCTTTCTTACCCGGAGCGGGAGGTGCTGCTCTCGTGGTCAAAAATCGGGCAGGGCTATGCAGGCTCCGAAATCCTGGGCGATCAGGGCAGCATCACCATCCAGTCCATTTCAATGCTGGCAGGGATGGAGCTGCACCTGCCGGATGGGACGCGGCGAACACTCTGCGGAGTGCTTAACAAGGCGGAGGCCATGCGGGGGGAAACGGAAGCATTTTGCCGTTTTACGCAAGAGCCGGGGCGCTTTTGGCTAGACGCCGCGCGGGCGGTGGAGCTGACTAGCAGTGTCTGCCGCGTGATGGAGCAAATTCGCCGGGAGGCCGGAATTTCTTTTGGAAAGCTACCATTATGAACTGAAATCCGCAAAAGGGATACTTTTTGCGGATTTTTCATTTATTTTGCACAACTGAGGTTGGCTCCAAGGCGAAATCGTGCTATAATTCAGCCGTATGAAACGGCGCATAGGTAAATAGGGAGCGTCCATGGGTCGGGCAGGAGGAATCGGGATGGAAGCAAATCGGGAAGCACAGCAGCAAGCGCTCCGGGCGCTCGACCAGCTCAACATTCCCTATGAACTGATCCGTCATCCCGCTGCGGGGACAATCGATGAAATTGCCGCAATGGGAATCCAGAAATATGGAGAGATCCCCAAAAATTTATTTTTGCAGGATCACAGCGGCCGCCATCTTTTTCTCCTTGTAATTCGCAGCGATAAACGGGCGGATTTGAAGGCAATTGCCCGTCAGCTGCCGAGCTCACGGCTGTGCTTTGCCTCCGAGGAGCGGCTGGAGCAATGTTTAGGGCTGAAAAAGGGCGCCGTTACGCCGCTTGGTTTGATTCATGAAAGCGGACGCGCCGTGAAGGTCCTTTTTGACCGGGATTTGAAGGGATTGGAGCGGGCCGGCTTTCATCCGAACGATAATCACGCCACCGTTTTCCTACGCTTTCAGGATCTGTGCCGGCTGCTCGAGGCGTATGGGCATCCCTGTCGGTTTTTAACTGTATAAAATTTAATCAGACGGGAGGAAACGCATTGCCAATTGATACGATACTGTGGGATTGGAACGGCACGCTGCTCGACGATGTGGATGTGGCGGTAGCCAGTATGAACGATCTTTTGGCTCGCCATGGGAAGCCCCTGACCAGCCGGGAGGAATACCGTGAAATGATTGATATTCCGGTGATTAACTATTACTGCAAGCTCTTCGATTTTGAGCAGACGCCCTTTGACGAGCTGGCAGACGGCTTTATGAAAGGGTATGACCGTTATATCTGTTCTGCCGGCCTGATGCGGGGCGCGCGGGAAACGCTGGAGCGCCTGCGTCAAATGGGTGTGCGGCAGATCATCGTCTCCTCTTTCCATGAGGCAACGCTCAACGGCTATCTCCGCCGTTTCGGCATAGCGGATTATTTTGAAGCAGTTAGCGGAGCGGGGGATTATATCTCGGCAGGTAAAATCGAGCGGGCGCGCAGCCTGCTTGACCGGCTTCACACTCTACCGGAGCGGACGCTTTCCGTAGGCGATATGGTGCACGATTATGAGCTTGCGCAGGCGCTTGGCACGCATTGCGTATTGCTCCCAAACGGGCAGCAATCAGAGGAAAGGCTGCGTAAAACCGGTGCGTTCGTGGAAAAGGACTTGGCCGCAATCCCCACATTGATCATGGAACGATAGCAATTTGGAAAAAATCCGCCAAGGGCTGGCCGGCGTGGTTCGCCCGGCGGTTAAAAAGGATCGAGAAAGGAACGGGATTGTTGATGAAAAAGATCATTGCGTTGATTACGCTGCTTTGCGTGGCGCTCTGCACGCTCTTCTCCTTGCTTGCCCCGCCTCCCGACGGCACGCCTACGAGCACGGGCTACCGTTACGAGGCTGGATTTGAAAAGGCCGTGGGGAAGTATGCGGATTTTGCAGCGTGTTATGAGCCCTCCTATCTGCCCGCGGTGCCCGGGCTGAAGCACACAAATATTGACGGAACCGTGTGCACGGACATGGTTCCGCAGGGCTTATGCATTGCGGGGGGACTATTTGTTGATTACAGCCTATGATGCAAAGGAAGCGCATAACTCTGTGGTGTATGTGCTCTCCCATGCGGGAGGCAACAGGGGAGAATACTTGGCCACGCTCGTCCTGCCGAACCGCAACCATGCCGGCGGTATCGCCTTTGACGGTTCCTTGATCTGGATTTCCCAGAGCAGCGATAAAACGCTAAAAGGCTTTTCTTATGAAACCTTGCAGCGGGCTGTCGCCTCCGGTGCGGATAGCGTGCGGGTGGAATATGAGATCTCGACGGACAAGCTGCTGAAAACTGCCTCGCTCGTCACCTATTATGACGGCCTGCTTTGGGTGGGCACCTTTGCGGAGAAGGAGAGCGGAATTCTCTACGGCTATCAGGCGGAGATCAACGGGGACATCGCTGCGACAACGGCTGTGCGCTTTATGGAGCTTCCGGCACAGACGCAAGGCGTATCCTTTGTGCAGGAGGGCGGCAAGACGGCGCTGCTCACCAGCTGCTCTTATGGCCGCAAAAATGATGCGCGCCTCCATGTGTATTACCCTGCCTATGATGCACCGGCGGACAGTGGCGAAATCGCTTTAGGCGAGGCCGCGCGCATTTTGACCCTGCCTCCAATGCTCGAGGAGATTGATTCCGACGGCGACTATACCTATTGCCTGTTTGAATCAGCGGCCACAAAATACAGCACGGTCCCGTTGAATCGATGCCTTTACCCGGTCGACCGGATCGTTCCTCTGCGTACAGCAGAGTTGATTGGTTAAAATCGGGCCTTGTTGCTGTTAGATGCTATCTATGGATTTATAGAACCCTTAGGTAAAATTTAGAGAGAGCAAATTTGATTTGGTGGAAAGTTATCGTGAATTTATACAAACTTATTCTTTTGTAAAAACAGCCAAGAATGCCTTTTGAATGTTGTGACATGTCAATAGAAAAAAGGGAATATATGGGTTTAGTATACCTTTTTTAAGAAATTCCATAACTTTTCTCGTCAAAAAACTTGCAAAGACCCAGCGGATTGTGTAAAATGTATAGCGTAGTCATGGGCATAATGTATAAAAAATTGAAGAGCCAAATTAATGAGCATTGGGGGCTATTTTATGTCAAACAGATTGTTCCAAGGCGTCATCCATCAGATGAAGGATGCCATTGACCGCACGGTGGGCGTGGTGGATGAAACGGGCACCATTATTTCCTGTAGCGAGCTCGGCCGGATCGGTGAGGTTCAGGAGTCCTCCCTCTCTGATGTTTTTACTGGCGGCGAGGTGACCACGATCGATTCCTTTACCTATCGCGCATTTGGCACCCATATGCATCCGGAATACGCCGTGTTTGTCGAAGGCACGGATGACATTGCCCGCCGTTATGTGGATATAATTGCCGTTGCATTGAGCAGCATAAAGCAGTATTATGATGAAAAGTACGATCGCAGCAACTTCATCAAAAACGTGATCCTCGACAATATCCTGCCGGGAGATATCTACCTCAAGTCGAGGGAGCTTCGTTTTAACAACGACGCCACCCGCGTCGTGCTGCTCATTCGCATTCTGGAACACAACGACGTATCCATTTACGACGTTATTCAAAACCTGTTCCCGGATAAGACCAAGGATTTCGTGATCAATATCAACGAAACGGATATCGCGCTTGTTAAAGAGGTGCGCGCGAATATTGAGCCGAAGGATCTTGAAAAGCTCGCCCGTTCTATCGCCGATTCTTTGGGCACAGAATTTTATACGCACGCCCTGGTTGGCATCGGCACAACGGTCAGCGGCATCAAGGAGCTTGCGCGGTCTTTCAAGGAGGCGCAAGTTGCCCTGGAGGTCGGCAAAGTGTTCGACACGGAAAAACCATCGTCAGCTACGACAACCTTGGTATCGCCCGCCTGATCTATCAGCTGCCGACAACGCTGTGCGATATGTTCCTGCGCGAGGTGTTCAAGCGCGGTTCGATTGAGAATCTCGATCAGGAAACGCTGTTTACCATCCAGCGCTTCTTTGAGAACAACCTCAATGTTTCCGAAACATCCCGCAAGCTGTTCGTGCATCGCAACACATTGGTCTACCGCCTGGAAAAGATTAAGAAACTCACAGGCCTTGACCTGCGCGAGTTTGATGATGCGATCGTCTTTAAAGTGGCTCTGATGGTGAAAAAATATTTGGTGAAGTTGTAGGTGGACAGAAGAAATCGTGATCTGTGGCGGGGACATGTTTCCATGCCGATTATTCAGCTTGGCAGACAGATTGGATGTTATGTAACAGTACTGGAAGACAGACCGAAATTTGCAGATAACGCCAGAAGAGCAGGAGCAGACAAAGTTATTTGTGATACATTTGAAGCGGGACTGGAACAGATTCCCGGTGATTCAGATACGTTTTTTGTAATCGTTACCCGCGGACATGTGTATGATCGGATTTGTCTGGAAAGTATTGTAAGAAAACCACATGCGTACATTGGAATGATGGGAAGCCGCAGAAGAGTGGCACAGGTAAAACATAGTGTCCTTGAAAATGGAGCCGATCCACAGGTGATCAGTCAGTTACATTCTCCGATCGGTCTGGATATAAAGGCGGAGACACCGGAAGAAATTGCAATATCCATTATGGCAGAAATTATACAGGTCAAGAATCAGGATAAACGAGGAGCCGGTTATTCGAATGAGATTAGAGATGCAATTGTGAAATGTGAGGATCAGAAAAAGATATTGGCAACGATAGTCGAGCGAAAAGGAAGTGCGCCAAGAAGCGTTGGAACAAAGATGTTGATCTTGGAAGACGGACGATGTGTAGACACTATTGGGGGCGGCTGTATTGAAGCCGCGATTGTCAGCAAAGCGTTATTAATACTGCGAGGATGCGCAAAAGCGCCACAGATCGTGCATGTGGATATGACTGGTGCAGATGCCGAGGAAGAAGGCATGGTGTGTGGTGGTAAAGTAAAGGTATTGTTGGAGGAAGTTTAAAGATTTATGAAGGATCAGTATGGAAGAATAATAGATTATATGAGAATTTCCATTACGGATCGGTGTAATCTCCGGTGTCGGTATTGTATGCCGGAAGGAGTAGAATTAGTTCCGATGAAGAACATTTCTTTCTTACGAAGAAATTGAGATGGTCTGTCAGGCGGCTGCAAAGGCCGGAATCCGTAAATTCAAATTACAGGAGGAGAACGCTAGTAAGACTGGGGTGTACGGAATTGATTGGAAAGATTAAGAAGATTCCGGGAGTAGAGCAGGTAACAATGACTACGAATGGTGTCCTGCTGTCAAAATATTACCAGAACTATTG